>OCZS010000068.1_pt1 | contig 31126 bp, 31 predicted proteins | sample 1539071 | NCBI WGS metagenome assembly OCZS01 (sample SAMEA3113584, study PRJEB22503) | soil metagenome
GGACGTCGAGGTCGCCCCACCAGACGTCGGCGAGGAACTGCTGCAGCGCGCGGTGGAGCATCGGGCCCCGCCAGACGACGGGCTGGTTGCCGGGGACGAACATGCCGATCGAGATGACCTTCACGTCGTGGCTCACCGGGGGCAGGATCATGTCGTCGACCTGGGTGGGCCGACCCTCGACGCCGAGCATCCGGGGGATCGAGAACCCGTAGATGTCGGCGTCCACCACGCCCACGCGTAGGCCCTGCTGGGCGAGGGATGCCGCGAGGTTGGCGGTGACCGACGACTTCCCGACGCCGCCCTTGCCCGAGGCCACGGCATACACCCTCGTCAGCGAGCCGGGGCGGGCGAAGGGGACCTCACGCTCGGCCACCCCACCGCGCAGCTTCGTCTTGAGCTCGCCGCGCTGCTCGTCGCTCATGACGCCGAGCGTCACGGTGACGCCGGTGACGCCGGCGACCCGCGCGAGGGCCTCGGTCGTGTCGGTGGTGAGCTTGTCCTTGAGCGGACACGCGGCCACCGTGAGCAGGATCGTGACGGCGACGTGGCCCGCCTCGTCGGCGACGACGCTCTCGACCATGTCGAGCTCCGTGACCGGCTTGCGGATCTCGGGGTCGATGACCGTCTCGAGCGCAGCATGCAGTGCGTCGGAGCTGACCTGGGGCATGCCCCCATTCTAGGTCGGCGGTGTGCCGTCCCCGACGCTGCCCTCCTCGCCCTCCGGTGCTCGGGCCACGACGAGGCCCCGATCCTCCATCTCGTCGAGGAGGTCGCGCAGCTCGCTGCGCACGAAGTCGCGCGTGGCGGTATCGCGCATCGCGATCCGCAGTGCCGCCACCTCGCGGGTGAGGAACTCGGTGTCGGCGAGGTTGCGCTCGTCCCGCGAGCGGTCCTGCTCGAGGGCGAAGCGGTCGCGGTCGGCCTGCCGGTTCTGGGCGAGGAGGATCAGGGGAGCCGCATAGGACGCCTGCAGGCTGAGCATGAGCGTGAGGAAGATGAAGGCGTACGGGTCGAATCGCCAGTCCTCGGGGGCCAGGGTGTTCCAGAGCAGCCACGTGAGGACGAAGACGGTCATCCCGAGCAGGAAGTACGGCGTGCCCATGTAGCGGGCGAACTTCTCCGAGATGACTCCGAAGGTCTCCTCGGTGAAGAGGGTGGGGGAGCTCCACCGACGTCGGCCGGCCTCACGGGGCTGGTCGATCCTGGGCCGGCGCTCGCGGTCAGCCACCGAGGACCTCCTCGGCAGAGACGACGTCGTGCCGGTCCTCGCGCCAGTCCTCCGGGAGGATGTGGTCGAGCACGTCGTCGACGGTGACCGCCCCCAGCAGGTGTCCGTCCCCGTCGACGACCGGCAGGCCGACGAGGTCGTACGTCGCGAGCATCCGGGTCACCTGCCCCAGGGTCGCCTCGGGCGGCAGTGGCTCGACGTCCTTGTCGAGGATGCCGCCGACGGGGGCGTGCGGCGGCTCGCGGAGCAGCCGCTGGATGTGCACCATCCCGAGATACCGACCGGTCGGGGTCTCGAGCGGGGAGCGGCAGACGAAGACGGTGCAGGCCAGAGCCGTGGACAGCTCCGCCCGGCGCACGACCGCGAGGGCCTCCGCGATGGACGCCTCGGGGCCGAGGATCACCGGCTCGGTCGTCATGAGGCCGCCGGCGGTGTTCTCGTCGTAGGTCAGTAGCCGGCGCAGGTCGGCGGCCTCATCGGGCTCCATCCGCTGGAGCAGCTCTTCCTGGCGGTCCACGGGGAGCTCGGCGAGCAGGTCGGCCGCGTCGTCGGGCTCCATCGCCTCGAGAACGTCGGCGGCGCGCTCCACCTCCAGGCTCGCCAGGATCTCGACCTGGTCGTCCTCGGGGAGCTCCTCGATGACGTCGGCGAGACGCTCGTCGGCCAGCGCCGCGGCCACCTCGGCGCGCCGCCGGGGGGTCAGGTCGTGGATGACCTCGGCGAGGTCCGCGGGCTTGAGGTCCTCGTACGCCTCGAGCAGCCGGGCAGCGCTCTGGCCCTGCGAGGGGTCCCTCAGCCCGATGACGTCCTCGATGGCCACGAGGAGCGTCTCGCCCCGCCGGCGTCCCAGCCGGCCGAGACCGCTCCGGGCGGCACCTGTGCGCACGAAGGCCCGGGCCACACTCCATCCGCGGGTGCCCAGCTGCTCGATCCCGATGTCCTCGACCGTCGCATCGACGACCTCGCCCTCCTCGGTGCGCACCTGCACGCGTCGCTCGAAGAGCTCCGCGACGACGAGCGTCTCGTTGCCGCGCTGCTCGAAGCGGCGCATGTTGACCAGGCCGGTGGTGATGACCTGGCCCCCCTCCACCGAGGTCACCCTGGTCATCGGCACGAAGACCCGGCGACGACCAGGCACCTCGACCACGAGGCCGATGACCCGAGGCCGGCTGCGAGCGACGTTGAAGGTGACGACGACGTCGCGGACGCGGCCGACCTGGTCGCCGAGCGGGTCGAAGACGCTGAGCTCGGCGAGTCGGCCGACGAAGGCGCGGGTCGGCGTGCTCACGGCCACAGGCTAGCGGGGCCAGCCCATGCCGCCGGGGAGCCCGGCCGGTCCCCGCATCCGCCCAGCGACCTTCGCGCTTCGCCGCCGCGCCAGCCGCACCCGTCACCACGCGCGGGGAGAGAACGCACCCCGGTGTGGAGGCGTCCACGCGCCCCGATCAGGACGCCAGGGGATCAGGATCCTCGGACGTTGCGTCGGGCACCCGCCCGGCCGCGCCAGTGCCACGGGCGCCAGCCGGCCGTCGCCGCCCCCGCCGGGTCGACCGTCGTCCGGCCCGACTCCTCGGCATAGGAACCGGGGGACTCGACCGGGCGCCCGTGGGGGGTGAGCACGTGGATCGTGCACGACTGCCGCCACCGCTCGGCGACGTCGCCGACGGCGTTGAGCCGTTCGGGGCGGAGCACCTCCACCGCGGCGTCCCACTCCGGTGAGTCGGGCGGGACGTCCCGCACGGTCGCATGGACCGTGAGGAGCCGCCCGCCGTTGTCCTTGCTCCGCAGGAGGAGCTCGACCTCGTCGGGCAGCCACGGCAGCGACTGTTCGCCCGGCCCCGAGACGACGTATGCCGCCGGGCCGGCCCCTCGCTCGTCGCCGTCGTCGTGCCAGACGTACCAGACGGCGTGCGAGCCCCCGTCCGGGACGCGGATCCAGAGCACCGCGGAGCGGCTCGCCGCCTCGTGGGTGAGCCGGGTGATGTTGACCGGCAGGGTGACCTCGGCGGCCTGCGTCGGGGCGTCCTCGGTCACACCGGGAACTCTCCCACAACGCGGCGACGTGGGCGCTGCTAGCGTCCCCGGGCAGACTGCACTCGACGAGAGGCTCCCGCCATGCGCAGCGCCAAGGACTTCTTCGCCCCCCTCGCGGTGGGTGCCCCGACGCCGCTGCGTGAGGTGCCGGTCCGGCCCAGCCGGATGATCCACTTCATCGACCCGGGCAACGAGCGGATGGCCGCCAAGGTCCCCGAGCTCGTCGGCGCCGTCGACGTGCTGCTCGGCAACCTCGAGGATGCGGTGAAGGCGGACCGTAAGGAGGCTGCCCGAGATGGCCTCGTCGCCATCGCGAAGACCACCGACTTCGCGCAGCACACGCAGCTCTGGACGCGGGTGAACGCCCTGGACTCGCCCTGGGTGCTCGACGACCTGACGACCCTCGTCACGCAGGTCGGTGACCGGCTCGACGTCGTCATGGTCCCCAAGGTGCAAGGCCCCGAGGACATCCACTACGTCGACCGGCTGCTCGCCCAGCTCGAGGCGCGAGCCGGAGTCGCCCGGCCGATCCTCGTGCACGCGATCCTCGAGACGGCGCGTGGCGTGGCGAACGTCGAGGCGATCGCCGGCGCCAGTCCTCGGATGCAGGGCATCAGCCTCGGCCCCGCCGACCTCGCGGCCGACCGTCGGATGAAGACGACGCGGGTCGGCGGCGGCCACCCCGGTTACCTCGTGCGCGAGGACCCGGTAGGTGATGACGTGATGGGGCCGCGGCCGACGTCCCAGCAGGACTTGTGGCACTACACGATCGCGCGAATGGTGGACGCGTGCGCGATGCACGGGATCCTTCCCTACTACGGGCCCTTCGGTGACATCGCCGACGTCGTGGCCTGCGAGGACCAGTTCCGCAACGCGTTCCTCCTCGGGTGCGTCGGCGCGTGGACCCTGCACCCGTCCCAGATCGCCATCGCGAAAAGAGTGTTCAGCCCGAGCGCCGAGGACGTCGCCCACGCGCGTCGCGTCAAGGAGGCGATGGGCGACGGCACCGGCGCCGTCATGCTCGACGGCAGGATGGAGGACGACGCCAGCCTCAAGCAGTGCATGGTCATCCTCGAGCTCGCGGAACGCCTGTCGCAGAACGACCCCGAGCTCGCCGAGCTGTATGCCGTGCGGCCCGCCACGCCCGACCCGCGGCCCGGCGCATGAGCAGCGGAACGGCATACCGCCCACGACGGTCGGTCCTGTACCTCCCGGGCAACAACGAGCGTGCCCTCGAGAAGGCCAAGACCCTTCCGGTGGACGGCCTCATCCTCGACCTCGAGGACGCCGTCGCCCCGGACCACAAGGAGGTCGCCCGCGCCAACGTCTGCGCCGCGGCGCGCTCCGGTGACTACGGGCAGCGCGAGGTCACCATCCGGGTCAACGCGAGCGGGACCCCGTGGCACGAGGACGACGTCGCCGCGGCCTGCGCGGCTGGCCCGGCCGCCATCCTCGTACCGAAGGTGGGCACCGCCGACGAGGTGCGCGACCTCGTGGCCGCCATGGAGCACCATGGCGCCCCGGAGCACACCCGGCTGTGGGCGATGGTCGAGACGCCCGCGGCCGTGCTCGACGTCAGGGGGATCGCGGAGGCCTCCGGGCGGCTCGCGGTACTCGTCATGGGGGTGAACGACCTCGTCAAGGAGCTGGGCGCGCGGCACGTGGCGGGGAGGCAGCCGTTGTTGGCCATGCTCTCGGTGAGCCTGCTGGCCGCCCGTGCGGCCGGCATCGGGATCCTCGACGGGGTGTGGAACGACGTGCGCGACCTCGACGGTCTCGAGGACGAGTGCCGGCAGGGTCGGGACCTGGGCTTCGACGGCAAGACACTCATCCACCCGGCCCAGATCGAGCCGTGCAACCGGGTCTTCGCGCCCTCGCCCGAGGAGGTCGAGGAGGCCCGCAGCATCGTCGAGGCGTGGGAGGCGGGGAGCGGGGCCGGCGTCGTCACGTACGCCGGCAGGATGGTGGAGAGCCTGCACGTGGACTCGGCCCGTCGGGTCATCGCGACCGACGAGGCGATCCGCTCCCGCCGCTGAGCACTGCCCCCTCACGGCCGGGAGACCACAACGAAGCGGTCACGGACGGCGCGTCGACTGGCGGACCCGGCGGATAGGTGGGTGTCTTGGCCGAGGATCGGGGTCGTCGGGCGAACGGAGCAGGTGTGGGCACTTCTCGGATGCCGGTGACGCGGTCGGGAGCTGCGGTCGCTGCCGCCTCCATGCTGCTGCTCACCGGCTGTGGAGCGGTCGGAACCTGGACGCCCGCCGGGCAGGGGGGCCGAGCCGGAGCCGCGGTGTCGCCGAGCAGCTCGTCGAGGACGACGTGGAGCCCCGCCGTGTCGGCATCCGTTGCGCCCTCGGTGAGCTCGACCGGGGCGCCGACGACGGCCCCGAGCTCGACCACGACGCCGACAGGCACTCCGACGCCCACCGCAACGCCGCGTCCACCCGATCCGACGGCCACCCCGACGCCCGCGCCGACGGCCAAGAGAGCACCGACCGGGGGCAAGACCCCGAGCGCCACGAACGCGCCGCGCCCCACCCTGAGCCGGGGTGACTCCGGAGCCCGGGTACGCGAGCTCCAGGGCCGCCTGAGCGAGCTCGGCTACTGGCTCGAGGAGCCGGACGGTTCATTCGGTCCGCTCACGCAGCAGGCCGTCCTTGCGCTGCAGAAGGCGGCGGGCATCCGCCGTGACGGGGTCGTCGGGCCGAAGACGACGCGTGCTCTCGCCGATCGCATCCGTCCCGGGACGACACTCAAGGGAGACGGGGTCGAGATCGACCTCGGCCGGCAGCTGCTCCTCGTCGTGCGCGACGGCGAGGTCCGAACGATCCTCAACACGTCGACGGGAAACGGCCAGGAGTACACCTCGACCGCCGGTAACCGCGCCGTTGCCACGACGCCGAGAGGCAGGTTCACCGTCTACCGGGCGGTCGACGGACCGGTGACCAACTCCCTCGGGGAGCTGTGGCGGCCTCGGTTCTTCCACCGCGGCATCGCGGTGCACGGGTCGGGGCACATCCCCGCGTGGCCGGACTCCCATGGCTGTGCCCGCCTGAGCACTGCGGCCATCGACATGATCTGGGCTAGGGACCTCATGCCGATCGGGAGCCGTGTGGTCGTCCGGTGACCTCGCCTGATCACCGGTGGCGGTGACGAGCCGACGTCCCACCGGGCCGCGGCCCGACGGTCACTCGCCCGGGTAGACGACCCCGACCTGGCGCCTCGCCTCGTCCATCGCCGCCATGACCCGCCGTGTCGCGTCCCAAGGCATGGACCATGTCTCGCGGCGCCCCGTCGCGAGAGCACGCGCGAACTCCGCTATCTCGTAGCGGAACCCATGCGTGGTGACGTCCGGCACGTACTCGTCGAGCAGGGTCTCGTCGGGACCGATGAGGCGTACGCGGACCGGGCCGTAGAAGCGACCCTCCAGCTCGAGCCGCGCCGCCGTGCCGACGACGCGGGCGGGGCAGGAGGTGGCGGCCGCCATCGTGCACCACAGGTGGGCGAGCGCCCCGGAGGGTCCGCGAGCGCTGATCTGCGTGGTGACGTCGACCCGGAGGTCGCTGAGCATCCCGCGCGCCGCGACCTCTGCCAGGCCACCGAGAACGTGGTCGGCGAAGGAGATGGGGTAGACCCCGAGGTCGAGCAGTGCACCACCGGCAAGCTCCGGTTGCGAGAGCCGGGCCGGGCCGTCCGGCCACAGGCGCTGGCCGTGGTCTGCCTCGACGAGGACGACCTCACCCAGCGTGCCGGCCTCCACGGTGCGGCGCACGACGTCGTAGTGCGGGAGGTACCGGCTCCACATCGCCTCCGCCGCCAGCAGGCCCCCGGCCTCCGCCTCGGCGAGGACCTCCTCGGCCTCGCCCAGGCTCCGCGTGAACGCCTTCTCCACGAGCACCGGCTTGCCGGCCCGCAGGGCGAGGAGGGCGTGCTCGTGGTGTCCGCTGTGCGGGCTCGCGACGTAGACGGCCTCCACGTCGGGGTCCCGCACGAGACCCTCGTAGGAGCCGTGCGCCCGGGCGACATCGTGCCGCTTCGCGAACTCGTCGGCGCGCCCGGCGGATCGGGAGCCGACCGCCACGACGGTGGACGCGGTTCCCTCGCGCACGGCATCCGCGAACCGGTTCGCGATGCCGCCCGGGGCGAGGACCCCCCACCGCACCGGTGGGGCGGACATCGGTTCGGGAGTGGTGGGGGTGGCCAGCGCAGGGGAGGAGGACGGCATACGCCGAGCGTATTGCCGACGCGGGCAGCGGGCTGGGGGAAGCCGGTCAGTCGGTCGAAGCGGCAGGAGCGGCGACGCGAGCAAGGGCCCCGTCTAGCCTTCTCAACCCCATAGGTCACTCGAGTGGCAGGCGTCACAGAGCCGCCCTAGGCTCACGCCACCCCCGACATCCTCCGGGGGGTCGGTGAGAAGGGACACGAGATGTATCGATCTGCAGTGCGCTCCAAGGGGGCGAGGGCCGCGGGGATCACGACCGCCGCGGTCGCCGCCCTCGCGCTGGCCCCGATGGGTGCGGCCACCGCCGCACCACCGTCGGCCTGCGACCTCCGCACGAACAACACCTACGAGAAGCTGCTCCAGTGCGTCAGCGTCGACGCCGTGATGGAGCACCAGGAGGCGTTCCAGGACATCGCGGACGCCAACGACGGCAACCGCGCCGCCGGCACCACGGGGTACACGAAGAGCGTCGACTACGTCGTCAAGACGCTGACGGCCGCCGGGTGGAAGGTGTCGCTCGACGAGTTCCCCTTCACGTACGTGCCGCCGCCGGAACTCCAGCAGCTCACGCCGGTCTCCGGTGACTACGAGACCGCGGTCTTCACGGGGACGGGGTACGGCGAGGTCGTCGGAAACGTCATCCCCGTCGACATCGTGACTGCCCTTCCGCGCGACCCGGTGACCAGCGGCTGCGAGGACAGCGACTTCACCGGGCTCGACTTCACAGGGACCACGGACATCGCGCTCATCCAGCGCGGCACGTGTGAGTTCGGCGTCAAGGCGATCAACGCCCAGGAGGCCGGCGCCGAGGCCGTCATCCTCTTCAACCAGGGCAACACACCGCTGCGCTCCGGGCCTTTCACCGGAACCCTCTTCGGAGTCAACACCCAGCCCGCGACGGTTCCCGTCGTCAGCGCGAGCTTCGCCGACGGAGTGGCACTCGCCCAGCCCGGCTCCACCGCGCGGATCGTCGTCGACGCGCCGGAGAGTCGCCCGCAGCTCAACGTCATCGCCGAGCTGCCAGGCCGGAACACGTCCAACGTCGTCATGGCCGGCGCGCACCTCGACTCGGTCCAGGCCGGTCCCGGCATCAACGACAACGGCAGCGGCTCCTCCGCCCTGCTGGAGATCGCCCAGCAGATCTCCAAGGTCACGCCGGAGAACACCCTGCGCTTCGCATGGTGGGGCGCCGAGGAGAGTGGGCTGCTCGGCTCACGTGCCTACGTCACGGAGCTCAGCGGTACCGAGAAGGACCGGATCGCCCTCTACCTCAACTTCGACATGGTGGCCTCGCCGAACTACATCTTCATGGTGTACGACGGTGACGAGTCCGGCTGGAAGGCCCCCACAGGGGTCCCGATCCCGCAGGGCTCGATCCAGATCGAGGACCTGTTCGAGAGCTACTACACGAAGATGGGCATCCCCTACGACGACGCCCAGTTCAGCGGTCGCAGCGACTACCAGGCGTTCATCCAGAACGGCATCCCGGCGGGTGGTCTCTTCACCGGCGCAGAGGTGCCGAAGACCGTCCAGCAGGCAGCGATCTGGGGTGGCACCGCGGGTGCGCAGTACGACCCGTGCTACCACATCGCCTGTGACGACATCGACAACCTCGACCTCCACGCGCTGGACGTCAACAGTGACGCGATCGCCACGGCGGTGCTGACGTACGCCTTCTCGACGGAGTCGGTGAACGGCGTGGTCGGCAAGCCGCTCCCGGAGGACTACTTCCTCCCCGCACCGGCCGGACCGGAGCGTACCGTCAACCTGCCCGGCGGCGGGGGCCTCTCCCCCGACCACGACCACGACCACGACGACGCCGGCTGAGCCGACGGGCTGACACGAGGGCGGGGGTGCCGGATCGGCACCCCCGCCACCGTCCGTGCCGGGTCAGAACCGGCTCGTGGCCTCGGCGACGAGGTCGCCGAAGAACGCCCCGGGGTCGACGTCCAGACCCTTGCGACGGAACCACGTCGCCATGGTCGTCGCGTCGCGCTCGAGGAAGTCGAAGCCCTGCGGGTTGCCGATGACGTCGACGATCTGCGGCCAGTCGATGAGGACGAGCTGCTCGTCGTGGAGCAGCACGTTGTAGGGCGAGAGGTCGCCGTGTGCCCACCCGTGCCCGGCGAGCGTGAGCATGGCCGAGCGGAGCTGCTCGAAGAGGTCCTCGAGCAGGTCCGGATCCGGCCGGGTCGAGACGAGGCGGGGTGCCGCGGCCTCGCCGTGACCGACGAACTCCATGAGCATCTCGGCCTCGTCGAGCTGCACGGGGTAGGGCACGGGGAGGTCCAGCTCCCAGAGCCGGCCGAGCGCGTCGAACTCGGCGGCGGCCCACTGGCCGGCGATCACCTGTTTCCCGAAGTCCGTCCGCCGGGCCATCGCCCGCATCTCGCGGCTCTTGCGGACGCGGCGACCTTCGAGGTAGCCGGCATCGCGGTGGAAGAGCCGGTGGTCGCCGTTGCGGTAGCGCTTGGCGGCCATCGTGCTCACCCGGTCGGTGTCCGGGACCCACCGGCGCAGGACGTGGACGTCGGCCTCCTTGCCGGTCTTGAGGACGCCGAGGTCGGCCTCGACCGCGCCGAGGTCGGTGATGACCCAGTCGGGTCGGGGCTTGGGCCCGTGGGTCGCGCCGTCCCAGGAGGACCAGCGGTCACCCTCGGGCGGTGCGTCAGGGGAGGTGTCGACGGAGAAGACGGCCTGCTTCTCCGGAAGGTGGAACGGCATGTGTGCCACTGCTGTACTCCAGATCGAGGAAGGGGGTGGTGGGCAGGCTGCAGCCCCGGACGGTCGTCGACATCACGGCCCTCCTCCACTCGATCGGATGCGGCCACGGCGGATGCCGTGCGCTCGCCCCAGCGTGCCGCACCCCCGGCTTCCTCCGCCACCGGTTTATCGGCTCTCGTCCTCATCGGCTTTCGTCCTCATCGGCTTTCGTCCGAGCACGCCGACATCCGCGGGCCGGCGGCCGAATGGCCTCCTGCCCGCCGTGGGGGGCCTCACACGGCTCAACCGCTCAGGAGCCGCAGGCCCGACGGCATACTCGGAGGGTCCTCACCCCCACCGAAGGCGGCGATCGCGCGTGTCCCGACTCCAGACCACGGACGGCCTCACCGAGGACCAGCACGAGCTCCTCACGCTCGTGCGCACGTTCGTCGACGAGCAGATCCTCCCGGTCGCCACCGAGCTGGAGCACAAGGACGAGTACCCGACGCAGATCGTCGAGGGCATGAAGGAGATGGGGATCTTCGGGCTGATGATCCCGGAGGAGTACGGCGGCCTCGGCGAGTCGCTGCTCACCTACGCGCTCGTCGTCGAGGAGATCGCCCGTGGGTGGATGAGCGTGAGCGGCATCATCAACACGCACTTCATCGTCGCCTACCTGATCCTCCAGCACGGCACCGACGAGCAGAAGCAGCACTACCTTCCCCGGATGGCGACCGGCGAGGTGAGGGGCGCGTTCTCGATGAGCGAGCCGGGACTCGGCTCGGACGTCGCCGCCATCCGCACCAAGGCGGTGCGCGACGGCGACGAGTGGATCGTCACGGGACAGAAGATGTGGCTCACCAACGGGGGCTCGGCCAACCTCGTCGCGGTGCTCGTCCGCACCGACCTCGGCGAGAGTGACAGCCCGTACAAGAACATGACCGCCTTCCTCCTCGACAAGGAGTCGGGGTTCGGGGAGACGGCTCAGGGCGTCACCGTTCCGGGGAAGATCGACAAGATGGGCTACAAGGGCGTCGACACCACCGAGCTGATCTTCGAGGGTCACCGCACGCGAGACGCCCAGATCCTCGGGGGTGTGCCGGGCAAGGGCTTCTACCAGATGATGGACGGGGTCGAGGTGGGCCGGGTCAACGTCGCAGCCCGGGCGTGTGGCCTGAGCCGCCGGGCGTTCGAGCTCGGGATCGCCTACGCGCAGCAGCGCGAGACGTTCGGCAAGAAGATCGCGGAGCACCAGGGGATCCTCTTCCGCCTGGCCGACATGGCCACGAAGATCGAGGCCAGCCACCAGATGATGGTCAAGGCCGCCCGGCTGAAGGACGCCGGCGAGCGCAACGACCTCGAGGCCGGCATGGCGAAGTACCTCGCCTCGGAGAACTGCGCGGACGTCGTGGAGCAGAGCTTCCGGATCCACGGCGGCTACGGGTACTCCACGGAGTACGAGATCGAACGGCTCTACCGTGAGGCGCCCATGCTCCTCATCGGGGAGGGCACGGCCGAGATCCAGAAGCTGATCATCGGCCGACGGCTGTTGGAGGACTACCCCGCTCGCTGATCCGGCGGGCGGGCATCGGCGTCCCAACACCCCGGGCGCGCCCCCCGGATGCCCCAGGGGTGCCTCCCGGCCGCCGCCGCCACGCCCGGGGGATAATGGCCGGCATGAGCACGCAGCCCATGCGCCCCGGCCTCCGAGCCGCCCTGTCCCTCGAGTACCCGATGTCCCTCGGGGTGCACGACTCCTACGAGGACGCGCAGCGGGCGGTGGACTACCTCTCCGACCACGAGTTCCCGGTGCAGGACGTCCTCATCGTCGGAACCGACCTCAAGCAGCTGGAGCGCGTGACGGGGCGCCTCACGAGAAGTCGGGTCATCGGGGCCGGTGCGCTGTCCGGCATGTGGCTCGGCCTGTTCGTCGGCACGATCTTCGCCCTCTTCGACCCGAGCGGCTTCAACATCCTCAGCGTCCTCGGCACCGTTGCGTTCGGCGCCATCTTCGGTGCGATCTGGGCGATGGTCGGCTACCGCCTCACCAGCGGCGAGCGCGACTTCACGTCCGTGAGCCAGGTCGTCGCGGCGAAGTACGAGGTTCTGTGCGAGCACAAGCACATCGCCCGGGGCCGTGAGCTGCTCGCGGAGATGGACCCGATGCGCGCCGCCCAGGAGGAGGTGCGCCGCGCCCGAGAGGCCGAGCAGGCCCGCGCCGTAGGGCAGCCCGCCGTGCCGGGCCAGCAGTCGACGCAGCAGCCGGTGCAGTACCCGGCGCAGCAGCCCTCGCAGTTCCCGCACCCGGGGCAGCAGCCGCCGTCCCAGCCCTGAGCCCCGAGGCCCCGGAGTCAGCGACGTCAGTGACATCGGCGAGTCAGCGACGCGATCGACGCCGTGCCGTCGCACCGGTTCTGCTCTCTGGAGCTGCCGCCCGGGCATACCCTCGGCCCATGAGCCAGCCAGCCGCATCTCCCGAGTCCCCCTCCCTCGAGCCCTTCGACGAGCACCACTCATCCGTGCTCTGCGTCGCCGCGCATCCGGACGACATCGAGTACGGCATCGCAGCGGCCGTGCACCGTTGGGTGGCGGAGGGCGCGACGGTCACGTACTTCCTCCTCACCCGGGGGGAGGCGGGCATCGACACGATGCACCCGGACGAGGCAGGCCCGGTCCGCGAGGCGGAGGAGCGCGAGAGCGCCCGCCGCGTCGGCGTCGACGTCGTGGAGTTCGGTGACCACCGGGACGGCTCCATCGAGTACGGGGTGGCGCTTCGGCGTGACATCACGCGGGCGATCCGCCGAACCCGCCCCGAGCTCGTCGTCACCGGAGTCTGGAGCGAGCGGTTCGCCAACGGCATGGTCAACCAGGCCGACCATCGCGCCGTGGGGCTCGCGACCCTGGATGCCGTCGCGGATGCCGGGAACCGCTGGCTCCACACAGACCTCACCGACGAAGGCCTCGAGCCCTGGGGTGGCGTCACTGCCCTCGCCGTCGCCGGTGGGGAGCGTCCGACCCACTTCGTCGACGTCTCGGGCGAGCACTTCGAGGCGGCCGTGCACTCGCTCGAGGCGCATGACGCCTACAACACCGCGCTGCCGAGCGACTTCCCGCAGCCGCGGCAGCTGCTCCAGTGGATCCTCGGAGGCGGGGGCACAACCGTGGGTCTCGAGCACGCGCTCCTGCTCGACGTCATCCGCCGGGGCTGAGCCGCGCGGCCCCGTCAGCCGTTCTGGACGCGGGCGATCCAGGCCTCCACCTCGTCGGCGCGGCGCGGCATCCCCGCCGAGAGGTTCTCCACGCCGTCCTCGGTCACGAGGACGTCGTCCTCGATGCGGACGCCGATCCCTCGGAAGCGCTCGGGTGCGAGCAGGTCGTCGGCCTTGAAGTAGAGGCCCGGCTCGACGGTCAGGACCATGCCGGGCCTGAGCTCGGCGTCCATGTACTCCTCGCGGGTGGCCCGCGCGCAGTCGTGCACGTCGAGGCCCAGGTGGTGCGACGTGCCGTGGACCATCCAGCGCCGGTGGTACTGGCCGTGCTCCTTGTCGAGGGTGTCCTCGACCGTGACCCCGTCGGGCAGGAGCCCCCAGGCGTCGAGGTGCTCGGCGATGACCCGGATCGCGGCGGCGTGGACGTCCGAGAACTTGTTCCCGGGCTTCACCGCTGCGATCCCCGCCTCCTGTGCGGCGAAGACCGCCTCGTACACCTCGCGCTGGGCGTCGGAGAAGGTCCCGGAGACCGGCAGCGTGCGGGTGATGTCGGCGGTGTACAGGGAGTCGACCTCGACGCCGGCGTCGATGAGGACCAGGTCCCCCTCTCGGACCTCGCCCGTGTTCTTGACCCAGTGCAGGGTGTTGGCGTGGTCACCGGCCGCGCAGATCGAGTCGTAGCCGACCCCGTTTCCGCGGTGCCGCCCGTGGAGGGCGAAGGTTCCCTCGAGCCAGCGCTCGCCACGGCCCTTCTCGACGGCGCGCGGGAGCTCGGCGATCATCGCCTCGAAACCGTGCCGCGTGGCGGCGACGGCCGCCCGCATCTGCTCGACCTCGTGGTCGTCCTTGCACATGCGCAGGTGCGAGAGGTCATGGGCGAGGGCGTCGTCGGTCTCCTCCAGGCCTTCCGCGGAGGCGCCGTTCTCGACGCGGGCGGCGTCGAGGCGGGCGGTGAGGTCGCGGTCGGCGTCACGCACCAGGCGTACGGTGACCTCCCCCGCATCCTTGGCCGCCGCTGCCTCGAACTCGTCGATGTGCCGGGCGGTGAGGCCGAGCTCCAGCTCGACGTCCTCGATCGTCGGACGGGCACCCACCCAGAACTCGCCGTACCGGGCGTCGGCGAAGAACTCGTCGCTGTCCCGGTCGCCGAGGGGGCGGAAGTACAGCATGGCCTCGTGGCCGCCGCCCTCCCCGTCACGGCCGGCGACGGGCTCCAGAACGAGCACGGCATCCGGCTCCCGGTCGGCGCCGAGGCCGGTGAGCCAGGCGAAGGCGGTGTGCGGTCGGAAGACGTAGTCGGTGTCGTTGCTCCGCACCTTCAGGCCGCCGGCCGGCACGATGAGGCGCTGTCCTGGGTATGCCGCGCTGAGCACCGCACGCCGCGCCGCAGCCGGGCCGGATGCCGGGGAGGGGCTGGTCACGGCAGGTCGCCGCGGGGCCCACCCCTCCCGGACGAAGGCACGGAACTCGTCGGTCGTGGCCCGGCCGCGGTTGTCTGACTCCTCGCTGTGCTCGCTCTGCTCGCTCACCCGCCCATGCTGCCACGGGGATCGAGCGGGCCTCACTGTGAAAGACTGTCCTGATGGGTCGGCACAGTGCTCCCCGGCGCCACGGACCCGTTGTGGTCCTCGGCGCGGCAGCGGTCGTCGGCTCCGCCGGGCTTGCCTGGGCGGTCGGCGAGGACCCCCTCAGCCGCCCCTCCCCGGACCGGAGCGGCACGTCCACGCCGGGTGGGAATGTGTCGGCGCCCCTCACCACCGCTCCCACCCCGAGCCCCAGCACCACCACCCCGGTCGTCAGTGCGGTCCCGAGCCCGTCCTCCGCCGTGGTCGACGACCCGAGCTCGGCCACGACGTCGGGGACGGGAGTCACCTCGGCACCCGAGCCCGAGCCGGTTCCCACGGCCGAGCCGAAGCCCCAGCGCACGAAGCCCGGCAAGGGCGTGACACCGACGACGAGGCCGACGAGGCCCGCGAAGTAGGCTCGCCGCGATGGGAGCCTTCGAGGGGGTGACGCTGGCCGACCGTTTCCGGAACCACTTCGGCCACACCGACCATCTGTACGGTGCGCTGCTCGCGGAGATGGCGGACGACTGGGAGGTGGGCGGCGTCACCCGTGAGCTGTTCGAGGGATGGGATGACGCCGATGCGCGGCAGTTCCCCCAGCTGCGCCTCCTCGCCGGTCTCTACCGCATCGTGCTGCGCGGTGACGCCCCTCAGCTCGAGGGCTTCTACCCGGCCCTCGGCGGCGACCTCGACCACCACGAGGCCTGGGCACCGGTCCGTCCGGTGCTCGCGGCCCACGTCGACGAGCTGCGCAAGTCCCTCAGCGAGGCTCCCCAGACCAACGAGCCCGCCCGCAGCGTGGCCCTTCTCGTCGGGCTGGCCCGAGCGCTCAACCGGACCGGTCTCCGCCGGGTGCGGCTGCTGGAGCCGGGGGCGTCGGGTGGCCTCGGCCTGCTCGTCGACCGCTACAGGTTCGTCGGGCAGGGATGGGCAGCGGGACCGCAGGACTCGCCCCTCGTCGTGAAGCGGTGCGAGGCAGAAGGATTCTCGCCGGAGGCCTTCGATGTCGTCGACCGCCGAGGCTGCGACGTCGCCCCCGTCGACGCCGCCACCGAGGTCGGCGCGGCGTACCTCACGTCGTTCGTCTGGCCCTGGCAGCTCGACCGGCACGCGCGCCTGGCGGCCGCGCTGCAGGTCGCTCGTGAGCATCCCGTCGTCGTCGACCGGGCCAGGGCGTCCGCGTGGGTGGCCGAGCGACTGGCCGAGCCGGTGGGCGAGGACGTCCTCACGGTCGTCTGGCACTCGGTGACCCGGCTCTACTGGCCCGTGGAGGAGACCGGCGCCATGAACGCCGCGGTGGAGGAGGCCCGTGGCCGGATGCCGCTCACCCACATCGCCATGGAGCACCGCTGGGACGCGGCGCCGGGAGACGCTGATCCGGGGATGCCGTTCATCGAGGTCGACGGCGAGGCCATCGCGACGTGCGACCACCACGGGCCGCCGGTGACGTTCCAGCGATAACCGCGAATTGGGGCGGACGCCGCCGGCTCGTACAGTGAGCCGGTGATGCCCCCCGTGATCGGACGCCGGCGCCTGCTCGTCGGCGGAGGGGCGGCAGCCGGTCTCGCGGCTCTCGGGGGATGCGACTCCATGTCCCCCGGCGCGCGGACGCCCTCCCCGGGCACTGCGGCCTCCACCTCACCCGCCTCGCCGTCGGCGCCCGCCACGCCCGCTGCCACCGCCGCGACACCCACGCCGACACCGACGCGGAGCGCCAGTGTCACAGCCAGCACGGCATCCTTGGTCGAGGCCCCACGGCTCACCGAGCGGATCGAGCGCTACCTCGCGACCCGTCGCGGCCGCCTGGGCCTGGAGCTCGTCGACCTGCGCCGCGGGCAGTCCTTCGAGTACGAGGCGAAGGAGGGTTACTGCTACAGCACGATCAAGGTGCTCATCCTCACGACGCTCCTGCGGCAGCTTCAGGAGGACGGCGCCGAACTCGGGGCGCAGCAGCGGCGCCTCGCGGAGCGGATGATCACCCGCAGCGACAACGCGGCGACCGAGTCCCTCCTCGCCCAGGTCGGGCGTGACGAGGTCACCCGGGTCGCGACCCTGGTGGGGATGCAGCGCACGGAGATCGGGAGCGGGTGGTGGGGCCACTGGCGCACCGTTCCCCGGGACCTGAACCTCATGGTCGACGCGGTTCTGTCCTCCGACCGGGTGCTCGACGGCGCCCGCCGCACGGTCGCGCGCTTCCTCATGGCGGACGTCGTGCCGGCGCAACGCTGGGGTGTCTTCGCCCCGGAGTCGAGCACGGTGCACGTGGCGGCGAAGAACGGCTGGGGGCCGCTGCCCGACGGCTACCGGGTGAACTCCTCCGGATGGGTCCAGGGCAACGACCGGGAGTACGTCCTCAGTGTGCTCGCGAGCAGCTCTCGCGGCTTCACCTACGGCCGGCGGACCGTGTCGGGGGTCGCGCAGCTGTGCCACGAGGCGCTGCGCGAGGAGCTCGCCTGAGCGGCATCCCTACTCGACGTCCACCCAGTCCAGGGTGCGCTGCACCGCCTTCTGCCACCCGGCGTACCCGTCACGGCGCTGGGCGTCGCTCCACCGCGGCTCCCACCGCTCGACCTCGCTCCACTTCGAGCGCAGCTCGTCGGTGCCGGACCAGAAGCCGGTGGCGAGGCCTGCCGCATACGCCGCACCCAGCGCGGTGGTCTCGGCGACGACCGGCTTCGAGACCGGGACGCCGAGGATGTCCGCCTGCAGCTGCATGCAGAGCCGGTTCGCGGTGATGCCGCCGTCGACCTTGAGGCAGGTGAGGGCGACGCCCGAGTCGGCCGCCATCGCGTCGACGACGTCACGGGACTGGTAGCAGATCGCCTCCAGCGTGGCTCGGGCCAGGTGGGCGTTGGTGTTGAACCGGGAGAGGCCCACGACGGCTCCGCGGGCGTCGCTGCGCCAGTAGGGGGCGAAGAGCCCGCTGAAGGCCGGCACGAAGTAGACGCCGCCCGTGTCCTCGACCGAGGCGGCGAGCACCTCGACCTCCGAGGCACCGGAGATGATGCCGAGCTGGTCACGCAACCACTGGACGGCACTGCCCGTGACGGCGATCGACCCCTCCAGCGCGTAGACGGGCCTGGCGTCGCCCAGCTGGTAGGCGACGGTCGTGAGGAGGCCGTTGCGGCTGCGGACGAGCTCTTCACCGGTGTTGAGCAGCAGGAAGTTCCCGGTGCCGTAGGTGTTCTTGGCCTCGCCCACCTCGAAGCAGACCTGGCCCACCGTCGCGGCCTGCTGGTCCCCCAGGACGCCGGTGATGGGCACCGTCGAGGAGCCCCGCGCACCCGTCGTCTCCCCGTACGCCGACCCATGGCTGCTCGGGCTGATGGTCGGCAGCATCTGACGCGGAATGCCGAAGAAGCCCAGGAGGTCGTCATCCCAGTCCAGGGTGGTGAGGTCCATGAGCATCGTGCGGCTGGCGTTGGTGACGTCGGTCGCGTGCACGCCTCCGTCCGGGCCGCCCGTGAGGTTCCAGACGACCCACGTGTCCGGGGTGCCGAACAGGGCGTCGCCCCCCTCGGCTGCCTCCCTCAGTCCCGAGACGTTCTCGAGCATCCACTGGACCTTGCCGGCGGAGAAGTACGTCGCCGGAGGCAGTCCGGCCTTGTGCCGGATGACGTCACCCCTCCCGTCGGCGTCGAGGGCCTTGGCGATCGAGTCCGTTCGGGTGTCCTGCCAGACGATGGCGTTGTGGAACGGACGTCCGGTGCGCCGGTCCCACACGACCGCCGTCTCCCGCTGGTTCGTCACGCCGATGGCGGCGAGGTCCGACATGGCGAGCCCGGCCGTCGTCAGCGCGCTGCCCATCACGGTGCGGACCCGGTCCCAGATCTCGAGCGGGTTGTGCTCGACCCAGCCGGCCCGGGGCAGAACCTGGTCGTGCTCGAGCTGGTGGCTCGCCACGGGGAGGCCCTCGTGGTCGAACACGATGAACCGCGAGCTCGTCGTTCCCTGGTCGACCGCACCGATGAAGTCCGCCATGCTCCGAGCGTATGCCGGTGCCCTCGCCCGGCGGCCCGCCCGGAGTGTGCGGCGGAGGTGGGTCCGTGCCAGTGGCAGCCAGGCCGCCGGGCGGAGAACCTGCGTCCTCGCAGAGCAACTGCAAGGGCGGTGCGCAGGATGGCTGCCCTGCACCCTGGGCTGTGGACGGAGCGGGGCCGGTGGCGGCCGCCTTTGCCACCCTGTCGCCATGGACCGGCTGACTGCCCTGGCCCGTGCTCGCGGTGGAGTCCTGACAACGGCCCAGGCCACCTCCGTGGACGTCGACGAGCACGGCCTCGTCGCGCTGCGCCGCTCGGGTCGTCTGGTGCGAGTCCGTCGCAACGCCTACGTCCTCGGCGAGCTGTGGGAGGCGGCCGACGACGCAGGTCGCCTGGCCCTGCGTACCCGAGCAGTCCTCGCCGGCCGCGTCGACCTGGCGGCGGCGAGCCACCAATCGGCGCTGGCGATGCACGGCCTGCCCCTCCTCGGCCCGCCGCCCCGTGTTGTGGACCTCGTGACGGACGTGGCCCGGGTGCGCACGTCCGGTGGGGTACGGCGGCATCCGATCTCGGGCATCGACCCCGTCGTCGCCGATGGGTATCGCTGCGTGCCGGTGAGCACGGCCATCGTCCAGGTCACGACGCGCAGCGGGTTGGCCGCCGGACTGGTGGCCTTCGACCACGCGCTCCACAACGGCCGGTGCGACCGCACCGCCGTCACGACCGACGCCGACAGGCTCGTGAGCGGACCTCGTGACCGCTCGCGGTGCGAGCAGCTGGTGGCCCTGGCCGACCCGGCCTGCGAGTCGGTGGGCGAGACGCGGACGCGCCTCCTGCTGCACGACCTCGGCATCGCCGTCCGCAGCCAGGTGGTGATCCGCGACGGCACCGGACAGGTCGTCGCACGTGTCGACCTGCTCGTCGGCAAGAGCGTCGTCGTCGAGTTCGACGGAGTCGTGAAGTACGAGGGAGCCCTCGGGCGGTCTGCGCTCGTGGCGGAGAAGCGGCGCGAGGACGCACTCCGTGCGCTGGGCTACACCGTCGTGCGGGTCACCTGGCCGGACCTGGATCAGCCACGGCGGTGGACCGCGCAGATCCGTCGGGGGCTGGCGCAGGAACTGCATTCGGGCGGGGATGTTGCCGCGTCCTGAGGCAGGATCACTGCCCGGCGCTGAGCAGGTCTGAGAGCGGCACTCCTGTGGGCCACGTGGAGGCGTGAGGAAGGGCACGCGGCATACGACTGCCGGATGCCGGGTGGCCACGGGAGGATGGCCACCTCACCGCCCGCGCCGTCGACGCCGGGCACCGCAGGTCCGACGACGAGGAGACGACGTGCAGTTCGGGCGCAGCTACGAGGAGTTCGAGGTCGGGGCGACGTACAGGCACTGGCCCGGCAAGACCGTCACGGAGTACGACGACCACCTGTTCTGCCTTCTGACGATGAACCACCACCCCCTGCACCTCGACGCCCACTACGCCGGCGAGAGCACCCAGTTCGGGAAGAACGTCGTCGTCGGCAACTACGTCTACTCCCTCCTGCTCGGCATGAGCGTCCCCGACGTGTCCGGCAAGGCGATCGCCAACCTCGAGGTCGAGAGCCTTCGACACGTCGCGCCGACCTTCCACGGCGACACCCTGTACGGCGAGACGACCGTGCTCGACAAGTGGGAGAGCACGAGCAAGGACGACCGTGGCGTCGTCCACGTCGAGACGATCGGCTACACCCAGGACGGCACCGTCGTGTGCATCTTCCGCCGCAAGGTCATGGTTCCCAAGGAGAGCTACCTGCAGGCACGCGGCGGTGCGGAGCCGGGCCGTCCAACCCCTGTCCCGGACGAGAACTGGCCCGGCGCGGCATCGACCACCTGATCCGGGCCGCGACGGAGGGTTCCGGGCAGGGGACCGGGCAGTCGCGGCACTACGCTGGCCCGGTGCCGATCGACCTGCACACGCACTCCACCGCGAGCGACGGCACCGAGGCCCCCGCCGTCGTCGTCGAGCGGGCCGCCCAGGCAGGGGTCGACACGCTCGGGCTGACGGACCACGACACCACCTTCGGCTGGGCCGAAGCGGCCACCGCAGCATCGGAGTACGGCGTGACGCTGGTGCCCGGCATCGAGGTGTCCTGCAGCAGGGGTCGGCAGAGCATCCACCTGCTCGCGTACCTCCCGGACCCGACCCATCCCGACCTCACATCCGAGCTCGCTCGGGCGCGCACCAGCCGGGACACCCGACTCGAGCGCATGGTGCAGCGGATGGCGGACGACGGCATCCCCGTCACGCTGGATGCCGTGCGTGCGCAGGTCGAGGAGGGTGCCACCGCTGGGCGGCCACACATCGCCGACGCATTGGTGGCCGAGGGCGTCGTCGCGCACCGCGACGAGGCCTTCGCCCGCTGGCTCGGCAACGACAGTCCCTACTACGTGACCCACTACGCCCCGGACCCGGTGCGCGCCGTCGAGGTCGTGCGAGCCGCCGGGGGGGTGCCCGTGGTCGCGCACCCCTGGTCGGGGACACGGGGCCGGGTGGTCTCCGACGCCCTCGTCGAGGAGATGGTGCACGCCGGGCTGGCCGGACTGGAGGTGCACCACCGCGATCACGACGGGGATGCCGTCCTCCACCTGACGGAGCTCGCTGCCGCGATGGGACTGCTGGTCACCGGGTCCAGCGACTACCACGGGAACGGCAAGCGCAACCGGATCGGCGAGCACACGACGGCTCCAGCGGTCTTCGAGGCGATCGTGGAGCAGGCGACGGGGACCGCCCTGGTCCGCCCCTGAGCCCGCTGCACGTACCGTGGCCGGGTGCCCGACGCCACCGCTCCCACGGAGAACGTCCTCATCCTCTCCTGCCCCGACCAGCGGGGGATCGTCGCCACGGTGACCGCGCTGCTCTTCGAGCACGGCGCCAACATCGAGGAGAGCCAGCAGTTCGACGACGTCCGCACCGACCAGTTCTTCATGCGCATCCGGTTCTCCGTCGAGGTGGGGGGTCCAGGCACCGACAGGTGGTGTGAGCTCTTCGAACCCGTTGCGGCGGCATACGGCATGGAGTGGTCCATCCGGGATGCGGCGTCCCCCTACCGGGCCCTGCTCATGGTGAGCAGGTTCGGGCACTGCCTCAACGACCTCCTGTTCCGCTGGAGGTCAGGAGGGGTGAACATGGAGGTCCCCGGGGTCGTGTCGAACCACCGCGACCTGGAGGCGCTCGTGCAGTCGTACGGCATTCCCTTCCACCACGTGCCCGTGACGCCCGAGACGAAGCCGGAGGCCGAAGCGCGGCTGAGGGAGATCGTCACGGCGCACGGCGTCGAGCTCGTGGTGCTCGCGCGGTACATGCAGGTGCTCTCCGACGACCTGTCCCGGGACCTGTCCGGACGGGTGGTCAACATCCACCACTCGTTCCTGCCGTCGTTCAAGGGCGCCAAGCCGTACCACCAGGCGTTCGCCCGAGGGGTGAAGCTCGTCGGGGCGACCGCGCACTACGTCACCGCGGACCTCGACGAGGGGCCGATCATCGAGCAGGACGTCGTGCGGGTGGACCACCGGATGGCGCCGGACGACCTCGTGCGGGCCGGCGAGGAGGTCGAGTCGCGGGTGCTCGCCCGCGCGGTGCGGTGGCACTGCGAGTCCCGGGTGCTGCTCAACGGCGACCGGACGGTCGTCTTCAGCTGAGACCCGGTCGAGGGCCGCCGCCCCGACGTCAGGCGTGGCGGGAGGACAGCCGAGGCAGGTGCGGCGGGTGCCACAGGCGCAGGTGCGCCACGGGCCGGCGACGAGGAGCCTCCGGATCGCGCTGTGGGCGGGCACGGAGGGTCTGGGGGGTGAGGGAGGCGGCGATCCCGGGCGTGATCATGTGCATACCGGGAGGAGGCGTCGACCTCACGGGTGATACGTCATCTCGGCCGCGAGGCGTGCCAGCCGTCGGTCGTCTCGGGCAGGGCTGTGGAATCGTGAGCCCATGGTGCCCGCCCACGACGACCGGTCCGCGTTCATCGGAGGTGACGTCGACGGCCTCGTGACCACTCTCACCCGCTTCGCGCACGAGTACTCCCTGCGCGCCCGTGAAGACCACCGCCTCTTCGTCGACGCGTTCCGCGGGGGCCGGTTCGAGCACGTGGCCCCCGCCTGACAGCGGCCGTGTCGCTCGGGCGTCTGCGACCCCCGGCTGGGCCATAGCATCGGCCCACCACCGACCGACCTCAGGTGGCTCCGACGAGGAAGGACCTGCCGTGACGACCAAGAGCGACTTCACCGAGGACGAGTGGACCCGAGTCGTGCGCGCGCCGCTGGTGGCCGGGCTCGCCATCTCGCTCGCCGACCCCGGCGGGCCCATCGAGACGGCCAAGGAGTCCATGGCCTCGCTGAAGAACGCGACGAACCCGCCCAGCCGCGAGCAGCTGCTCAGCGAGGTGGCGCTGGAGATCCAGGGGATGGCCCAGCAGCGGCAGAACCCTCTCAGCGGGTTCCGGCCCACCGGCTCGAGCCCCGGTGAGGCCGTGCTGGCGGAGCTCACGGAGGTCAAGGGAATCGTGGCGGCCAAGTCGACACCGGACGAGGCGGCGGCCTTCGGTCGCTGGCTCGTGGCAGCGGCGCAGGCAGCGGCGGACGCCGCGAAGGAGGGCGGCTTCCTGGGCTTCGGGGCCCAGCAGGTGAGCGAGCGGGAGCAGGCCGTTCTCGACCGCGTCCGGGCGGCCCTCGACGGCTGAGGTCCGGCGTCAGCCAGCGGCCGGTTCGTTCGGCGTGGCGGCGTGGCCGGCCTGCCCGGGCGTGCGTCGGTCCTGCTTCATCTCTGCCTCGAAGACGTGTCGCTTTCCGCCCATGAGCTCCTCGCGCACGCGTCGGTCGTGCTCCTTGAAGGCGGCGTAGTAGCCGTCCTCGAACTCCTCGAGGATCTGGAAGGTCCACCGCCCGGCGAGGATGTTGCGGCCGAGGACCTCCTCGTCGAGCCGGTCGGCGATCTCGTGGTGTCCCGCCTCGCGCAGGAGGGAGACCGCCTCGCCGAGGGCGAGGTCGGCCATGCCGATCTTTCGGTGGAAGTTGAACAGCTGCCCCCGCGCGTCCTCGATGACCTCGAAGGCCTCGGACAGCTTGCCGACCGCCTCGACGGTCGCGTCGGAGGTGCCGGGCGGTCTGGTGTGGGCCTCGTCGACAGACATGGCGACAACGCTAGGTCGCCGGACTCGTCCTGCGGGGCCATCGTGACCGGCCGTCACTCGCGTCGAACCCGGGGTGCCGCGGATTGCCCCTCGCCGCGCCGGACCACCGAACGGACCCGCGCGGCGGGTCTCAGCACTCGATGACGTTGACCGCCAGCCCGCCGCGGGCCGTCTCCTTGTACTTCACCTTCATGTCGCGGCCGGTGTCACGCATGGTCTTGATGACCTTGTCGAGGGAGACGACCTGGTTCCCGTCGCCGCGCAGCGACAGCCGGGCGGCGGTGATCGCCTTCACCGACGCGACCGCGTTCCGCTCGATGCAGGGAATCTGCACGAGACCGCCGACGGGGTCGCAGGTGAGGCCGAGGTTGTGCTCCATCCCGATCTCCGCAGCGTTCTCCACCTGGTCGGGCGTGCCCCCGAGCACCTCCGCGAGCGCCCCGGCGGCCATGGAGCAGGCCGAGCCCACCTCGCCCTGGCAGCCCACCTCCGCACCCGAGATCGACGCGTTCTCCTTGTAGAGGCTGCCGATCGCGGCCGCCGTGAGGAGGAAGCGCACGACGCCGTCGTCGTCGGCCCCGGGCACGAAGCGCGTGTAGTAGTGCAGCACGGCGGGGATGATGCCCGCCGCACCGTTCGTCGGGGCGGTGACGATCCGGCCACCGGAGGCGTTCTCCTCGTTGACCGCCAGGGCGTACAGCGTCACCCAGTCCATGGCTGCGAGCGGGTCATCCTCGTGCTCCCCGTGCAGCTGGCGCGCGAGTCCTGGGGCTCGACGCTGCACCTTGAGCCCGCCGGGCAGCACACCCTCGGCCCGGCAGCCGTTGTCGACGCACTCCTGCATGACCTGCCACAGGTGGAGCAGCCCGGAGCGCACCTCGTCCTCGGAGCGCCAGGACTGCTCGTTGGCGAGCATGACCCCGCTGATCGGCAGGCCCGACTCCGCGCAGCGGGCGAGCAGCTCCTCACCGGTGGTGAACGGGTAGCGGACCGCGGTGTGGTCGCGGTCGATGACGTCGTCGCCCATCTCGTCCTCACCGAGCACGAAGCCTCCACCGACCGAGTAGTAGTCGCGTTGCCGCAGCGGCTCCTCCCCATCGGTCGGCTCGGTCGAGGCGTATGCCGTGAAGCGCATGCCGTTCGCGTGGAATGGAAGGTTGGCGCGTCTGTGCAGGACGATGTCGGAGTCGAGGTCGCACGGGACCTCGTGCGTGCCCGCCAGGCGCAGCCGGCCGGCGGCTCGTACCTCCTCGAGCCGAGGGTTGGCACGCCGGGGGTCCGTGGTCTCGGGGGCCTCGCCCTCCAGTCCGAGGACGACGGCCTTGACCGAACCGTGGCCGTGCCCCGTCGCGCCGAGGGAGCCGAACAGCTCGGCCCGGACCCGCCCAACGTCGGACAGGACCCCGTCCGCGCGCAGCCCCTCGGTGAAGGTGCGCGCGGCGCGCATCGGTCCCACCGTGTGCGAGCTGGACGGGCCGATGCCCACGGAGAAGAGGTCGAACGCGCTGAGGGCCATCACCGCACAGTGTGTCAGGTCCTGTGGACACCCGGGGGTTGCGCCGAGGGGCCGTCGGTGCGGGACGTTACGGTCGCACGGTGAGTGGAGAGCGGACTCCTGAGCGGATTGCGGAGGCGACCCAGGTGGAGCTTCCCGGCATGCCTGCCCCGCTGTATGCCGCCAGCCCGAGCAGGCTCCTGGCCTTCCTCGACTGCCCGCGGCGCTACCGGCTCCAGTACCTGGACCGTCCCGCCCCACCACGCCGCTCGCAGCGAGCCCACACCTCGGTCGGCAACGCCGTGCACAACGCGCTCCGCGACTGGTGGGACCTTCCGGAGCGGACGCCAACAGGTGGGGCAGGCCTGCTCGACCGGTCGTGGATCGACGTCGGGTTCCGCGACGGCGAGCAGTCCCAGGAGTGGCGGAGGCGCATGCGTGGGGCCGTGACGGCATACCTGGAGGGCGTCGACCCACGCACCCAGCCCGTCGGCATCGAGCGGACGGTCTCGTTCGTCAGTGGCGAGCTCCGGGTGAGCGGACGCGTCGACCGGCTCGACGACCGCGACGGCGAGCTCGTCGTCGTCGACTACAAGACCTCACGGGTGCCTCCGACCGACGACGACGCGCGGACCTCCCTGGCGCTCGGCCTCTACGCGGCGGCGGCGTGGAAGATGTTCCGGCGACGGACGGTGCGCGTGGAGCTGCACCACGTGCCGACCGGCACCGTGGGGGTGCACGAGCACACCTCGGAGTCGCTCACGCGCAAGGTGGAGCAGGCCCGATCGATCGCCCGCGACGCCCAGCGTGCGGACCTCGACTTCGCCGTTCGGGGGGAGGCGTCAGAGCTGTTCCCTGCGCGACCGGGACCGATGTGCGGATGGTGCGACCTGCGGGCGCACTGCGCGGAGGGGCAGGTGGCCGCACCGGAGAAGTCAGACTGGGCGGCGCTCGAGGACCCACCGTGAGAGGCGACGACCGTGGTCCGGGCCGAGGACCGGCCCTGAGCCGCAGCAAGGGCCTGTCTGGCACGCTCGACCCATGGAGCAGCGTGTGTCCTTCGTGACCCTGGCGGTGCAGGACGTGGAGCGTTCACGCGCGTTCTACGCCGAGGGCCTCGGCTGGACCCCGGAGCTCCACGTGCCGGGCGAGGTTCTCATGTTCGCCGTCGGGGAGCGCCTGGTCCTGTCGCTGTGGGACCGCGGTGCCTTCGAAGCGGAGGTCGGTGCTCCGGCGCTCAGCGGAGTCGGGGTCGTCCCCATGACGCTGTCCCACAACGTCGCCACAGCCGCCGAGGTGGACGAGGTCCTGGCGGTCGCTCGTGCTGCGGGCGCCGGGACCGACGGTCCGATGGCCCGGGAGTGGGGCGGCTACAGCGGGTACCTGACCGATCCGGACGGCTTCCGGTGGGAGGTGGCGTGGAACCCGGGCCCCATCGGTCGGCGGGTTCTGCCCGAGACCGACCCGACGGCCCGGCCGTGACCCGGATGCCGCAATGGGCCAACTCCCTTCGGCGCCGAGTCGGCTCAGCGCCGAGTCGGCTCAGCGCCGAGTCGCGTCAGGCGCTGACGGCGTGCCGGGAGTGGTAGGCGTGGAGGTTGTCCATGAGGATGCCCCGGATGAGCTCGGCCTCCGGCGAGTCCTCGCTGTCGACGCTCGCGAGGAGGTCCTCGATCTCGGCCGGGGTGCGGTAGTGGGCGAGGTCGGCGCGCAGGCCCTTCAACGCCTCGCGTGCCTCGCGGCGGGCGCGGAGCTCGTCCTTGACGGTGGTCCAGAGTGCTGTCGTGTTCATGCCTCCACTGTGCGCCCGGGGTTGCCCATGCGTCCAATGAAATCGGGATATGACTCGTATGCCCTAACGTCATGGGATGGACACTGACACGCTTCGCTGGTTCCAGCTCGTCGCCGACGGTTACACCGTCACCGAGGTCAGTGACGTCTTCGGCGTGAGCCAGCCGGGTGTCTCACGCGCCCTGGCCCGACTGGAACGGGAGGTCGGCACGCCGCTGCTGCGCCGCTCCGGCCGGGTGCTGCGGATGACGCACGCCGGTGCAGCCTTCAAGCGGCATGTCGACTCGCTCGTCAACGCCCTCGACGACGGGCTGGCGGCGCTCGACGAGCTCGTCGACCCCGAGGGTGGTGTGGTCACCCTCGCCTTCCCGCTCAGCCTCGGCTCCTGGCTGGTGCCCGGTCTGATCCGCGCGTTCCGGCACGACCATCCACGGGTCCGCATCGTGCTGTCGCGGACCGAGGTCGGGGAGAGCGGAGCGGTGTCCCAGCAGCTCGCGACCCGACGGGCCGACGTCGAGCTCACCGCTGACCGGGTCACCGGCCCGGACGTCGAGTGGCGACGGATCCTCGTCGAGCCGCTCGTCCTCGCCGTCGCGACGACCCACAGGCTGGCCGACCGTGACGGCGTCGCCCTGGGCGAGGTCGCCGACGAGCCCTTCGTCGTCCGGCGCGCCCCCTCCGGCATGCGCACCAAGACCCTGGCCCTCTGCGAGGCGGCCGGCTTCACCCCCGACATCGCCTTCGAGGCCGACGACCTGCCGACGGTCCGTGGCCTCGTGGCAGCCGGGCTGGGCGTCGCCGTCGTGCCGGCCATGGGGCTGCCGGCTCCGACGACCTTCGCGCGGACGCGGATCGTGCCCGTGACGGACGCCGAGGCCCATCGGGAGGTCGGCGTCGCCTGGGTGCGCGGCCGCCCGCTCCTCCCGTCCGCGGAGTCCTTCCGCCGCTTCGTGCTCGCGGGAGGTGCGGGGGTGGAATGACCCGCCGCCGCGGATGAGAGAATCTGCGCGTCCCGCGGTCCCCCGGAAAGGCCATCGCATGGCGCCCAAGCGCAAGGCCGTGATCATCGCCCTCGCCAACCAGAAGGGCGGCGTCGCGAAGACCACCACGGTCGCCTCCCTCGGTGCGGCGTTCGCGGAGCAGGGCCGCCGGGTGCTGCTCGTCGACCTCGACCCTCAGGCGTGCCTCACCTTCAGCCTCGGGGTGGACCCCGACGCGGTCGAGGCCTCCATCCACGACGTCCTCGTCGGCGGCGTGGACCTCGCCGACGTCATCGTGCGCTGCGAGGAGGGCGTCGACCTCGTGCCCAGCTCGATCGACCTCGCCGGCGCCGAGGCCGTCCTGCTGTCCCGGCCCGCTCGCGAGTACGTCCTTTCGGGCGCACTGGATGCCGTCCGCCGGGACTACGACGTCATCCTCCTCGACTGCTCGCCCAGCCTCGGTGTCCTCACCCTCAACGCCCTCACCGCGGCGTCGGGCCTCGTCATCCCGATGCCCTGCGAGATGCTCAGCCACCGTGGCGTCGGACAGCTGCTCGACACCGTCCGCGACGTCAAGCGGATCCTCAACAAGAAGCTGCGCGTCATCGGCATCCTCCCCACCCTCTACGACGGTCGCAGCACCCACTCGAGGGAGGTCCTCGAAGACGTCGGCGAGCGCTACGACCTTCCCGTTCTCTCCCCGCCGATCCCCAAGACCGTGCGGTTCGCGGAGGCGCCCGCAGTCGGTCGGTCGATCCTGTCGACGGCGAGGAGCTCGAAGGGGGCCGCCGCCTACCGCGAGGTGGCCCGCTCGCTGCTCGACGCGCTCTGAGCCCGACCTCGACCGAGGGACTCTCCCGTCCCGGCTCACCGGTGACCGGCATACAGTGCCGATATGCCGACCACGACCCCCGCCCTCATCGCCGACTCCGCCACCTCCGGCTTCCGCCAGGGGACGATCGAACGGCGGGACCTGCGGCCCGACGACGTGCGCATCAGCATCGCGTATGCCGGCATCTGCCACTCCGACATCCACACCGTGCGCGAGGAGTGGGGTGCCGCGCACTTCCCGCTCACCGTGGGTCACGAGATCGCGGGCACCGTGGTCGACGTCGGCGAGGACGTCACGCGGTACGCGCCGGGTGACCGCGTCGGCGTCGGCTGCCTCGTCGACTCCTGCGGTGAGTGCGAGCCCTGCAAGGACGCCATGGAGCAGTTCTGCACCAAGCCCTCGGTGGGCACCTACAACTCCCAGGGCTACGACGGGGAGTGGACCATGGGCGGCTACTCGCAGGAGGTCGTCGTTCGCGAGCGCTTCGTGCTCCGGATCCCCGATGCCATGGAGCTCGACGTCGCGGCACCCCTCCTCTGCGCGGGCATCACGACGTACTCACCGTTGCGGCGCTGGGGTGCGGCCACCGGGCGGTCGGTCGCGGTGGTCGGCGTCGGCGGTCTCGGGCACATGGGCGTGAAGATCGCCGCAGCCATGGGGGCCACGGTCACGACGATCTCGCGTTCCGACGCCAAGGCCGAGGACGCGATCGGCCTCGGAGCCACCGCCCACGTAGCGTCGAGCGACCGAGGGGCGATGAAAGCGGTGCGCGGCAGCTTCGACATCGTCCTCAACACCGTCTCCGCGGACATCCCGATCGAGGACTACGTGCGCCTCCTCAAGCCGGCAGGGGTCGTCGTCAACGTCGGGCTGCCGATGGAGCCCTACTCCATCCGGCCCGGCGCGCTCATCGGCGGCAACAAGGCGGTGGCGGGGTCGCAGATCGGGGGCCTCGCGGAGACCCAGGAGATGCTCGAGTTCTGTGCCGAGCACGGCATCGCCGCCACGGTCGAGGTCGTCGCGGCGGCAGACGTCGACGCCGCCTGGGACCGCGTCGTGGACGGCGACGTCCGCTACCGGTGCGTCATCGACACCAGCACGATCACCCCGGCCGACTGATCTGGGCGATCGCTCCGCCGCGCCAGGGGCCTCCGTCGTCCCGGCTCTGGTCCAGCCGCCGGAGTGGCGGTGCCATCGCGCCGCCGGGCGGGCAGGTCACCGCCAGCGTGGCGGGGCGACCAGAGCCAAAGTGGTGTCGACGTCAGTTCGAGCTCTCGGCCGGTCCCGAGCCGCCTCGGGTGCGGCGCCGGTTACGGGTGCGACGCGGCCGGTCCGAGGCGCCGTCGGCGGGCTGGCCGTCGGTGCGCTTCTCGCCGGCGTCGGCACTGCCGCGGGCACTCCTTCCACCGCGGGACTCGCTGCGCCCCTCGGATCGACCGCCGGAGGAGCGCCCGCCGCCCTGGCTCCCGGACCGGGCTTGGCCGCCCTGGCCCGCCTGACCGTGACCGCCCTGCGCGCGACGTCCGGCGCCCTTGCCGGTCTCGCCGAGGTCCTCGAGCACCTCGGCGCCGAGACCCTGTCGGGTCTGCTGCGCTCGCGGGAGACGGCCCTTGCTGCCCTCGGGGATGTCGAGGTCGGAGTAGAGGTGCGGCGACGAGGAGTAGGTCTCCTGAGGCTCCGGCATGCCGAGGTCGAGGACCCTGTTGATCATGCCCCAGCGGTGCAGGTCGTCCCAGTCGACGAAGGTCACGGCGATGCCGGTGTTGCCGGCGCGGGCTGTGCGGCCGATGCGGTGGAGGTAGGTCTTCTCGTCCTCCGGGCACTGGTAGTTGATGACGTGCGTGACGTTCTCGACGTCGATGCCGCGGGCCGCGACGTCGGTCGCCACGAGGATGTCCACCTTGCCGTTGCGGAACGCGCGAAGGG
>OCZS010000069.1_pt1 | contig 30711 bp, 39 predicted proteins | sample 1539071 | NCBI WGS metagenome assembly OCZS01 (sample SAMEA3113584, study PRJEB22503) | soil metagenome
CTATGGCCATGAACATGGCGGTCTTCCGTGTCCGGGAACGCGCGCAGGCGCGCGGAGCTCGGGCAGCACTTTCTGGCCGGAGGGTGGCTGGCGGCTGAGCTGGTCGAGCAGGCCGGGGTCGGGTCCGGGGACCTGGTGGTCGAGATCGGGGCCGGGACCGGGGTGCTCACCGAGGCGCTGGCCAGGCGGGCCGGGCGGGTGGTGGCGGTCGAGTGTGACCCGCGGCTGGCCGAGCGGGCGCGGGGCCGGCTGGCCGGGTTCGGCAACGTGCGGGTGGTGACGGCGGACGCGCTCACCCTGCCGGTGCCGCGACGGCCGTTCCGGGTGGTGGCCAACCTGCCGTTCGGGTCGACGGCGGCGATCCTGCGGCGGCTGCTGGGGGACCCGCGGACCCGGCTGGAGCGGGCCGACCTGATCGTCCAGGAGGAGGCGGCCCGGCGGTACGCGGCCGGGCGGCCCGCGACCCCGGAGACGATCGCCTGGGGGGCCTGGTACGAGCTGCGGGCCGGGCGGCGCCTCGGGCCCTCCAGCTTCCGGCCGCCGCCGAGGGTCGGGGCGGCCGTGCTGGTCGCCCGGCGCCGGGACCCGCCGCTGGTCCCGGTGGCGGGCCGCCGGGGGTTCGCGGCGCTCGTCCAGACCGGCTTCCGCCATCCCGGGCTGCCCCTGCGCCGGACCCTGGTCCCGCCGTTCAGCTACCGGCAGCTGCGCCGCCTGGCCCGCGACCTGGGGTTCGCGCTGGACGCCGGGCCGGGCGGCCTCGACGCCGCCCAGTGGGCCGGCCTGTACGCATTTCTCGACAGCGCTCGACCTGGGAAGACGGGGAGAGAGCCCGTAGGATAGCGGGGGAGGACCGGACCTCCTGACCGCTGCTGAGGGGGATCGATGGGGACGCTGACGCTCTCCACCCGCATCACCCTGCTGCGCATCGCGCTCATCCCGGTGCTGCTGTGGCTGCTGGTCGCCGAGGGCCGGATCGAGCGGGCGGCGGTGCTGGCGGCGATCGTGTTCCTGATCGCGTCGTTCACCGACTTCGTGGACGGCTACCTGGCCCGGCGCTGGCAGCAGACCACCGTGCTCGGGAACTTCCTCGACACCACCGCCGACAAGCTGCTGGTCGTGGGGGCCCTGCTCGGCCTGATGGCGGTGGACCGGGTCAACGTCTGGGTGGCCTTCGTGGTGATCGCCCGGGAGGTCGCGGTGCTCGGCCTGCGGGCCATCGCCGCCGCCTCCAACGTGGTCATCTCGGCCAGCATCTGGGGCAAGATCAAGTTCAACGTCCAGGTGGTCGGGATCACCCTGGCCATCCTCCGGCCGGAGGTCCAGCTGGGTTCGCTCTGGCTGGACGAATGGGCCATGCTGGCAGTGGCCGTTGTCAGCGCCGCCTCGGCCGTCGACTACTTCGCGCGCTTCGGCGACCTGATACGGGCGGGACGATGAACGAGCGGACCTTGATCACCGGCGCCACCGGGTTCGTCGGCGGCCTGCTGGCGGCCCGGCTGGTCGCCGAGGGACGGCCGGTGCGGGCCCTGGTCCGTCACCTGGGGGACCGCGAACGGCTGCCCGACCCGCGGGTCGAGCTGGCCGTCGGCCACCTCGACGACGAGGAGTCGCTGGTCAGGGCGGCCGACGGCTGCGAGGTCGTCTACCACGTGGCCGGCCTGAACCAGCTCTGCCTGGCCGATCCCGCCCCGCTCTACCAGGTCAACGTCGAGGGCACCAGGCGGATGCTGGAGGCGGCCCGGCGGGCCGGGGTGCGGCGGGTCGTCCACACCAGCTCGGCGGCCACCCTCGGCGGGGACGGCAGCACCTTCATGAACGAGACGACCAGCCCGCCGTCCGAGTTCACCTCCCACTACGCCCGCTCCAAGTTCGAGGGCGAGCAGGTCGCCCTCGGCTACGACGCGGTCGAGGTGGTGGTGGTCAACCCCAGCTCGGTGCAGGGCCCGGGGCGGACAACGGGCACGGCGGCGGTGTTCATCGGCTACCTCAACGGCCGGCTGCCGTTCGACCTGCCGGCCCGGTTCGGGATCTGCTACACCGAGGACTGCGTCAACGGCCACCTGCTGGCCGAGACCAAGGGCCGGCCCGGCCACCGCTACGTGCTCAACACCGACACCCTGACCAACACCGAGGCCATCGACCTGATCGCCGTCATCGCCGGCCTGGCCGACCGGCCCCGGACCCTGCCGCTGCCGGTGGCCATGGGGGTGGCGGGCGTGGCCGAGGCCGTCGCCCGGGTCCGCGGCCGCCAGCCCAAGCTGTGCCGCGAGTCCGTCCGCACCCTCGGCCACCCCCACCTGTACGACGGCTCCCGGGCGACCCGGGACCTCGGCCTCCGCTACACCCCGCTGCGCCAGGCCATGGAGGAGACCGTCCGCTGGTACGTGCGCCAGGGCCTGGTCCAGCGGCCGCTGCCCCGGCTCGCCGCCGAGGCCTCCGGGACCGCCGAGCCCTCGGAGGAGCCAGCCGAGCCGGCGAACTCGCTGTTCGAGCCCCCAACCGGCCGTGAACGGGAGCGGAGCCCTTGACCCATATGATGGAGACCGACGTCGTGGTGGTGGGCGGCGGGGTGACCGGCGTGGCCGTCCTGCGCGACCTGGCCCTGCGGGGCGTGCGCGCGGTGCTGGTCGAGCGCTTCGACCTCGGCACCGGGACCTCGGGCCGCTGGCACGGCCTGCTCCACTCCGGGGCCCGCTACGCGGTCCGCGACCAGGAGTCGGCCAGGGAGTGCATCGAGGAGAACACCACCCTGCGCCGCGTCGCCCCGCACACGATCGAGGACATCGGCGGCCTGTTCGTGCTCCTGCCGGGCGACGACGAGGCCTACGCCGAGCAGTTCGTCGAGGGCTGCCGGGCCTCGGGCATCCCCACCGAGGAGCTGTCGGCGGCCGCCGCCCACCGGCGCGAGCCGCTGCTCGCCCCCGACGTCAAGCTCGCCTACGCCGTGCCCGACGGCGGCATCGACTCCTGGTCGCTGCTCCGCTCGATGGCCGCCGACGCCGAGGCCCGGGGCTGCAAGGTCCTGGTCCGCCACCCGATGGTCGGGGCCGAGCGCGACGGCGACCGGATCACCGCGGTCCGGGTCCACGACGCCGTGGCCGGCGAGGACCGCACCATCGGCTGCCAGTGGGTGGTCAACGCGGCCGGCGCCTGGGCGGGCGAGGTCGGCCGCATGGCCGGGGTGCCCCTGAAGATGATCGCCGGCAAGGGCGTCATGGTGGTGATGGCCAGCCGCTACGTCCGGGGGGTGGTCAACGCCTGCCGCAAGCCGGCCGACGGCGACATCATCGTCCCCCAGCACGAGGTGGCCATCCTCGGCACCACCTCCGAGCAGGTGGCGAGCGCCGACGACATCTCGGTCGGGCTGGCCGACGTCGACCGCATGATCGACATGTGCGCCCAGATGGTCCCGGCGATCGCCTCGGGCCGGGTGCTGCGGGCCTTCGCCGGGTCGCGGCCGCTGTACGTGGCCGAGCCCCCGGCGGACGGCGGGGGAGATGGGGGCGGCGACACCCGGGAGGTCAGCCGGACCTTCACCGTTGTCGACCACCCCAAGCTGGACGGGCTCGACAACATGTACAGCATCGTCGGGGGCAAGCTGACCACCTGCCGGCAGATGGCCGAGGCGGTGGTCGACCGGCTGGCCGAGCGGATGGGCGTCACCGAGCCGTGCCGGACCGCCACCGAGGTCATGCCGGGCGCCGACCACGGCCCCCACCAGGTGGCCGAGCCGCTGGCCCGGGTCGAGCGGGACCAGGCCTACGGCGAGCTCATCTGCGAGTGCGAGCTGGTCACGCGCGGTCAGGTCCGGGACGCGGTGGCCTCCGGGCTGACCGAGCTGGAGGACCTGCGCCGCAAGGTCCGCCTCGGCTACGGCCCCTGCCAGGCCGCCTTCTGCGCCTGGCGGGCCGCCGGCATGCTGGCCGAGGCCGGCAACGGGCCGGGACCGGGCGGGGACCAGGGCCCGGACGCGGTGGTCGGGCTGGAGCGGTTCCTGGAGGAGCGCTGGCGCGGGCAGCGGCCGACCATCTGGGGCGACCAGGCCCGCCAGGCCCTGCTCAACCACGCCATCTACCGGGGCATCTTCGACCTCCAGGGCGCCGGCGTGCCCGACGAGGCCGCCGAACCGTCGACCCCGGCGGGGGGGTCCGGGGGACCGCCGGGGTGGTCCCCCGGTGGGGCGGGCGAGGGCTGATGCGGGCCGACGTGATCGTCGTCGGGGCCGGCCCGGCCGGGCTGGCCAGCGCCACCCGGCTGGCCGAGGCGGGCCGCCAGGTGCGGGTGCTGGCCCGGGGCAACGGCTTCACCCACTGGGGGGCCGGGGCGGTCGACGTGCTCGGGCGGGTCGGCGGCGAGCCGGTCTCCCAGCCCCTGGAGGCGATCGACCGCCTCCCCGAGGGCCATCCCTACCACCTGGTCGGCCAGGCCGCGGTCCGCGACGGGCTGGAGTGGTTCTCCGGGTTCGCCGCCGGGGCCGGCCTGGCCCACGCCGGCGACCTGGACCGCAACCGCGGCCAGGTCACCGCCTTCGGCACCCTGCGCCAGACCTGCCTGCTCCCCGAGCCGGCCGCGGGCACGGGCCCGGACGGGTTCCTCGGGGGCCGGGTGGCGGTGGTCAACTTCGCCGGGTTCCGCGACTTCTCACCAGCCCTGTGCGCGACCCACCTGCGGGTGTCCGGGATCGACGCGACCCCGGCGAGCGCGCCCCTGCCGGCCTGGGACCACGACCGCTACTTCACCGGGGTCGAGCTGGCCAGGGCGATCGACGACGCCGGGTTCCGCCGCCGCCTCGCCCCCGGCCTGGCCAGGGCGGCCGCCGGGGCCGACGTGGTGGTGGTGCCGGCGGTGCTGGGGCTGAACCGCGGCCACGAGCCCTGGGCCGACCTCCAGTCGCTGGTCGGGACCCCGCTGGTCGAGGCGGCGACCGCCCCGCCCTCGATCCCCGGCCTGCGCCTGTTCGCCGCCTACCGGGCCCGGCTGGAGGCGCTCGGCGTGCGCTGGCAGTTCGGCTTCCCGGCGGTCGGGGTGGAGCGCGACGGGGACAGGGTGACCGCCGTCCGCAGCGAGGGCGCCTCCCGGGTCCTGGCCACCCGCTGCGAGGAGCTGGTGCTGGCCACCGGCGGGGTCGCCGGCAACGGCATCGAGGCCAACCGCGACGGCACCCTGACCGAGCGGGTGGCCGGCCTGCCCGTCGACGGGTTCGAGGACCGGCTGGCCTATCTGGGGGGCCGATTCCTCGGCGACCACCCGCTGGCCGCCGCCGGGGTCCGGGTCGACGCCGAGCTGCGGCCGGTCGACGCCTCGGGCGAGCCCATCCTGGCCAACGTCCGCTGTGTCGGCGGCCTGCTGGCCGCCCACGACCCGACCGTCGAGGGCTCCCGCGAAGGTGTCGCCCTGGCCACCGCGGCCCGTGTCGCCGCCCTCCTCGCCGCCACTCCCGTCCGCTGACCCCGGAGGCTGCCGTGCTGCACGTGGAACAGACCGCCGACCGCTGCATCAAGTGCAACATCTGCAACACGGTGTGCCCGGTCTCGGCGGTGACCGACCTGTTCCCCGGGCCCAAGTACGAGGGACCGCAGGGCCAGCGGTTCCGGGCCGGCATCGACACCGGCGACTCGCCCGACAAGTCGCTCGACTACTGCTCGGCCTGCGGGCTCTGCACCCAGGCCTGCCCCGAGGGCGTGATGGTGGCCGAGATCAACCAGGTCGCCCGCAGCCGCCTGGTCGCCGACCGTGGCGGCCTCAACCTGCGTGACCAGGTGATCAGCCGCCCCTCCCTGATGGGCGGGATGGCCAGGCCGGTGGCGCCGATCGCCAACGCCGTCATGGCCGCCCGGCCGGTGCGGCTGCTGGTGGAGAAGACCATCGGCGTCCACCGGGGCGCGGCCATGCCCAAGTTCTCGGCCATGACCTTCCGCTCCTGGGCCCGCTCCCACAAGGCCCCGGCCGGCACCACCCGCACCGTCGCCTACTTCCACGGCTGCGCCGCCCAGGAGTTCGAGCCCGAGGTCGGCGCGGCCGTCGTCCGGGTCCTGGAGCGCAACGGCGCCCGGGTGACCTTCCCCAAGCAGGGCTGCTGCGGGCTGCCGCTGGTCTCCAACGGCGACTTCGACGCCGGCCGCAGCTACGCCACCCGGCTGGTCAGGCGGCTGCGCGGCTCGGCCGACGACCCCGGGGTGATCGTGGCCAGCTCGACCTCGTGCGGCATGACCCTCAAGGCCAAGTACCGCGAGCTGCTGGGGCTGGACGACCCCGACACCAGGGCGGTCTCCCAGGCCGTGTACGACATCTGCGAGTACCTGGTCGGGCTGGACGACGACGGCCAGCTCAACCGCTCGTTCGCGCCCATCCGGGCGCGGGCGCTGTACCACCCGCCCTGCCAGCTGATGGCCCACGGCGTCGGCCTGCCCGCCCTCGACCTGCTCGCCCTGGTGCCGGGGCTGGAGATCGAGCGGTCGCGGGCCGGCTGCTGCGGCACCGCCGGCACCTACGGCGTCAAGGTGGAGAAGTACCAGATCGCCATGGACGTCGGCCGCACCCTGTTCGACCAGGTCACCGAGTCCAGGCCGGACTTCATCGTGTGCGACTCCGAGACCTGCCGCTGGCACATCGCCCAGGCCACCGGCCTGCCCGTCTACCACCCGGTCCAGGTGCTCGACCGGGCCTATGCCACCGCGTAAGCCGAACACCAGGTGTCGGCTCCCTTCATGAAGGGAACGACCCCGGCATGGAACTCTCGCTGGCCCTGACCCTGCCACGGGACGAGCAGACGGTCCCGGTGGCCCGACACATCGTCCGCAACGCCATGGACCAGGTCGGAGTGGAGGAGACCTGCGTCTACGACTTCGAGCTGGCCCTGAGCGAGGCCTGCACCAACGTGCTGCTCCACTCCGGGCCCGGCGACCTGTACGTCGTCCGCCTCGACCTGGAGGACCGAATCGGCGTGATCCGGGTCATCGACGTCGGCCACGGCTTCGACTCGGCCAGGCTCCAGGCCGACGACCCGCTGCTCGAGGCCGAGCGGGGGCGGGGGCTGGGGCTGATGCAGGCCCTGGTCGACCGGGTCGACTTCACCTCCCGTCCCGAGGCGGGCACGATCGTCACCCTCGAGAAGGTCCTGACCTACAGCGACGAGGGGCTCCTGGCGGGTCCCCGAAAGCAGGTTTGAACCCGGGCCGTGTCGCTCATTCCAAAGCTGTCAGAGGCGGCCATCGGCCGTCGCAGCAACGAAAGGACGTGGCATGGGCATCATCGGTTGGATTGTCCTCGGCCTGATCGCGGGAGCGCTCGCCAAGGCGATCCTGCCCGGGGACGACCCGGGCGGCATCATCGTGACGATCATCATCGGGATCGTCGGCGCCATCCTCGGCGGGTTCCTGGCCCAGGTGCTGTTCGGCCGCGACACCGTGGATGAGTTCTTCGACATCAGCACCTGGCTGACCGCGATCATCGGGGCCATCCTGCTGCTGGTGATCTACCGTCTGGCCGTCGGCCGTGGCCGAGGCAGGCGCCGGGTCATCTAACCCGGCACATCGAGCTCGCGGCGGCGCGCCCCCATCGGCGGGGGCGCGCCGTTCGCGTTCAGCGGACCGGCCGGGCCGGTTCCAGCGGGCCGATGCCGGTCCCGAACCGCTCGTCGGCCAGCGCGAACGCGGCCACGGCGAGCGGCGCCACCGGCGGGCCGGCCGCCACCCGTTCCGGGTCCAGGCGCAGGCGCACGAACCCGCCAACCCCCGAGGGCCCGAAGGTGAGCGTCCCGTCCGGCGGCCGCCCGTCCCCGGCGACCCGGCAGGCGCCGTCCTCGAACACCACCGCCACCTCCTCGTTGGCCCCGGTGGCCTCGGGCCCCCTCCGGGTCACTGTCCAGGCGCCGCCGGCCCGGGACCGGTCGGCGATCTCCAGCACCTGGCGCTCCAGGTCGCCGGCGCGGTAGGCCAGCGCCTCGCCCTCGATCAGGGCACGGTCCAGCAGGGGGACCGGCAGCTCGGGCAGGTCCCTGGTCATCACCGACAGGCCGGCGCCGAGGCGCGGGTTGAGCTCGGTGGGCAGGAACCCGTCGGCGGTCAGGACCCCGTCGACGGTGAACGCCCCCCGGTAGCCGACCCGTTCGCGTAGTCCGTCCCCGACCCGGCGAGCCAGGTCGCGCATCACTTCCCGGTCGGCGGTGGGCGGGTCCCAGAAGGTGGCCGCTCCCGCGTACCGCAGCCGGCTCGACCCGGGCTGGCGCAGGGTGACCATCTCGACCGGCCGGAACGCGGCCACCCCGTCCGGGAACACCATCCCGTGGATGCTGCAGGGGATGCCCTCCAGGAACGGCATCACCCGGGCCCGGTCGCAGCGCTCGGCCAGGAACCGCGCCGCCTCGGCCGCGTCCTCCTCGCCCCGCACCCAGCGCAGGAGCTGCGCCCCGCCGTTGAACCCCTGGCGGGCGTCGCCCGCCCAGGCCGTGCCGGCGCCCCGGTCCAGCCGCCCGGCCGCCGCCCGGAGGGCCTCCGGCTCGGCCGTCACCACCGCCGACGGCGCCCTGGTGACGCCCAGGTCGTCCCAGAGCTGGTCGACGACGACCTTGTCCTCCAGCCGCCGCCACTCGGGCCGCCGCGGCCCGTAGACCCGCCGGCCGGCGATCTCCGGCAGCTCGTTGAACATCGGGCTCAGCACCAGCGCCCGCCGCTCCGGGTCCCACCGGTCGAGGGCGTCCGCGACCTCGGCCGGCAGGAGCCGCAGCAGCTTCATGGCCGCCCGGATCTCGGCCAGGACGTCGGGCGCCCGGAGCTCGACCACGCACCACTCCGCCTCGTCCGCCCCGGGGACCTCCCCGGTCCCTACCCCGGTGGCGAGCAGGAACGGCCGCTCCGCCCCCAGCTCCCGCATCCGCCGGCAGGTCCCGGTCAGCGCGGCCAACGGCCCCCCGGTCAGCATCACCTTCCGCCCGGCGAACACCGGCCGGAGCTGCTCCACCAGGCTGGGCTCCATACCGGCACGGTAGCCCCAAGCGCCCCACCGGTCAGGCGATTTCCCCAGCCCCTCAGGCGCCGCCGGCCATGGCCGGGCGGGGGAGCTCCTCGGGGTTGACGAGGACGTCGACCAGGGCCGGGCCGGGGGCGGCGAAGGCCCGGCGGATGGCCGGCTCGACGTCGGCGGCGTGCTCGACCCGGAGGCCGAGGGCGCCGTTGGCCCGGGCCCAGGTGGCGAAGTCGGCCGGGCCGCCGGGGGTGCCGTTGTCGCCGCCGCGGAGGCGGCGGCCGAGGGAGGAGACGTTGCTGACCACGACCTTGACCGGCAGGCGGTACTGGATGGCGGTCAGCAGCTCGCCCATGACCTTGGCGAACCCGTCGGAGCCGGTGACGGCGATGCAGGCCCGGCCGGGGTGGGCCCACTGGGCGGCGATGGCGTAGGGCACGCCGGCGGCGATCGTGGCCAGGTTGGCCGAGAGGAGGTAGTGGCGGTCCCCGCGGACGTCGAAGTGGCGGGCCGTCCAGGTCGCGACCGTGCCCGAGTCGGAGGCGAGGATGGCGTCGGGGGCGGCGCAGCGGTCCACGACCCGCATCAGGTACTGGGGCTGGATCGGGTCGCGGGTCTGGTCCTCGAGCTCGTCCAGCCGCTCCCGCCAGGCGACCATGCCCGCCTGGGCCTGGGTCAGGAAGCCGCGGTCGGCCTTGCGCCGGAGCAGCGGGAGCAGCGCCCCCAGGGTCTCGGCGGCGTCCCCGAGCAGGGTCACCTCGGTGGCGCCGGAGGCGCCGAGGCGGGCCGGGTCGGTCTCGATCTGGACGGCCCGGACCTTGGCCAGGTCGGGCACGTTGGCCGCCCACGGGAAGCTGGTCCCGACCAGCAGCAGGGTGTCGGCGTCGGCCAGGGCCTGCTCGGACGGCCGGGTCCCGAGCACGCCGATGCAGCCGGTGGTGAACGGGTGGTCGTCGGGGACGGCCGCCTTGCCGGGCAGGGACTTGACCACCGGCGCGGCGACCGCGTCGGCCACCGCCAGCAGCTCCTCCCTGGCTTCCAGGGCGCCCGCCCCGACCAGCAGGGCGACCCGGCTGCCCTGGTTGAGCACGTCGGCCGCCCGGCGCAGGTCGCCGTCGGGCGGGACCCCGGGGCCGGCGGTGAACAGCGGGGCCGTTGGCGGGGTCCCGGTCGGGGTGGTCAGCATCCACGGGCTGGTCTCGGCCGCGGTGTCCTCCAGGCCCGGCGGGAAGGTGATGTGGGAGACCGTGCCCCGGGCCAGGGCGTGGCCGATCCCGATGTCGACCACGGCCGGGATCTGCACGGGCACGTTGACCCGGACGTTGTAGTCGGCGACGTCGTCGAACGCCGTCTCCAGGGCCAGCTCCTGCTGGAAGCTGGTGCCGAGCAGCCGGATCTCCTGGCTCTCGGTGATGGCCAGGACCGGCTGGTGGTCGAGCTTGGCGTCGTACAGGCCGCCCAGGAGCCGCAGCGCCCCCGGCCCGGAGGTGGCCAGGCAGACCCCGATCCGTCCGGTCGACTTGGCGTACCCGGCGGCCATCAGGGCGGCCGCCTCCTCGTGGTGGACCAGGACCAGCCGGATCTGGTCCCCGAGCCGCCGGAACGCCTCGACCACCCCGTCGGCGCTGTCCGCCGGCAGCCCGAAGACCGTGTCCACCCCCCAGTCGACCAGCCGGCCGACCAGCAGGTCCGCGGTGAGCTCCCGCACCAGGCCCCCTCCCCGAGCTTGGCGAATGTGTCCGGAAGCTACCAGATTGTCGGGAGGGGTGAGGCTAGCGGCCGTTGACGACGTCGGCCAGGGTTCGGAGGATCAGGTGGGTCGAGGTGGCGCCTGGGTCCTGGTGGTCGCGGGAGCGCTCGCCGAGGTAGCTGGCCCGGCCCTTGCGGGCGATCATCGGGATGGTGGCCTTCATGCCGGCCTCGGCGGCGGCGGCGGCCTCGTCCAGGGCCGGGCCCAGCTCCCTGCCCTCGGCCAGGGCGGCGTCGAGGGCCTCCAGGGCCGGGTGCCAGGCGTCCAGCATGGTCTTGTCCTCGAGCTGGGCCTTGCCCCGGGCGACCACGCTGTCGTAGCCGGCCCGCAGGGCCGCCGCCAGCCGCTCGTCCTCGACCTCGGAGGCGTCGCCCAGCTCCTTGCCCATGCCCAGGAACAGCGACCCGTACAGCGGTCCCGAGGCCCCGCCGACCTTGCCGATCAGGGCCATGCCGATGGCCTTGAACACGCTGCCGAAGTCCTGGTCACCCTCGAGGCCGTCGAGGCGCTGGACGGCCGCCTTGAACCCGCGGTTCATGTTGGTGCCGTGGTCGCCGTCGCCGATGGCCGAGTCCAGCTTGGTCAGGGCGGCCGCGTGCTCCTCGATCACGGCCGCCGTCGACCTGACCCAGGCCTCCGCCTGGGCCACCGAGAACACCGGCTACACCCCCCAGCGCAGCGCCGGGGTGTGCACCGGGGCGTCCCAGAGCCGGGTCTTCTCGTCGTCCAGGCGCAGGATGGTGACCGAGGCGCCCTGCATCTCCAGCGAGGTGATCAGCGGCCCGACCAGGTGCCGGGCCACCTGCACGCCGCCCTCGTCCAGGAGCTGGACGACCCGGCGGTAGATGACGTACAGCTCGGCCAGGGGGGTGCCGCCCATGGAGTTGACGAACACCAGCACCTGGTCGCCCGAGTTGAGCCCCAGGTCCTCGATCACCGGCCGGGTGAGCCGGTCGGTGAGCTGGTCGGCGCCCTCCATCTTGATCCGCTCGCGCCCCGGCTCCCCGTGGATGCCGATGCCGATCTCGACCTCGTCGTCGCCCAGCTCGAAGGTCGGCGACCCCGCCGCCGGGACGGTGCAGGAGGTCAGGGCCAGCCCCATCGAGCGCACGTTGGCGTTGACGTCGCGGGCCAGCCCGGCCACCGAGGCGAGATCCGCGCCCTCCTCGGCCTTGGCGCCGACGATCTTCTCCATCAGCACGGTGCCGCCGACCCCGCGCCGCCCCTGGGTGTAGAGCGAGTCCTTGACGGCCACGTCGTCGTCCACGACCACGCTCTCGACCTCGATCCCGGCGTCCTTGCCGAGGTCGGCGGCCATCTCGAAGTTCATGATGTCGCCCGAGTAGTTCTTGACGATGTGGAGCACCCCGGCCCCGCCGTCGACCTTCCTGGTCGCCCACTCCATCTGGTCGGGCGTGGGCGAGGTGAACACCTCACCCGGGCAGGCCGCGTCCAGCATCCCCTTGCCCACGAAGCCGCCGTGCATCGGCTCGTGGCCCGACCCGCCCCCGGAGATGACCCCGACCTTGCCCTGCACGGGAGCGTCGGTCCGGAAGACGACGAACGGGTCGTAGTTGACGTCGAGCAGGTCCCCGTGGGCCTTCTGCATGCCCTCCAGGGACTCCTTGACGAAGTCGTCCACCGAGTTGATGAGCTTCTTCACACCGGCCTCCCGCGTCGTTGGGACGGCCCGGCGGAGCCGCCTCCGCCGGGCCTACCGCATCGAAGGGCTAGTCGACCCACCCCCGCGTGCGCTCGATCGCCTTCTTCCACTGGGCGTAGCCGGTCTCGCGCTGGTCCTCGGACCAACTCGGCTCGAAGGTCCGGTCCACCTGCCAGTTCTCGCGCATCTCGTCCAGCGAGGACCAGTAGCCGGTGGCCAGCCCGGCCAGGTAGGCCGCGCCGAGGGCGGTCGTCTCCTGGACCTGGGGCCGGATCACCGGGATCCCGAGGACGTCGGCCTGGAGCTGCATGAGGAAGTTGTTCTTGACCGAGCCGCCGTCGACCCGCAGGTCCTCCAGCCGCTTGCCGGAGTCCTGCTCCACGGCCTCGACCACGTCGCGGCTCTGGTAGCACTCGGACTCGAGCGTCGCCCGGACCAGGTGGGCCCGGTTGACGTAGCGGGTCAGGCCGACGATGACCCCGCGGGCGCGCTCGTCCCAGTAGGGGGCGAACAGGCCCGAGAAGGCGGGCACAAAGATGGCGCCGCCGGAGTCCTCGACCGACTGGGCGATCTCCTCGGTCTCGTTGGCGTCCTTGATCATCTTGAGGTTGTCGCGCAGCCACTGGACGGCCGCGCCGGTGATGGCGATCGAGCCCTCGAGGGCGTAGAAGCTGTTGCCCTTCTCGAGCGCGTAGAAGCCGGTGGTCAGCAGCCCCGACTTGGACGGCACGACCTGCTGGCCGGTGTTCTGGAGCAGGAAGTTGCCGGTGCCGTAGGTGTTCTTGGCCTGGCCGACGTCGAAGCAGGCCTGGCCGAACAGGGCCGCCTGCTGGTCGCCGGCGTCACCGGCGATCGGGACCTCGCCGCCCATGGGGCCGTCGGCCAGGGTGCTGCCGTAGGTCTCGCGGTCCGAGGACGGCCGCAGCTCGGGCAGCATCGCCTTGGGGATGTCCAGCTTCTCGAGGATGCCGTCGTCCCAGTCGGTGTTCTCCAGGTTGAACAGCATCGTCCGCGAGGCGTTGGTGTAGTCGGTGATGTGGTGGCCGCCGTTGACCCCGCCGGTCAGGTTCCAGATGAGCCAGGTGTCGGTGTTGCCGAACAGCAGGTCGCCCGCCTCGGCCCTGGCCCTGGCCCCCTCCACGTTCTCCAGGATCCAGGCGATCTTGGTGCCGGAGAAGTAGGTGGCGATGACCAGCCCGGTCTTGGGCTTGATCTCGTCCTCGTAGCCCTCGTCCTTCCACTGGGAAACGATCGGCTGGGTGCGGGTGTCCTGCCAGACGATGGCGTTGTAGACCGGCTCGCCGGTGTTCTTGTCCCAGACCACGGTGGTCTCACGCTGGTTGGTGATCCCGACCGCGGCGATGTTGTCGGCGCTCAGGTTGTTGTCCGACAGGACCTGGGAGGTCACCCGCTGGGTCTTGTCCCAGATCTCCTTGGGGTCGTGCTCGACCCAGCCGGCCTGGGGATAGATCTGCTCGTGCTCCTCCTGGGCCGAGCCGGCCACGGTGCCGTCGTGGTTGAAGAGCATGGCCCGGGACGAGGTCGTTCCCTGGTCGATCGCGAGGACGTACTCCTTGGCCATCCTTGCCTCCTGGCTTCAGGGGTGGGGAAGGGGAGGGCCCGCCGGGGACGGTGCCGTGCCGGCGCCGTCCCCGCAGACCTGTCGAGTGGCGGCTAGGGGGTCGCCTCGGGTGGGTGGACGACCTCGCCGACCTCACCGACGTCGCCTTCGGCGGGCAGGAAGTTGCCGACGAAGAGGTCGTAGATGTAGACGCCGATGGCGCCGCCGATGAACGGCCCGATGATCGGCACCCAGAAATACAAGTCCCCGTTGGGTGCCTGCATGGCCGTCGACCAGCCGGTGACCCAGGAGGCCAGCCGCGGCCCGAAGTCACGGGCCGGGTTGATCGCGTAGCCGGAGGTGGCGCCCAGGCTCATGCCGATCACGACCACGGCCAGGCCGATGATGAACGGGGCCAGGTTGGCCCCCGGGGCGGTGTTGCGGGCGTCGGTGATGGCCAGGATCAGCATCAGCAGGAGGGCCGTGCCGATGATCTCGCTGCGCAGACCGCCAAGGACCGACATCCCCGGCCCCGGCGAGGTCGAGTAGACGCCCTGGGTGGCGAAGGTCTTGCCCGGGTCGACCTGGTTGAACCACTCGTAGAAGTTCCAGCGGATCAGCAGGGCGGCCACGAACGCCCCCAGGAACTGGGCCAGGATGTACGGCCCGACCTTGGCCCACGGGAACCCGCGTCGCAGGGCCAGGCCGACGCTCACGGCCGGGTTGATATGGGCGCCGCTCACCCCCCCGGCGACATACACCCCCATGACCACCCCGAAGCCCCAGGCGAAGTTCACGGTGGTGAAGTTGCCGAAGGTCCCCGGGGCCGGGAGCGGGTCGCCGACCGCGTTGCGCAGCACGAAGTGGGCGACCACGCCCAGCCCGAAGATCAGAAGGGTGAAAGTGCCGAGAAACTCGGCCAACAGCTCGGTAGTTAACGTGTTCCGCCGCAACGAACAGCCCTCCTTGCTCCCCCCTGCCGTGCACGGACTCCTAAGAGGCGGGGTCCTCCCTCCCCGTGTTCGGTCATGCCGAACAGTGTTGGGACATTCACGCGCGGGGCTGCTTGCGTTGTCAAGAGTTGGTTACGGGCGCATTACCGGCAATCGGTTTGACGAGGTCAGGGACCCTCCGCTACCATTCGCGATCGCGCCTCCGCGCTAGCCGTGGTGACGCGCGCCCCCCTAACCAGGACGATTCGAGTGTGTGGTGCCGGGCGGCCGGAAGATGGAATAAACGCCCGACACCGTGGAGTTGAACGAGCAGCAGGAACAGTCGGCAAGGAGCAGAGATTGCCAACGATCGCCCAGCTGGTCCGCAAGGGCCGCGAGAGCAAGGTCGAGAAGACCAAGACCCCGGCGCTGAAGGGCTCGCCCCAGCGGCGGGGGGTCTGCACGCGCGTCTACACGACCACGCCCAAGAAGCCCAACTCGGCCCTGCGCAAGGTCTGCCGCGTGCGGCTGTCCAGCGGCATCGAGGTCACCGCCTACATCCCGGGCGTCGGCCACAACCTCCAGGAGCACTCCATCGTGCTCGTCCGCGGCGGCCGGGTGAAGGACCTGCCCGGCGTCCGCTACAAGGTCATCCGCGGCACCCTCGACACCCAGGGCGTCCGCGACCGCAGGCAGGCCCGCTCCCGCTACGGGGCCAAGGGCAAGCAGGTCTAGGAGGAACTGAAGGATGCCGCGGAAGGGACCAGCTAGCCGCCGGCCGCTCACGCCGGACCCCATCTACCAGTCGCAGCTCGTGACCCAGATGGTGAACAAGATCCTGCTCCAGGGGAAGCGCTCCACGGCCGAGCGGATCGTCTACTCGGCCCTCGAGCAGTGCCGGCGCAAGACCGGCAACGACCCCGTGACCACGCTCAAGCGGGCGGTCGAGAACGTCCGGCCGGTGCTGGAGACCAAGAGCCGCCGGGTCGGCGGGGCCACCTACCAGGTCCCGGTCGAGGTCCGGCAGGGCCGCTCGACCACCCTGGCCCTGCGCTGGCTGGTCGGCTTCTCCCGGGCCCGCCGCGAGAAGACCATGGCCGACCGCCTGGCCGGCGAGCTGCTGGACGCCTCCAACGGCGCCGGGGCCGCCGTCAAGCGCAAGGAAGACACCCACAAGATGGCCGAGGCCAACCGCGCCTTCGCCCATTACCGCTGGTAGCACCTGACACAACTGAGAGAGGTATGACGAACACAGCAGTCGACCGCAAGGGCAGCGCCAAGGGGCTCGCGATCCGCGAGTTCCCGCTTCAGCGCACCCGCAACATCGGGATCATGGCCCATATCGACGCTGGGAAGACCACCACCACCGAGCGGATCCTGTACTACACCGGCCGCACCTACAAGATCGGCGAGGTCCACGAGGGCGCCGCCGTGATGGACTGGATGCAGCAGGAGCAGGAGCGCGGGATCACCATCACCTCGGCCGCGACCACCACCCGGTGGCGCGACCACTGGATCAACCTGATCGACACCCCCGGGCACGTGGACTTCACCGTCGAGGTCGAGCGCTCCCTGCGGGTGCTCGACGGCGCGGTGGCCGTGTTCGACGCCGTCAGCGGGGTCGAGCCCCAGTCCGAGACCGTCTGGCGCCAGGCCGACAAGTACAACGTCCCCCGGATCTGCTTCGTCAACAAGATGGACCGGGTCGGGGCCGAGTTCCACCGCACGGTGGACATGATCGTCGACCGCCTGGGCGCGACCCCGGCCGTGCTCCAGCTCCCCTGGGGGGTGGAGAGCAACTTCCACGGCGTCATCGACCTGGTCGAGATGCGCGGCCACTACTGGCCGAGCGACGGCATGGGCGAGGAGTGGGAGGACCGGCCGATCCCGGACGAGTACACCGAGCTGGCCGAGGAGTGGCGCCACCGGCTGTTCGAGCTGCTGGCCGACTACGACGAGCAGCTCATGGAGAAGTACGTGGCCGAGGAGGAGCCGACCGTCGCCGAGCTCCGCAAGGTGATCCGCAAGGCGACCATCGCCGGCAAGATCGCCCCGGTCCTGTGTGGCAGCGCCTTCAAGAACAAGGGCGTGCAGCCGCTGCTGGACGCGGTCGTCTGGTACCTGCCCTCGCCGCTGGACGTGCCCCCGATCCAGGGCACCAAGGTCGGCGACGAGTCGGCCCTGCTGGAGCGCAAGGCCGACGACAACGAGCCGTTCGCCGCCCTGGCCTTCAAGATCATGAGCGACCCGTACGTGGGCAAGCTGACCTACTTCCGGGTCTACTCCGGCACCCTCAAAGCGGGGAGCAGAGTCTCTAACGCCTCCAAGGACCGGACCGAGCGGATCGGGCGGCTGCTGCAGATGCACGCCAACCACCGCGAGGACAAGGACGCGGTGTTCGCGGGCGACATCGTGGCCGCGGTCGGGCTCAAGTTCACCACCACCGGTGACACCCTCTGCGACCCCGACAACCCGATCGAGCTGGAGTCGATCAGCTTCCCCGACCCGGTGATCGAGGTCGCCATCGAGCCCAAGACCAAGTCCGACCAGGACAAGATGGCCACCGCCCTGCAGCGCCTCGACGAGGAGGACCCGACCTTCCGGGTCCACACCGACGAGGACACCGGCCAGACCATCCTGGCCGGCATGGGCGAGCTCCACCTGGAGGTCCTGGTGGACCGGATGCTGCGGGAGTTCAAGGTCGACGCCAACGTCGGCCGGCCCCAGGTCGCCTACCGGGAGACCATCCGCAAGCCCGTCACCAACCTGGTCTACCGCCACGTCAAGCAGACCGGCGGCAAGGGCCAGTACGCCCACGTGGTGATCGACGTCGAGCCCACGGCCGGCGACGGCGGCGGGTACGAGTTCGTCAACAAGATCGTCGGCGGCAAGGTGCCCCGCGAGTACATCCCGTCGGTGGACGCCGGCATCCAGGACGCGATGAGCGCCGGGGTGCTGGCCGGCTACCCGATGGTCGACCTCCGGGTCATCCTGCACGACGGGTCCTACCACGACGTCGACTCCTCGGAGATGGCGTTCAAGATCGCCGGCTCGATGGCGCTCAAGGAGGCCGCCCGTCGTGGCAGCCCGGCGCTGCTGGAGCCGATCATGGACGTCGAGGTGGTCACGCCCGAGGACTTCGCCGGTGACGTGATGGGCAACCTGTCGGGTCGCCGCGGCCACATCGAGAAGATGGAGCCTCGCGGCAACGCCCAGGTGATCCGGGCGGCCGTGCCCCTGGCCGAGATGTTCGGCTACACCACCGACCTGCGCTCCATGACGCAGGGCCGGGCCACCTCGACCATGCACTTCGGCCGCTACGCCGAGGTGCCCGAGAACATTGCCAAGACCATCGTCGCGAAGATTCGCGGGGAGTAGGAGAGGAGACCGTTCCCCATGGCGAAGAAGAAGTTTGAGCGGACCAAGCCGCATTTGAATATTGGGACGATGGGTCATATCGACCATGGCAAGACGACCTTGACGGCGGCGATCACCAAGGTCCTGCACGAGCGGGACCCCGAGGTGCCCTATACGCCCTTTGATCAGATCGACAAGGCCCCGGAGGAAAAGCAGCGGGGGATCACGATCTCGATCGCTCATGTCGAGTACGAGACCGCCAATCGCCATTACGCCCATGTCGACATGCCTGGCCATGCCGACTACATCAAGAACATGATCACCGGGGCGGCCCAGATCGATGGGGCGATCCTGGTCGTGTCGGCCCCGGATGGGCCGATGCCCCAGACCCGCGAGCATGTCCTGTTGGCCCGCCAGGTTGGGGTGCCCTACATCGTGGTCGCCTTGAACAAGGTCGACATGGTCGATGACGAGGAGCTCCTGGAGCTGGTCGAGCTCGAGGTCCGGGAGCTGTTGACCCAGTATGAGTTCCCCGGCGATGACACCCCGATCGTCCGCCTGAGCGCGTTGAAGGCGCTGGAGGGCGATGAGGCGTGGACGCCGAAGATCCTTGAGCTGATGGATGGGGTTGACTCCTATATTCCGGAGCCGGAGCGGGTGGTCGACAAGCCGTTCTTGATGCCGGTGGAGGACGTGTTCACCATCACCGGCCGGGGCACGGTGGCCACCGGGCGGGTCGAGCAGGGCACGGTCAAGGTGGGCGAGCAGGTGGAGATTGTCGGGATCCGCCCCCAGATCGCGACCACGGTGGTGACCGGGGTGGAGATGTTCCGCAAGATCTTGGACACCGGTCAGGCCGGCGACAACGTCGGGGTCCTGCTGCGGGGGACCAAGCGCGAGGACATCGAGCGGGGCCAGGTGTTGGCCAAGCCGGGCAGCATCACGCCCCATACCGAGTTCACCGCCCAGGTGTATGTGCTGTCCAAGGAGGAGGGGGGTCGCCATACCCCGTTCTTCAACAACTACCGGCCCCAGTTCTACTTCCGGACCACCGATGTCACCGGTGAGGTGACGCTGCCGGAGGGGACCGAGATGGCCATGCCGGGCGATAACACCGAGATGCAGGTCAAGCTGATCCAGCCCATCGCCATGGCCGAGGGGCTGCGGTTCGCGATCCGCGAGGGTGGACGGACCGTCGGCGCCGGCCGCGTCATCAAAATCCTCAAGTAGTAAGGGTCTGGCGACGCTGCGATGAACCAGAAGATCCGTATCCGCCTGAAGGCGTACGACCACGAGATCATCGACCAGTCGGCACGCAAGATCGTCGACACGGTGACCCGGACGGGTGCGCGCACGGCAGGGCCGGTCCCCCTGCCCACCGAGAAGTCGGTCTACTGCGTGATCCGCAGTCCCCACAAGGACAAGGACTCGCGCGAGCACTTCGAGATGCGCACCCACAAGCGGCTCATCGACATCCTCGACCCGACGCCCAAGACCGTTGACAGCCTGATGCGCCTGGACCTCCCGGCCGGCGTGGACATCGAGATCAAGCTATGACAAGGACAGCCACCTTCAAGGGCCTCCTCGGCGCCAAGCTGGGCATGACCCAGATCTTCGACGAGAACGCCCGGGTCGTGCCGGTCACGGTCATCCAGGCCGGGCCGAACACGGTCACCCAGGTGAAGTCGCCCGAGCGCGACGGCTACTCGGCCGTCCAGCTCGCCTTCGGCGACATCAAGCCGAAGCGGGTCAACAAGCCCAGGGCCGGCCACTTCGCCAAGGCCGGCGTCGAGGCCCGGCGCCACCTGGTCGAGCTGCGCACCGCCGACGCCGGCGAGTACAGCCCCGGCCAGGAGCTCAAGGCCGACGTGTTCGCCCCGGGCGACCGGGTCGACGTCGTCGGCGTGTCCAAGGGCAAGGGCTTCGCCGGCGTGATGAAGCGGCACGGCTTCAAGGGCCTGTCCGCCTCCCACGGCACCGAGCGCAAGCACCGCTCGCCCGGCTCGGTCGGCGCCTGCGCCACCCCGGCCCGCATCTTCAAGGGCATGCGGATGGCCGGCCACATGGGCAACCAGCGGGTCACCGTGCTCAACCTCGAGGTCGTCAAGGCCGACCCCGACCGCAACCAGCTGCTGATCCGCGGGGCCGTTCCCGGCCCCAAGCGCGGCCTGGTCATGGTGCGCAGCTCCGTCAAGGCGGTGAGCACCAGTGGCTAAGGTCGACGTCCTCAAGGCCGGCGGCAAGAAGGCCGGCTCGGTCGAGCTGCCCGAGGAGATCTTCGGGGTCCAGGTCAACGTGCCGGTGATGCACCGGGTGGTGCGGGCCCAGCTCGCCGCCGCCCGGGCCGGCACCCACTCGACCAAGACCCGGGCCGAGGTCCGCGGCGGGGGCAAGAAGCCCTGGCGCCAGAAGGGGACAGGGCGGGCCCGCCAGGGCTCCATCCGGGCCCCGCAGTGGCGCGGCGGCGGCGTGGTCTTCGGGCCGACGCCCCGCGACCACAGCTTCCGGGTCAACAAGAAGGAGAAGGTGCTGGCCCTGCGGTCGGCCCTGACCGACCGGCACGCCGGGGGCAACCTGGTCGTGCTGGACGGCCTCGACTTCGACACCCCCAAGACGGCCAGGGCGGTCGAGCTGCTGGAGGGCCTCGGGCTCGGCGGGCGCAAGCTGCTGTTCGTGGTCGACGGCCTCGAGGAGGCGGCGATCAAGAGCTTCCGCAACCTGCCGGCCGTGCACCTGATCACCTTCGACCAGCTCAACACCTACGACGTGCTCCGCAGCGACGCCGTCGTGTTCACCCGCGACTCGCTCGACGCCTTCCTCGGCCGGTCCACGACCGACCAGCCCGACGAGGAGCTGGTGCTGGAGGAGGGTGACGCCAAGTGAAGGACCCCCGCGACGTCATCTACAAGCCGGTGGTCAGCGAGAAGTCCTACGCCCTGCTGGACGAGAACACCTACACCTTCATCGTCGACCCCGACGCCAACAAGACGGAGATCAAGGAGGCCATCCAGGCCATCTTCTCCGTCCGGGTCGCGAACGTGAACACCCTGCACCGCAAGGGCAAGCGCAAGCGGACCCGCCGCACCCTCGGGGTGCGCAAGGCGACCAAGCGCGCGCTGGTCACCCTCCACCCCGACGACAAGATCGAGATCTTCGAGGCCAGGTAGCCATGGGCATCCGCAAGCACAAGCCAACCACGCCGGGACGGCGGGGCAGCTCGGTGGCCGACTTCGTGGAGGTCACCAAGAAGACCCCCGAGAAGGCGCTGCTGGCACCGAGCCCGAAGAAGGGTGGCCGCAACGTCCACGGGCGCATCACCGCGCGCCACCAGGGCGGCGGCCACAAGCAGCGCTACCGGATCGTCGACTTCCGCCGGACCAAGGACGGCGTGCCGGCCAAGGTGGCGGCGATCGAGTACGACCCGAACCGCACCGCCCGCCTGGCCCTGCTCCACTACCTGGACGGCGAGAAGCGCTACATCCTGGCGCCGACCCGCCTCAAGGTCGGCGATTTGGTCGAGTCGGGCGAGGGCGCCGACATCAAGCCGGGCAACGCCCTGCCGCTGAAGAACATCCCCGTCGGCACGATCGTCCACAACGTCGAGCTGCGCCCGGGCGGCGGCGCCAAGATGGGCCGCTCGGCCGGGTCGGGCATCCAGCTGCTGGCCAAGGAAGGCACGCTGGCCACCCTGCGGATGCCCTCGGGCGAGATCCGCCAGGTGCTGACCGCCTGCCGGGCCACCGTCGGCGAGGTCGGCAACGCCGAGCAGGAGCTGATCAGCTGGGGCAAGGCCGGCCGCAACCGCTGGAAGGGCAAGCGCCCGACCACCCGCGGCGTGGCCATGAACCCGGTCGACCACCCGCTGGGGGGCGGCGAGGGCAAGAGCTCCGGCGGCCGCCACCCGACCAGCCCGTGGGGCAAGCCCGAGGGCCGCACCCGCAAGCGCAAGCCCTCCGACCAGCTCATCGTCCGCCGTCGCCGCAAGGGGAGAGGGCGCTAGGTATGGCACGCAGCCTGAAAAAAGGACCGTTCGTCGACGACCATCTGCTCAAGAAGATCGACGAGCTGAACCGCAAGCGCGACAAGCGGGTGGTCCGCACCTGGTCGCGGCGCTCGACGATCATCCCCGACATGGTCGGGCACACGATCGCGGTCCACGACGGGCGCAAGCACGTGCCCGTGTACATCTCGGAGGCCATGGTCGGCCACAAGCTCGGTGAGTTCGCGCCGACCCGGACCTTCCGCATCCACCGCTCGCAGGAGCGGGCGACAGGAGTGAGGTAAGCCGTATGGAAGTGAAGGCGCAGGCTCGGTTCGTCCGGGTGACGCCGTTCAAGGCACGCCGGATCGTGGACCTCATCCGCGGCCTGCACGTCGAGGAGGCGCGCCGGGTCCTGCAGTTCACCCCGCGGGCGGCCGCCCTTCCGGTGCGCAAGGTGCTCGACTCGGCCATCGCCAACGCCGAGCACAACTTCCAGCTGCCGGCCGACAACCTGTTCGTGGCAAGGGCGTTCGTCGACGAGGGTCCGACCCTGAAGCGGCACCGGCCCCGTGCGCTGGGCCGCGCCTACCGGGTGAACAAGCGGACCAGCCACATCACGGTGATCGTCGACTCCAGGGAGGCCTCGTAATGGGACAGAAGATCAACCCGTACGGCTTCCGTCTGGGGGTCACCACCGACTGGAAGTCGCGCTGGTTCAGCGAGAAGGACTACAAGAAGTACCTGCACGAGGACATCGAGATCCGCCGGTACCTGAAGCGGAACCTGAGCCACGCCGGCATCTCCCGGGTGGAGATCGAGCGCACCCGCGACCGGGTGCGGGTCGACATCCACACGGCGCGGCCGGGCGTGGTCATCGGCCGCCGCGGCGCCGAGGCCGACCGCATCCGGGCCGACCTGGACAAGATGACCGGCAAGCAGGTGACCCTGAACATCCTCGAGGTCAAGGGCGCCGAGACCGACGCCCAGCTGGTCGCCCAGGGCGTGGCCGAGCAGCTGGCCAGCCGGGTGTCGTTCCGGCGGGCCATGCGCCGGGCCATCAACTCGGCCATGAAGGGCGGGGCCAAGGGGATCCGGGTGCAGTGCTCGGGCCGCCTCGGCGGGGCCGAGATGGCCCGCACCGAGTTCTACCGCGAGGGCCGGGTCCCGCTGCACACGCTGCGGGCCGACATCGACTACGGCCTGGCCGAGGGCCGCACCACCTTCGGGATGGTCGGGGTCAAGGTCTGGATCTACCGGGGCGACGTGCTCCCCTCGCGCGAGGAGCAGGAGGCCGACCGGGCCCGGGCCCGCGCCCGGGCCGCCGCCGGCGGGCCGAGCGGCGAGCGCCGTTCCGGCGGCCGGGGCCGGGCCCCCAAGGCCCAGCCGGCCGAGACCGCGGCCAAGCCGGCCGAGGCGCCCGCCGAGCCGGTCGAGCCGCCCGCCGAGCCGGTCGAGCCGCCCGCCGAGCCGGTCGCGGCCGCGACGCCGGCGGCCGCCCCGGCGGCAGAGCAGGGCAAGGAGTGACCGACCGATGCTGACCCCAAAGCGCGTCAAGCACCGCAAGCAGCACCGCGGCCACCGCCGCGGGCTGGCCAGCGGCGGCACCAGCGTGGCCTTCGGCGACTACGGCCTGCAGGCGCTGGAGCCCTCCTGGGTGACCAACCGGCAGATCGAGGCCGCCCGTATCGCCATGACCCGCTACATCAAGCGTGGCGGCAAGGTCTGGGTCAACCTGTTCCCGGACAAGCCGGTGACCAAGAAGCCGGCCGAGACCCGCATGGGCTCGGGCAAGGGCTCGCCCGAGTGGTGGGTGGCGGTCGTGCGGCCGGGCCGGGTGATGTTCGAGCTGTCGGGCGTCTCCGAGGCCACCGCGCAGGAGGCGATGCGCCTGGCCGCCCACAAGCTGCCCATGAAGTGCAAGTTCGTGAAGCGCGTTGACGCGGAGTGATGACCATGAAGGCAAGTGAGCTGGCCGACCTGGACGCGGACGAGCTGGCGGCCAAGCTGGCCGAGGCCAAGGAGGAGCTGTTCAACCTCCGGTTCCAGAACGTCACCGGCCAGCTCGACAACCCGCACCGGCTGCGCGAGGTCCGCAAGGACATCGCCAGGGTCCTCACCGTGATGCACCAGCGCGAGCGGGCCACAGAGAGGGAGCGCCAGTGACCGAGCAGGACACGACGGCCACGAGCAAGCCCCGCGGGGGCCGCAAGGTCCGCACCGGGGTCGTGGTCTCCGACAAGATGGACAAGACGGTGGTCGTCGAGGTGGAGGACATCCGCCAGCACCGCCTGTACCAGAAGACGATCCGGCGGACGACCCGGCTCAAGGCCCACGACGAGCAGAACACCGCCGGCCCGGGCGACATCGTCCGGCTGGCCGAGACCCGGCCCCTGTCGGCGTCCAAGCGCTGGCGGGTCACCGAGATCATCCAGAAGGCCAAGTAACGCTGACGACGAAGAGGAAGCAACCAAGATGATCCAGCAGGAGTCGCGGCTGAAGGTCGCGGACAACACGGGTGCCAAGGAGATCCTCTGCATCCGCGTGCTCGGCGGCTCCGGGCGGCGCTACGCCTCGATCGGCGACATCATCGTGGCCACGGTGAAGGACGCCATCCCCGGCGGCGCCGTCAGGGAGGGCGACGTCGTCAAGGCGGTCGTCGTCCGGGTCAAGAAGCAGAAGCGCCGCCCCGACGGCTCCTACATCCGCTTCGACGAGAACGCGGCCGTGATCATCAACGACCAGCAGAACCCGCGGGGCACCCGCATCTTCGGGCCGGTCGGCCGGGAGCTGCGCGAGAAGCGCTTCATGAAGATCATCAGCCTGGCCCCGGAGGTGCTGTAGCCGTGAAGGTACGCAAGGACGACCGCGTGATGGTCATGGCCGGCAAGGACCTGGGCGTCACCGGCCGGGTCATCAAGGTCGACCCGGGCCGCAACAAGGTGCTGGTCGAGGGGGTCAACCGGATCAAGCGGCACGAGAAGATCCGCCCGACCCAGCGGGGCGGCCAGACCGGCGGCATCACCGAGAAGGAGGCCTGGATCGACGCCTCCAACGTCCAGCTGCTGAGCCCGGACGACGGCAAGCCGACCCGGGTCGCCTACCGCGACGAGGACGGCGTCAAGGTCCGGGTCTGTGCCCGCACCGGCGCCAAGTTCTAAGAGGAAGACGAGACGATGACGCAGACGACCACCGAGCGGGAGATGCCGCGGCTCAAGGCGCGCTACCGCGCCGAGCTCGAGCAGCGGCTCAAGGACGAGCTCGAGCTCGGCAACATCATGCAGGTGCCGCGGCCGCTCAAGGTCGTGGTCAACATGGGCATCGGCGAGGCCATCAAGGAGGCGCGCCTGCTCGACGGGGCGGTCCGCGACCTCACCCAGATCACCGGGCAGAAGCCGCTGGTCACCAAGGCCAAGAAGTCCATCGCCGGGTTCAAGATCCGCGAGGGCCAGTCGATCGGGGCCAAGGTCACCCTGCGCGGCGACCGCATGTGGGAGTTCCTGGACCGGCTGATCTCGGTCGTCCTGCCCCGCATCCGCGACTTCCGTGGCCTGAACCCCAGGACCTTCGACGGCCACGGCAACTTCACCTTCGGGCTGACCGAGCAGCTGGTCTTCCCCGAGATCGACTACGACAAGATCGAGAGGGTCCGGGGCATGGACATCACCGTGGTGACCAGCGCCGAGACCGACGAGCAAGGACGGGCGCTGCTCACCGCCCTCGGATTTCCCTTCAGGAGTGTCTGAATGGCAAAGAAGTCGTTGATCGCCAAGGCCAAGCGCACCCCGAAGTTCAAGGTGCGGGCCTACACGCGCTGTCAGCGCTGCGGGCGGCCGCGGGCCGTGCTGCGCAAGTTCGGCCTGTGCCGGATCTGCGTGCGCCAGCTCGCCCATGCCGGCGAGCTGCCCGGCGTCACCAAGTCGAGCTGGTAAGGGGGCGGTGAACTGAGATGAGCATGACCGACCCGATCGCCGACATGCTGACCCGGCTGCGCAACGGCAACGCGGCCTACCACGACGAGATCAACATGCCCAGCTCGAGGGTCAAGGTGGAGATCGCCAAGGTCCTCAAGCAGGAGGGCTACATCCGCGACTACGCCGTCACCAAGGCCGACGTCGGCTCCAAGCTGACCATCGAGCTCAAGTACGGGCCCAACCGGGAGCGGACCATCAGCGGCGTCCGCCGCATCTCCAAGCCGGGGCTGCGCGTGTACGCCAAGAAGGAGAGCCTGCCCCGGGTCCTTGGAGGCCTCGGCATCGCCATCATCTCGACCTCGTCCGGCCTGCTCACCGACCGCGCCGCCCACAAGGCGGGCATCGGTGGCGAGGTCGTGGCCTACGTCTGGTAAGGGAGGCCAACGTTGTCACGCATCGGCAAGATGCCCATCGAGGTCCCCAGCGGCGTCGAGGTCACCGTCGAGGGCACCCTGGCCACCGTGAAGGGCCCCAGGGGCACCCTCTCCGAGACCATCCCGACCTCGATCTCGGTGCGCCAGGAGGGCGCCCAGATCGTGGTCGAGCGGCCCGACGACCAGCGCGAGCACCGGGCCCTGCACGGCCTGGTCCGCTCGCTGGTGGCCAACATGGTCGAGGGCGTCACCAAGGGGTACGAGAAGCAGCTCGAGATCCAGGGGGTCGGCTACCGGGTCCAGGCCCAGGGCTCCGACCTGGTGTTCAGCCTCGGCTACTCCCACCAGATCCCGGTGAAGGCCCCCGAGGGCATCAGCTTCGAGGTGGCCAGCCCGACCCGGTTCTCGGTCAAGGGCATCAACAAGCAGCAGGTGGGCCAGGTGGCGGCCGACATCCGGCGGCTGCGCAAGCCAGACCCCTACAAGGGCAAGGGCGTGCGCTACGCCGGCGAGGTCGTCCGCCGCAAGGCCGGCAAGACGGCGAAGTGAGGACCCGACGATGAACAACGCAAAGGTGAAGCGCGACGCGCGCCTGCGGCGTCACCGTCGCGTGCGGCGGCGGGTGGTCGGCACGGCCGAGCGGCCGCGCCTGGCCGTCTTCCGCTCCAACAAGCAGATCTACGCCCAGCTCATCGACGACCAGGCCGGCCGCACGCTGGCCTCGGCGGGCTCGCCGACCTCGGCCGGCGACGGCGACAAGAAGGCCGCCGCCACCCGGGTCGGCGCCGAGCTGGCCACCAAGGCCAAGTCGGCCGGCATCACCTCGGTGGTGTTCGACCGCGGTGGCTACCAGTACCAGGGACGTGTCCGCGCGCTGGCCGAAGCGGCCCGCGAGGGCGGCCTGGACTTCTAGGAACGCTGAAGGAGGCATTCCGCATGGCACCAGCCCCTCGCCGGGGTCCCGGTGGACAGCAGGGCAACCGGCCCCCCCGTGACGACCGGGGCGGCCCAGGCCGGGATGACAGCCCAAAGTCCCAGTTCGAAGAGCGCGTGGTCGCGATCAACCGCGTGGCCAAGGTCGTGAAGGGTGGCCGGCGGTTCTCGTTCACCGCCCTGGTCGTGGTCGGCGACGGCAACGGCAAGGTCGGCGTCGGCTACGGCAAGGCCAAGGAGGTCCCCTCGGCCATCCAGAAGGGCGTCGAGACGGCCAAGAAGAACTTCTTCCCCGTGCCGATGATCGGCTCGACCATCCCGCATGAGGTCCTCGGGGCCGACGGCGCCGGCCGGGTCCTGCTCAAGCCGGCCTCGCCCGGTACCGGGGTCATCGCCGGCGGCCCGGTCCGGGCCGTGCTCGAGGCGGCCGGGGTCTCCGACGTGCTCTCCAAGTCGCTCGGGTCCTCCAACCCGATCAACATCGTCCACGCCACCGTGGCCGGCCTCAAGCAGCTCCGGCGGCCCCAGGAGGTGGCCGACCGGCGCGGCCTCGACCTGGCCGAGATGTCGCCGGTGACGGTGGCCAGGCAGAAGGCGGCGGCCGCGGTCGGGGCCACCGCCGGCAAGGCGAAGGAGCAGTCGGCGTGACACGGCTCAAGGTCACCCAGAAGCGGTCCCTGATCGGCCGTCCCCGGCCGCAGCGGGCGACCGTCAAGAGCCTCGGGCTCAAGCGGATCGGCCACACCGTGGTCAAGGACGACCGCCCTGAGATCCGCGGCATGATCTTCAAGGTCTCCCACCTGGTCGAGGTGGAGGAGGTAGACGAGTGAAGCTGCATCACCTACGCCCGGCGCCCGGGTCCACCAAGGACCGGGTCCGCAAGGGGCGCGGCGATGGCTCGGGCAAGGGCAAGACGGCCGGCCGGGGCACCAAGGGCTCCAAGGCCAGGTCGCAGATCCGGGTCGGCTTCGAGGGCGGCCAGCTGCCGCTCCAGCGCCGCATCCCCAAGCTGCGCGGGTTCACCAACCCCAACAAGGTCCACTGGTCGGTGGTCAACCTGGACCGGCTCCAGGCCGCGTTCCCCAAGGGCGGCGGCATCGACCCCGACGGGCTGGTCGCGGCCGGCCTGGCCCGCAAGGGCACCCCGGTCAAGGTGCTCGGCTCGGGCGACGTCTCGGTGGCCCTCGAGGTCCGGGCCCACGCCTTCTCGGCCACCGCGGCCTCCAAGATCACCGCCGCAGGCGGTACGGTAGAGGTCGTCTAGGCCGCAAAGGAGAGGAAACCCGCGGATGCTGTCGGCCTTTCGCAACGCCTTCAAGATCCCCGAGCTGCGGGGCAAGATCCTCTTCACCGTGGCCATCATCGCCATCTACCGGCTCGGGTCGTACCTGCCGGTGCCCGGGGTGGACTTCGACGCCGTCCAGAACTACCTGGAGAACCCGGCCCAGGACCCCAGCGGCGCGTTCACGCTGATCAACCTGTTCTCGGGCGGGGCGCTGACCCAGTTCGCCATCTTCGCCCTCGGGATCATGCCCTACATCACCGCCTCGATCATCATGCAGCTCCTCGGGGTGGTCATCCCCCGGCTGGAGGCGCTCCAGAAGGAGGGCGAGAGCGGGCGCAAGAAGATCCAGCAGTACACCCGCTACGTGACGGTGTTCCTGGCCCTGCTCCAGTCGGCCAGCATCGTGCAGCTGGCCCACAACCAGGGCATCCTGCCGATCGACATCTTCCCCGGGCTGACCCCGGGGCGGTTCGCCCTGGCCGTGCTCACCCTGACCGCGGGGACGGCCCTGATCATGTGGCTGGGCGAGCTGATCACCGCCCGCGGGGTCGGCAACGGCATGTCGATCATCATCTTCGCGGCGATCGTGTCCACCCTGCCCAGCGAGGGCGCCAACATCCTGCGGGTCAACAAGGCCTTCATCTTCGGGCTGGTCTGCTTCCTCGGCCTGCTGATCGTCGTGGCCGTGATCTTCGTCGAGCAGGCCCAGCGACGGATCCCGGTGCAGTACGCCAAGCGGATGGTGGGGCGGCGGATGTACGGCGGGCAGTCGACCTACATCCCCCTCAAGGTCAACCAGGCCGGCGTCATCCCGATCATCTTCGCCTCCAGCCTGCTCTACATCCCGGTGCTGCTGGCCTCGATCGTGAACCGCGACTGGCTGACCGACTTCGTGGAGCGGTTCGCCCGCACCGGCAGCCACCCGCTCTACATCATCACCTACTTCCTGCTGATCATCGGGTTCGCCTACTTCTACAACTCGATCGCCTTCAACCCGGTCGACACCGCCGACAACATGAAGAAGTACGGCGGCTTCATCCCCGGGATCCGGCCCGGCCGCCAGACGGCCGAGCACCTGAACTACATCCTGACCAGGATCACCCTGCCGGGCGCGGTGTTCCTCGGGGCGGTGGCCATCCTGCCCTTCATCGCCCTGGCCGCCGGGGGCGTGCAGTCGTTCCCGTTCGGGGGCACGTCCATCCTGATCACCGTCGGGGTCGGGCTCGAGACCATGAAACAGATCGAGTCCCAGCTCCTGATGCGCAACTACGAGGGCTTTCTCCGTTGAGGCTGGTGGTCCTCGGCCCGCCAGGCGCGGGAAAGGGCACGCAGGCGGTCAAGCTGGCGGAGCAGTTCGCCTGTGCCGACGTGGCCACCGGGGACATCTTCCGGGCCAATGTGGCCGAGGGGACCGAGCTGGGCCGGGCCGCCCAGGAGTACATGGACCGGGGCGACCTGGTGCCCGACGACGTGGTCATCGCCATGGTGATGGAGCGGCTGGCCGAGCGGGACTGCCAGTCGGGGTTCGTGCTCGACGGGTTCCCCCGGACCGTCAACCAGGCCGAGGCCCTGGACCGCCAGCTGGCCGACCTGGGCGCGCCCCTGCACGCCGTCCTCTGCTTCGAGGCCGCCGAGGAGGAGCTGCTGCGGCGGCTGGCCGGGCGGGCGGCGGCCCAGCACCGGGCCGATGACGCCGAGCAGACGATCCGGCACCGCCTCGAGGTGTTCGCGATCAAGACCCGGCCCCTGATCGACTACTACGCCCACCGCGGCCTGCTGATCAACGTCGACGCCATCGGGCCGATCGAGGTCGTGACCAAGCGGATCCTCGACGACCTCGAGGGGAACCGGAGGCCGGGGTGATCACCCGCAAGTCCGCCGAGGAGATCGACCGCATGCGGCGGGCCGGTCGGCTGGTCGGGCACACCCTGTCGACGCTGGT
>OCZS010000070.1_pt1 | contig 30614 bp, 22 predicted proteins | sample 1539071 | NCBI WGS metagenome assembly OCZS01 (sample SAMEA3113584, study PRJEB22503) | soil metagenome
TCCTCCTCGCCGGCCTGCTCGACGGTTGCTGAGACGCGGTCAGACCCCGTCGGCGGGCTCGGAGCACTGCCCGTGGGCGGGCTCGGAGCACTGCCCGTCGACGCCCGTGTTCCGTCCGGTCTGTCGGCAGGCTCAGCATGCGTTGAGCCCAGACCAGGGAAGGCGCCGGGGGTCTGCGGATCGATATTGCTCAGATCAAGATCACCTGATCCTTTGACCCGTTCGGGGCGCGTAACGCTGTGATCGGGCGGGGCTACGGCGGCGAGTTGGGCTGCGGCCGCCATCGCCGCGTTGCCGGCGGTGCGAGGCGTGGGCTCACCGAGTTGCTGAGCCGCAAGACTGACCTCGGCCAAGGCTTCGGCGTACGTCTTGGCTCTAGCTGATCCGTCCATGATCAACTGATTGAGCAACACAGTGGGGGCAGCTCGCCAGCGACGGCCCCGGTGAGCGGCATCGAAGAAAGCTTGCGCATCGGTGTGTCCCGTCTGCTGGCCCCAGGCCTCGTACGCCTGACTGGCCGACTCCGCCACTGCGGCCGCGAGTGCCTCGCCTTCTCGAGCGGCGGCGTGTGCGTCGACACCAGCCGCGGTGGCGGCTGCGCGAAGCTGCTCCAGGGCCTGTGCGACGCTGCGTGCTGGAGGTGGCGTCGGACCGGTCGACAACCGACTCACGGCAGGTCCAGATTGCTGCGCGGCTGCGGCGCCGGCTGATCACCGAGATTCAACATTCCTCCCGTTGACGCGTGGCCGAACTTCTCCTGAAGGAAGCGGCCATGGGCAATCAAGGCGTCGGCATCGACCCGTACCACAGCATCGAAGATTTCATCCATGGTGGCGCCGAGCAGGTCCAGCTGATCAATCAACAGCATCAGCGACGTCTTGCCTTTCTCGATCGGCCGAGAGTCCGCCCACTGGCGCGGCAGCCTGGTATAGCCACGGATCGCCTCCGGTAGATAGTCGGTGGCCGTGGCCATGACCGAGTACGCGTCCGGGCTGCCCAGCCCAAGATTCCGTAGCCGGGGAAGGGTTTGACGGACCGTTTCGACCACTCGCTTGACTCGCGACGAGACCGGCGCGGGCACCGCACCGCCCCCGACCATGGCCACTACGTGCTCCAAGGCGCGCATGATGTCGGCTTCGGTGGGCGGCGCCGGGACAGATAGCTCCGGCGGTGGAGTGGGGGTTGGCGCAGGGTCGGGCCGACCGGTCAGCCTGCCGAACCACTCGCGGAACCCCATGGCAGCGGACGAGAGTCGCAATCGGCGCCGTCAGCGAAGGCCGCCGCGGGCGTCATCGTCGAGATCCAGCGCTCCCGAGGCGAACTGCTGATCCTGGCGGCGGGCACGGTCCAGATAGTCCCGTGACTTCACGACTTCACTTTCCAGTGTTCCGATCGTGGCGGCCATGGTGTCCAGCGCCTGCAGCTTGAAGTTGTCGATGGAATCCATCGTCGCGTAGATGTTCTGGAACGCCGCTTGGAGCTGGGGCAGGCCAATGGTGGCCGACGCCGCCTGCTGCTGAATCTGCGCCGAATTGTCGCGAAGCATCTCCGAGGTCCGCTGGATCAGGTCAGAGGTGGTGGTGTTGAGAGCGGTGATCTGATCGAGAACGAGCTTCTGGTTGCCCAGTGCCTGGGCCACAATGACGGCGGTGCGCAGGGCTGAGATCGTGGTCGTCGAGGCGCGATCGACTCCCTTGATCAACTCCAGATTGTTCTTGATGATGATGTCGATCGCCAGATAGCTCTGGATAGACACGGCCAGCTGAGTGAGCAAGTCCTGGTGCTTCTGCCGGACGTAGAACAACACGTCTTGACTGAGCGAGCGGGCGCGCTCGGGATCGGATAGCTCCAACTGCGAGATGGTCGCGGCCAGCTTGGCGTCTAGCCGCTCAGCCACGTAGATGTACTGGTTGAGCCGGCCCATGGTCGCCCAGAGATTCTGCTTCTCCATGTTCAGCGCGACGTTGTCCCGAGTCAGCTCGTCTTGGCCGTTGCGGAGAGCGTGCAGAATCCCGTTGAGATGGCCCTGGGCCGATTCATACCGGCGGAAGTAGTCCACGATCTTGTCGCCGAAGGGAATGACGCCGAGGAACTTCCGACTGCCCGTCGCCTGGCTGGGATCAAGGCCTTCGACGGTGCGCCGTAGCTCCATCAAGGTGTTGCCCACCTTGGACCCGGAGGCGAGGGCGCCTTCCTTGATCGCTCGGACCGGGGTTTGCAGCAGCCGGTTGGATGTTTCCGCGGCGCGGCGGACGTCGGCGTCGCCCATCGTCCGGACGTTCGCGGCCTGCTGGGCGAACTCCGGCGAGCGAGTCTGCGCGCTCATCAGGGCGGTGACAAAGCCGTCGACTTTGCTGTCGAGGGAAGGGATGGTGTCCGGATCGACCTGCGGTGCCATCGCCGGCGCCTGGGTGGCGACTACCGGCCTTGGCGCCTCGGGAGCGGTGAGCGTCAAGGGATCGGAGTCCGGGGGTGCGAGCGGCGCGGCCGCTGCGGCGAACGACGTGGGTTCGGTCATCGATTTCCTCTCCGGCGCTGGCCCCTCTCGGGCGGCGGTTGCGCTCGGCGCGTGCACTGGCGTGGGACCTGGACAAATCTACTCGACCTCGGTCTGACAGGTGTCTGCGTCGGCAGCCGGGAGTCATTCCGGAGGCGATATCTCTCCCGAGCCGCGCGTGATCAACCGGGACGGCACGATGACCGTCTGCGGCGCCGCAGTGTCTCCATCCAGTCGCGCGAACAGCCGTTCGGCGGCGATGGCGCCGATCCGAGCCGGATCCTGGGCGATCACCGTGATCCCGGGCTTCAGCACGTCAGCGAGAACCAGATCGTCGAATCCGACTATGGCGACGCGCTGTTGCAACCCGAGCTGGTGCAGGGCACGGATCGCGCCGATAGTCACGAGGTTCTGTGATGTGAACAAGGCGGTGGGAGGCGCGGAAGAGCGCATCAACCGATGGACGGTCGAGAAGGCCTCCGAGGCCGAGCGAATGTTGTCGGTGTGCTGGCTTTCGCTGCCGGGCAGGCCGGCGGCCTTGAGCGCCTCCCGGAATCCGTGGCGACGCTCCCGGGCTGTCGCGATGCTGAGTTCGTCGCCCAGATGAGCGATCGTGCGGTGACCTTGCCGGATGAGGTGCTGGGTCGCGACGAAAGCAGCGTTGAAGTTGTCGGTGAGTACCGCGTCGGCCAGCACACCCAACGGCGGCCGATCGACGAAGACGATGGGTGTGCCTTGTTCCTGCTCGGCCTGCAGGTAGCTGTGGTCGGTGCCGATCATGGTCACGATCAGCCCATCGACCCGTCGGCGGGTGAATGCCGCAACCAGCGCTCTTTCGTGCTCCGGATCGTCTTCAGAGCTGGCCGCGAAGACCGCAGTATTCCGGGCGGTCGCTATCTTCTCCACCGCCCGATTGACCGCGGCGGAGAACGGGTTGTCCACGGAGTCCAGCAGCAATCCGAGCGTGTAGCTCTTTCGGTCGCTGCGCCGCAGGGCTCCTGCGCCGAGATGGGGCTGGAAGTTGAGCGTCATGACGGCGCGCCGGACCCGCTCGCGGGTGGGAGGGGACACGTTGGCCTCGTTGTTGATCACCCGAGAGACGGTCTTGATGCCCACTCCAGCGAGCGCGGCAACGTCGCGGATGGTGGCCCGTGGCTTGGTCGGCTTCGGCGACAACTCTTGGTCTGACATCGATGTCTCCCTTTTGCGCCCGGACATTACAGGTTCAGGTGCTTGCGCCGCCTCAGCCTTGACGCAAAGCTGAGTCTTGGTTTAGAAATGCTCATGACACCGTTGTCAAGCGTATCGACGGTGCAGAACCTAACGAAAGGGTCCTCATGAATCCGATCCCGTCGATCGCGCGAGGCAAACGCCTCACTGCGGGCGTGGCTTTGGCCGCGGCGGCATCGCTAGCGTTGGCCGCCTGTGGTGGCGGCGGCGACACCGGCACGCCGGGCGCCGAAGGCACTGAAGGTGGTGGCGGCGGCGAAGACGTGGCTGTCACATTGATCACCAAGACAAGCACCAACCCGTTCTTCATCGCGATGCAGGAAGGCGCCAAGGCAGCGGGGGAGAAGAACGGCGTCAGCATCACCACGGCAGCCGGCAAGGCTGACGGTGACACCGACACCCAGGTCAAGGCCATCGAGGCCGCTGTCGCCCGAGGCGACAAGGGCATTCTCATCACACCCGCAGCCGAGGGCGTCAACAGTGCCATCGAGCAAGCTCGGACCGAGGGCTTGTACGTGATTGCGCTCGACACCCCGCCGAATCCGCCGGACACGGTGGACATCACCTTCGCGACCGACAACTTCAAGGCCGGCGAGCTGATCGGCAAGTGGGCGGCAGGGCAGATGAACGGCAAGAAAGCCACCATCGCGATGCTGGACTTGTTCAACGACAAGATCGTCTCGGTCGACGTCAACCGTGACCAGGGCTTCCTCACCGGCATGGGTATCGACGTGAAGGACAAGCAGAAGAACGGGGACGAGGACAAGACCGGCAAGTACACCGGCGGCAAGGGCGGCGACTACGAGATCGTCTGCAACGAGCCGACCCAGGGTGCGGCCGACGAGGGCAAGACCGCGATGGAGAATTGCCTTTCGAAGTCCAAGGACATCAACCTCGTCTATTCGATCAACGAGCCGTCCGGTGGCGGTGGCGCCGAGGCGCTCAAGGACGCGGGAATCACGGACGCGATCGTCGTCTCGGTGGACGGTGGCTGCGATCCTGGTCTGAAGCTGGTCAAGGAGGGCACGATCGGTGCTACCTCCCAGCAGTACCCGGTGAAGATGGCGGAGTTGGGTGTCGAGGCGATCAAGAAGATCGCTGACAGCGACGGACAGGATAAGCCTGCGGTGACTCCTGGCCTGGACTTCTACGACACCGGTGTCGCTCTGGTGACCGACAAGAAGGTCGAGGGCGTAGAGAGCATCAGCGTCGCCGAAGGCGAGAAGCTCTGTTGGGGCAAGTAGTCATGAAGAACTGACCGGTTGGCTCCGCCACCAAGGCGGAGCCAACCCCTCATGCGAGGATCGGGTCGCCTCCGCAGCAACCGGCGTAACTACTACGACAAGGAAGTCCATGTGACCACGACAGTCGAACCCCCCGCACCAGCGTCCGCTGCCGAACAGTTCGCGGCGCGCCAGCAGTCGCCCGTCCAGCGGATTCAGCACGTCCTTCATGCGCATCCATCGATCAGCCCATTGATGGTGTTGCTCGTGTCGATCATCGCCTTCACGATCATCAATCCGCGCTTTATCCAGCCCGGAACGATCGGCATCATCCTGCAGCAGGTCGCGGTGATCGCCGCCTTGGCCATCGGCCAGACGCTGATCATCCTGACCGCTGGCATCGACCTGTCGGTCGGCGCTATCGCGATTCTTTCGTCGCTGCTGATGGCCAACTTCGCCGTGAAGAACGGCATGCCGGGAATCTTGGCGTTGCTGCTCGGTATCCTCGCGGGGGTCGTCGCGGGAGCCATCAACGGAACGTTGGTGACGCGGCTCAAGCTGCCGCCGTTCATCGTCACGCTGGGTACCTTCAGCATCTTCACCGCAATCGCGCTGCTCTACTCCGGCGGTCAGGAAGTAGGCCGGCGGCAGCTGCCGCCGATCCTGAACTGGGCCGGCACGCGTATCCAACTCGGGCCGTTTCGGATCACGACCGGCGTGATCATCGTGGCCATCTTGGCCATCGTGATGGCGTTCATCCTGAGCCAGTCGACCTGGGGAAGGCACGTGTACGCGGTTGGCAACGACGCGGAGGCGGCCCGTCTTGTCGGTATTCGGGTCGACCGGGTCTTGTTCAGTGTCTACACCGTGGCTGGTCTCATTTACGGCATCACCGCATGGGTCCAGATCGGACGCGCGGGCACGGCGAGCGCCAATGCCATCGTGGACGCTAACCTCGACAGCATCACGGCTGTGGTCATCGGTGGCACCAGCCTGTTCGGTGGGCGCGGCGCCATCATCGGCACGATCCTCGGCGCGCTGATTGTCGGCGTGTTCCGCACCGGCCTCAGCCTTGCTGGCGTCGACGACCAGTGGCGGGTGTTCGCAATTGGAGTGCTGGTCATTGTCGCCGTTTCCATCGACCAGTGGATCAGGAAGGTAAAGGCATGAGCACCACCCCAAGTACCAGTCAACTCTCGCAGGAGGAGCAAGGCACGGTCGGTCTGGGCTCGCCCCCCGTACTCGCCGACACATCCGAAACGGTGCTCTCAGGTCGCGGGCTGGTGAAGACCTTTGGCAAGGTCGTCGGTGTCGACGGCGTCGACATCGATCTGTTCCCCGGCGAGGTGTTGTCGGTGATCGGCGACAACGGTGCCGGCAAGTCAACCTTGATCAAGGCCCTCACCGGGGCGCTCATTCCGGACACGGGGCAGGTGTATCTGGATGGCAAGGAGGTCCACTTCCGCACGCCACAGGACGCCCGGGGAGCCGGCATCGAGACGGTCTACCAGACCCTAGCCGTGGCGCCTGCCCTGGACATCTCCGCGAACATGTTCCTCGGTCGGGAGCGTCGGCGGTCGGGCCCGCTGGGCTCGGTGCTGCGGATGCTGGACAAGAAGGGCATGAAGGAGGACGCCGGCAAGTCCATGGCCAATCTGGGCATCGCCACCGTCCAGAACATGAGCCAGGCCGTGGAAACGCTCTCCGGCGGACAGCGGCAAGCGGTGGCGGTGGCCCGAGCGGCGACCTTTGCCACGAAGTTCGTTGTGCTCGACGAACCCACCGCGGCATTGGGCGTCAAGGAGACTGGTCAGGTGCTCAACTTGATTCAGCAGATCAAGGCCAGGGGTCTGCCGGTGATCTTGATCAGCCACAACATGCCCAATGTGTTCGAGGTGTCGGACCGGATCCATATCGCCCGGCTGGGTGGCTGCGCCGGAGTGATCACGCCGAAGTCGCATACGCCGACCGAGGCGGTGGCCATCATGACCGGGGCGACCACGCTCCAGAAGGGCTGACCCGATCCCGACCGGGTGCTAACCGCTTCGCACCCGTACCCCGACTTCACACCCCCTCTAGGGAGGGTGCGGAGTCCGGGTACGGGGTGCGGGTCGGCTCGGGCACGGGCCGGCTGCTCGCCGCCTATGGCCGCGGGTGGCCCCCATGCTCGGTGAGTGGGAAACCGCTGATCCCACGCCAGGCGAGGCTGCTCACCAATTGCTTGGCCTCGTCGAGGGGAATCTTTCCGGTGTCGGGGGAAACCCAGTAACGGGCGCTGACCTGGGCAATGCCGACCAGGGAGATCGCGAGCAGCTTCGACTCTTCCGTGGGAAGTGCTGTGTCCTCGGCTATCACGTCGGCGATGGCGTCCGCGATCTCGTTGTTCACCCGCCACAGGCGCTCCTGTACCGCGCCATCGCCGGTGAGGTCGGATTCGAAGACGAAGCGGAACTCTCCGCTGGCCGAGGAGACGAATTCGTAGAACGCCCCCACGGTGGCGACCACCCGGTCGGCGTTGTGGTCGGTCGAAGCCAACGCATCCCGCACGATTTCCACCAAGCGTTCGCAGCTGCTGTCCAGGAGGGCGAGATAAAGGTCCAGCTTGGAGGAGAAGTGCTGGTAGAGCACCGGCTTCGATACCCCGGCGGCCTCGGCGATGTCGTCCATCGCGGCGGCGTGATAGCCCCTTGAGGTGAAGACCTCGTTGGCCGCGTCCAGCAGCTTGGCCCGGCGCTCGCCGCGAGGCAACCGTGGTGCCCGAGGGATCTCGGCCGCCTTGCCCGCTGTGGTGGACACAAACGTCACCCTAGCGGGCAGGCCATGAGCGGAGCCTGTCTCAGGGCACTCCGGACCTCGATGTGCTAAGTCGTCGCCTCGAAACCAGTGACCCGAGACTCGTGCTGATCGATAGCGAGGCCGCGCGTATGGTGTCATCGACATCCAGCTGGCCCCGTAGCCCCCAGTCACCTGGAAGTCGGGTCCTTGAACTAGTGAGGGAGAGCTGGGCGGGACTCGTTCAACAGCTCAGCCGCAAGATCTTCCTGTTCGGCGACCCGGTTGAGCACATCCTCGGGGCTGAAGCGAAGGTCGTCCGGCCCTCGCACGCCAGCCACCTCCTCCCAGGTGACCGGCGTTGCCACAACCGGCATGGCGCGGCCCCGCAGAGAGTACGGGGCGATGGTATTGCGAGCGGCGAGGTCCTGGTTGTAATCAACGTAGATGCGTCCCGCTCGCTGTGCGATCGACATGGTGGAAACAAAGAACTCGGGATAGGCCTGGCGCAGTGAAACACCAAGCTCCTTGACGTAAGACCAGACGTCTCGACTGCGAGACGGCTGCACGGCCGCGTAGATCTGCATCCCCTTGCTCCCAGACGTTTGGGGCACTGGAATCATCCCGTCGTCGGCCAGTCGCGCCGCCACAATGAGGGCGGCTCGGGCCGTGTCGACAATCGTCATTCCCTCGCCAGGATCCAGGTCGACCACGACGCGGTCCGCCAGCGGCTCACCGGCCCGCGGCTCACCCTCTGGCAGATCGACTACACCCTCACCGTTCGTCAGTGCGCCGCTGAGGCGCCACTGCGGTACGTGGATCTCCAACGCCGCCAGATTGGCGAGCCACACCACGGTGGCATCCTCGTCGGCGACGACGTAGTTGATGATCCCGTCACTTGTTCCGATCCGCACGGTCCGGACCCAAGCAGGCGTGCCGTTGGGAGCGTTCTTCTCATAAAAGCTTGGTGCGTCGACTCCGTCGGGGAAGCGCACGCGAGTGATGACCCGATCACGAATGTGGGGCAGCAGGACAGGCGCGATCGCGACGTAGTAGTTGACGACCTCGGCCTTGGTATAGCCGGTGAGTGGGTAGAGGACCTTGTCGAGGTTGCTGAGATTGAGCTCCCGATCGCCTACCCGGGTGCGAATCTCCGAGGAGGGCACGCACTGATTCTCGCGCATGGCCGGAAGCATCCGGATGCCGGAATAGGGCGATGGCGACGGGCGTTTGGGCAGGAGTATCGCACAGGCTCCGGAGAAGAGCCCCGGGTGATGCTGCGGGACGAATACGGACGAAGACAAGCATGGAGGAAACGTGGCGCTGCCACCGCTGGTGGAACCGGCTGACCAGCTGACCATTGACGAGGTCCGTCGCTACAGCCGTCACTTGATCATTCCCGACGTCGGGATGGACGGTCAGAAGCGGCTGAAGAACGCGCGGGTGTTGGTCATCGGCGCTGGTGGCCTGGGCAGTCCGGCCCTGTTGTACCTGGCGGCGGCCGGAGTCGGCACCCTAGGTATCGTCGAATTCGACACGGTCGACGAATCGAACCTGCAGCGCCAGATCATTCACGGGCAGTCCGACATCGGTAAGTCAAAGGCGCAGTCGGCCAAGGAATCCATCGCCGAAACCAACCCTCTGGTACGCGTCGTGGTGCACGACACCCGGCTGGACAACGACAACGTGATGGAGATCTTCGGTCAGTACGACCTGATCATCGACGGAACGGACAACTTCGCCACGCGCTACCTGGTGAACGACGCGTGCGTCCTGCTCGGCAAGCCCTACGTCTGGGGTTCGATCTACCGCTTCGACGGTCAGGTGAGTGTCTTCTGGGCAGAGCACGGGCCCTGCTATCGCTGCCTGTATCCGGAACCACCGCCGCCCGGCATGGTGCCCAGCTGCGCTGAGGGCGGGGTGCTCGGCGTGCTGTGCGCGTCGATCGGCGCGACCCAGGTCACCGAGGCGATCAAGCTGCTGACGGGCATCGGCGAGCCGCTGCTGGGCCGGCTGCAGATCTATGACGCCTTGGAGATGAACTGGCGCCAGCTGAAGCTACGCAAGGACCCCAACTGCGCAGTCTGCGGAGAGAACCCGACGGTCACAGAACTGATCGATTACGAGGACTTCTGCGGCTCGATCACCGACGAGGCCGCCCAGGCCGTAGCCGGGCACACCCTGGGCGTCAAGCAGCTGGAGGAGTGGTTGGCGGCGCGTAATTCAGGCGAGCGGGACTTCCTCCTGGTGGACGTCCGGGAAAAGGTCGAACGCGACATCAACAAGATCCCCGGGTCGGTCCTCATTCCGAAGGGCGACTTCCAGACCGGCGAGGCGCTAGCCACGCTGCCCCAGGACAAGCAGGTGGTGCTCTACTGCAAGACCGGGGTCCGCTCAGCCGAGGTGCTGGCGATGGTGCACGGTGCCGGCCTCGCCGATGCGGTCCACGTCGGCGGCGGTGTCAGCGCCTGGGTCAATCAGATCGACCAGTCCCAGCCGGCCTACTAAGCGGCAAGAGGCCCCCGTACGCCAGGCGTACGGGGGCCTCTTGTTGTCGTGGCTTAACTCAGATCGCGTGGACCTGGTCGGCCTGCGGACCCTTCGGGCCTTGGGTGGTCTGGAACTCCACCCGCTGACCCTCGTCGAGCGTCCGGAACCCGGTCGTCTCGATCGCGCTGTAGTGGACGAATACGTCCGGACCGCCGCCGTCTACAGCGATGAAGCCGTAGCCCTTCTCGGCATTGAACCACTTGACGGTTCCCTGCGCCATGCAACATCTCCTAGCATCTGCATTCGAAACCGCACCTCACGGCCTCGACTGCTGTCGGACGCCAGGAGTGGCCCGACGCCCACGCAATAGTCCTGGGGGCGTAGCACGAACCACGACACAGACCACTTGCAACAGCATTCCTAGCCTGACACAACTTCTCGACGATTGTGAACACCGCCCAGCTCGTGTCCACATTTCAGCCGTTGGCTAGGCGCTACGCCAGCGGGTGCAGTCCGGCGTCCGGACCGGTCGACGGGCGAATGCGAGCCACCCGCATGTCCACCCGCCCGTCCTGCAGCGGCGTCCCATCGCGTCGCAACAGCTCGAGCGCCTGTTCCTCCAGGCCGCGAACCGGCCGACCGTCGGCCCGAACGACTCGCCACCACGGCACTCCGGAGCCGTGCAGCGACATCACCCGGCCGATCAGTCGCGGTCCACCAACTCCCACCAGCTCCGCGATATCGCCATAGCTGGCCACCTGTCCGGGCGGAATCTGCTCCACCGCGCTGAGGACCAGCTCGATGTAGCCCTCGTCCATCACCAGCCGTTGCTCCCGGGCATTCCCTTGAACGGCCCGACCACGTTCGAGGTGATCCAACCACCGTAGAAGCCGCCGGGCTGCGGTACGACCCGTTCACCATCGACCAGGCATTCATCCATCAATCCGGCGTAAACGGCGACATGCCCGCGGAGCGCCGCATAGTGCGGCTCCGGGTTGGAGTAATACCAGGCCGCTCGTCGTGCGATCTTGGAACCACCGACAACATCCAGGTAGGAGGCCTGTCCCTTCCACTCGCAGAAACTACGGCCGTGGCTAGGAACCAGCGCCCCATCGATGAAGGCGGTCCGGGGCAGGTAATACGTCGGCGGGTGAGACGTTTCGAGGATGCGCCAGCTGATGTTCGTTTCGCAGATGTCCGCGCCCCCGAGCCGGATGACGATCTGCTCGTCGCTGGCCACGATCGCCGGTGGCCGCGGATAGTCCCAGACTGACTCCTGGCCGGGTGCAATCGCCTCTGGCGTTGGTCTGGCCGGCATCGGCCCACCTTATCCGGCGATACTGGACAGGTGCCCGAGCCGACCATCCTGCTGCGGCGTGCGAGGGAGCGCTTCCACACTGAGGCGCCCGGACGTATCACTCATCACTGCTTCTCCTTCGGAGACCATTACGACCCGCACAACGTGTCCTTCGCCTCGCTCATGGTTTGCAACGACGATCACCTCGCGGCGAGTGCGGGCTACCCCGATCATCCGCATCGAGGCGTTGACATCGTGACCTGGATGCTGTCGGGCTCGCTCGTCCATGCTGACTCGGACGGCAATCGAGGCGTGATCCACCGTGGCGAGGTTCAGCGGATGAGTGCCGGCTCAGGCATTGTCCACACCGAGCGCAACGACGCCTACCGGATCTCTGTGGAATCAGCGCCCAGCCCAGCGCACTTCGTCCAGATGTGGCTTCGATCCGATAAGCCGGACGCACCACCGTCGTACGAGCAACGCGGGCTGGACCTTGATGATCTTGCTGGCGGCTGGGTTCCGGTGGCATCCGGCCGCGACGGTGGGGGCTTGATCAGTATCGGCAGCGCCGGCTCCGCCATGTGGGTCACCCAACTTGCTCCGGGCGTTGCTCGGATGCTGCCCGAGGATGATCACCTGCACGTCTACATCGGCGCTGGCAGCGTGCAGCTGGAAGGCGTGGGGCTGCTCGAAACCGGTGACTCGGTACGGATCAGCGGTCGGGCGCCGCTCAAGATCAGTGGCAGGAGCACCGCGGAGATCCTGGCCTGGACCATGACATCATGATCGAAATGCATCGCTGATGGCCAGCCTTCGCGTGGCGCTGGCCCAGATCCTCGCCGGCCCTGACCCGCATGCCAATCTCGACCTGGTGGCGCAGGCCGCCACCGAGGCGCAGGCGGGCGGAGCTCAGCTGGTCGTGTTCCCCGAAGCCACCATGCGCTGCTTTGGGTTGCCACTCGTGGAGATCGCTGAGCCAGTGGACGGTCCGTGGGGGCAACGGCTCGCTGAGATCGCCGAACGCCACTCGCTGGTGATCATCGCCGGCATGTTCTGCCCCGCCGCCGATGGTCGGGTACGCAACACCCTGCGAGCCGTCGGTCCGGGCGTCGATGCCTTCTACGACAAGATCCATCTTTTCGACGCCTTCGGCTTCGTCGAGTCCGAGACGGTGGCCGCCGGTTCAGAGCCACTGATCATCAGCGTTGGCGGGGTGCAGGTGGGGCTCACCACCTGCTATGACGTACGGTTCCCGGGCCTGTATACCCGGCTGGCGGATCTTGGCGCCCAGGTGATCTGTCTTGCCGCGTCCTGGGGTGCCGGACCCGGCAAGATCGACCAGTGGAAGCTGCTCACCCGGGCACGAGCGCTGGACACCACCACCTACCTGGTGGCCGCCGGACAGGCTGACCCCAGGTCCGTGGGTGTCGAACGGAAGCCCGGCGCGCCAACCGGCATCGGTCACAGCGCCGTGATCTCGCCGTACGGTGATGTGGTCGCCGACCTGGGTCCCGAACCTGGCCTGCTCCTCGTCGACTGCGACATCGAGGTGATCGACCGAGCGCGGACCACCATCCCGGTGTTGGCCAACCGTCGTTTGTAGGGGATGCACTCCTTGCTGCGAGATCGGCCCATGGACTGAGACGGCTACTTCGGTCGCCCATCGGCCGGGTTGCGCGGTGGTGTCAGTTCAAGGTGTTTTGATGGTCCGGCCACCAACCGCCGAGAGCTGTCGAGACGCATGTACCGCCTGACCCACACCGCCAAGCGGCGGTCCGAGCCGCCCCTGCTGGACGAGTCTCAGCAGGCTGTCGTCGCCCACCCAGGTGGACCGCTCCTCGTACTCGCCGGTCCAGGCACGGGAAAGACGACCACGCTGGTCGAGTCAGTGGTCGACCGGATCGAGCGGCGCGGCACACCGCCGGATCGGGTCCTGGTACTGACCTTCTCGCGCAAAGCGGCGGCCGACCTGCGGACGAGAATCACGGCCCGGCTCGGCCGCACCGTGATCACACCGGCAGCGATGACGTTTCATGCCTTCTGCTATGCGCTGATCCGTCGGTTTGCCCCGTTCGTGGAGACAGCTTCGCCAATTCGGCTGCTGACCGGGCCAGAGCAGGAGTTCCGCGTCCGCGAGACGCTGCACGGCAGTCGGGAGACCCATCGCGCCGACTGGCCAGACAGCGTCGCTCGGGCGTTTCCCACCCGAGCCTTCGCCGCTGAGGTACGAGCGACGCTAGCCAAGGCGCGGCAGCTCGGGATGGATCCCGACGATGTCGTGGCGGCCGGTCGGGCAGCAGGGCGTCCGGAGTGGGTCGCGGTAGGGGAGTTCTTCGACGAGTACCTCGACGTGATGGACGCTGAAGGCGTCCTCGACTATGCGGAGCTGGTGCATCGGTCTCGTATCTTGCTGGCCGATCCGGAGACGATCGGGCTCCTGCGGCGCGAGATCGATTGCGTCTTCGTGGACGAGTATCAAGACACTGACCCCGCTCAAGTGCGGCTGCTCGCCGCCATCGCCGGCGACGGTCGCGATGTGGTCGTCGTCGGTGATCCGGACCAGTCGATCTATGCGTTCCGCGGTGCGGAAGCGAGGGGGATCTTCGATTTCCCGGATCTGTTTCGCACCTCGGGCGGCGACACGGCTCCGGTACGCGCCCTCGGCGTCACCCGTCGCTTCGGGCCGAACCTCCTGGCGGCCAGCCGCAACGTCGCAGACCGGCTGGGCCTGAGTCGCCCCCTGCCGGCTGACGTCCTGACTGCCTTCCGCACCCCCTCCGCTGCGGCCGGCCTGCCGCGCGGCATCGTCGAGATTTACACCTGCGCCAGTGCCGGTGCCGAGGCCGAGCACATCGGCGAAATGCTGCGCAGCGCCCACTTGCGAGACGGCCTGCCGTGGACGCGGATGGCGGTGCTCGTGCGATCTGGCAAGTTGACCATTCCTGCTCTCAGTCGAGCCCTCGTTGCGGCCGGGGTTCCGGTCGAGGTAGCTGGTGATGAGATCCCCCTGCTGGCCGAACAGGCCGTACGACCGCTCCTGCTGGCTCTGCGGGCCGCCCGGGCCGGCAACGTGACCCCAGACGAGGCTCATGCCCTGCTCACCTCACCGCTGGGAGGCCTGGACAGCATGGGCGTACGGCGGCTGGGCCGCAGCCTTCGGCAAGTGGAGAGAGCCGAGCTGGCGGGCAACGGATTGCCGCGACTGTCGGGGGAGCTGGTAGCGGCGGCCCTGCGAGATCCGGAGTTGCTGGCGGACTGCCCGCCCTCACAAGATCAAATGGCAGCTGGGCACCTCGCGTCGCAATTACGACGGTGCGCGAAATTGATCTCCGGCGGGGGCACCGCTGAAGAGGCGCTCTGGCTGCTGTGGGACGGCTCTGACTGGCCGGAACGGCTGCGTCATGAAGCGGCCTTGGGCGGTGATACGGGCCGCCGCGCCAATCGCGATCTCGATGCGGTCTGCGCCTTGTTCGAGGTTGCCGGGCGGTCGGAGGAGGTCGCCGGTCTCCGCGGCGTCACCGCGTTCCTCGCCGAGATCGAGGGTCAGCAGATTCCGGCCGACACCCTACGAGAGGCAGAGACCCGCGGCAATGGCGTGCGAGTGCTCACCGCCCACCGGGCCAAAGGCTTGGAATGGGATCTCGTGGTCGTCGCGGGCGTACAGGAAGGGGTCTGGCCGGACCTGCGGCGCCGCGGTTCGTTGCTCGAGCCGGACCGGCTTAGCCGGCGGGGACTGTCCGAGCTGGTACCGACGGCGGCCCGGATCGCCGAGGAGCGCAGACTGTTCTATGTCGCCTGCACTCGGGCACGCCGCCGGCTCGTGGTGACCGCTGTCGCGGGGACGGAGGGCGAGGCTGATCAGCCGTCACGCTTCCTATCCGAGCTCGGCGCCCCGATCGCCACCTTGCCGGGACGGCCGCGGCGGCCGCTCTCCATCGCCGCCCTGATCGGCGAATTGCGATCGGTGAGCACCGACCCTGAAACCAGTCCTGCTCTCCGGGAGCAAGCGACCCTGCGGCTGGCACGACTGGCCGACGCCGAGGACGCCAGCGGACGGCCGCTGGCCGGGGCGGCGACGCCGAGTCGGTGGTGGGGCATGGCAGAGCTCAGCGACGCCTCGACTCCGGTCGTCCCTCCGGAGGCTCCTGTGTATCTCTCGGGTAGCCAGCTGGCGAACGTGCTGGCGTGCCCGCGGCAGTGGTTCCTCGGGCGGAAGGCTCAGGGGGAGTCCGTTCGCAGCTCAGCTGCCACCTTCGGCTCCGTGGTACACGTGCTCGCCCAGCATGGTTCGAGGCCGGATGTTGACCTTGCGGTTTTGGCGGGTCACCTTGAATCGGTCTGGGAGCAGATGGACTTCGACGCGAAGTGGCTATCTGCCGTGGAGCGCGTGGAAGCGGAGGCCGCCTTGGAACGCTTCGTCACCTGGCAGCAGACCAGATCCGACCGAGAACTGCTCGGCACCGAAGTCGAGTTCAGTTGTGACATTGATCTTGAATCCGAACGCGTGCGTTTGACCGGCACCGCCGATCGGGTCGAGCGCGAACCCGATGGACGGATCCGGATCATCGACTTCAAGACTGGCCGCGCCGCACCAACAGCCAACGAGATCGCCTTGCACGATCAACTTGGCGTTTACCAGCTGGCGGTGGCCCAGGGGGCCTTCGCCGACGTGGCGGGAGAGGCCGCCCGTCCCGGCGGCGCTGAGCTGGTCTACCTGCGCCTATCGGACGGGTCAGCGACGACTCATCCGCGAGTCTTCGCCCAGGCATCGCTGGACGACGTGCCGTTCCCCGCGTCCGAAACAGCGACTCAGCAGATCAGCCCGGCCAAGCCGACCTGGGTACACCGGCGCCTGGCCGAGGCGGCCGACATCATCCGAACCGAGCGCTTCGACGCTCGGATAGGCCCAGCCTGCCGTTACTGCCGATTCTTGGACAGCTGCCCGGCGCAACGGTCGGGGGAGCAGGTGGTGCGGTGAGCGTCTTGGCGCTGCGACCTGCATCGGGTCCGCAGCTTCGATCCCCCGACGATCTAGTCGACGCGCTTGGTATCGATTTCTCGGATCAGCAGTTGACGGCGATCACTGCGCCGCTCGAGCCAGGCGTGATCATCGCCGGTGCCGGTTCCGGCAAGACGACGGTCATGGCGGCGCGAGTCGTCTGGCTGGTCGGCTCGGGTGCCGTACGGCCCGAGGAGGTGCTGGGCCTGACCTTCACTCGCAAGGCGGCAGCTGAACTCTCCTCCCGCATCAGATCGGCACTCCAGCGAGCCGGCGTGGTCGCCGATCACGGGATCGACGAGTCGGGCGAGCAGTTGGTGATGACCTATGACGCATTTGCCGCACGGCTGGTAGCGGAGCACGGCTTGCGGCTGGGATTCGAGGCGGACCCCACGCTGATCAGTGGCGCGACGCGGTTCCGGCTGGCGTCGCAGGTTGTGAAGGCGGCGGCCGGACCGTTCGAGTTCATCTCCCGGCTGAGGCCGGCGACGGTGACTGAAAGGCTGCTCAAGCTCGACGCGGATCTGCGACAGCATTTGGTCGACCCCTCGCAGCTGGATCGTCACGCTCGCGACTTCCTCCTCGGCTGCGAAGCTGCCCCCCTGAACAACCGCGGCAACGTCTACGTCGAGGTGCGGAAGGCCGCTGTCGCGGCCCAGGAAAGGCTGGAGTTGGCCAGTCTCGTCCGGGATTATCAGCAGCTCAAACAGCGCCTCGGGCTGGTCGAGTTCGCCGACCAGATGGCGATCGCAGCTCAGCTCGCCAGCGAGGTGCCACAGGTGTCGGAGATGCTGCGGTCGAGCTTCCGCGTGGTCCTGCTGGATGAGTACCAGGACACCTCGGCGGCGCAAGCCATCATGCTGCGCGGGCTCTTCTCCGGCAGGACCGTCGGTGATGGGCTAGGCCATCCCGTGACAGCGGTGGGGGATCCGTTCCAGGCCATCTATGGCTGGCGGGGTGCAGCGGCCAGCAACATCCTGCAGTTCGCTGACGACTTCCGTCGTGCTGACGGTCGCCCGTGTTCCCGATTTGCGCTGACCATCAACCGGCGCAGCGGTCACACCATCCTTGACGTGGCCAACGCCCTCAGCGCGCCGCTTCGCGGGCGCGGACTGATGCCGCTTGGCCAGGAGAAGTCTCGAGAGGGCTTGGGGCTGCTTCGTGCGCCGGACGAGGCGGGTCCGGGCCAGGTGCGCGCGGCAACCTTCGAGTCGTGGCCGGAAGAGGTCAGCTGGATCGCCGACCAGATAGCCGCCGCCAAGGCGGTGGGCACGGTTGGCAACTGGGCCGACATTGCGGTGCTCGCGCGGCGGAACGCGGACATCCCGGCGATCTACAGCGAGCTGAGCGCACGAGATGTACCGGTGGAGATCGTAGGACTGGGCGGCCTGCTGCTGCTGCCGGAGATCATGGACGTGACGGCCACCTTGCGACTGATTTCCGATGTCACCGCTAACGCCGCTCTGCTGCGACTGCTCACCGGTCCACGCTGGCGCATCGGCCCCCGCGACCTCGCGATGCTCGGCAGCCGGGCACGTGAGCTCGCCCGCGAGCCCGGCGAACAGGACCGCCGCGCCGCGGCATACTCCGATGGGAGCATCGTCGCCGCCCTCGAGGAGGCGGTCGGCGAAGTCGATCCCACTGACGTGATAAGCCTGCTGGACGCGCTGGAGAACCCAGGGGACCGTCCGTATTCGGCGGCCGCCCTCGATCGATTCACCCGCTTCGCCGCAGAGCTGTCCTACCTCCGGCGGCACGGCGACGAGGCGGTGCTGGAGCTGACCCGACGAGTGATCGCCACCATGAACCTTGACGTGGAGCTGATGGCCACCCGGGAGTATGCCACTGACTCGCGTCGCGATCAGCTGGGAACCTTTGTGGATGCCGTTGCCGGCTACGCCGACGTCGACGGCGATGCTTCGCTGGCCGGGCTGCTGGCCTACCTGCAGGCTGAAATCGATCAGGGAGCCGGCCTGGAGCAGGCGGTGCCGTCCGATCGGGAGGCGGTCAAGCTACTTACGGTCCACAAGGCGAAGGGACTCGAGTGGGACCTGGTGTTCCTACCGGCTCTGATGAAAGGGATCTTCCCGAGCGAACGCGTCACTGACAACTGGGTGACAAGTGCCGCTGCTCTGCCGGCCGACCTGCGCGGTGACGCGGCCGCGGTGCCACAGCTGGCCGACGTGACCAACGCGGCGATGACGGCCTACCGGGAGCGGCTGGCCGACCAGCAGTTGCTGGCCGAAGATCGGCTCGCTTACGTCGGCGCCACTCGCGCGAAGCGCGTCCTGGTGGGTAGCGGCCATTTGTGGCGCCCGGACCTGCTCAGACCCCGGAGTGCGTCCACATACCTGCAAGCGATCATCACGGAGGCTCGGGGACAGGGCAGGCTGGCTCCGGAGGCGGGCCCGCCGGCTCCGCAGAATCCACTGGTTGCTGCCGTCGAGCCCCGGCCGTGGCCTGCTCCGCTGGATCCAGACGGATTGAGCCGGCGAATGGAAGCGGCGCAGCGAGTGAGCGAGGCCCGCGAACGCTACGCCACCACCGGTTCATACGAACGCGTCGACCGCCCCCCGCTGCTGCTCGATGAAGAGGCGATCATCGCCGGCTGGGACGCCGATCTTGAGCGACTGCTGGCCGAGGCCATGGAAGCGCGCTCAGGTGACCAAACGGTCGAGCTGCCAGGCACGCTTTCGGCGTCGGCTGTGCTGCGATTGAACGCCGAACCGGAGGCTTTCACTGCTCAGCTGGCCCGGCCCATGCCTCGGCCGCCGTCCCGAGCCGCGCGGTTCGGTACCCGATTCCACTCCTGGGTGGAGGCGCACTTCGGTTCGCGGTTATCGAGCGGAGCCCTCGGGCAGCAGTCGTTGGTCGATCCCGACGATCTGCCGGACCGGGCCGACGCAGGAACCGATGATGAGGTCGAGTTGCGCGAGATTTGTGGGCGATTTCTGGCCGGTCGCTTCGGCCAGACGGTGCCGTACGCCATCGAAGCGCCGTTCACGCTCCTCGTGCCCGGTCGACTGGTCCGCGGGCGAATCGATGCCGTGTATCGACTTGACGACGAAGCGCCAGAGGCATACCGATTTCAGGTCGTGGATTGGAAGACGAGCCGCGCCGAAGACGCGGACCCGTGGCAATTGGCGATCTACCGGCTGGCGTGGGCCGAGATGCACGACCTTCCGCTCGAGTCGGTGGACGCGATCTTCTACTACGTTCGATCGGATCGTGTCGTCCGTCCCGAACGCCTTCCCGGCCGCTCCGAGCTCGAGCAGCTGTTGAACGGCTCCTGAGGGAACCTCGCTTGACCGTGGAAGTGCCTCGAGCCTATTGGCCGAGGCAACGTGCCATGAGTGGAGCCTGATCTGAGCGGCAACGAACCCTGACCTTGTCGAAGGACGCCACGGCCAGCGTTGGCGGCGCTTCGACACGCTCAACCCGGCGCTTCGTCCAGCTCGACGCGCTGACCAGGCTTCGACGGGATTAACTATCGGCTAAAGAGGCGCTTCGCCGTCCAGCCAGGCGTGGATCATCCGGCGAGCGATGGAGCTTGGCCCGGGCAGCCCCAGTTCACCCGACTCGAGCTTCTCCGCCAGTTGCTTCCGAGTGAACCAGTCCGCGGAGGCGATCTCCTCGGCGTCGACGCAGATATCGGTAGTGGCGGCGCGGGCGAAGAAGCCGATCATCACCGAACGCGGAAAGGGCCACGGCTGGCTCCCGAAGTAGCGGATGTCGTCCAGCGCGATGTCGACTTCCTCACCGATCTCGCGATGGATCGCCTGCTCGAGAGACTCGCCGGTCTCCACGAAGCCGGCCAGCACCGACACCCGTGGACCCCACGAGGCCTGGCTGCCCAACAAGAGCCGGTCGGCAGAGTCGACCACAGCGACGATCACGGCTGGATCCGTCCGGGGAAAATGATCTTCACCGCACGATGCGCAATGCCGGGCGAAGCCGCCGTTGATCACGACCGTCGGACCCCCGCAGCGAGCGCAGCGCGGTTCTCGCCGATGCCAGTGGGTCAGGGCCGAGGCCGTGGCGGCGATGTCCCGCTCGTTGTCACTGAGCTGATGACCGACCTCTCGCATGTCGTGCACTTCGCCTTCGGTCAACGTTTCGACAGCGAAGACCGGGACCGCGTCGAGCAGGCCAAGAAGACGATGGCGCTGGCTGTCGTATTCCACAAACGGCTTAGTCATCCGTAGCTTGCTGCCGCCGGCGTTCGTCGTGAACCGGGACTGATCATCGAGCTTGAGGAGCTTGGCGTCTTCGGCCCGCCAGAGACCAGCCACCCACTCCGGAGACCTGCGATGGTGATCGACGCGGTCGAGGTCACTGGCCATCGCCCAGTTGGTCACGAGACCAGCCTAATCGGATCAGCCCAGCCGAGATCGCAGCCCGCTGGCTCGGTTGGCGGGACGAAGCACCGCGCGTCGGATGGCCTCTTCACTGCCGAAAACCTGCACCCGCTGGGTCGCCCTCGTCACCGCGGTGTACAACAGCTCTCGAGTGAGTAGTGGCGAATCGGGCGGCGGCACGATGAAGGACACACAACCGAACTGGCTGCCCTGAGCGCGGTGCACCGTCATCGCGTGCACCGTCTGGACCGCATCGAGGCGAACCGGCGCAAACAGTGTTGGCTGGGGGCCGCCGGCGAATGCCACTCGGACTCCGTCCGGCGAGTCGACCACCACGCCGGTGTCACCGTTGAACAAACCCAGTTCGTAGTCGTTGGCGGTCACCAGCAGGGGACGGCCCAAATACCATTCACCATCGTCGGCGTAGCCGGGCTCAGCCTCCGACAGCCAGCGTTCCACCTCACTGCTCCATCGGGCGACGCCAAACGGCCCTCGCCGGTGGGCGCACAGCAGCCGATGTCGATCTAGCGCTCGGAGAGCGCTCGGCACGTCGCCCGCCTTGGCGGCCTCTCTCGTCGCGGCTCCCGCGCTGCGGACCTGTTCGGCGAGCGGCTCGAATCCCTCGGGTCGCGCTGGCTCAACATCTACTTCAGCAAACACAACGTCAGGTGCGCGGGCGCGCAGCACCTCCACGACGGCGTCGGGATCGGAGGCCCGGATGGCCTTGGCCAGTAGGTCGATCGCCCCCCCGAATCGCCAGGTGTGAGTGAGCTGAACCACCCCATGGACTGGTCCCTCGCTGTCGCGGGGAATGAGCCTCAACGCCGCCAGCCGGCCGCCCAACTCGGCGCTCGGCTGGCCCGGAGCACGAGCAATGTCAGCGAGCACCGCGCCGGCTTCGACCGATGACAGCTGGTCGGGATCTCCAACCATCACGAGCCGGGCCTCGGGTCGCAGGGCATCAAGCAGTCGGGCCATCATTGTCAGGGACACCATCGACATCTCGTCGACGACCACGAGATCGTGGGGAAGTCGGTTGTGCGCATGGTGACGGAAGCGCCCGCGGCTCTCCGGCACCCAGCCGAGCAGCCTGTGCAGCGTTGATGCGGATATGTCCCCGAGCCGGGATTTGTCGTCGGGGCTCAGCTGGCTGGAGGCCATACGGACTGCTTCTGCCAGTCGGGCCGCCGCCTTTCCGGTCGGCGCAGCTAGCGCGATTCGTGGCGGAACACCGGGCTGGTCAATGAGCAGTGCCAGAAGCCGGGCCACCGTCGTGGTCTTACCGGTCCCCGGGCCACCAGCCAGGACGGTGACGCGGGTCAAGACGGCTACGGCCGCGGCTAAGGCCTGGCGATCAATCTCGTCGCTCACCGCACCAGTCCTCGGAAACAGGCGGTGCAGGGCGCTGCCAAGGCGATCCTGGTCGACCTGCGGCGGCGCCGCCAGGAACCGCTCCTGCAGCACACGCCGGAGGAGTTCTTCCTGTTGCCAGTAGCGCTCGAGATACAGCAGCCCGTGGGCGAGCCGCAGGGGTCGGCTTGGCGGCTCATCCGGTTCCGTCGCGACCAAGGCGCTGGCCGTCACTGCGTGCCGCCATTCCTCGGGTTGCGGCCACGGCAGCTTCGTGACGTCCAACTGGGCCTCGGACTCGTCATGCACCTGGGCGTGCACGGTGTCCAGGTCGATGCAGACCGAGCCCATCCGCAGCGCACGCACGGTCAACGCCAGCGCGAGCGCAACCCGGTCGTCGGATTCGCGACCGATGCGGCAGATGGCCAATGCGGTCTGCACATCGGCCGAGTTGAGCACTCCCGCGTGGTTGAAAACCCGGAGCTGTCCGTGGGCGTAGTGGGCGAATCTGGCGTCGGTCGATTCGATGGGGAGCTCGGAGGACATGACAGCGCTCATGACGCGCGCCCGTGCAGCAGATCAGAAAGCTGGGTGACGAGCGCAGCCGGTGGTCGCCAGCTGAAAACCCCGTAAGGCACACCGTCGATCTGCGGCGTCTGCGGTCCGGCCATGCCTCGAACGAAGAGGTAGAGCACACCGCCGAGATGAACGTCGGGCTGGTAGCCGGGCTGTCTCCAGCGCAGCAGCCGATGCAGGGCGACCGAGTAAAGCAGTGCCTGCAGCGGATAGTGCGCGTCCATCATTGCCCGGGCCATGCGATGTGGCGCGTAGTCGGTCACTAGCAGCCGACCGCCTTCCTGACTGCCCAACCAGTTGGTTTTGTAATCCACCAGCAGGTAACGCGGCACGCCGTTCGCGTCGGGCACGCGTAGCACCGCATCGATGCTGCCGTTGAGATACCCGCGCAGCGTCTCACCCGCGAGGAGGGGATGCTCGAGCGCTTCTGAATACTTCAGTAGGAGGTCGTCAGCCTTGAGATGGCGGCGGAGCAACGGAGCAAGGACGCCCAAAGTGAGCTCGGCCGTTGGGTGATCGCCTCCAGCGAGCGGCAGCTCGAAGGTCAGTTCCGGGAGCCGGTCGGCCGTCGCGATATCGGACAGGCGCCGGCCGTACGCCAAGGGACCGAGGGGGGTTTGCATCGCCAGCAGCAGGGCGTCGGCGAGGGCGTCGGCTGACATATCGGCACTCGGAGTCCTTGCTATGGCGATGGCGACTGCCTTTCGGAGTTCGGCGGCGAGGAGGTCGGCACGTGGGTCGACCGCCTCCAGCACGGAATGGACCAGCGAGCCGAACTCCACGCCGACGGGAAGGTCCTGCATAGGGGACACCAGCTCACTACGCGCCTCGTGGCTGACGGCTGTCGCCGCCCCGCCGGGACCTCGGTCGATCACCTGCTCGCGCCGAGTGACCTCTTCGCGGATCGACGTCGACTCGTCGTCCTCTTTTGCTGACTCAGTCTCGCTGCCTACGCCGGCCGGCACGAGATCCAACCCGTGAACGGCAGCGGTCAGCGACGAGTACGACGTCCGGCGCCAACGCACATCTAGTATCCGGTCGAAGGTCCGTGGCGTGCCGAGCGAGGTTTGCTCGATCGAAGTTCGCCATGCAGTTGGTGCTCCTGGGATGAGCTTTTCCACCAAGAAGCCGGTCCGCAGCCGAGGCAGGGTGTGCGGATCGCCGGTCAATGCATAGCTGGCGGCCGGCTGTGCGCCAGCCTCGCCCGGCCGGTACAAAAACCGCTGCAGGGGCGAGGTCGGTGTGTTGCGCGACGGCGCCCACCAGGTCACCACCTGGCACCCCGCTCTGGTGAGCGCGACATACAGCAGCCGGAGCTGCTCGCCAGACTCCTCAGCTAGATGCTGGGCGAACCGTTCACTCCGGCCCGGTGCGTGCAGGCCGCCCACGTCCAGCTCACAGATCGACCGGTGATCGACATCGGTTTCGTGCAGCTGGAGCGTGCGGCCGTCGTCTCGGGCGTCGACATGCTGGTCCCAGGCGTCGGGCAGGTAGACGAGTGGAAACTCGAGACCTTTGCTGGCGTGCACAGTCAGGACTGTGACGGCGCGAGCGTCTGTCTCCAGCCGCCGCGTCCGATCACTCAGCCCGCTGCTGCGAGCCTCGGCCATCCGGTCTCGCAACCATTCGACCAGGGTGGAGATGCCGAGCTGCCCCCACACCATCGCGGCGTGCAGGCTCTGACCAATGTGGCGCAGATCGGTCAACAATCGCTCACCGCCCGTGCTGCCCAGCAAGCGCTCTGGCAGCCCGGTCTGGCTGGTGACCGCCTCCACAAGAGCTGCCACGCCCCGGGCGGCGAGCACGCGGCTCCAGGACCGGACTTGCTGGGTCAAGGCGATCAGCGCAGGTTCGCTGGCGGTCGCGAGCTCGCTGAAAGTCCAGCCGAAGAAGCAGGTGAGCGCAGCGCGCCGCACGAACTGCTGCCGAGGCTGCTCCAAGGCCATGAGCAGCGTCAACCAGTCTTCTGCAGCAGTTGACGCAAACACCGAGGATGCCCCGAACATGATGGCCGGAACATCGGCCGCGACCAGCGCATCACGAATCGATTCGCCCCGCTCGTTCGTGCGGACCAGGACGGCAATGTCGGCTGGGTCAATCGGTCGCCGCGACCCGTCGTGCGCCAGAGTTGCACCCGAAGCCAGCAGGGCCGTGATGTCTGCCACCAGGTCAGCGGTGATCTTCGGTCGCAGTTGTGCAACGGAAGGCACCGTTTCAGCGTCAACGGCATGTTCGATCAGCCGCAGCCGGAATGCGGCGCAGGGGTCTCCGGATCGAGTCAGCAGCCGGTGGCCCGGCTGATTAGCCCTGACCGACCGGACGACGATGCGGGAGTCGCCGAGCGCCGCACCGCCGATCAACTTCTCGACCGACTGAACCAGCGCTGCATCGCTTCTCCAGTTGGTGGCCAGCGTGCGAACCGAATCGGCTTGCTGGACCGCGTCGAGGTAACTGAAAACGTCGGCGCCGCGAAATGCATAGATCGCCTGTTTAGGGTCACCAATCAAGATCAGCGTGACGTATCCATGGAAACCGCGCCGCAGGATATCCCACTGAATCGGGTCAGTGTCTTGGAATTCGTCGACCAGCACGATCCGGTACCGGTTGCGCAGCCGGTCTGCGGCGGCCGCCCCGTGAACAGGGTCGGCAAGGGCGTTGCGAAGCCTGATCAACATGTCGTCGTAGGTGAACAGCCGGCCCGCCCGCTTCCGGCGCTCCACTTCCGCCCGGACCTCGGCGGCGAAGGCGTGCATCTCCGCCGCCTCGGGATAGTCCGCGGGGTTCAGACTGGCCGGCACCAACCTGGCGTGCGGGTTCTCCACCACTGCTTGGGCGAGTTCGACAGCCGCGTCGAAGCCCAACGGCGGACGCCCGGAAGTGGCGTAACGGCGGAGATAAAGATCGCCGGTTGCCTCTCGGGTAAGGTCACTCAGTTGCTCGACGAAGCGAGCGGCCGGTTCACGATCGGCCAGCACCCCGAGCCCATCGAGCATGGAGAGGCAGAACTCGTGCGTGGTGGCGATGGTTGCCGCATCGAACTCCGCGAGCGCCGCCGCAACGCGCTGGTGTCGCTTCGACAGCTCTATGCTGTCACCGCAGATCAGCAGTTGCTCGACCGCGTCAGGTGGACCAAGCGGCTGGTGCCTACCGGCGCGCAGCTCCGGGGATTGTGCAGCGGCGAGCCTGGCCTCAAGGCGGACCAGCCGCTCTCGGACACGTAGTCGAAGCTCGTTCGTGGCCATCCGACCGAAGGTCACAAGCATCAGCTCGCCGAGCTCAGCGACGCCCTCGGCGATGTAACGAGCGGCGAGGGCCGCAATCGTGTACGTCTTGCCCGTGCCTGCGCTGGCTTCCAGGACGGTGGTTCCGGTTGGCAGCTCACCGCAGACGTCGAACGGCTGCAAGTCAGTGCTCATCGACTGGTCTCCACGGACAGGAGCGGCTCGAACACGCGACGGGCCACAGTGCCGAAGCGGCTCGGTTCGGCCAACCCCTGACGCTCCTCATCGGGTGAAGGCGGTTGGCGCAGCAGGTCCTCGAGGTTTGCCTTGATCCCGAAGAAGCCCTCCCACGCCCGATCACGCTCGGTCAACCAGATCGCCTGCAGCTTCCTCTCGTACAAGTCGATCGTCTTCCCGTCCGCGCGAAGCCGTGCGTATTCGGCGGACGTCTTCGGACTGAAGGGCAGCGGCTCACGCAAACCAGTCCTGCGCAGCTCGGCCAGCTCGGCCAGGAGGCTGAGCGCCAGCTCCGGATCGACCGGGCCGAGCACCGAGCGGCCGCCCCGTCCGACGGTGACCACGCGCCACGGGGGGCCCGGATAGCAGGCAGTCAAGGCCAAGAGCTCGATCCAGCTCTGCAGCCGGTGCTTGGCGGCCAGAAAGGAATAGGCGACCTGGACCACATTCGTCTGATGGATCGGGGAGACGGTGCCGACCAGCAGCTGGAGGCCTAACGGAACTGAGATATCTCGACGTTCCGGCGGTCCGGTCAGGTAAGGGGCAGCCGCCTGGGCCACCTCACGGACCGTCTCGGCCACCTCGCTCAGGGCGGCGGAGCCGAATGCCCGAGGCGGCAGCCAGCCCCGCCGCCACTCGGCGGCCGTGAGCTGTTCGAGATTCCTCCCCGAAAGGTGCTTGCCGAGCAACCGGTTACCGACGTCCCAGCGGTGGAGCCCGGCCAAGGTGATGGGGATCTGCTCAGATGCTCGCTCGTCGTCCTGGCGGAGACTGAGACCGGCGCGCTCCTTCAACAACGCGCGGACTGGGTGGGAGAAGAAACGCCTGAGCTCGTCCAACTCCAACGTCTGGGTGAGCGGCGGCGCCGGAAGAGGCAGCAACCCGAAGACTGACCTGCTTACGGTGCGTTCTCCACTGGCGGCGCGGGCGCCGCGCCAGGACGCCTGATCGAAGCTAAACGCGCGATCGGCGAGACCGGGCGGCGTGTCCACACCGGTCACCGCGCTGCCGAAGTTACGGAGGTCGAACGGCTGCAGCGGATGCTCGATCGTGATCTTGCTCCGGACGCGCATCCCGTCGGCGGTGCGAGCGGTGTGGTCGAGGGCATCCAGCAGCTCGCCGATGGGTACCGCTGGCGGACGCCTGGCGCCCGTCCGCGGATCCATCCCGGCGTAGACGACCACCAAGTGGTCAATTGCCGCCAGGATGGCGTCGAGCAGCAACTGGCGGTCCTCGCTGCGCGGATCGCGGTCGCCCACCCATGGGTCGAGAGCCAAGAGATCGTCGCCGTCAACCTCCAGGTGGCGCGGAAAGATCCCGTCATCGACGCCGAGAAGGCAAATGACACGGTGGGGGACCGAGCGCATTGGGAGCATGGTGCACATCGTCAACGTGCCCGTCCGGAAGTTGGCCCGGCTCGCTCGACCGCGGAAGGCCTCGGCGAGCAGTGCCGCCACCTCGGCGAGACTGAGGTCGACCGTTGCCTCGCCATCGGTGGCCGGAGTCCGGGTCGCGTCCTCTGCCAGGCCGCCCAGCTCCGCGTAGGCATGAGCCAGCTGCCAACCGTCGGTGGGCAGGACCGACGTCAGCAGCTCGATTGCCTCCCGGAACGCTGAACACCAACCGGCCAACGGCCGGCGAGCCGCAAAGGAATCGGTGATGGTGCGAACTCGGTCGAGGCATTCAGCCAGCCGCCCGATCAGATCCACGTCCTGCGAGTCCACGTCATCCAGCGGCAGCGCGGTGCCCAGAAAGCGGTCATCGGATTCGTCCATGGCCACGCCCAGGAGCATCCGGTCGAGGCCGGCGGCCCAGGTGTTCTGGGAGAAGTCGGACATGCCGTACCGCTCGCGATGCGCGGCGTCAAAGCCCCAGCGGACGCCCGACTTGTGCACCAGCTCCTGCAGGCGCCCAAGATCATCAGAGCTGAATCCGAACTTGCGCGCGACCGGCGCTAAGGCGCAGAAATCCAGGAAGGCCGATGCCTCCATCCGTGACTCCGCCAAAATCAGTAGCCGGCTGAGGGCCGAGAGCAGGGGGTTGAGCTGCCGGAGCGAGCGATCGGCCAGTCGAACCCGAAGCCGGTGCCCCGGATGCTCGGCCACTGACTCGCCCACATCCAGCCCGAACGAGGCCGAGATCAACGGCGCGTAGGTCTCGATGTCAGGACACAGTACGAGAATGTCTCGGGGCTCCAGGCTTGGATCATCGGCCAGTAGCCCCACGAGCAGCTCCCGCAGTACCTCGACCTGGCGATCGGGGCCGTGTGAAGCGTGGAACTGGACGCTCCGGTCATCAGGATGGAGGAGTGGCGGGTCGCCCGGTTGGGGGGTGCGATTGCTGGCGATGTCGTGCTGCAGCCACGCCAGCAACGTGGGACGGGCGTTCTCCGCCGGGGAAAGGTGCTCATCCGTCCCCATTCCCCCTCCGGCGGCCAGCATCTGTTGCAGCTCGCGGGCGTCTCGGCCGAGAGAGCGAAGTAGCGGGTGCCGGGCGTGCGCCGCGGTGGAGTATGCGGCTCGTGGTCCGACCTGGGCGGCATCCGGATCGCCCGTGACCGCCGACCAAAGCGTCGGTGATGGTTGTGATAGCCAGAGATGGATGTCGCGATGTTCGGCCAGAGCGCGCAAAATCAGCAGCTGATCGGCGTTGATCCTGGTGGCGCCAAAGATCGACACTCGGCTCGGCAAGTCTGTGCTGGCGGGCGCTTCGGCCAGCTCGGTGACTCCCGCCGGCAGCCGTTCCGCCGGGCTTGCCACACCGATCCGTACGCGTAGCCGCCGCCACAGCTCTGCCTGCCAGGCGCGGTCGGCTGACAGCGGCTGCCCGACCCCGTCCACATCCTGGCCGCCGAGCCATGAAGTGATCATGGTTGGCCGGCTGCTCGCGTAACCGGTGAAGAGGCCGGCGAGGTGGTGGGCAATGGACCATCGCCGGTCGCCGCGCACCTCGCTCAATTCGCCGTCTTCGTGCCGGTGACCGGGACGGTCCCCGAGATATGACCAGAGAACGCTGAGCCAGTCTTCGCCACGCGCGGCCTGAATGACGTCCAACAGGGGCCACACCGCATGCGCCGGGTGCCAGGGATCCTCGTCCGGCGCAAGCTTCCAGACGCCGCTCATCGCGCGCGCGGTGAGCCTGCGCGGGGAGGGGAACTCAACTCCGGCACATACTCCGTCGTCAGCGCCAGGGGCCGTGCCCAACTGGTGCGACAGACGCTGTGCTAGCCATCGCTCGACGCCGCGGGTGGGGACACTGACGATCTCGGCGACGAAGGGATCCTCCAGCGGAGTGCGGAGCAGCTCACCCAATGCCAGAGCGAGCCGGTCGGCGCGCTCGGCGCGATGGACATGCAGGCTCATGATCGGACCACCTTAAGGCGGCCCACCGACAGCCTGAGCGCGAGCTAGCGTGCGCCTACGGCGCCGAGGACAACCTGCCGGCTAGAGTCCGCTTGGTTTCCGCAACGTTGTCCCTTCGCCAGGTAGGTAACGGCCGGGAAAGCACGTCAGGCGGCTACTCCAAGACGGCTGCCGACCTCGGCCGCCGTCGGATTCGTCAGCGCTGAGCCGTCGGGAAGCAGCACGGTCGGCACGGTAAGATTTCCCGAGTTGACCTGAGCGACCAAACCAGCGGCGCCCGCGTCGCGCTCTATGTCGACCTCGCGGAACTCGATCCCCGCCCGGTTCAGCTGTGACTTCAACCGCACGCAGTACCCGCACCAGCGGGTCGTGAAGACGGTCGGCAGCTCGGGAGTCGATTCCATAGTCACGTTATGTATAACGAGATGAGTGGCGAACCTATTTCGACCGACTCGCGTGCATCCTATTGCGTTCGTCACACCGTCGTCACAGTGCGGGTGCGACGCTCACGCTACGTCCATGGCCCTGCTGCGATGGCATCACATTGCCGAGTCGTCCTCATTCCGGAAGTGCCGTCCGGGTTGGATGTGCCCGACGGTGATCTTTGGCTCAATGTGATCGAATCGACCGCCCAACCGGTGACCATGCAGTAGGCCACTCGGCGGGGCCGTTCATCTCTCAACACAAAAGGCCGGAGTGTGCCGTTCTGTCTTCCAAGCAGCGGTGAACAGCCATCCCGTCCACAGCGGCACGGTAGTCGCGTGGGTGTGACCATCAGGCGCGCGGAAGCCGACGACTGGCAGGTCTGCCGCGACATCCGGCTGCGCGCGCTGCGAGAAGAGCCGCAGGCCTACGAATCGGCCTTCGAGGATGAGCAGCATTTGAGTGATCAGCAATGGCGCGACCGGCTTGCGCGCGCTGCCACCTATCTCGCTGTGGATCATGAGAAGGCGGTCGGCCTGCTGCAGGACAACGGTGACATGTTGATCGTCGCCATGTACG
>OCZS010000071.1_pt1 | contig 30533 bp, 24 predicted proteins | sample 1539071 | NCBI WGS metagenome assembly OCZS01 (sample SAMEA3113584, study PRJEB22503) | soil metagenome
TCCTCGAGGGCCTCGAGGCGGTCCGCAAGCGTCCCGGCATGTACATCGGCTCGACGGACTCCCGGGGTCTCATGCACTGCCTCTGGGAGATCATCGACAACGCGGTCGACGAGGCCCTCGGCGGGCACTGTGACCGGATCGAGGTCGTGCTCCTCGCGGACGGGTCGGTCGAGGTCCGTGACAACGGGCGCGGGGTGCCGGTCGACATCGAACCCCGGACCGGGCTGACCGGCGTCGAGCTCGTCTACACGCGGCTCCACGCCGGCGGGAAGTTCGGTGGCGGCTCGTACACGGCATCCGGCGGTCTGCACGGTGTGGGCGCCTCGGTCGTCAACGCCCTGTCCTCCCGGCTCGACGTCGAGGTCGACCGCGCCGGCAAGACCTATGCGATGAGCTTCCGGCGGGGCGAGCCCGGGTCCTTCTCGGACGTCGCGGGCGCTCGCGGCACCAAGGACCCCGAGCACGCCTTCACCCCCTACGTCGACATCAGTGAGCTCGAGGTGATCGGCAGTGTCCGGCGCGGCGTCACCGGCACGCGGGTGCGGTACTGGGCCGACCGGCAGATCTTCCTCCGCGACGCGACCTTCGATGTCGAGGGGCTGCTCGCCAGGGCGCGGCAGACCTCGTTCCTCGTGCCGGGCCTGACGCTCCTCATCCGGGACGAGCGCGGACCGGAGCCGATGGAGGAGGTCTTCCTCCACCACGGGGGCATCTCGGAGTTCTGCGAGTACCTGGCCCCCGACGGGCCGGTGACCGACGTCTGGCGCCTCCAGGGCAGCGGCACGTTCACCGAGACCGTGCCGGTGCTCGACGCCAAGGGGCACATGAGCCCCAGCGAGGTGGAGCGCGAGTGCGCCGTCGACGTGGCCGTGCGGTGGGGCACCGGCTACGACACCCGGGTCACCTCGTTCGTCAACATCATCGCCACACCGAAGGGCGGCACCCACCTGGCGGGGTTCGACCAGGCCCTCGTGAAGGTGCTCCGTCGCCAGCTCGAGGTCAACGCCCGCCGCCTCAAGGTGGGGACCGACAGGCTCGAGAAGGACGACGTCCTCGCGGGCCTCACCGCCGTGGTCACGGTCCGCCTGGCCGAGCCCCAGTTCGAGGGGCAGACCAAGGAGGTGCTGGGCACCAACGCCGTGCGGGCCATCGTCGCCCGGGTCGTCGAGAAGGAGCTCACCGCCCGCCTGCTGTCGAGCAGGCGCCCCGAGAAGCAGCAGGCCGCGCTGCTCCTCGAGAAGGTCACCTCGGAGATGAAGTCCCGGATCAGCGCGCGGATGCACAAGGAGACCCAGCGGCGCAAGACCGCCCTGGAGTCCTCGTCGCTGCCGGCCAAGCTCGCGGACTGCCGCAGCACCGACGTGGAACGCACGGAGCTCTTCATCGTCGAGGGTGACAGCGCGCTCGGCACCGCGAAGCTGGCCCGCAGCAGCGAGCACCAGGCCCTGCTGCCCATCCGCGGGAAGATCCTCAACGTCCAGAAGGCGTCGGTCACCGACATGCTCGGCAACGCCGAGTGCGCCGCCATCATCCAGGTCATCGGGGCGGGGTCCGGGCGCACCTTCGACCTCGACGCGGCTCGCTACGGCAAGGTCATCATCATGACCGACGCCGACGTCGACGGCGCCCACATCAGGACCCTCCTGCTCACGCTGTTCTTCCGCTACATGCGCCCGCTCGTCGAGGCGGGACGGGTCTACGCGGCGGTCCCGCCCCTGCACCGGATCGAGGTCGTGAACGCCGGGTCGAAGGCCAACGAGGTCCTCTACACGTACTCCGAGGCCGAGATGCGCCGGACGATGGCGTCGGTGACGAAGCGGGGCAGAAGCGTCAAGCCGCTGCAGCGCTACAAGGGCCTGGGCGAGATGGATGCCGACCAGCTCGCGGAGACGACGATGGACCCGCGCCACCGGACGCTGCGCAAGGTGACGGCGGCCGACCTCGAACGTGCCGCCGGTGTCTTCGAGCTGCTCATGGGTGGCGACGTGGGGCCGCGCAAGGACTTCATCATCGACTCGGCGCACGCCCTCGACCCCGAGCGCATCGACGCCTGAGCCGGCGGGAGGCGGCCACACCGGACCGACACGCCGCCGGACCCTGTTGCCCGGCAGGCGGACCTCGGCCACTCTGGTCCCAGCGGGCGCTCGAGCGACGCCCCCGAGAGGACGCCATGGACACGGCCATCGAGCAGGACCGGGAGCGTGCGCGGGGCGAGGAGCCCACCGAGCTGAAGCGGGCGATCGGTCCTCGGCTGCTCCTGCTCTTCATCGTGGGCGACATCCTCGGCACCGGCGTCTACTCGCTCACCGGGCGGGTGGCGAGCGAGGTGGGGGGTGCGGCCTGGGCGCCGTTCATCGTCGCGTTCGCCATCGCGCTCGTCACGGCGTTCAGCTATCTGGAGCTCGTCACGAAGTACCCGCGGGCGGCAGGGGCGGCGCTCTACACGCACAAGGCGTTCGGCATCCACTTCGTGACGTTCCTCGTCGCGTTCACCGTGATGAGCTCCGGGATCACCTCGGCCTCCACGGCCTCCCGCGCCTTCGCCGCGAACCTCGCCGACGGCTTCGGCCTCGACGCCGAGAACAGCAACCTCGTGCTCGTCATCGCCCTCGCCTTCATGCTCCTCGTCGCGGCGGTCAACTTCCGTGGTGTGGGGGAGAGCGTCAAGGCGAACGTCGTGCTCACCCTCGTCGAGCTCTCCGGACTGCTCCTCGTCATCCTCGTCGGTATCTACGCCGCGAGCGCAGGCCGGGCGGACTTCTCCCGGGTGACGATGTTCGACACCGCCGGTGACAAGACGACCTTCCTCGCGATCACGGCGGCCACCTCGTTGGCGTTCTTCGCGATGGTCGGCTTCGAGGATGCCGTCAACATGGCCGAGGAGTGCCAGGACCCGGTGCACAACTTCCCCAAGATGATGCTTGCCGGCATCGGGCTCACCGGGCTGATCTACGTCCTCGTCGCCATCGTCGCCGTGGCGCTCGTCCCCGTCGGGGAGCTCGGGGAGGGCGACACCCCCCTGACGAAGGTCGTCACCGCGGGCCTCCCGGACTTCCCGATCGGCGACATCATGCCCTTCATCGCGATGTTCGCCGTGGCCAACTCGGCGCTCATCAACATGCTCATGGCAAGCCGCCTCATCTACGGCATGGCCCGACAGGACGTCCTTCCACCGGCCCTCGGCTGGGTGCACCCGGGGCGACGGACACCGTGGGTGGCGATCATCTTCACGACGGCGGTCGCCTTCGGTCTCATCTACTACGTCAGCAAGAGCGAGAGCGAGGTCGTCCCCGCGCTGGGCGGGACGACGGCGCTTCTTCTGCTGGGCGTCTTCACCATCGTCAACATCGTCGTCCTCGTGCTTCGCCGGGACGAGATCGGCCGCAAGCACTTCCGGACCCCCACCGTGCTCCCGGTCATCGGAGCGCTGGCCTGCTTCTACTTCACGCTTCCGGTGACCGGGCGGGACCCGATCCAGTACACGATCGCGGCATGGCTGCTCGGTTTCGGGGTCGTCCTGTGGGCGCTGACCTGGGCGGCCAACCGCGCGTTCTTCGGGAAGAAGACCTACCTGCGCGAGCCCGACGAGCTCGCGGCCGGCACCCCGGCCGAGGACGACCGGCCAGCGGGAGCACCTCCGCGGCGCGGGCCGATCAACTGAGCTGGGGCTGCGCTGTCGCCGGCACCCGACCGGTCGACTCGCGCACGACGAGCTCCGTGGGCAGGACGATCTCCTTCGTCGACCGGTCGTCCTCGAGGAGTGCCTTGAGGAGCAGCCCGGCCGCGGCGTGTCCGAGTCCCGCGACGTCCTGGCGCACCGTCGTCAACCCCAGGACGGCGGACAGCACGTAGTCGTCGATCCCGATGATCGAGAGGTCCTCCGGGACCCGCAAGCCGAGTCGTCGAGCGCTCTCCCGCACCCCGATGGCCATCTCGTCGGAGGCCGCGACGATCGCCGTCGGTCGGTCCGGGCGCGAGAGCAGGGCGGTGCTGTCCCGGGCGGCCGCCTCGGCCGTCCAGTCCGACCCGAGGATCCAACCGTCGTCGCACGTGAGGTCCTGTTGCTCGACCGTCGCCAGGAAGGCCTCGAGCCGGTCCTGAGGGGTCTGGATGTGCGCGACGTTCTGGGGCACGGCGCCGATGTAGCCGATCCTCGTGTGGCCGAGGCCGGCGAGGTGCTCGACCGCCGTGCGCATCGCCGCCCGGTCGTCGATCCGGACGCACGGGCGACCGGGAACCGGGGAGCCGATGGCCACCAGTGGCAGTCCGAGCCGGTCGACGAGCTCGATCTCCTCGCTGGTCATGGGGATGTTCAGGGTGATGACGCCGTCGACCCGCTTCCACAGCATGTTCTGAGAGAGGGGGAGGCGGTGGTCGTAGCTGTCGTCCTCGAGGTCGAAGAGCAGCACGTGGTGCCCGGCGGCACGCAGGCTCTTCTCGATGGCGCTGACCAGGGTCGCGAAGAACCAGCGGGTGAGGAAGGGCGCGACGACCGCGGCGACGCGGGTCCGCCCCGATGCCAGGGAGGTCGCGGTGGGGGACGCGACGTAGTGCAGGTCCTCCGCGACCCGCAGCACGCGCGCGCGGGTCTGCGGGGAGACCCGGTCCAGTCCCCGAAGGGCGCGGGAGACCGTGGCGACCGAGACCCCGGCCACCCGCGCCACGTCGGTGATGGTGCTGATCGGCTGAACCTTCCCGCAGAGGGACGGGCGTCAGCCCTTGAGCCCGCCCGCGAGAAGTCCGCGAACGAAGTACCGCTGCAGCAAGAGGAACACCACGACGGGGACGATCATGGCGATGAACGCACCGGCCGACAGGAGGTACCAGGCACTGCCACGGCTACCGGACAGCTCGGCGACACGCACGGTGATCGGCGCGACGTCGGGCGTCCCACCGAGGAACACGAGGGAGACGAGCAGGTCGTTCCACACCCAGAGGAACTGGAAGATCCCGAAGGCCGCGAGGGCCGGCGTGAGGAGCGGCAGGAGGATGCGGAAGAAGATCGTCACGTGACCAGCACCGTCGACCCGCGCCGCCTCCATGAGCTCGCTCGGAAGCTCTCGCATGAAGTTGTGGATGAGGAAGGTCGCCAGGGGGAGCGCGAAGATCGTGTGGGACAGCCACACGCTCCAGTACGACGCCCCGAAGCCCAGCCGGTTGACGTAGAAGTCGAGCAGGGGGATGAGGGCGACCTGGAGGGGAACGATCTGCAGCGCGAACACCGCGACGAACAGCGCGTCCCGACCCGGGAACGGCATCCACGCGAAGGCGTAGGCCGCGAGCGATGCGAGGAAGAGCGGCAGGACCACCGCCGGGATCGTGATGACGATGGTGTTGATGAAGTACTGGGACAGGCTGGCCGAGGTGCCCGGCGCCAGCGCCTGGCGGTAGTTCTCGAGCGTCCATGCACTCGGGTCGCCGAACGCGGTCCACCACCCGCTGGTGTTGATGTCCCGCTGGCTCCGGAAGGAGGTGACCAGCAGCCCGAAGGTCGGCACGGTCCACAGGACGGCGATGACGATGGCGAGCCCCGAGGCCCACGGTGAGGTGATCGCGCGGGCCGCGTCTCCTGCCGCCGACTTCCTCCTGCGACGTCCCGGCCTCACGCTCTCCGGAGGTTCGGCGATCGTCTTGTCGTTGACGGACTCCGGCAGTGCAGCCGGCTGGAGGGTGCTCATCTGCTCAGGCCTCCTTGCGCATCTGGACGATGTTGTAGCCGACGATCGGGATGACGAGGATGAACAGGAGGACCGCGAGCGCCGCACCGAGACCGGGGGCGTTGAACCGGAAGCTCTGGCTGTAGAACTCGTTGGCGACGACCGAGGTGTCGAACTGTCCACCGGTCATCGTCCGGACGATGTCGAACACCTTGAGGGTTCCGATGCCGATCGTCGTCACGACGACGACGAGGGCGGCCCGGATGCTCGGCAGGGTGATGAAGCGGAACATCTTGAAGCTCTGGACGCCGTCCAGCTTGGCGGCCTCGATGATCTCGTCGGGGATCGACTTGATGGCCGCCGACAGGACCGTCATGGCGAACCCCGCCTGGATCCACACCATGACGATGATGAGCATGAACGTGTTGAGCGGTGCGTTGATGAGGAACTGCTGGGTGTCGAAACCCAGGGCCTTGAGGATGGCGTTGAGCAGGCCGATCTGCGGGCGAGAGGTCTGCTTGTACTGGTAGACGAACTTCCAGATGATGCCCGCACCGACCATGGAGATCGCCATCGGCAGGAAGATGAGCGCCTTGGCGAAGGCCTCGCCTCGCGCCCGGTCGATGAGGATGGCGTAGATGAGGCCGATCCCCGTGGCGAGCAACGGCACGAGGATCACCCACAGCGCGGTGTTCCGCAGGACGAGGAGGAGCTCGGGCTGGGTGAACATGGCCGAGTAGTTGCTCAGGGAGAACGCGTCCTCACCGGAGCGTCCGCGCAGGGACTGGATGATCGTGAGGATGGCCGGGTACACGAGGCCGACGCTGAGCAGGACGAGTGCCGGCGCCACGAAGATGACACCTTGCCACTTCTCACCGCTGCGCCCCTTGAAGAGGGAGGCGAGGAAGAGGACGAGGCCGAACACGGCCGCGAAGAACGCGATCGCGAAGAACATCAGGAAGAACTTGCCAGCGACGCTTTCGGCGCGAAGGAAGGGCTCGGGAATGATCCCGGCCCCCACGCCGCCGAGGACGGTTGTCGTCATTGACTCCACCTCCGGTCAAGTGGTGAAAGGGGTGAGCCGGGGTGGGGCGGAGCGTCTCCGCCCCACCCCGGCTCGATGGTCCCAGGACTCAGGTCAGGGACGTCAGGACGCGGGCCAGGACTGCTCGATGAAGTCGAGCGTGGCCTTGTCGTCCTTGCCGATGATCCAGTCGGTCATGCCCTTCCAGAAGGTCCCCGATCCCACGGCGCCCGGCATGAGGTCGGAGCCGTCGAAGCGCAACGTCGCGGCCTCGTCGGTGAGGATCTCCGCCGACAGCTTGTCGATCGCGTTCTCCAGGAGGTTCGGGTCGACGTCCTTGTTGGCCGTCACGCAGCCACCCAGGCCACAGGTCTTCGCCCGCTCCGTCGCCCACTCCAGGGATGCGAGGTAGGTCTGGAAGGCCTTGACCTCCGGACGGTCGGCGAACGCGGCGGTGAACTCGCCTCCGACGAGGACAGGACGAGTGTCCGCGCTCGTGGACGGCAGGTAGAAGGCCCAGACGTCGCCGTCCTCGGCCACCGTGGTGCCCTCCGGGAAGTTGGCCGCGTAGAACGACGCCTGGCGGTGCATGTAGCACGTCCCCTCGGTGATGCCGAGACCGGCCTCCTGGAAGGGCGTCGAGGCGATCGTCTTGACGTCGCCGAACCCGCCGTTGACGTACTTGTCGTTCTTGAGGATCTTGCCGGCCTCGGCGATCGCCGTCTGGATGGCCGGGTCGTTGAACGGGATCTCGTGAGCGACCCACTTGTCGTAGGTCTCCGGACCGGCGGTGCGGAGGATGATGTCCTCCATCCAGTCGGTCGCCGACCACCCTGTCGCGTCGCCGGACTCGATGCCTGCGCACCACGGCTTGACCTCGTCACCGGGGTTGTCGCTGGCGATCTTGTCGCTGAGGGCGAGCAGCTCGTCCCACGTCTTGGGGATCTGGTACCCCTTCTCGGCGAAGGCCGACGGCGAGTACCAGACGAAGGACTTCACGTTCGCGCCCAGGGGAGCGGCGTAGAACGTGCCGTCGACGGTGCCCCAGGCCTTCGAGTCGGGCATGTACTTGTCGACGTTCGCGGCGACCTCGGGTGGAGCCGGCTTGACCTGGCCGGTCTCCACCATGGTCTTGAGCAGACCCGGCTGCGGCAGGTAGGCGATGTCGGGGGCGTTGCCGCCCTTGACCCGCACCGGCAGCTGGGCCTCGAACTCCTTGGAGCCCTCGTACTTGATCTCGACGCCGGTGCAGTCCACGAACGGCTGGTACGACGCGATGTGCGGCTCGTCCTCGGGAGCGGTGATCGAGGTGTAGACGGTCACCGTCTTCCCGTCGAGCTCGCCGAAGGCCTCGTAGGGCGCACAGTCGATGGCGCCGCCGCCGCCGGTCGAGCCGGCGTCGTCGCCGCCGCCTTCCTCGTCACCGCTTCCGCAGGCCGTCACGGTTAGCGCAGCCACCGCGAGGACTGCGGTCAACGTCGCGAAGCGACGTCTTGAGTTGAGGGCCATATGCCCGCCTCCATTTCACTGGTCGCGCCGAGACGGGATGTCGGCCTCGGCGATGAGGGAACCGGCACCAACGTAAAAGCGTTTACACACCCCGCGCAACGGTACCGAGGCACCCAGCGGTAACGATTGGGTAACACGGCGACTCGTCGACCGTCACCGAGCGGGGGACCCGATGCCGGCGATGACCGCGGGGTAGGGGACGCCCGACCCGTCACGCCGCCCGGACGGCTCGGGAAGGTCGAGGGCCACCCCACCCGCTCCGGAGGCGCGGGCCGGGACGGCGCCCACCCACGCGAGGACGAGCGTGTCCTCCCCACGGAGGAACCGGTGCGCGCGGACGCCACCGGTGCCACGACCCTTCGTCGGGTACTCGCCATACGGCGTGACCTTGAGGGATCCGGGCTGGGTGCCCGGCAGGGCGTCGGCCGAGCCGGCCGAGGTGACGACGACGTTCTGCCCGGCGGGGTCGACGGCACCGAAGAACGCCACCCGGGCTCCGGGGGACAGGCGGATGCCGGCCATGCCACCGGCCGCTCGCCCCTGAGGACGCACGGAGGAGGCCGGGAAGCGCAGCAGCTGGGCGTCACTCGAGACGAACACGAGGTCCTCGGAGCCGTCGCGCAGCTCCACCGCTCCCACCACGTCGTCGCCCTCGCGCAACCCACCGATCGCGTCCCAGCTCCCACGGGCGGGGTGGTCTGGAGCGACGCGCTTGACGATCCCGGAGGTGGTGCCGAGGGCGATGCCCGGGCCCTGTGGGTCCAGTGACACGATCGTCAGCGGCTGCTCCCCCGGGGGGAGGTCCACATAGACGGCCAGGGGTGCACCCCCCGACAGGCCGGGCGCTCCTCCCAGTGGGGGGAGCGTGGGCAGCTCGAGGGCAGACATCCGCACCATCCGGCCCCGTGACGTGACGAGGGCGAACTCGCCGCGGGCCGTGGTGCGGACCGCGCCGACGATGGCGTCGTGCTTCGTGCGGCCGCCCTCGACCGGGATGGGTTCCGGCCCCGAGGTGCGGGCCAGCAGGCCGGTCGAGGAGAGGAGGACCCAGCACGGGTCGTCCGCGACCTCGAGAGGCGTGGCCACTGAGGCGGGTGTGCCCGCCGACTCGAGAAGCACCGTCCGGCGCGGTGTGCCGTGTGCCTTGGCGACGTCCGCGAGCTCGGTCGACACGGTGCGGTGGAGCAGCTTCTCGTCGGCGAGGATGGCCTCGAGCTCCTCGATCTGCCGTCGCAGCTCGTCGCGCTCGGCCTCGAGCTCGATCCTCGAGAACCTCGTGAGGCGTCGCAGCTGCAGCTCGAGGATGTACTCGGCCTGGGCCTGCGAGAGGTCGAAGACGGAGACGAGACGAGCTCGCGCGGCGGCGGCGTCGTCGGACGTGCGGATGAGCTGGATGACCTCGTCGATGTCGAGGATCGCGACGAGCAGTCCCTCGACGAGATGCAACCGGGCGCGTCGTCTCGCGAGGCGGTGCTCGGTGCGGCGGCGCACCACGGCGATCCGGAAGCCGACGTACGTGCGCAGCAGCTCCTTGAGCCCGAGGGTGCTGGGCTGACCGTCCACAAGGGCCACGTTGTTGATCCCGAACGAGTCCTCCATGGGCGTCAGCCGGTGCAGCTGCTCCAGGACCGCTTCGGGGTTGAAGCCGTTCTTCACCTCGAAGACCAACCGCAGGCCGTGCTTGCGGTCGGTGAGGTCCTTGACGTCGGAGATGCCCTGGAGCTTCTTGGACTGGACGAGCGTCTTCACCCGTTCGATGACCTTCTCGGGACCGACGAGATAGGGCAGCTCGGTGACGACGATGCCCATCCGGCGCGGGGTGAGCTTCTCGACGCGCGCAGTCGCGCGGGTACGGAAGCTGCCGCGGCCGGTGAGGTACGCGTCGCGGATGCCGTCGAGACCGATGATGCGTCCACCGCCGGGGAGGTCCGGGCCGGGGACGAACTTCATGAGGTCGTCGAGCGAGCAGTCCGGGTGGGCGATGAGATGCCGAGCGGCGGCGACCACCTCGACGAGGTTGTGCGGGGCCATGTTCGTCGCCATGCCGACCGCGATTCCGGACGCGCCGTTCACGAGGAGGTTCGGGTAGGCCGCGGGCAGGACGCCGGGCTGGGTGAGGGAGTCGTCGTAGTTGGGGACGAAGTCGACGGTGTCCTCGTCGAGTCCCGCGACCATGAGGAGCGCGGCCGGGGCCATGCGGGCCTCGGTGTAACGGGATGCTGCCGGACCGTCGTCCAGCGACCCGAAGTTGCCGTGCCCGTCGACGAGCGGAAGCCGCATGGTGAACGGCTGGGCCATCCGCACGAGGGCGTCATAGATCGCGGAGTCACCGTGCGGGTGGTACTTGCCCATGACCTCGCCGACCACCCGGCTCGACTTCACGTGCGAGCGGTCCGGGCGAAGGCCCAGTTCGCTCATCCCGTAGAGGATCCGGCGCTGGACCGGCTTCAGGCCGTCACGGGCGTCCGGAAGCGCACGCGAGTAGATGACGCTGTAGGAGTACTCGAGGAAGGCGCTGCGCATCTCCTCCTCGACGTCGACGTCGACGATCCGCTCGGCGATCTCCTCCGGCGGTGGGGTGGTGCTGCGCTTCGCCATGGGTGGGAGTACTCCGAGGTCGGGCCGCGAGGGGTGCGCGGCTGGTGGTGGGGGTCGGGTCGGGCTCGTCGGTCGATCGGTTCCGGGCTTGCGGGTCCCGACCATCCTCACTCACCGGCGCGGTGCGGCTCCGTCCGACGCGCCGAACCGGCCCTCGTGGAGGACCTCGTCGACGCCGCGCCGGTGTCGCGAGCGGGCGGAGCCGGAGACCCGCTCGGCCTCCGTCCCGAGGGCCACGACACCGACGATCCGCCGGTCCCCCGGGATGCCCAGCGCCTCACGCACCGCCGTGTGGCGACCGCCGGGGACGCCGAAGAACAGCGCGGCGAGGCCGGCATCCTCCGCCGCGAGGAGCAGCACCATCGCGGCCATCGCGGTGTCGGTGTCCCAGTAGGGGATGGGCCACCGGTGCAGGGACCGGTCGTCCCAGCCCTTGTCCGGTTCGGCGTAGCGGTCGAGGTATGCCGTGGGGTCCGAGAGGCAGAGCACGAGTGCGGGAGCGGCGGAGACTCCACGGCGCCAGGCGTCGGGCGGGCCGCCGTCGTCGGTCGCCGCCCAGAACGCCGCGCGGTCCTCTGGTGCGAGCAGAGCGAGGAAGTCCCAACCCTGGGTGAAGCCGGCGCTGGGGGCCCGCAGCGCCAACCCGACGAGGTCACGCACGACCTCCGCGGCGACCGGGACGTCCGAGACGAACCGGCGCGCCATGCGCCGGCGCAGGACGGCGTCGCGCAGCTCCACGAGGACAGTGTGCCCCGCCGTGGCCGGGCGAGGGGGTGGCACGATGGCTCCCATGGAGGACGAGCCGCTCCCCCCGGGGTACCCCGCCGCGTGGGAGGCGGACGTCGTGCTCCGCGACGGGACCGTCGCGCACGTGCGGCCGATCCTTCCGTCGGACGTCGAGGGCATCCACCGGTTCCACGCGGCCCAGTCGGAGGAGTCCATCTACCTGCGGTTCTTCGCGCCGTTGCGCCGTCTCAGCGACGCCGACGTCCACCGCTTCACGCACGTGGACTACGCCGACCGGGTGGCCCTGGTCGTGACCATGCGCGAGGAGATCATCGGCATCGGCCGCTACGACCGGATCGACCCGCGCAGTGCCGAGGTGGCCTTCAACATCAGCGACCACTACCAGGGCAAGGGCATCGGCTCAGTCCTCCTCGAGCACCTCGCAGCCATCGCCCAGGAGTTCGGCATCACCCGGTTCACCGCGGAGGTCCTGCCGCAGAACCGCAAGATGCTCGCAGTCTTCTCGGATGCCGGCTACGACGTCCGTCGCCACGTCGAGGACGGCGTCGTCGAGGTCGGGTTCGACATCGAGCCGACCGACCAGTCGAAGGCCGTCGCCATGTCGCGCGAGCACCGCGCAGAGGCACTGAGCGTTCGGTCCCTGCTGCACCCGAGGAGCATCGCGCTCATCGGAGCCAGCCGTCGAAGGGAGTCGATCGGCAGCCAGCTCCTCGACCGCCTCGTGGACGCCGGCTTCACCGGCGAGATCCACCCCGTCAACCCGAAGGTGCGCACCCTCCGGCGGCGGGCGGCATACCCGTCCGTGAGCTCCGTGCCGGGGCGGGTGGACCTCGCCGTCGTCGCCGTCCCGGCCCATGCGGTGCTCGACGTGGTCGACGAGTGTGCCGAGGCCGGAGTTCTGGCGCTGCTCGTCGTCTCGAGCGGGTTCGCGGAGGAGGGCGCGGAGGGAGCCCGGCTCCAGGCCGAGCTCGTCCGCCGGGCCCGGGGGTCCGGGATGAGGGTGGTCGGCCCCAACTCCTTCGGGATCATCAACAACGACCCGGCGGTGCGACTCAACGCCTCCCTCGCGCCGACGCTGCCGCCGCACGGCCGGCTCGGCCTGTTCGCCCAGTCCGGGGCACTCGGCATCGCCGTTCTCGCCTCGGCAGCCCGGCGGAACCTCGGCATCTCGACCTTCGCGTCCGCGGGCAACCGGGTCGACGTCTCCGGCAACGACCTCATGCAGTACTGGATCGACGACGACTCGACCGATGCCGTGGGCCTGTACCTCGAGTCGATGGGGAACCCCCGCAAGTTCTCTCGCGTCGCGCGGAACCTGGCGCTCATCAAGCCGGTCATCGTCGTCAAGTCCGGGGTCTCCCGGTTCGGGGTGCCGCCCGGGCACAGGGTGCGACCCACGAAGGCGCGCCCCGAGGTCTTCAAGGCCATGCTCAAGCAGTCCGGGGTCATCCGGGTCGAGAACGTCCATCAGCTCTTCGACGTCGCCCAGCTCGTCGTGCACCAGCCGCTGCCGGCAGGGAACCGGGTGGCGGTCGTCGCGAACTCCTCGGCCCTGGGCGCGCTCAGTGCGGACGCCTGCACGAGCTGGAAGCTCACCGTGACCCATGGGCCCGTGAACCTCCCGAGCGAGGCGACGGCCGCAGAGTTCAGGAAGGCGCTCGAGACGGCCTTCGCCGACCCCGCCGTCGACTCGGTGCTCTCCTGCTTCATCCCCCCGCTCGTCACCGGGGACGAGGACGTCGCGGCAGCGGTGCGGGATGCGGCCATGAGCGCCGAGAAGCCCATCGCCGCGACGTTCCTCGGGATGCGCGGGGTCGACGACGGCCATTCCTCGGTCACGGGCACCGGGGGGTCCAGCCGCGCCATCCCGGTCTACAGCATGCCCGAGGACGCCGTCCGGGCCCTCGCCGCCGCGACCCGGTACGGGGAGTGGCGGGCCAAGGACCACGGCACCCCTGTGGCCCCGCCCGGCATCAACCGCCGGATCGCCGAGGACCTCGTCCACACCGTGCTCTCGGTCGACCCCAAGGGCCGGCGGCTCGACCAGGACGAAGCCTCGGCCCTGCTCGCCGCCTACGGGATCGAGGTCTGGAGACAGCAGGTCGTTCCCAGCGCCGACGCCGCCGTCGCTGCCGCCGAGGGGGTGGGCTACCCGGTCGTCCTCAAGTCCACCGCCCCGGTGATGCGCCATTCCGGCGGAGTGACCGGAGTGCGTGTCGACCTGCGCACCGAGGGCGCCCTCCGGGCGGCCTGGGACTCCCTCAGCGAGCTGCTCGCCCCACTCGAGGCGGACCGCTTCGTCGTGCAGCGGATGGCCAGCCCCGGAGTGCCGTGCGTCGTGACCTCCGACGAGGACCCGCTGTTCGGGCCGGTCATCGGCTTCAGCGTGGCGGGGCTCCCCACCGAGCTCCTCGAGGACATCGCCTACCGGATCCCGCCGCTCACCGACGTCACCGTGTCGGAGCTCATCTCGTCGGTCAAGGCGGCGCCGGTGCTGCACGGCCACCGGGGGGCCGCCCCGGTCCACCGCGCCGCCCTCTCCGACCTCATCGCGCGGGCGTCGGTGCTCGCCGACGACCTTCCTGAGGTCGTGTCGCTCGTGCTCAACCCCGTCAACGCGCACCCCGGCGGTGTCGAGGTGCTCGGCGCACAGGTCGTGCTCGCCCCCGCGCCGCGGCGCATCGACCCCGGCCGGCGCTCACTGACCTGAGCCGGCGGGCACAATGGTCGTCATGAGCAGTGCCTCCGACGCCCCCGTCCTCCCGGCGGACCTGACCTCCGCCATCGAACGGGCCGGCTACTACCCGGCGCTGGTGGCCGACGTCGTCGCCGCCGCCCTCGTGCAGGAACCCATCGAGAACCACCTCGTGCACCTCGAGACCACCTTCGACCGTGACGTCGTCCGCCGCCACATCACGGTGCTCGTGCTCACCCCCACCCGCCTGCTCATCGCCCACGCCGACGACCACGCCGACGAGCCGCCGGCTCCCCAGGACGTGGCCACCGCGACGACCGAGTCCATCCCGCTGTCGGCGGTCCGCGGCGTCATGCTGACCCACGTCGTCGAGAGCCCCTCGAGCTATGTGCCGGGCAGCCTCGGCCGGGAGCTCACGCTCACCCTCGGCTGGGGAACCGTGGCCCGACTCGACCTCGTCCCGGCGTCGTGTCCCGACCCCGACTGCGACGCCGACCACGGCTACGAGGGCACGATCACCGGGGACGACATCGCCCTGCGGATCTCCGCCGCTGCGGACGGAGACGACGCACTCTCACGCGCGCTGGCCTTCGCTCGCGACCTGTCCGCCGCCCTCGGCCAGGGCTGACCGCGGCGGATGCCGGCCACCGGCGACCCGTCCGCGGAGCCGCCCGTCGGGGTGGGACCGGCGCTGGCCGACGTCCTGCCCAGCGTGGCCACGAGCCTGGGGGTGCCGTGGAGCGCGGGTGACGGCACGGCATACGTCGGCTTCGAGATGCCGCCCACCCGGCGTGCGGTCGTCGTCCTCGTCGACGCGCTCGGGTACGAGCTGCTCCTGCGGCGTGCGGGGCACGCGCCGTGGCTGCGGGCTCACCTGCCTCAGACCCGACGCGTGACGAGCGGGTTCCCATCGACCACCGCGACCTCGATGGGGACCTTCGGGACCGGGCTGGCGGCCGGGGTCCACGGCCTGCTCGGCTACGAGGTCCTCGTGCCAGGTACGGACCGGCTGCTCAACGAGCTCTCGTGGGAGTACGGGCCCGACCCCCGAACCTGGCAGCCCCACGAGACCGTCTTCGAGGCCGTGGCTCGGGCCGGCATCGACGTCGTGAGGACGGGGCCGGCCTTCTTCGACGGGTCCGGTCTGACCAATGCCGCGGTGCGTGGAGGCCGGTTCGTCGCCGCTGAGTCACTCGCCGCCCGGGTCGACGCGACGCTCGCCGCCGTGCGCTCCTCACGGCGCCTGCTCGTGCACCTCTACTGGGGGGACCTCGACAAGGTCGGGCACGTAGCCGGGTGCGACTCCTGGCAGTTCGGCGACGAGCTCGAGGCCATCGACCGCGAGCTCGCGCGTCTGGCTGCCGGTCTGCCCGTCGACTGCTCGCTCACGGTGACGGCCGACCACGGCATGGTCGAGGTGCCGCACCATCTCCGGGTGGACGTCGCTGAGGAGCCGACCCTGGCCACCGGAGTGCGTCACGTCACGGGAGAGGCACGGGCGCCGCAGCTCTACGTCGGGGCGGGCGCCGAGGACGACGTCCACGCCGCCTGGACCGAGCTGCTGGGGGACCGGGCGCTGGTCCGCCGGCGGGACGAGGCGGTGGCCGCCGGGTGGTTCGGACCGGTGCTTCCCGAGAACCTGCCGCGCATCGGTGACGTCGTCGTCGCGATGCGGGGCCGGAACGCCGTCGTCGACTCCCGGCGCGCCCGGCCGGAGCTGCTCGCCCTCGTCGGCCTGCACGGCTCCCTCAGTGACGACGAGGTCGCGGTCCCGGTCGTCCACGTGCCCGCCGCGTCGGTCGCCTAGGGTGTCCCCTCGTGGCGGACCTGGTCTTCTTCTCGGGCACGATGGACTGCGGCAAGTCGACCCTCGCCCTGCAGATGGACCACAACAACAGCGTCCGCGGGCGCCAGGGCCTCATCTTCACCAAGCTCGACAGGATGGGCGAGTCGGTGCTCTCGTCACGGCTGGGCCTGTCCACACCGGCCATCGAGGTCGGGGACGAGCTCGACTTCTGGGAGGTCGTCGTCGAACGGCTCACCTCGGGCGCCCGGGTGGACTACCTCATCTGTGACGAGGCGCAGTTCTACACCCCGGCGCAGGTGGAGCAGCTGGCGCGGGTCGTCGACGAGATCGGCATCGACGTGCACGCCTTCGGGATCACGTCGGACTTCCGCACCGAGCTGTTCCCGGGCAGCCGCCGGCTCATCGAGCTCGCCGACCGGGTGCAGGTGCTCCAGGTGGAGGCTCTCTGCTGGTGTGGCCGCACGGCCACCCACAACGCTCGCATCGTCGACGCAGTGATGGTCGTGGAGGGCGAGCAGGTGGTCGTCGGCGACACCTCGGCCTCCAGCGCCGGCGTGGTGGAGTACGAGGTCCTCTGCCGCCGTCACTACATGCGCCGGATGAACAGCCACGCGGCCCGGGCGGCCGCCCCGTCGCCGGACACGCTGCCGTTCGACCTCGACGTCTGTCCCGTCCCGCCGTCATCCTGACCGGGCCGCACGTCCCCCCGCGCCCGCGGCAGACCTTCGGACGCCGTCAGCCGGTCGGTCAGGACTGTTCGCCGCGGGTTCCGAAGACGATGTCGTCCCAGCTCGGCACGCTGGGGCGGCCGCGCCTCGAGGAGGCAGGCCGGGTCCGAGCGTCCGCGTCGACCTCGGGTCCCGGCGTCGGGGAGTGGTCCCCGGGAGAGCCGCCGCCGGTGGGGTCGACGCGGGGCGTGCCCCTGCGCGGCGAGCCGTTGCGAGGGGAGCCGTTGCGAGGGGAGCCGTTGCGAGGGGAGCCGTTGCGCGCCGGGCCGCTGCCGCCCTCCCACCCCTCGGTGCTGGGGCCGCTCGACGCGACCTGAACGCCCCCGGCATCCGCCGTGGCCGTGTCGGGGGCGGCAGGGGGCAAGGGAGGCCCCGTGGGGTCGAGGGCGAGCTCGGCGATCGGCAGCTCGTCGGGGCGCGGCGGGTCCTCGGCGGCGGTCTGCGACGCGGCCGGGCGGCGGCGGGACCGGCGTCCACGGGTCGAGCTCTCGCGCATGGCGGCCATGAGGTCGATCGGCTCGTGCGACGACCGCACCGGCCCCGGAGCCAAGCCGCCGTCGGCATCGACGTCGTAGACGTCGAGGTCGCCGAGGTGCGGGGCAGGGTGCGGGGCAGGAATGGCGCCGGGGACCGGGTCCTCGGTCAGCCAGCGCGCCTCGTCGTTCGACGCGGTCACCGAGCCGCCGAGCGGCTCGTAGTGCCAGGTCGCCATGCGCTCCCGTCCGCCGGCGAGAAAGGCCAGGGTGACGGACCACGTCCCCTCCTCGTCCCGCGCCGAGTCCCACTGGACCGCCCCCCGGTCGACGCCCCGGTCCCGCAGACGCTCGGTCACTCGTTCGGCAAGGGTGACCGGACCCGTGCCGCGGCTGCCCACGGCACACTGCTGGGCTCGGCTCGCGACGTGCTCGCGCTCGGCGAGGACAGGCCCCTCGAAACGGCGCACCTTCTCCACCGTCCACCCCGCGCGGTCCGCCACCTCCTCCGTGGACAGCCCGCTGCGGACGAGCGCCTGGACGTCGCGGGGGCGAAGGCCGCCCTCGATCTCGATCTGGAGCTGGCCGAGGCGCGGACGGTCACGGCGTGCGGCGGCCCGCAGGGCGTCGTCGAGGGTGAGGCGGTACCGGCCGCCGTCGGCATCGGCGAGAAGCAGGTGCTGGCCGTCCTCGTGGACGCCGATCAGGCGAAGGTCCTGCATGTCGGGCTCCCGAGTGTGCTCGTCGTCCCCCCGACTGTGCCACCCATCCCGGGCCGGATCGCGCAGCCCACGCCGGGGCGGTCAGGATTGCCCGGTTACCGTTGGCGCATGCCAGACGACGGTGCCCTCGCCCCCTACGACGTCGTGCTCCTCGGCTCCTTCGGCGGTCCGGAAGCGCCCGACGAGGTCATGCCGTTCCTCCGGCGGGTGACGGCGGGTCGCGGTGTCCCCGACGAGCGGCTCGCCACCGTGGCGGAGCACTATGTCGCCGTGGGTGGGCGCAGCCCCATCAACGACCTCAACCGCGCGCTTCTCGAGCGGCTGAGGTCCGAGCTGGCTCGGCGGGGCATCGACCTGCCGGTGGTCTGGGGCAACCGCAACTCCGAGCCGTTCTTCGCGGACGCCTTCCGTGAGGCGCTGGCGCTGGGGGCCATGCGGGTCCTCACCCTCACGACGAGCGCATACTCGTGCTACTCGTCCTGCCGCCAGTACCGCGAGGACCTCGCCGCCGCGGTGGCCGATGTCGGCCCGGCGGCTGACGGCCTCGTCGTCGACAAGGTGCGCCCGTATGCCGTGCATCCCGGCGTCGGCCGCGCCTGGCTCCGCGCGCTCGTCGACGCGTTGGGCACGGTGGGCGACCCCGCCACCGCGCGCCTCCTCTACGTGACCCACTCGATTCCGCAGGCGATGGACGACACCTCCGGGCCGGGCGACGGCGAGGGCAACCTCTATGTCGACCAGCACCTGCGCCTCGCCCGTCGGCTCACGGACGACGTCAACCGCGAGCTCGGGCTCTCGCTCGCCGGTGAGCTCGTCTTCTGCTCGCGGTCCGGTCCGCCGAGCCAGCCCTGGCTGGAGCCCGACGTCAACGACCGGATCGAGCAGCTGGCGCGCGAGGGGAGCGGCCCGGTGGTCGTGGCGCCGATCGGCTTCATCTCCGACCACATGGAGGTCGTCCACGACCTCGACACGGAGGCCGCAGCGACCGCTGCGCGGGTGGGTGTCCCGTTCCTCCGGGTGGCGACACCCGACACCGACGACATGTTCGTCGAGGGTCTCGTCGACCTGCTCCTCGAGCGCGCGGCCGAGGCCCGCGGTGAGGTTGTCGCCCGGGAGAGCTGGCTTCCCGGCGACGTGCGCCCTTCGGTCTGCGCACCCGGGTGCTGCCCGAACCTGCGGACCGCCAAGCCGGCCCTGTGCGGCAGCGACTGATGGGGCACGGCGTTCCCCTCCCCACGGGGACGGACCCCGCCGGCCTCGAGGACGTCGCGTGCGCCGTGGTGAGGGCCGCGGGCCGCCTCGTCGTCGAGCAGCGGCCCGCACAGCTGGGCGTCTCCGCCAAGTCCACCGTCACCGACCCGGTGACCGTCATGGACCAGCGCAGCCAGGAGCTGCTGATGACACTGCTCGGCGAACGACGCCCGGACGACGGGTTCCTCGGCGAGGAGGACGGAGGCACCACGGGGAGCAGTGGCCTGACCTGGGTCGTCGACCCCATCGACGGGACGGTCAACTACCTCTACGACGTCCCCGCGTATGCCGTCTCCGTCGCCGCCGTGACGGGTGACCCCTCTCGGCCCGGTGGCTGGCAGGCGGTCGCGGGGGCCGTGCTGAACCCCGTCACGGGAGAGCTCTTCCATGCGCATCGAGGCGGCGGGGCCCGGCTGACGACCAAGGCGGGGACGCGGATCCTGCGGGCCACGGCCGCCACCGACCTCGCCATGGCCCTCGTCGGCACCGGGTTCGGCTACGACCCCGAGCTCCGCCGGCGTCAGGCGGCGGCCCTGCTGGAGCTCCTCCCGCGAGTGCGGGACATCCGGCGCCACGGCAGCGCCGCGCTCGACCTGTGCGGGGTCGCGTGCGCGAGGCTCGACGGCTACTACGAGACCGGGCTCAACGCCTGGGACCGGGCCGCGGGTGAGCTCGTCGCCGTCGAGGCGGGGGCGGTCGTCGGTGGACCGGACGGGAACGTCCCCGACCGCGACCTCACCTGGGCCGCCGGATCCGGGCTGGCGGAGGACTTCGCGGCGCTCGTCCGCGACCTGACCGCCCGGCACGTCCGCGCCCCCGACTGACCGTCCTCTCCCACCTCCGCCACCCTCGCGGCGGGGGATCGGATGGGCGTGGTGGACCCGGCGTGGTGTTGTGGGCCTCGATGGTGCACAATCACCGCGCACGGCGAGTTCCCGGGCACAAAAGCGGCGATCCGTGTGTTGTCAGGGCCGGGTTACACGACGAAGGGTGGACATCAGCAATGGCAACCGACTACGACGCACCGCGCAAGACCGACGACGAGCTGTCCGAGGACTCCATCGAGGAGCTCAAGAGCCGTCGCGTCGACAAGCGCGCCTCGAGCGTCGACGTCGACGAGACGGAGCAGGCCGAGGGGTTCGAGCTGCCCGGGGCGGACCTGTCCGGCGAGGAGCTCTCGGTGCGGGTCCTCCCGCGGCAGGCCGACGAGTTCACCTGCTCACGGTGCTTTCTCGTGCACCACCGCAGCCAGCTGGCGAGCGAGAAGTCCGGCGTGCTCATCTGCCGGGAGTGCGCCGCCTGAGCGGGGGCCCGAGCAGGTCCGGGGGACCACCGGCCCGCGTTCCCGTCGGCGTGCTGCGGCTCGACCGCGAGGCGCGCGTGCCCGCGTACAGCACCGACGGTGACGCCGGCGCTGACCTGACCAGCGTCGCCGAGGTGACGCTCGCGCCGGGGGAACGCGCCCTCGTGCCGACCGGGCTGGCACTGGCCCTACCGCCGGGAACGGTGGGTCTCGTGCACCCGCGCTCCGGACTCGCGGCCCGACACGGCGTCACGGTCGTCAACGCGCCGGGCACGCTGGACTCCGGCTACCGGGGCGAGGTTCTCGTCAACCTCGTGAACCTCGACCCGACCGAGCCGTTCACCATCCGGGTGGGGGACCGGATCGCGCAGCTCGTCGTGCAGCACTACCTCCACGCGGACTTCGGTGTGACGGATTCGCTTCCAGCGAGCGACCGGGGGGAGACTGGACACGGCTCGACCGGAGGGTTCGGAGCCCCGGACCAGCGGTGGAGCCGCCGACGACCCCACACCGAGGACGACAGCACGTGAGCATCTTCAAGAGATCCAAGGACTCCGCGGGCGGGGACGCCGTCGCGAGCGGTGACGGGCCAGCCGACGCCGCCCAGGCTCCCGAGGCCTCCGGCAGCCGGCGCTCCGACGGACCATGGGACGTCGCCGAGGTGGATGGCCGCGATGGCCGCGTGGACCTGGGCGCGCTGTGGGTGCGCGGGGTGCCCGGGATGGAGCTGCGCCTCGAGGTCGACCAGAGCACTCAGCAGGTCAACGCGGCGACCGCAGTCCTCGGGGAGTCGGCACTGCAGATGCAGGCGTTCGCCGCGCCGCGCTCCGGCGGGCTCTGGGACGAGATCCGCGCGGAGATCGCCGCCGCGATCGAAGGCCAGGGCGGCACGGTCGAAGAGCACGAGGGCGAGCTGGGGACCCTCCTGCGCACCCGGATGCCGTCGCAGGGGCCGGACGGTCGCACCGTCTTCGCGCCCGCGACCTTCGTCGGGGTGGACGGGCCGCGCTGGTTCCTCCGGGCGGTCCTCTCCGGCCGAGCCGCGATCGACGAGGGCGCTGCGGCGCCCCTCGTCGAGGTCCTCAAGGCGGCGGTGGTCGTGCGTGGCAGCGAGCCGATGGCGCCGCGCGAGCTGCTGCCCCTGGCGTTGCCACGAGAGGTCGAGGCGCCCTCCGAGCAGCCGGAGCCCGAGGCGGACGGCACGTCGCTCGACCCGTTCGAGCGCGGCCCCGAGATCACGGAGGTGAGGTGAGCATGACGCTGCGCGAGCGGCTGCGTGACCTCGCGAAGTCCCCCGTCGAGCAGCAGGCGGACGCCCTGCGCGCCCAGTCGGAGACGGCCGGAGGCGACGACCTCACCGCGCTCGCGCCCCGTCACCCGGCGTGCGTCTGCGGGACGGTCCGCACCGTGACACTGCCGCCCCGGCGCAGCGTGCCGGCGCTCGTCGCCGAGGTCTGGGACGGCAACGGTGCCATCAACCTCGTGTGGATCGGGCGGCGGCGCATCGCCGGCATCGAGCCCGGCGTCTTCCTTCGCGCCCGTGGCCGGGTGACCCTCGTCCGTGGCGCGCCGACCATCTTCAACCCGGCCTACGAGATCGTGCCCCAGCAGTGACGGGGGACGCCCCACGGGCCGTGACGGCTGATGCCGAGACGGTCGAGGCGCTCATCCGGCACCGCCTGGGGACGGCCCTCGGGGGCTGGCGCGGCTCGGTCGAGACTGCCCTTCCCACGGTCGTCTTCGTGGCGTTGTGGAGCTGGCGCAAGGATGTCGGCGTGGCGGCCGGTGCTGCCCTCGCCGTCGCGCTGGTCCTCGCCGTCGTCCGCATCGTCCAGCGCTCCTCGCTCAGCCACGTGGCAGGTGCGGTCTTCGCGACGGCCATCGCCGCCTTCTTCGCCGTGCGGTCCGGCCGAGCGGAGGCGGCCTTCCTTCCCGGCATCCTCACCAATGCCGGCTTTCTCGCGGCGACCCTGGTCTCGATCGCGACGCGGTGGCCCGCAGTGGGCTTCCTCGTCGGTGCCGGCGACCCGCGCGCGCAGGAGGACCCGTTCGCCTGGCGCCGGGACCGCGGCATGGTCCGGGTGTGCAGCCGACTCACCTGGGTCCTCGTCGGGACGTATGCCGTCCGTCTCGCCGTCATGGTTCCGCTCTACCTCGCCGCCGAGGTCGCCTGGCTGGGCGCGGCGAAGATCGCGCTCGGGTGGCCGCTGTGGGTCGCCTCCATCGCGCTCATGGGCTGGCTCCTCCTGGCGGGCCACACCCCGCTGGAGCCGGGGGAGGGGCCGGGGGCCGAGCACGGCACCTGAGATCCGCGCGTCCCCGGGCGTCACCTGGTCGGCCGCCGCTCGGCGCAAAGGCTGGACATCATCGGGAAGCCGGGCGGGCGACCGAGCCAAGGGGCAGACTGGGCTCGTGGACTGGTACCTCGAGCGGACGGACCAGCTGGCCGACCTGCGTCACGAGCTGGTCGCCTACCTCGCTCGGCACGCGGCCCCCGAGGGAGAGGCCGGGATCGACGACGCTGAGCTCCTCGTCTCCGAGGCTGTCGGCAACGCCCTGCGCCACACCGGCGGCCCGGTCTGGGTCAGCCTGACCTGGTCGTCCGAGCTGCCGACGCTGCAGGTCTACGACCTGGGCGAGGGTTTCGACCTCGTCGAGCACGTGACGGACTTCCCGAGCTGGGAGGGGAGCGAGTCGACCGCACCCGGAGCCGGCGACTGGGAACGCCTGATGGAGGAGTCGGGGCGCGGGCTGATGCTCATCCGAGTGCTCGCACCCACCGCGAGCGCGGCGCTTCGCTCGGCGGCAGGCGTGGTCGTCTCCCTGACCCTGCCGGTCCCGCGTGCCCCCACGACGAGCCAGGACCCGCCGCGCCGACATGCCGCCTCGCTGCCGTCACTGCACGAGGCCCGGCCAGAGGGCGGCTTCGGCAAGGAGGCGTTCCTGCGCGCCCTCGTCGTCGAGATGTCGCGCGCGGTGGAGGCCCACCACGGTCCCGACGCCGCCGAGGCGGTCATCGCCCAGGTCGGCACCGACGTGGGAGGTCAGATGGAGGCCGAGTTCCGCGTGGCCACCGAGGTCGTCGGTCGGATGACCCCCGAGCAGCTCGGCGAGTGCTACGTGCGGCTCAAGCACGCCATCGACGGTCAGTTCAGCGTCGTGGAGGCGACGCCGGAGCGGATCGTGCTCGAGAACCGTCGGTGCCCGTTCGGCGAGGCGGTCCGCCACGCGCCGGCGCTCTGCCGGATGACGTCGAGCGTCTTCGGGGGCCTCGCCGCACGCAACCACCCGGAGGGCGCCACCGTGCTCCTCGAGGAGCGCATCGCCGTGGGCGACCCCGGGTGCCGCGTCGTCGTCTATCTCGGTCGGGCGCCGGCCGAGGTCGCGCCCTACGCCCACCGGTACCGGCCGCCAGCCTGAGCGAGCGTCAGCCCTCGTCGTCGTCGGCGTTCTCGGTGTCCCGCTTGTGTCTCTGGCCGGGGCTGAGGAGGGACTCGAGCTCCGCCTCGACGTCGGGCGTGGTGACGAAGAGCAGCTCGTCGCCCGGTTCCAGGGCGTCGTCGCGGCTGGGGGCGATGGGATGTCCCTCACGGATGATGCCGGTGAGCACGGTGTTCCCGGGAAAGGGGACGTCGCCCACCCTGGCACCGGCATACGGGCTGCCGACGGGGAGGGTCATCTCGACCATCATCGCCCGGCCCTGCTGGAACTCGAAGATCCGCACGAGGTCTCCGATGCTCACCGCCTCCTCCACGAGAGCGGTCATGAGCCGTGGTGTCGACACCGCGACGTCGACGCCCCAGGCCTCGTCGAACATCCACTCGTTCTTGGGGTTGTTCACCCGAGCCACCGTTCGCGGGACGCCGAACTCCGTCTTGGCGAGGAGCGAGAGGACGAGGTTGACCTTGTCGTCGCCGGTGGCCGCGACGACGACGTCGCACTCGGCGAGGCCGGCCTCACCCAGTGCCTCGATCTCGCACGCGTCCGCCTGGAGCCAGCTGGCGTCGGGCACCTTCTGCACCCGCTCGCCGTCCGCCTCGCGGTCCACGAGGAGCACCTGGTGCCCGTTGCGGAGCAGCTCGCGGGCGATGGACCTGCCCACACTGCCGGCTCCGGCGATGACGACGCGCATGGCTGGGCCTTTCGGGTCAGTGGGCGGGCGGTGCGGCGTCGAGGACCCGTTCCGCGGTGGCGAGGTCCTCGCGCCGCAGCGCCAGGTGGAGCAGGTCGCCGTCCTGGTACACCGTGTCCGGGCCCGGAAGGAGACCGTCGCCGAGGCGCGTGAGGTACGCGAGCCGACCCCCGGTGGCGGCTTCGATGTCCTCCACCCGATGCCCGATCCACCCCGTGGCGACCGGCATCTCGGCGATGACCACCTTCCCGGAGGGGTCGGTGAACTCCGGGACGTGGCCCGAGGGAAGCAGGCGCCGCATGATCTGGTCGCTCGTCCACTTCACGGTGGCCACGGTGGGGATGCCGAGCCGCTGGTAGATCTCGGCCCGACCCGGGTCGTAGATCCGGGCGACGACGTGCTCCACGCCGTACTTCTCCCGTGCGACGCGGGCGGCGAGGATGTTGGAGTTGTCACCACTGGAGACGGCGGCGAAGGCGTAGGCCTTGTCGATGCCGGCGGCCCTCAGGGTGTTGCGGTCGAAGCCGACCCCCGTCACGGTGCGCCCGTCGAAGCTCGCGCCCAGCCGCCGGAACGCGGACTCGTCCTGGTCGATGACGGCGACCTCGTGGCCGGCCCGTTCGATCGCCCGGGCGAGGGAGGCGCCGACCCGGCCGCAGCCCATGATGACGAAGTGCACGACGCCGACGCTACACCGACGTCTCGGCACCGGTGAGGGGGTCCCTCGACGCTCCCGGCGCCCGGTTTCGGTGCCGCATACAGTGTCTGTCGTGTCATCACCCGGACGTCTCGTCAAGCGCGTGGTCCTGGGCCGCGCGATGCGCAGCGACCGGCTCGGCGAGACCCTCCTCCCGAAGCGGCTCGCGCTCCCGGTGTTCGCCAGTGACGCCCTGTCCTCGGTGGCCTACGCGCCTGACGAGATCTTCCTGACCCTCGGCCTCGCCGGCGGCGCCTTGGCGATCACCCACTCCTGGGAGGTCGCCCTCGCGGTGGTCCTCGTCATGGCCGTGGTGATCATGAGCTACCGGCAGAACGTCCGTGCCTACCCCTCCGGCGGTGGCGACTACGAGGTGGCCAGCGTGAACCTCGGCCCGAGGGCCGGGCTGGGCGTCGCCAGCGCACTGCTCGTCGACTACGTCCTCACGGTGGCGGTCTCGGTGTCGGCCGGCGTCCAGAACGCCGCGGCGGCCTTCGGCTTCGTGCGGGGTCACGAGGCGGTCGTCGCCGTCGGCATCATCGCCGCGCTCTCGGCGATGAACCTGCGGGGGGTGCGTGAGTCGGGCACGGCCTTCGCGGTCCCCACCTATCTCTTCATGGTGACCGTGCTCGGGATGGCCCTCATCGGCGTCTACCGCAGGGCAACAGGGAGCCTTCCCCCGGCGGAGAGCGCCGGTCTGGAGCTGCTGCCGGAACCGGGCTACGAGGCGGTCACCGGCATCGCCCTGGGGTTCCTGTTCCTGCGTGCCTTCTCCTCGGGGTGCGCGGCCCTCACCGGGGTCGAGGCGATCAGCAACGGGGTGCCGGCGTTCCGCAAGCCCAAGGGCCGGAACGCGGCGACGACGCTGCTCCTCATGGGCTCCGTCTCGGTGACGATGCTCCTGTCGATGGTGGCCCTGGCCACCTGGACCGGCATCAAGTACGCCGACGAGCCGGCGGTCCAGCTGGCCCGGGACGGCGTGCCGGTCGGCGACAGCTACGTCCAGGACACCGTGATGGGCCAGGTGGCCAAGTCGGTGTTCTCCGGCTTCCACCCCGGTGTGGTCCTCGTGTCGCTCGTCACCGGGCTGATCCTCGTGCTCGCCGCGAACACGGCGTTCAACGGGTTCCCGGTGCTGGGCTCGATCCTCGCTCGCGACGGCTTCCTCCCCCGCCAGCTGCACACCCGCGGCGACCGCCTCGCCTTCTCCAACGGGATCGTCATCCTCGCCGGAGCGGCGGCCTTCCTCGTCCTCGTGTACGACGCCAAGGTCACCAGCCTGATCCAGCTCTACATCGTCGGTGTCTTCGTGTCCTTCACGCTGAGCCAGATCGGCATGGTGCGGCACTGGACGCGTCGTCTTCGCCTCGAGCGCAACGAGGCGGTCCGCGGCCGGATGCTGAGGAGCCGGGTCATCAACGGGATCGGTGCCGGCATGTCCGGCACGGTCCTCGTCGTCGTCCTCGTGACGAAGTTCATCCATGGCGCGGGCTTCGCCATCGCCGCGATGGCCGTGCTGTTCCTCGTCATGACCCGTATCCGTCGCCACTACGACGCGGTGCGTGACGAGCTCGCGGTGAGCGAGGGCGACACCAAGCACCAGCTGCTGCCCTCCCGGGTGCATGCCATCGTGCTCGTCGCGAAGATCCACAAGCCGACCCTGCGGGCCCTCGCCTACGCGCGCGCGACCCGGCCGTCGATCCTCGAGGCGCTCACGGTCGACGTGGACCCGGAGGAGACGCGCGCCCTGCAGGCGGAGTGGGACCGCCGGGACATCCCGGTACCGCTGAAGGCGCTGGACAGCCCCTTCCGTGAGATCACCCGTCCGGTCGTCGACTACGTCAAGTCGATCCGCTCCGGCAACCCCCGGGACCTCGTCGTCGTGTACATCCCGCAGTACGTGGTCGGCCACTGGTGGGAGCAGGTGCTCCACAACCAGAGCGCACTGCGCCTGCGGACCCGGCTGCTCTTCACACCGGGGGTGATGGTCTCCTCGGTGCCGTGGCAGCTGGCCTCGTCCGAAGGTGCCGAGGACCGGATGGACGGGCCCGTGGCCGGCGACGTGCGCCGCGGCGAGGGCTGATGCCGGTCCCGCACCACGTGGGCCTCGCCGTCGGCGACGAGGTCGCGGTGGAGGTCACCGCGGTCGCCCACGGAGGTCACTGCGTGGCTCGCCACGAGGGCCAGGTGCTGTTCGTCCGGCACACGATCCCCGGCGAGCGGGTGCTCGCCCGGGTGACCGAGAGCGGCGCCGGGGAGCGGTTCGTACGGGCGGACGCCATCGAGGTCCTGTCCGCATCGCCGGACCGGGTCGACCCCCCCTGCCCGTGGGCCCGGCCGGGCCTGTGCGGTGGCTGCGACCTCCAGCACGTCGCCCTGCACCGACAGCACCGGCTCAAGGCGGATGTCGTCCGCGAGCAGATGGCCCGGCTGGCACGTCTCGAGGTGGACGTCGAGGTGGAGCCCGTCCCGGGAGACAGCGGAGGCCTCGGGTGGCGCACCCGGGTGGAGCATGCCGTCGACGGGCAGGGCCGTGCGGGCCTTCGGCGGCACCGGTCGCACGACGTCGTTCCCATCGACTGGTGCCGCATCGCCTCCCCCGAGGTGACGTCCCTGGACGTGCCGAGCCGTCCGTGGCCGGGGGTCGAGCTCGTGGATGCCGTCGCCCCCTCCGCCGGTGAGCCGGTCACCGTGGTCGTGCCGGGGGATCCGCCTCCCGTGGTCCGGGAGCGCGTCGTCGCTGCGTGGCCGGGTCCGGACGGCGAGGAGCATCGCCTGGACCGGCACTACGAGCTCTCCGCCCGCGGCTTCTGGCAGGTCCATCGTGGGGCCGCCCAGACGTTCCTCACCGCCGTCATGGCAGCCGCGGCACCGCGACCCGGGGAGCGAGCACTTGACCTGTATGCCGGGGTCGGGCTGTTCTCGGCCGCCCTCGCAGGGGCGGTGGGCGGGTCGGGGCAGGTGGTCGCGGTCGAGTCCGACGTCGAGGCGAGCGCTCATGCACGAGCCAACCTCGCGGCATACGGAAACGTCGTCGTCGTGCCCTCACGGGTCGACGACGCCTTCGGGGTGGCGCGTCCCTCCCGCCGGGGGAGCGCCCGCCAGCGGGGCAGCAGACCACGTCAGCAGAGGCGATCCGTGCTCCTCCCCGCGTCGGCGGACGTCGTCGTCCTCGACCCACCGCGCACGGGGGCCGGGCGCGGCGTCTCGACCGAGGTCGCGGCCCTGGGTCCGCGAGTCATCGTGTACGTCGCGTGCGACCCCGCCGCACTGGCGCGGGACACGGCATACCTCGGCGAGGCCGGGTACCGGCTCGAGGGCCTGCGGGCGTTCGACGCCTTCCCGATGACGCATCACGTCGAGTGCGTGGCGCGCTTCGTTCCTGGCCCCGCGGAGGACCCCCACGCCCGCGAGCCACGCACGTCGGACGGCGCGGCATAGGCTCGACGGGAACCGACCCGGTATGGTTAGATATCTTGACGTCAAGATACCTGAACCGAATCGCGCGACGACGCACGACCCAAAGGGAGCCACGGTGGCCAGCACGAACAGCTTCGACGCCCACGGCACGCTCGAGGTGGGCGAGCAGTCCTACGAGATCTACCGGCTCCGCGCGGTCGAGGGGAGCGACACCCTCCCCTTCAGCCTGAAGGTCCTCCTGGAGAACCTCCTGCGGACCGAGGACGGCGCCAACATCACGGCCGACCACATCCGCGCCGTCGGTGGGTGGGACGCCGATGCCGAGCCGGACACCGAGATCCAGTTCACCCCCGCACGGGTGATCATGCAGGACTTCACCGGTGTGCCCTGCATCGTCGACCTCGCCACCATGCGCGAGGCCGTCGCCGAGCTGGGCGGCGACGCCGCCAAGATCAACCCCCTCGCCCCGGCCGAGCTCGTCATCGACCACTCGGTGATCATCGACGTCTTCGGCCGCGCCGATGCGTTCGAGCGCAACGTCGCGATCGAGTACGAGCGCAACGAGGAGCGGTACAAGTTCCTGCGCTGGGGGCAGACGGCCTTCGACGACTTCAAGGTGGTCCCACCGGGCACCGGGATCGTCCACCAGGTCAACATCGAGCACCTCGCCCGCACGGTGATGGTCCGCAACGGTGTCGCATACCCCGACACCTGCGTGGGCACCGACAGCCACACGACGATGGTCAACGGCCTGGGGGTGCTCGGCTGGGGGGTCGGAGGCATCGAGGCGGAGGCGGCCATGCTCGGCCAGCCGGTGTCGATGCTCATCCCGCGGGTGGTCGGGTTCAGGCTCTCCGGGTCCATCCCGCCAGGGGCGACCGCCACCGACGTCGTGCTGACGATCACCGAGATGCTCAGGAAGCACGGTGTCGTGGGGAAGTTCGTCGAGTTCTACGGAGAAGGCGTGTCCGCGGTGCCGCTGGCCAACCGCGCCACGATCGGCAACATGAGCCCGGAGTTCGGCTCCACGTGCGCGATCTTCCCGATCGACGACGTCACCCTGGAGTACCTGCGCCTCACCGGCCGGTCAGCGGAGTCCGTCGCGCTCGTCGAGGCGTACGCCAAGGAGCAGGGCATGTGGCTGCAGTCGGGCCCGGACCAGCCGGAGGCGCGGTACAGCGAGTACCTGGAGCTGGACCTGTCCACGGTCGTCCCGTCCATCGCCGGCCCGAAGCGGCCACAGGACCGCATCGCGCTGACCGAGGCCAAGACCGCCTTCCGGAAGGTTCTCCCGACGTACGTCGCCCACCACGAAGGCGACCGCGGGCCGGGGGCAAGCTTCCCCGCGAGCGACCCGACGGCCACGAGCGGGGTGGGGGTCGACCGCGACAACGGCGGGGACAAGCCGGCCGACGAGGGCACCGGCGACGACCGGCCGCGTCAGCCGGTCACGGTGACGACTCCGGAGGGGGCCAGCTTCGAGATCGACCACGGCATCGTGTCCATCGCCTCGATCACGAGCTGCACGAACACCTCGAACCCCTCGGTGATGATGGCCGCGGCGATGCTCGCGAAGAACGCCGTCGAGCGGGGGCTCTCCGTGCCGCCCTGGGTGAAGACGTCGATGGCCCCGGGCTCGAAGGTGGTCACGGGGTACTACGACAAGGCAGGCATGTGGCCCTACCTCGAGAAGCTCGGCTTCCACCTCGTCGGCTACGGCTGCACCACGTGCATCGGGAACTCCGGGCCGCTGCCGGAGGAGGTCTCCGA
>OCZS010000072.1_pt1 | contig 30520 bp, 24 predicted proteins | sample 1539071 | NCBI WGS metagenome assembly OCZS01 (sample SAMEA3113584, study PRJEB22503) | soil metagenome
TCGAACTGACCTGCGGCCCATTTCCTTCCCAGCGACTGAGTGCGTGGGCCAGCGGCCAATCTCGAACCTGCTGCGTCTTTACTTCAGCCGACGAGGCACCGCTGAGTCCGCAAAACGATTGCAACCCGTGTGGATCTTCGGCACACTCGAAGAGGCATCGCCACGAGTTGGCGGGCGAGGAGGGACCGATGCTCGAACAGGCGTCGGCCGCGGGCAACGTGGGGATTGCGGAACACCAACGCCTGGAGCGGAGTTTTGCGGCGCTGAACGACCAGTTCGAGGCCGCCAACGAGGTGCTGGTCGCGCTCGGCCGGTCGGCGGGGGATCCGAACACCGTCCTCACCACGATCGTCGAGAGTGCTCGTCGGCTCTGTCCATCTCAGGCAGTCCACCTCTACCTGCTGGAGGACGGCGTCTATCGGCTCATCAAGAGCGTTGGGATGTCGCGGAAGACAGTCGACTACATCGCCGAGCACCCGATGCCGATGGACCGTGATTCGCTCATCGGGCGAGTGGGCCTCGACCGCACCACGCAACAGATTCCCGACGTGCTCGCGGACCCGGACTACGGCCGCAGAGATCTTCAGGAAGTGGCCCACTTCCGCACCACCATGGCCGCACCCCTGGTGATCGATGACGAGGTCGTCGGGAGCATGGCGGTCTGGCGCAACGAGGTGAGCCCCTTCGACGAGCGCGAGATGGCCATCCTGACCGCTTTCGCGGGTCAGGCGGCGATGGCGCTGAACGGCGTGAAGCTCGTGCAGGAGCTCGAGGCTCGCCGAGCGGAGCTCGCGCGCAAGGTCGATGAGCTGGAGGCACTGCGCGAGGTCGGGGAGGCGGTGGGATCCAGCCTCGACGTCGAGCACGTGCTCTCCACGATTGCCATGCACGCCGTCGAGCTGTCCGGAACGGATGGCGGCTCGATCCTGGAGTACGACGAGCACGACCGCTCCTTCATGGTTCGAGCCACCTACCAGACGGAACCCACAGTCATCGACCGGTTACGCAGCATCCGGATCGAGCTCGACGCGACCTTGGTCGGCCGGGCGGCCAAGGAACGTAAACCGTTGGCTGTCACCGACATGAACGCGGTCGACCTGGACGCGCATCTACGCATCCTGCAGGAGTCGGGCTGGCGGTCCGTGCTCGCGGTTCCGATGCTGCGGGAGGGGCAGATCGTCGGTGCCCTGATCGTGCGCAGGAAGAGGACTGGAAGCTTCTCCTCGGAGATCGTGCAGCTGATGGAGACATTTGCGAGCCAGTCGACGCTGGCACTGCTCAATGCCCGGTTGTTCCGTGAGCTCGAGCAGCGCAGCGCCGAGCTCGAGGTCGCCAGTACGCACAAGTCCGAGTTCCTGGCCAGCATGTCGCATGAGCTCCGCACGCCGCTCAACGCGGTGCTGGGCTTCTCCGAGGTCCTCCTCGAGCAGATGTTCGGGGAGATCAACGAGCACCAGGAGGAGTACCTCCGAGACATCCACGACTCGGGCAAGCACCTCCTCGAGCTCCTCAACGAGATCCTGGACCTCTCGAAGGTGGAGGCCGGCCAGATGGAGCTCGGATACACCACCTTCGAGCTCGCACCGGTTCTCGACCACGCGGCCTCGATGCTTCGGGAGAGAGCCAGCCTCAAGTCGATCGACATCGCGGTCGAGGCGGACGACGACGTCGGCGTGGTGGAGGCCGACGAGCTGAGGTTGAAGCAGGTGGTGATCAACCTGCTGACCAACGCGGTCAAGTTCACCGCGGACGGCGGGTCCGTCGTGATGCGGGTGACCCGGTCGGACACCGATGTCGTGACCATCACGGTGACCGACACCGGGATGGGCGTTCCCCCAGAGGACCGCGAGCGGATCTTCGAGTCGTTCCAGCAGGGGGGACGCGGAGCCTCGAGGGAGGAGGGGACCGGCCTCGGCCTGACGTTGTCGCGGCGGATCGTCGAGCTGCTCGGCGGACGGATGTGGCTCGAGAGCGAGGTGGGGGTCGGCAGCACCTTCGGGTTCTCCCTCCCGGCGTGCCGACCGAGCGTCGCCGGCTGGGTGGGGGACACGCGGTCGGCCGACACGCTGGCCGACGTCGTGGTCATCGACGACGACCGACCCTCGTTGGACCTCCTCACCGCCTACCTGGCGGGCGGGGCGCTCCGGGTCACCACCGCCAGAGACGGTCCGTCAGGCCTGGACGCAGTGCGCAGGATCAGGCCGGCGGTGGTCCTCCTGGACATCCGCCTCCCCGGCATGGACGGCTGGGCCGTGCTCCAGGCTCTCAAGGCCGACCCCACCACCCGGGACATCCCCGTCATCGTGGTGTCGATCGTCGACGAGCACCCTCGAGGAACGGCACTCGGAGCGGCGGCGTACCTCGTCAAGCCGGTGAGCCGCGACACGCTGCTGGGCGCGTTGTCGTCCGTCGGAGTACCTGCCGGTCATGCCCCAGCCGACTCCCTCGATGTGACGTCGTGAGTGGGGAACGCATCCTCGTCGTCGAGGACAACCCCAAGAACCTGAAGCTGGTCAGGGACGTCCTCCAGTTCTCGGGCTACGAGGTGATCGAGGCCACGTCCGGGGAGGACGGCGTCCGACTCGCAGCGGAGCAGCACCCGGACCTCATCCTCATGGACCTGCAGCTTCCCGGCATCGACGGCATGGAGGCGCTGCGACGGATCCGGGTGAGCGAGTCGGGTTCGGTCCCCGTGGTCGCGGTCACCGCGTCCGCCATGAACGGAGACGGCGACCGCGCGTATGCCGCTGGCTTCGACGGCTACGTGCAGAAGCCCCTGAGCGTGCGCGCGCTCCAGCAGCAGGTCCATGACTTCCTCACCCCGGGCGGGGGCACGCCATGACCCGCGAGGTCACCGGGAAGGCGACGGTGCTGGTGGTCGATGACCAGCCGCAGAACATCCGCCTCCTCGCCGCGGTCCTGACACCGCGGGGGTACGACGTCAGGACCGCCGCCTCGGGGGAGGAGGCGCTCGCGGCCCTCGACGACGCCGACGTCGACCTCGTCCTGCTCGACATCGTCATGCCCGGCATGGACGGCTACGAGGTGTGCCGGCGCATCCGCGAGCAGACCGAGACGGCCTACCTGCCGGTCGTCATGGTCACCGCCAGCGGCGACGAGCAGAAGATCAAGGCCCTCGAAGCAGGGGCCGACGACTTCCTGACAAAACCCGTCGACCAGAGTGAGCTCCTAGCGAGGGTGGCCTCGCTGGCCCGCATCAAGCGCTACCAGGACACCATCAAGCGCCAGGCCGGCGAGCTGGCCGACTGGAACCGCGAGCTGGAGTCCAGGGTGGAGTCACAGGTGTCCCAGCTGGAGCGCATGGGCCGCCTGAGGCGGTTTCTGTCCCCGCAGCTCGCCGAGCTCATCGTGGACTCCGGTGACGAGACGTTCCTGGAGAGCCATCGGCGGGAGATCGTGGTCGTGTTCTGCGACCTGCGCGGCTTCACCACCTTCGCCGAGTCGAGCGAGCCGGAGGAGGTGATCGCGGTGCTGCAGGAGTACCACCACGCACTCGGCGACCTCATCTTCCGGTTCGAGGGGACGCTCGAGCGCTTCACCGGTGACGGGATGATGGTCTTCTTCAACGACCCGGTCCGGTGCGACGACGGGCCGCTTCGCTCGGTCCGCATGGCGGTGGCGATGCGCACCCGTGTGATGGGGCTGGCCGAGTCGTGGGCCCGGCGGGGTCACGACCTGGGATTCGGGATCGGGATCGCCCAGGGCTATGCCACCTTGGGCACGATCGGCTTCGAGGGCCGCCAGGACTACGCCGCGATCGGTAACGTCACGAACCTCGCGGCACGACTCTGTGCCGACGCGGGCCCATGGCAGATTCTCACGACCGAGCGGGTCTTCTCAGCCGCCGGGCCGTCCGTCGTGGGGGAGGACGCCGGCGACCGCCAGGTCAAGGGTTTCAGCCGCCCAGTCCACGCTTTCAGCGTGATGGGGCTGGACAGCGCGAGGACCGTCTCGTGACGGGCGCACTCTGGACCGCACCCCCGCAAGCGCCAGCTCTCCTCTCGGCGTTGACCGAGCAGGAGCGCTACCGACGGTTCGACACGCTGCAGGCACGCATGCCCGACGTGTGGAACGCGATGCGCCTCAACCACGACGACGAGTCGATCGTCGTCGTCCCCTCGATCTCGCTCGACCGTGCCGTGTCCGCGAGCGGCAGCATGTCGCAGGCGTACGAGGAGCGGTTCCTCTTCCTGCTCGTCCTGCTGCGCCAGCCGCGTCTGCGGATGGTCTACGTGACGTCGATGCCGATCGCACCCGAGATCGTCGAGTACTACCTGGCCCTCCTCAGCGGCGTCATCCCGAGCCACGCCCGGGCCCGCCTCTCCCTCATCTCCGTCCACGACTCGTCCGCGCGCTCGCTCAGCGAGAAGCTCCTGGCACGACCGAAGCTGTTGCGCCGCATCGCGGAACTGGTGCCCAACCCGGCTCGATCCCACATGGTCCCCTACAACACGACGGAGCTGGAGCGTGATGTGGCGCTGAGCATCGGCATCCCGATGTACGGCGCCGACCCACGGCTGGCCGAGCTCGGATCGAAGACCGGATGCCGACGACTCTTCGCAGAGGTCGGGGTGCCTCACCCGTTGGGTGCCGAGGACCTGCACAGTCTCGACGAGATCGCCGACGCCGTGGTGGAGATGCGGCGGCAACGCCCCGCCATGGCCAGCGCCATCGTCAAGCTCAACGAAGGTGTCTCGGGGTCCGGAAACGCCGTCGTGACCCTGACCGGACTCCCGAGTCCGGGCTCGGTCGACGAGAGGGACGAGGTGATGACGCGCCTCCAGCACATGGTCCTGGAGTCGGAGACGACACCGTTCGACGTCTACGTTGCCAAGTTCGCCGAGGGCGGCGGGATCGTCGAGGAGCGCATCAGCGGAGAGGAGCTGCAGAGCCCGAGTGTCCAGCTGCGGGTCCTGCCCAGCGGCAAGGTCGAGCTGCTGTCCACCCACGACCAGCTACTCGGCGGGCCCAGCGGGCAGATGTACCTCGGATGCGTCTTTCCGGCCGCCGCGGCGTACGCGAGGCTCATCACCACCCATGCGGAGCAGATCGGGCAGCGGCTCGCCCAAGAAGGTGCTCTCGGCAGGTTCGCGGTCGACTTCGTGGTCGTCCGAGAGGGTGGTGCATCGTGGACGCCGTACGCCATCGAGCTCAACCTGCGCAAGGGCGGCACGACCCATCCCTTCCTCACGCTGCAGTTCCTCACCGACGGTCGGTACGACCCCGCAACAGCCTTGTTCACCACACCCCGGGGTGGGGAGAAGCACCTCGTGGCGACGGACCACCTGGAGTCCTCGGACCTTCGCGGCCTCGCCCCCTCCGACCTGTTCGACATCGTGGCCCGGCACGGGCTGCACTTCGACCAGTCGCGTCAGGAGGGCATCGTCTTCCACATGATCAGCTGTCTGACCGAGCACGGCCGCGTCGGGATGACCTCAGTCGGGGACACCCGCGCCGAGGCAGACCGCCGCTATCGCGAGGCCGAGCGGATCCTGCTGGACGAGGCTCGCTTGGCTCTGCAGGAACAACCACTACGTGTCTGACCCGTCGCAGTTCAGGCGGTGTGGTACGTCGCCTTCGCGGAGAACCTCGCTCTCGACCGCTTTCGGATCCACCTCTGGGGGGGCGTGACGGGCGGGCTGGTGTTCGCGGGCCGCTCCTAGGTGTGGGGTGGTGGGATGGCGTTCCTGGACCGGGGGAACGCCGGTTCGGATCGCATGCCGCGATCTCGGATCTGGCGCGTTCCGTGGCGTGACGGCGCCAGAAGCGGTGTGACAGGACGCCCGGCTGCGCTCGTTGCCCGCGGTGGTGCGCGTCGACGAGGTCAACGTGTGGAGTTCCGGTCCATCACCGTGGGCGGGTAGTCGCCGTACTCGAACGAGCCGACCTCGTCGGCCGGAACCGCGGCGGACGGCCGGCGGGTGATCGAGCGCAACGTCGCGAGGTCCGCCTTGGGCTCACGGTCGGCGGTCACGAGCCCGTTCTTCTCCTGCAGGGTGTCGGTGAACTGGGTGTAGCAGAAGCCGCTGATGGCGGGTGCGTCGAGCAGCGCGTCGACGAGGGCGCGGTAACGCTCGACGAGGTCCTCCGGCGTCCGCGCCACCGAGTACCCGTGCCAGGACGGTGCGCCGTCCCCGTCGTGGGAGATCCCGCCGAACTCGGTGATCATCAGGGGGCGACCCTCACCGGGCATCCCCGGCAGCAACACCGTGCGGTACATCGGCTGAACGTCCTGCAGGGTGTCCGCGATGCTGGCGGCGCTGCCATAGCGCTGCGTGAGCACCTCCGGCCGTGCGGTGTAGTCGTGCACCGTGATGACGTCGGTGACCACCTGCTCCCAGCCGTCGTTGCCCACCACGAGCCGGGTGGGGTCGAGCGCCTTGGTGAGGTGGTAGAGCGCCGTGACGAAGCTGCGGTGCCGCGTCGAGGTGGCGAGGTTCGGAACGCCCCAGCTCTCGTTGACCGGCACCCACGCGATGATGCACGGATGGCTGTAGTCGCGCCGCTGGATCTCCAACCACTCCCGGGTGACCCGCTCCACCGTCCGGGTCGAGTACTCGTAGGCGGCCGGCATCTCCGCCCACACCAGCAGACCCAACCGGTCGCACCAGTAGAGGAAGCCCGGGTCGGCCACCTTCTGGTGCAGGCGCACCCCGTTGAAGCCCAGGCTGCGCACGAGCTCCACCTCCCGGCGGGCCGCATCGGGGTCCGGCACCGCCAGGTGCGACTCCGTCCAGTAGCACTGGTCGAGGACGAGACGCAGGAAGTACGGACGGCCGTTGAGCAGGATCCGGTTGCTCGAGGCACCGATGCTGCGCATCGCGGCGTAGCTGTGGACCAGGTCCACCGGCTCCGTGGCACTCCCCTCGCCATCGGTTGCGTGCAGCCAGACCTCGGCGTCGAGCAGGTTGGGCGTCTCGGGCGACCACAGCATCCGGCGCCGTTCGAGGGTCATGTGGGACTGCCGCAGCGGCACGGTGATGCTGGCACGGTCCCGCGCCACCATCACCGAGGTGTCGGCCAGTTCGGCGCCGTCGTGAGTCAACCGCAGGCGCAGCCGCAAGGGCTGCTGGGCCACGGCGTTCAGGCGGACATCGAGGCTCAGCGTGGCGGTCTCGACGTCGGGAGTCCACCGCAGCTCATCGATCCGCGTGGCCGGCACCGGCTCGAGCCATACGGACTTCCAGATGCCGCTGGTCCGTTGGTACCAGATGGCGTGAGGGGCCTCCTGCCAGTCCTGCTTGCCCCGGGGCTGCTCGAGGTCGTGTGGGTCATCGACTGCGCGGACCACCACCACCTGCTCCGCCGAGCCGACCAGCGCATCGGTGATGTCAGCGTGAAACGGCGTGTGACCACCGGTGTGCTGAGCGACGAGCTGTCCGTTGACCCAGACATCCGCCGTGTAGTCCACGGCGCCGAAGTGCAGGAGCAGCCGCTCGTCAGGACCGTTCGGCGCCGTGAACGTGCGCCGGTACCACAGCACTCGGTGGAAGCCGGTGTCCCCGATCCCACTGGCTGTCGACTCAGGGGGGAACGGCACGGTGATGGCACGCTCGGCCACACCCTCGGACTCATCCCAGCTCTGGTACCAGCATCGGTTCAGCCCGACGTCGGCGTCGTCGTACGAGAACTGCCACTGGCCGGAAAGGTCGAACCACCGTTGACGCGTGAGCTGAGGCCGGGGATGCAGGCCGGTTCCCGATTCCGCCATCACCGACACCACGCTAGTAGCCCCGGCAGCCCGAGCAAAGGTCGCGAATCCGGACCAGCTAGTCACTTCCTGCAGGAGGGTCCACTCCGGTGACGTCCCCGGCTGCGTCGGTGGCGTACCGTCCGGCCGAGAGGTCGACCAGGGTCAGGGCATTGCCGAACGGATCCTCGACCACCGCCACGGTTCCGACCGGGATGGGGGTGGCCTCCAGCACGACCCGCCCGCCTCCGGCGACGACGGACCTGGTCGCCTCGGGAACCGAGGTGACGAGCCAGTTCGGCGCGTGGTCGAGGGCCGTGGTCAGCACGATCTCCGTGTCGCTCTCCGGCATGCTCAGACCCGCCTGCCCGATGGCGTCGTGGCGCCACAGCAGGGTGTGACCCAGCTGGTCACGATAGAAGCGGAGCCCTTCGTCGAGGTCTGGGACGGGGATCGTGATCGCGTCGACTCCGCGGAGCAGTGGGGGATCGCTCATGACCCATCGTGCACCGCGTGCCGCCGACGTGGCTCTTGGCCATCCGGCGTGGGGCGGCGGGCTACGCACGTGACGCCCTACGTGCACGTGGCTCCACACCCTCCACGGCGAGAGAGCCTCGACCTCCGAAGGGGACCCGGGCGTCCAAGCAGCGGTGGTGGTGGAGGGCCGGGCGCACGCCGCGCTGGTGATGGACGGCCGCGAGGCCGTTGCGTGGTGCCGGTACTGCAGTCGGCGGAGCTGCCGAACGTCCACCACCGCAAGCAGTACGAGGCCGATCCCGACAGTGCACTCGCGGACCCACCCGATCAGACCCGGGCCAGTAGTGCCGTCAGCGGCTCCGGTACCCGGCCGGGTTCCACGGCGCTGACCAGCAGCGCCGCATAGCGTGCCTTGCGCCCCGACCGCGCCCCGAGGAAGCGGCGGAGAACGGCCTCGCGCGTCCATCCGCGCTGCGCGGGCATCTGCGCCAGGAGACCCAAGGACTGCGCCTCGCCTGCCTGCCCGATGACGGCTTCGACGGCCTCGGTACCGAGGGCTCGAATCAGCTCGTCCTCCAGATCCGCCGAGCACCTGAAGAACCCCAGGCGGGAGGGTCCGTCCTGCTCCAGAGCGGCGCCCAGCCCCGCCGCCGCAAGCCCGTGCCGGAGGATGGCCTCCTCGGCGGCGTCATAGAGGCCCGCGAGCGGGACGTCGAGGCCCTGCGGGCCGTACCGCAAGGCGAAGGTCCGGGTGTTGGTGATGCCGTCCATCGCGACGACCTCGACCCCCTCGGCACCCAGGTCGCGACCGCCGCGCTGGGCCAGGGTGTGCAGCGCCACCCGGTCGCTGACACCCTCGACGAGCACGACGGCGCGCGGCGGCGTGTTCACCGCACCATTGGGCGCGGCGGTATGCGCCCGGAGCAACCGGTTTTCCGCGCGGGTGTGCGTCGCCCTTCGCGGCTTGACCTCGGCGCTCCGGTTGGACGCTGCCCGACGCGGTGGGTGTTCGTCACCTCCGAAGGGACGTGGTGGAGGAGGAGACGGGAACGTGCCCCGACGCGAGCCGGGCTTCTGAGACGCCCTCTCCGCGGGCGCAGCGGGGGCGCTCGTGGCCCTTGTCGAGGAGTCACGTGAGGTGGCCCGCAGGTCGACTGGATGCCTGTCCCCGGGGCGAGGTCAGCCCCCGTGAGAGCGCTCACCATCCCGAGCCGCCCACCCGGTGCGGTCCTACCGTGAAGACGGGGCCGGCTCGGCCAGAGCCGGTGAAAACCCGAGGTGAAGGGAGAGGGACATGACGACCATCGCCGATGCCGCAGAGGACTTCCTGTCCTGCCGCAGGATCGCCGTGACCGGTGTGTCACGGGAGCCCGGGAGCCACGGCGGCAACGTGGTCTACACGCGTCTCCGAGAGCGAGGGTTCGAGGTGTTCGCGGTGAACCCGAACGCCGAGACGGTCGAGGAGGACCCGGCATACCCGAGCCTGAGGTCCATTCCGGGCGGGGTCGAGGCCGTCGTGGTCGCCACCTCGGCGGAGCACGCCGAGGCCACGGTCCGCGAGGCGGCGGACCTGGGCATCACGAGGGCGTGGCTGCATCGGGCGTTCGGCGCCGGGAGCGTCTCGCCCGAGGCGACGGCAGTGGGCCGGGACGCCGGGATGACGGTGATCGCCGGCGGCTGCCCGCTGATGTTCGGGGCGGCATCCGATCGCGGCCACCGGTTCATGCGCGGGTGCCTCACACTCACCGGGAAGGTGCCTCGCAGCGTCTGAGGCCTCGCTGCCGCGCGGCGCTCCGGCCGGTCACGCCGAAGATCGCGCGGCCGCCCGTGGATCCGTGCGTCGTCCTGCGCCACACGGCGGCCGAGCGCTAGGTTCCGGGTGTCGAGCCTTCCTGAGGGGTGAGGATGTCCACTGCCGCAACGACGCGGGTGCCGCCGTCCCGGGTGCTCCTCGTCGCGAGTTTCGGCGCCTTCCTCGCCTTCCTCGACGCGACGATCGTCAACGTCGCCTTTCCCTCGATCCGGGAGTCCTTCCCCGACACCTCGATCGCCGGCCTGTCATGGGTGCTCAACGCCTACAACATCGTGTTCGCGGCCTGCCTCATCCTCTGCGGCCGCCTCACCGACCTGGTCGGGCGGCGCAGGTCCTTCGTCACCGGTGTGGTGATCTTCACCCTCGCGTCGGTGCTCTGCGGTCTCGCCCCGTCGGTGGAGGTGCTCGTCGCCTTCCGTGTCCTCCAGGCGTTCGGTGCGGCGATGCTCGTGCCGGCCTCCCTCGCCCTCGTGATCGCCGCCTTCCCGGCGGAGCGGCGGGCTCACGCCATCGGCATCTGGGGTGCATCCGCTGCCGTGGCCGCCGGCCTGGGGCCGCCGATCGGCGGCGCCCTGGTCCAGCTCGGCGGGTGGAGATGGGCCTTCCTCGTCAACCTCCCGTTCGGCCTCGTGGCCGTGTGGGCCGCCCGGCACGAGCTGGTGGAGAGCAGGGCGCCCGGGCGGCGGATGCTGCCCGACCTCGTGGGGGCCGCCCTGCTCGTCCTCGGCCTCGGGGTCCTCAACCTCGGCATCGTCAAGGGACAGGACTGGGGGTGGTCGAGCCTCGCGGTGGTCGGGTCGTTCGCGGCGGCCGCGGTGCTCTTGGGCCTGTTCGTCGCCAGCTCGCGCCGGCACCGCGCGCCCATGCTCGACCCGGCGCTGCTGAGGCTGCCGTCCTTCGGCATCGGCTCGGTCGCCACGGTTCTCGCCGGCTTCGGGTTCTATGCCTACCTCCTCACCAACATCCTCTGGCTGCAGTACGTCTGGGGATACGACGTGCTCCGGGCCGGTCTCGCCCTCGTCCCGGCCGCCGTGGTGGCCGCGGTCGTCGCGTCGAGGCTGGGACCGCTGGCAGACCGCCACGGGTACAGGTGGTTCGTCGTGCCGGGTGCGGTCGTCTGGGCCGGCGCCTATGTCTGGTACCACCAGCAGGTGGGTCTCGAGCCCGCCTTCTGGGCCGAGTGGATGCCGGGCCAGGTGCTCAGCGGTATCGGCGTCGGCGCCACCCTGCCCCTCCTCGGCAGCGCCGCCCTCGCCGCCGTGCCGGGAGGTCGGTATGCCACCGCATCGGCCGCGGTGTCCAGCGCTCGCCAGCTCGGCGGCGTCCTGGGCATCGCGGTCCTCGTTGCCGTGATCGGCGAGCCGACGCCGGCGACGGCAGTGCAGGCGTTGAGGGACGGGTGGGTCCTGTCCATCGTGGCGTTCCTCCTGGTGGCCATCGCCGCAGCGCCGCTCGGGCGCCTCCGGGCTGCGGCAGATGAGGAGGACGTCGCCGACCACCGGCCTCCGGTGATCCATCCTCCGGCCACGTCGCGGGCGTCCCGTGCGCCGCTGCCCCCGGGCACCACGGAGTTCAGCGACCTCTCGGACGTGCCCCTGTTCGCGGCTCTTCCGGACGAGGCGAGGCAGCGACTGGAACGAGCCACGCGGCTGGTGAGGCTCCCTGCGGGGACCGACCTCATGCGCGACGGTGATCCGCCCGGATCAGCCTTCGTCGTGCGCAGCGGGCGGCTCGAGGTCCTCGTGCAGGGGGCCGTGGTGCGTGAGCTCGGGGCGGGCCAGGTCCTCGGTGAGCTGGCACTGCTCACCGGCGAGAACCGATCCGCCACGGTGCGGGCTCGCCGGGACACCACGCTCACGGAGATCCCGCGGGACGCGTTCGAGGAGCTTCTCGAGACCGACCGGCTGGCCGCGCGGGTGGTCCTCGGGCAGGTCGCGGAGCGCCTGCGCACCGCCGGGGCGGCGCAGGTGCCGCCCCCGCCGGAACGGGTCTCGGTCGTGGCGGTCGTCGGTCTCGGTGACGGGGCGAGGACAGCCGACGTCGCCCACCGGATCATCGAGCGGTTGCGTCACCACGTGCGGGTCGCTGCACCCGGAGTGCTCACTCCCGACGGTCTCGCCCGGGCCGAGCGGGACCACGACCGCGTGGTGCTCGTCGCCGACGCCCCGGAGGCAGGCGGGGACGCCGCCTGGCAGGAGTTCTGCCTGCGCCAGGCCGACGCCGTCGTGCTCGTCGCCTCCAGCGACCAGCCCCTCCCGGACGTCGCCCCCCACCCGGCCCCCTCGCGACAGCCCGACCTCGTGCTCGTCGGTCCGGCGCCTGCACCCGGGCAGCGCGTCGCCTGGGTCGCCCGGGTCGACGCCTGGCAGCTCACCCTGGCGACGGGCGACCTCGCGACGGCACTGCGGCCGCTGGCGGACCGGCTCGCCGGACGATCCCTCGGTCTCGTCCTGGCCGGCGGTGGGGCCCGGGCACTGGCGCACGTGGGGGTGCTCCGTGAGCTGGAGGACGCCGGTCTGCACGTCGACCGCGTGGCCGGGAGCAGCGTCGGGGCGATCATCGCCGGCCTGCACGCGACGGGGGTCACGGGCGACGACCTGGAAGAGGTCTGCTTCAGTGAGCTGGTGCGACGGCGCCCCTTCGGCGACTACCGGCTGTCGCCGTACTCGCTGGCGCGAGGCCAACGCGTCCACGCGGGTCTCGTGCGGGCCTACGGCGCGGACACCGTCCTGGAAGGCCTCCCTCGGCAGCTGTCGGTGGTGAGCGTGGACCTCGTCGGCCGCACGCGCCAGGTGCACCGACGGGGAAGCCTCGTCGATGCCGTGAAGGTCTCGTGCCGCCTGCCCGTCCTCTTCGCACCTGTTCCGATGGAGGACGGACGGCTGCTCGTGGACGGCGGCGTGCTCGACAACATGCCGACCGACCTCCTCGTCGAACGTGACGAGGGCCGGGTCGTCGCCGTCAACATCGGCTCCGGGGGCGATGGCCGCCACCGTCCGGGCAGGCCCCGGGTCCCCGGACTGGGAGACACCCTGATGCGGACGATGATGATCGGCAGCGGAGGAGCCGTCGACGCCGCGAGGGCTCGTGGTGCCTGGGTCGTGAGCCCGTCCGCGATGGGCGTGGGGCTGCTGGAGTTCCACCAGTTCGACCGCATGCTCCAGGCCGGCCGTGACGCCGCACGGGTGCTGCTCGAACAGGCCGGCGGAGACCTCCTCTCGCCCAACGCGGAGATGTCGCCCGCTCCTGCCGCGGCCGAGGACCTGCCTCCTGACCCGGCCTCGGCGGGTCGGGAGACCGTGCACTCCTGAGCATCACGTGGCGACCGGCCCCGCGGCATCGGCCGCGTGCACCAGCCAGGCCGCGACCTCGTCGTCGACGTCCGCGGTCGCGTGCACGTCGAGGTGGTGCATCCACGTGGTCGGAGCCGGGTGGACGACCTCCGCGAAACGCGGTGAGTCGACCCGCGAGGGCAACGCGAGCGACAACACGACCTCGGCGCGGGGGTTCCTCAGGTACCGACCCGGCATCCACAGGTAGGCGAACCCACGCCGGCGGCGAAAGGCGACCTGGCTGCGTCCGACGCGTTCGGTGACATCGGGGTGACTCTCCGCCATCACCTCCCGCACCCGCACGAGGACGGCCAGGCCGAGCGAGGAGTCCGCGAGGAAGTCCTCGGCTGCTCCGGCGTTGGGGCCCACCACCGGATCGTCGCACCCTTCACGGTGTGAGCGACGAGACCGTGCAGGCCCACCCCCCGAGGAGGAGAATGACGATGTGGCCGAGGACATCGTCAGGGAGACCTTCGCGACGGATCCCGGTGGCCCCGATGAGCGCATCGGGACCACCGGCTCCGTGGTCGTGGCTCTCGACGGGTCGACCGGTGATGAACCGGTGCTGGACTGGGCCACTGACGAGGCCGCCCGCCTCGGTGCACCCCTTCGTGTCGTGAGCGTCGTCGACCCGGGGGTCCAGCTGACTCCTTACGAGGCGTTGGTCTCGGGGTCACCCAGCCTTGCCGACGGCCTGGAGCAGGGCGCCCGGCAGGTCCTCGACCGGGCCACGGCCCGGGTGCGCGACCGTGTGCCGGGCCTCCACGTCGCGACCGCGGTGCCGTGGGGTCCGCCGGCGGCTGCGATCGTCCGCCTGTCCGTCGGAGCACTCCGGGTGGTGGTCGGCGCGCCCGGGCGGGGGCGGCTCGAGCGCATGCTGCTCGGGTCGGTGGCTCTGCCGGTCGTCGCCCACGCGGGCTGCCCGGTGGCCGTGGTGCCCGCCGACACCGACGTGGTGCGGCCGCGGCGGATCGTCGTCGCGGTCGACGGCAGCAAGGCGAGTGGTCAGGCGGTGGAGACGGCGCTGTCGAGTGCCCAGGCGAGCGGAGCCTCCGTCACCTGCGTGCTCGGCTGGCACCTGGAGGTGCACCGCGGTGTGGTCGTCACCGAGCCGGGCAGCGACAGCTGGGTCGAGGTGGAGCAGCGGTATGCCGCGCTCGTGCACGAGGTCGTCGACCCGGTGGCCGCGCGCTACCCGGGCGTCGACGTGACCGTCGACATCCGGCACGGCTCACCATCGAAGGCGGTGGTGGAGGCCGGGGCCGAACTCGACGCCGACCTCGTCGTCGTCGGCCGCCGAGGGCACGGTGGCTTCGCCGGCCTCCTGCTGGGCTCCGTGAGCAGGCAGGTCGTCCAGCACGCCGGCCGAGTCGTCGTCGTCGTGCCCGAGGCCGCCGACTGACCGTCCGTGGTCAGCCGACGAACGGCCACCCCTCGACCATTCCCTCGGGGCGGCCTCGTTCGATGTAGTGCTCGTGGCCGAACACGACGGCGAACACCTCGGGCGGCATCGCCAGCATCATGCCGACGTCGGTGGCCTGGCTGGCGTGTGCCTGCAGGGCAGCACGACGCCGGTCGAGCCACGGGCTGACGTCGACGCGCCAGTGGATCGCGGACTCAGGCTCGCCGAGGGGGTTTCCGTCATCCATCGGCCGGTCGGGGTCGTAGTCCTCGGTGCCTGCCATTCCGGCGGCCTCGATGAAGCGGCGCATCGCGTCCCGGTTCATCGTGGACTCCAGGACACGCGGCCGCCGGGCGGCGAGCTCTGCCGCACGGTGGAGGACGTGGTGCACCTTGACGTGGTCGGGGTGGCCGTAGCCACCGTGCCAGTCGTAGCCGACAGCGATGTCGGCGCGCTCCTCGTCGAGCACCTCGGCGAACCGGGCTGCCGCCTCGTCGAGGGGCGCCGCGGCGAAGGCCCGCTCGTGCGAGTTCTGCTCCCAGCCGCTCATCCCGGAGTCGGCGTAGCCGAGCCAGACGACCCGGTGGAGGCCGATCACCGCTGCGGCCGCCTCGGCCTCCTTGCGCCGCCGGTCGATGACGGTCTCACCGGGCTCGAGGTCGCTCGGGGCCTCGCCGTGGTCACCGTGGGTGGCGAAGACCTCGACGACGCGGCTCCCCTCGGCGACGGCACGGGCCATCGACCCGGAGGTCTGTGAAGCCTCGTCGTCGGGATGGGCGTGGAGAAAGACGATGGTCGGCATGGACCCATCATGCCGAGGTCGACCGACAGGGCCGCAAAGCAACAGGCGCGTCCCGAACCACGTGCCGCGAGGTCGCCGCGACGCGGCCGGAGGGTCCCTCCGGCCCCGAGCGGCGGCATACGCTCTCGCTATGCGGATCGCGGTGACCGGGGGGTCGGGCAAGCTCGGCAGGCACGTCGTGGAGCGGTTGCGTTCACGAGGCCACGACGTGGTCAACCTCGACCTCCACGGGGAGCGGTGGACCGGCTGGGTCCAGGTCGACGTCGCGGACTACGGGCAGGTCGTGGACGCCCTCGGCGGCATCCACGGCGAACATCCCGCGGCAGAGGCCGTGGTGCACCTCGCGGCCATCCCGGCCCCTGGCCTGCGGCCGGACGTCGCCACCTTCGCCAACAACATGGTCGGGACCTTCCATGTCCTCCACGCCGCGATCCGGCTCGGGATCACCAAGGTCGTCCTCGCCTCGAGCGAGACCGTGTTGGGGCTGCCCTTCGACACCCCGCCGCCGTACCTGCCGGTCGACGAGGAGTATGCCGGACGCCCCGAGTCGGTCTACTCGCTCGGCAAGCACCTCGAGGAGACCATGGCGGTCGAGCTGTGTCGCTGGCATCCCGACCTCTCGGTCACTGCCCTGCGGTTCTCCAACGTCATGGACCCCGAGGACTACGACGCGTTCCCGTCCTTCGATGCCGACCCGATGCAGCGGAAATGGAACCTCTGGAGCTACATCGACGGCCGAGACGGCGCCCTGGCGGTCGAACGCGCGCTGGAACACACCTCGCCCGGCTTCGAGCGCTTCGTCATCGCCTCGCCGGACACCGTGATGAACCGGTCCAGCGCGGACCTTGCCGCCGAGGTGTTTCCGGGGGTGGCGGTCCGCAAGGAGCTCGGTGAGCACGAGACGCTGCTCTCGATCGACAAAGCGCGTCGCCTGCTGGGCTACGAACCCCGCCACTCCTGGCGGGACGAGGTCCGACCGACTCGTTGACTCTTGGCAGGATGGGCGACATGGACCCCGCCGCCCCGCCGCCCCGGCTCGTCGAGCTCGCCCATGCACACGGGGTCGCGACGGACTACTGGGACTGGCAGGGCCGGCATGTCACGGTGTCCGCTGCCGCGATCCGCGCGGTGCTCACCGCCCTGGGGGTCGAGTCCGGCGGCGACGACGCCATCGAGCAGGCCATCTCCGACGTCGAGCTGAGGCACTGGCGACGAACCCTGCCGCCATCGGTCGTCGCGCGAGAGGGGTGGACCCCGCACGTCCACGCCCACGTCGCGGCGGGCACCGGCATCCGCCTGGACATCCTCCTCGAGGACGGAGGGGTCCGACAGGCCCGGCAGGTGGACCGGTGGGTGCCGGACCGCGATGTGGAAGGGCAGTCCATGGGTCAGGCCACGTTCGAGCTGCCGGGTGACCTGCCGACCGGCTGGCACCGCCTCGTGGCCCACCTCGACGTGCCAGCCGTCGACGAGGACTCCACCGAGGCGACCCTCGTCGTGACACCCCAGCGCCTGGAGCTCCCGGCGGCCCTCGCCGAGGGTCGTGTCGTCGGTCTGCAGGCGCAGCTCTACCAGGTGCGGTCGGCGGAGTCCTGGGGCATCGGCGACCTGCGTGACCTCGCCGACCTGGCGACGTGGGCAGCCGCAGCCCACGACGCCGACTTCCTCCTCATCAACCCCCTCCACGCGGCGGAGCCGATGCCGCCGGTCGAGCCCTCGCCCTACCTGCCGACCACCCGGCGCTTCGTGAGCCCGCTCTACCTGCGCGTCGAGGACGTGCCCGAGCTCGCGCGGCTCGACCACACGGCGCACCGGAAGGTGCTCTCGCTGGCCGCCGGGGCACGGGCACTCAACGCGCTGGACCGGATCGACCGGGACGCCGCATGGACGGCCAAGAAGGAGGCCCTACGCCTCATCTTCGACGTGGGACTCGTCGGGCAGCGGGAGCGGTCGTTCGCCGAGTTCTGCGCCCGGGAGGGGGAGGGCCTCCAGACCTTCGCGACCTGGAGCGCGCTCGCCGAGGTGCACGGGCTGCCCTGGACCGAATGGCCGGTGGGGCTGCGGGACCCGCACGACGCTGCCGTCGCCACGTTCCGCCACGACCACGCCGACGACGTCGACTTCCACCGGTGGCTGCAGTGGCTGCTCGAGCAGCAGTTGGCCACCGTGCAGCAGGAGGCCCGGAGCGCGGGGATGCCGCTCGGCATCGTCCACGACCTCGCGGTGGGTGTGCACCCGACGGGGGCCGACGCATGGGGCCTGGGTGACGCCCTCGCCCGTGGCGTGACGGTCGGTGCTCCGCCGGACCAGTTCAACCAGCTGGGTCAGGACTGGAGCCAGCCGCCCTGGCGTCCAGACCGCCTCGCTGAGCTGGGCTACGCCCCCTTCCGCGACATGGTGCGCACCATCCTCCGGGACTCCGGCGGCATCCGGGTCGACCACATCATCGGCCTGTTCCGGCTCTGGTGGATACCCGCCGGCTGCACCCCCGCGGAGGGCACCTACGTCCACTACGACCACGAGGCCCTCCTCGGCATCCTCGTGCTGGAGGCGGAGCGGGCGGGTGCCGTGGTCATCGGGGAGGACCTCGGGGTCGTGGCGCCGCACGTGCGTGACGACATGAGCGAGCGGGGGCTCGTCGGGACGTCGATCCTGTGGTTCGAGTGGGAGGAGGACCGGCCCAAGCCCCCGGAGCGCTACCGCCCGCTGTGCCTGTCGACCGTGACCACGCACGACCTCCCGCCTTCGGCGGGGTACCTGTCGCTGGAGCACGTCACCGTGCGGGAGCAGCTGGGGCTCCTCACCCGTCCCGTCGCCGAGGAGCGGGCTCACGAGGAGGCCTCCATCCGCCGCCTCCGCGAGGCGTGCGTGGAGCGCGGACTGCTCGACCCGGGGGCCGGAGTCAGCGCGGTGGTCGAGGCACTCCACCGCTGGATGGCGTTGACGCCGAGCCGGATGCTGGCCGTGGCCCTCGCCGACGTCGTCGGCGACCGCCGGGCCGTCAACCAGCCGGGGACCAACGACGAGTACCCCAACTGGCGCATCCCGCTGAGCGGGCCCGACGGACGCCCCGTGTCGCTCGAGGAGGTGCGCGATGCCGACCTGGCGCCGGTGCTGTTCGCCGCCCTGCGCGGCGAGACGTCGGCCGGCTGACGGTGCCCCCAGCAGTCCTCAGCTCACAGCAGCGGGGGCAGCGACGACCCGGCGAAGGGCCGTTTCCAGCCGGCCGGGCACCTGCTCACGCAGCTCGTACCGAGCCCGCACCACGGGAACGTCCACGGTGAGCACCTGGGTCAGGTCGACCGGCGTTCCGGACACGACGACGTCCACGACGCGAGCCTCCACCATGGCCCGGATCGTCGCCTCGAGGTCGCGGGTCTGCCTGTCGCCGTAGCCCATCGCGGGGAGCACGCCACGCGCGTTGGGGTACGCCGCGAAGGTCGTGACGAGCGATCCCACGGCATACGGGGCGGGGTCGACGAGCGCCGCGGCACCGGCTGCTCGTGCGCCGACGACCCCAGCGCCGAAGCTCATCGAGCCGTGGGTCAGCGTGGGCCCGTCCTCGACGACGACGACCCGTCGACCAGCCACGGCAGCGACGTCGTCCAGTGTCACCGGGCTGTCGCAGCGCAGCACGTCGGCGCCGGGATTGAGCCGGTGCACGGACGCCTCGACGGCCTCGACGTCCGCGAGCGGCGCGGAGTCGCACTTGGCCACGAGGACGAGATCCGCCATCCGCACGTTGGCCTCCCCCGGGTGGTATCCCGCCTCGTCCCCGGGACGCAGGGGGTCGGCGAGGACGAGGTGCAGGTCGGGTGCGTAGAACGGCAGGTCGTTGTTGCCGCCGTCCCAGAGCACGACGTCCGCCTCGGCCTCGGCCTCGCGGAGGATCCGACCGTAGTCGACGCCCGCGTAGACGACGCCCCCCGTCTCGATGTGCGGCTCGTACTCCTCCCGCTCCTCGATCGTGCAGTGGTGGCGTTCCAGGTCCGCCAGCGTCTCGAAGCGCTGGCACGCCTGCGCGGCGAGGTCACCGTAGGGCATGGGGTGACGCACGGCGACGACCCGCAGCCCCATCCCCCGCAGCAGCCGAGCGACGTACCGGGTCGTCTGGCTCTTCCCCACCCCGGTCCTCACGGCGGTCACGGCGACGACCGGCCGGCGGGAGCGAAGCATCGTGCGGCGTGCCCCGGGCAGGACGATGTCGGCCCCGGCAGCGATCGCACGCGAGGCCAGGTGCATGACCTGGGTGTGGGCGAGGTCGGAGTACGCCAGCACCACCGTGTCGACGCGCTCCACGGCGACGAGGTCCTCGAGGGCCGACTCGTCGACGATCCGGATGCCACGGGGATACAGGCTGCCGGCCAGCGCCGGGGGGTACGTGCGCCCGTCGATGTCGGGGATCTGGGCCGCCGTGAACGCCACGACCTCCACCGTGGGGTCGTCCCGGTACAGGAGGTTGAAGTCATGGAAGTCGCGACCGGCGGCGCCCAGGATGACGACGCGTTCGCGGGGGGAGGCCGAGGTCGGTGCACTCATGGCGATCTCCGTGGCGGCTGGGTCCACCGCGGGGTGCGGGACCCGCCGCAGCCGATGCTACGCCCGCCCCCGAGGGCGACTGTTCAGGACGTGACCGGCGCCGCACGGCCGGGAACGGAGCTCCGGGCGGCGATCGCCGCGAACCGCTCGGCAAGTGGCCGCCAGGCAGCCCGCAGCACCTCACGAGCGCCGGTGACGGAGGCGAGGAGGTCCTCCTGCTCGGGCGTGAGACCGTCGGGGGAGTCCCACCGCAGCCACGTGCCGAAGATCTCGGGTGACGTCTCGGGATGGAACTGCACGCCCCACGCGGAAGGCCCGAGGCGAAGCGCCTGGGGGCGGCCGTCCGGGAGGGTGGCGAGCACCTCGGCGCCGTCCGGCAGATCGAGCACCACGTCGTCGTTGTAGTGCACGGCGGGCAGCCCGTCCAGGCCGGAGAGCAGGAGGTCGTCCGTGCCCGCCGCCGTGAGCCGGACGGGCACCAGCCCGACCGTGCGTCCGGACGGGTTGCGCGTCACCGCCCCTCGCAGGGCGACGGCAGCGAGCTGATGGCCGAGGCACACGCCGAGGGTCGGCACTCCGGTGGTCACGGCGTGGGCCAGCAGCCGTCGCGTCGCGGGGAGCCATGGTGCCAGAGCGTCGTCGGAGCACCCCATCGCGCCACCGAGGACGACGAGACCGTCGTGCCCGTGCAGCCCTTCGGACACGCGCTGCCCCCGGTCGGCACGCACCACCGTCAGCGTCACCCCCAGGTCGCTCCACCACTCACCGAGCCACCCGACGGGTGCGTCCGGCTCGTGCTGGACGACGAGGAGGCGAGGACCGGTTCTCATGCCACGCGGGTGCCGACCGCGGCACCGATCGCGTAGGTGACGGCCATGGCGAGCAGACCACCGATGACGACCCGCACGGTGGCCCGGCCGGCATCGGCGTCACCGAGCCGCGCGCTGAGCCACCCCGTCCCGGCCAGCGCGAGGACCACCGCGGCCACGGTGACGGGCACCCGCCAGCCGAGCGGTGGCAGGACGATGGCGAGCAAGGGGATCAGCGCACCGACCGTGAAGGCCGCCATCGATGCCCAGGCGGCGTGCCAGGGGTTGGTGAGGTTCTCGGGGTCGATCCCGAGCTCCACCTCCGCGTGGGCGCCGAGGGCGTCGTGGGCGGTGAGCTCCTCGGCGACCTGCTGCGCCAGGCGCGGGGAGAGGCCCTTCCCACGGTAGATCCCGGCGAGCTCGGCGAGCTCGGCTTCGGGCTCCTCGTGCAGCTCACGGATCTCCTTGGCGATGAGGGCCTGCTCGGAGTCACGTTGGGTGCTCACCGAGACGTACTCGCCGACCGCCATGCTCATCGCGCCGGCGGCGAGCCCGGCCAGCCCCGCCGTGAGCACGAGTGCGCGGTCGGAGGTGGCCGCCGCGACGCCGATGACGAGGCCGGCAGTCGAGACGATGCCGTCGTTGGCACCCAGCACACCGGCCCGCAGCCAGTTCAGCCGCCCGGCGTACGACCCGGTGTGCGCCTCGACGTGCCCGGGGACGCTGACGTGGTCAGGCACCGACGGTCCCCCCCTCGGCCTCGGCGGCAGCGGAGATCCGGTGCGCGAGCTCGATGTCGAGCTGGGTGAGCCCACCGGCGTCGTGGGTCGTGAGCGACCACCGGGTGGTGCGCCAGCGGATGTCGATGTCGGGGTGGTGGTTCATCTGCTCGGCCTCGTCGGCCACCGCCGTGACGATCCGGATGGCGGCCGGGAAGTCCGGGGCGTCCACGGTCGCGACGAGCGCGTCGCCCTGGCGCGTCCAGCCGGTCAGCCCACGCAGCTGGGTGGTCACCTCGTCGTCGCTCAAGAGTCGGCTCATGCGCCCATTGTGGTCCACGCCGGCCCGGACGTCCGCGCCCGGCGACCGCATCAACCGTCGGTATGCCGGGAACGGCTCGTCGGTATGCCGGGAACGGCACGTCCCGCTCAGAGGGCCTCGGTGACGGAGGCAGGCCCGATGAAGTCCTCGTGGTCGGAGCTCGTATCGACCTGCTCGACCATCTCGGCGGTGACCGCGTGCGGCTTCAGCTCCCCGCTCTCGATCTGCTCGGCCCAGTGGCAGGCGACGCGGTGGCCGGCGGGGACCCCGGCGATGCCGACCGTGCGCAGCGCCGGGCGCTCGTCGTCGCACCGCGTGGGCTGGCGCCAGGGGCAGCGGGTGTGGAACCGGCATCCGGCAGGAGGGTTCGAGGGAGACGGAAGGTCACCGGTGAGCAGGATCTGCTCCCTGGTGTCCTCGACCGTCGGGTCCGGCACGGGAACCGCGGACAGCAGGGCGCGCGTGTACGGGTGGAGGGGGAGCGCATAGAGGTCGTCGGCGGTCGCCTCCTCGACGAGACCGCCGAGGTACATGACGCCGATCCGGTCGCTGATGTGGCGCACGACGGCCAGGTCGTGCGCGACGACGAGATAGGTCAGGTGGAACTCGTCCTGGAGCTCCTCGAGCAGGTTGATGACCTGGGCCTGCACCGACACGTCGAGCGCGCTCACCGGCTCGTCCGCGACGATGAGCTTGGGCTCGACGGAGAGCGCACGGGCGATCCCGATGCGCTGCCGCTGGCCCCCGGAGAACTCGTGCGGGTACTTCGTGAGCGCCGCCGCGGGGAGGCCGACGGCCGCCAGCAGCTCACGGAGCCGCTTCGCCGTCGACGGCCCGTCGGCGTCGAGGCCGTGCGCCCGCATGCCCTCGACGAGGAGCGACTCCACCGACTGCCGGGGGTCCAGGCTGCTCATCGGGTCCTGGAAGACCATCTGGATGTCCTTGCGCTTCCGGCGCAGCTCCTCACCCTTGAGCGAGGCGATGTCCGTGCCGTCGAAGAGCACGCTGCCGGCGGTGGGCGGCTCGAGGTTGAGGATGGCCTTGCCGAGGGTCGACTTGCCGCACCCGGACTCGCCGACGAGCCCATAGGTCTCGCCACGCCGGATCTGCAGGTCCACCCCGTCGACGGCGTACACGTAGCCGATGACCTTGTCGAAGATGACTCCGCGCTTGATGGGGAAGTGCACCTTGACACCCCGCACGTCGACGAGGACGTCGTCGTCCCCTCCGGCGGCCGGGCGCGCGCCCGTGGCGGTCTCGGTCATCTCGTCACCTCACCGGGTTGTGGCAGCGCAGGGCCCTGGTCGCGGACTCCTCGAGGGCGGGCGTGACCTCGGTGCAGATGTCGATGGCGTTCGGGCACCGCGGCGCGAAGGCGCACGCATGGTCCCACGGGAGGTTGTCGGAGACCGATCCCGGAATCGGCGTGAGCCGCTCGCCACGGGGCGCGTCCAGTCGAGGGATGGAGCCCAGCAGGCCGTGGGTGTAGGGGTGCCGCGGGTCCGCGAAGAGCTCGTGACGGCGCCCGCGCTCGACGATGCGGCCGGCATACAGCACGTTGACCTCGTCGCAGAGTCCTGCGACGACGCCGAGGTCGTGCGTGATCATGACGAGCGCCGTGCCGCTCTCCTGGACCAGCTCCTTGAGCAGGGCGAGGATCTGGGCCTGGATGGTGACGTCCAGGGCCGTCGTCGGCTCGTCGGCGATGAGCAGGCGAGGTGCGCAGGCGAGGGCCATGGCGATGAGCGCGCGCTGGCGCATCCCGCCACTCATCTGGTGCGGGTAGTCCTTGAGCCGACGGTCGGGATCCGGGATCCCGACCCGGTTGAGCAGGTCGCGGGCCAGGGGGCGGGCGGCCTTGCGCGACATGCCCCGGTGCCGTTCGAGCACCTCGGTGACCTGGAGGCCGACGGGCACCACGGGGTTCAGCGAGGACAACGGGTCCTGGAAGATCATCGCGATGTCCCGGCCACGGCGGTCGCGCATCGCACCCTGGTCGAGGTCGAGGAGGTTGGTCCCGTCGAAGGACGCCGTCCCCTCGACCCGGTTGCCGCGCCGCGGGAGCAGACCCATGATGGCCAGCGAGGTGACCGACTTGCCGCAGCCGGACTCGCCGACGAGGCCGACGGTCTGCCCGGGGCGGACGTCGAAGCTCACGCCGTCCACGGCCGGGAACGGCTGCTCCCCCTGGCGGGTGAAGGTCACCCGAAGGTCACGTACCGACAGGAGCGGCTGCTCGCCGTGTGCCGCGACGGGCGGCGGTGTGGCCGTGGCGGTCATCCTCACCTCCTGGTCTTCGGGTCGAGGGCCTCGCGCAGCGACTCCCCCATGAGGGTGAAACCCAGCGCGACGAAGATGATGCACAGCGCCGGGTACACGGCGAGGTGGGGGTGGTCGTAGATGAACTTGGTGGATGCGCCGAGCATCTGGCCCCACTCCGGCCTGCTGTCGTCCGGGTTCCCGAGGCCGAGGAACGACAGGGCGGCGGCGTCGATGATGGCCGTCGCGAGGACCAGGGTGGTCTGCACGATCACCGGTCCGACGGAGTTGGGCAGCATGTGGCGGAAGACGACCGCCTGTTGGCGGACGCCGAGGGCCCGGGCGGCGAGGACGTGGTCGCTCGCACGCTCGGCCAGCATGGAGCCGCGCAACAGCCTCGCGAACACCGGCACCTGCGTGACGGCGATCGCGACGATCACCGTCCACTGGCTCGGCCGGCTGGCGAGCGCGGCGATGGACATGGCGAGGAGCAGTGAGGGGATCGAGAGCAGGACGTCGACCGCGCGCATGACCGCCGCGTCGACCCCCCCGCCGAGCGCGCCGGCCAGCGTCCCCAGCACGAGGCCGCCGATCAGACCGAGGGCGGTGGCGAGGACACCCACGAGGAGGGTCTGCTGGCTCCCGATGAGCAGGCGGGAGAGCAGGTCGCGCCCCCGGTCGTCACCACCGAGCGGGAAGCCCTCCTGCGGCGCCGGGATGGGGTTGGTCTGCTGGCGCACCTGGTCCAGGAGCAGCCGGGCGTCCGGCTCGTGGGGCGCGATCAACGGCGAGACGACGGCCAGGAGGATGAAGAGGAACGTGATGGTGGCACCCACGAGGAACACCGGGTTGCGCCGGAGCCGCCGCCAGGCGCTCGCAATGAGGGAGACGCCCGGTGCGTCGTCGATGGAGCCCGCGTCGTCGACGGCGACCGCAGAGGAGCCTGACGTGCCGCCGTGCTCGCGCGGGTAGGCGGTCGAGGCGGCGAGGGCGTCGATCCGCTCCTTCCGGCGGCTCATCGGGTTGAACGAGCTCATCGGGTGCGCACCCTCGGGTCGATGACGGCATAGGAGATGTCGACGAGGAGGTTGACGATGACGTAGATGGAGCAGGCGGCGAGGATGAGCACCTGGAGCACGGCGTAGTCCCGCCGCTCGTAGGACAGCGCGAGGGCCTCCCCGATCCCTCCCCAGTTGAAGACGCGCTCGGTGAGGACGGCACCGGCCAGCAGGCCACCGATCTGGAGCCCGACGGTCGTGACGACCGGGAGGAGGGCGTTGCGCATGACGTGACGGCCGCGGATGACGCGGCTCGTGAGGCCCTTGGACTCCGCCGTCCGCACGTAGTCCTCGTCGAGCACGTCGAGCACAGAGGCTCGGGTGATCCGGAAGATCACCGCGAAGGGGATGGTGGCCAGCGCGACCGCGGGCAGGACGAGGTGCCGGAGGGCGTCCGTCGCACAGTCGTACTCACGCGTCATGAGGCCGTCGAGGACGAAGAAGCCGGTGATGCGGGTGCACCCGAGGGAGGGGTCCTGGCGACCGGACACGGGGAAGATCGGGTACTCGATGGCGAACCAGTACTTGAGCAGGAATGCGAGGAAGAAGACCGGAACGGCCACACCGATGAGGGACAGGACCACCGCACCGTTGTCGATCGGCGAGTGGTGCCGACGTGCCGCGATGTAGCCCAGGGGGATGGCGAGGATGACGGCGATGATCATGGCCGTGATGGTCAGCTCGATGGTGGCCGGCAGCCGGGCGAGGAAGACGTCGAAGGCGTCCCGGCCCGGGAGGACCCCGGTGGACGCGCCGAAGTCTCCCTGCGCTGCCCGCTGGAGGAACCGGAGGTACTGGACGTGGATGGGCTGGTCGAGACCGAGCGCCTTGGTGAGCGCCTCACGCGTCGCCGGGGTGGCCCGTTCGCCGAGGATGGCCGACACCGTGCCACCGGGGAGCGAACGGAGCCAGACGAACAGGAGGAGGGAGAGGACGAAGACGACCCCGATCATCTGGATGACGCGCCGGATGATGAATCTCGCCACGAGGGGCTCCTTGGGACTCCGTGAGACGTCGGTGGCCGCCTCGGACCCTAACGGGTCGGAGGCGGCCACCGGGCGTGTTGCCGGTGATCATCGGGGGCCGTGGCCCCCGAAGGTCACTTGGCGACCGTGACGGTGTCGAACGTCTCTGCCGTCAACGGGCTCGCCACCAGACCGCTCACCTTGGCACTGGTCACCAGTGCCGGCGGGGAGTGGCTGATCGGCAGGCCGGGGAGGTACTCCTCGGCGATCTGCTGGTTGATCTTCTGGTAGGCCGCCTCGCGCTCGCCCTCGTCGACGATGGCGTCCGCCTTCTTGAGGTCGTCGGCCAGCGTCTTGCCCCACGGCATGACGCTCGTGTGGAAGTCGTTCTCCTCCAGGTTGGCGAAGAACGTCCCGACGAAGTTGTCCGCGGCGTTGTAGTCACCGGTCCAGCCCACGAGGAAGGAGTCGTACTTGCCGGCGTTGACGTCGTCGAGGTAGCCACCGTTCCACGGCTTGTTGACGACCTCGACCTTGATGCCGACGGCCTCGAGGTCCTTCTTGAAGGCGTCGTGGATCTTCTGCGGGTCCGGCATGTACGGCCGGCTCACCTCGGTCGGGTAGGCGAACTGGAGGGTCATGCCCTCGGCGCCCGCCTCGGCGAGGAGGGTCTTGGCCTTCTCCGGGTCGTACGGGTACGGCTGGAGCTGGTCGTTGTAGCCGCTCACGGTGTCAGGCATGAACTGCGAGGCCACCTTGGCACCCTCGGGCAGCTGCGACTTCACCATCTGGTCACGGTTCAGTGCGTGGTACAGCGCCTGCCGGACCTTGAGGTCCTTGAGCTTGGCGTTCTTCTCCGGGTTCAGACCCATGTAGAGGATGTTGAAGGCGGGGCGGACCTCGACCTTGTTGCCCTCGTCCTCCAGGCCCTTCCAGTCGACCGGGTTGGGCAGGTCGTAGCCGTCGATGGACCCGGCCTGCAGCTCCTGGCGACGGGTGCTCTCGTCGGCGATGATCTTGAAGACGATGGTCTTCGTCTTCGGCGGGTCGCCGTAGTAGGTGTCGTTGGCCACGAGGGTGACCGTCTTGTTGGCCTCGTCGTACTTCTCGAGCTTGTACGGTCCGACACCCACCGGGTTCATCGCGTACTCGGGGAACGTGAAGCCCTCGCCCTGCGCGACGACGTTGTTGGCGTCACCGGCCTCGAGCGCCTTCGGCGACTGCATCGAGAAGGAGTCGAGGGACAGGATCGTCGGGAAGCTGGACGTCGTGCGGGTGATCTGGACGACCGCGGTCGACTCGTCCTGCGCCTGGCACGACTTGTAGAGGGAACCCTCGGGCTTGTCGCTGAACGACCCGAAGAAGTAGCCCCAGTACTCCGCCGCGGTCTGACCCGCACCCTTCTGCTCGAACATGCGGGTGAAGTTCGCGCAGACCGCCTCGGCGTTGAACGGCTCGCCGTCGGAGAACTTCACGCCCTGCTTGAGCTTGAAGGTCCAGGTGAGGCCGTCGGCCGACGGCTCCCAGCTCTCGGCCAGCTCGGGCTGGACGTCGGCCGAGCCCGGCTTGACGCCGAGCAGGCCCTGGTGGATCTGCCGGGTGACCCGGAAGGTCTCGCCGTCCGTCGCGTAGAACGGGTCGAACAGCTCCGGAGCCCCTGCCGCCCCGAACGTGAACGTGTCCTTGAGATCGCTGGCGGCTGCCGTCCCGGTGTCGGTGTTTCCCGAGTCCCGGTCGGACTCCGCGCAGGCGGTCACGGTGAGGGCAGCCGCCGCCATGAGGACGATCGGCACCTTCCGCTTGAGCATCATCGATAAACCTCGCTTGGTGTGCGAACGCTCGCGGCGTCCGGAGCGGGCGCCCGAGTAACAACGGTCCGGCGACGAGCCCTGAAGGCCGCACCTTCGACCGCTGCGGGCGACCATAACGGCAAAATCGCGCCCGGAACGCGCCGATGTCGATTGGTTATCCAAGTGAGACCCGCCGCCCGGGACGGCGCCGGACGGGTGCCGGGGAGCACTACACCGATTGGGTCTGGGCCGCAAGGTTTGAGAGACTGGCGGGTATGCCTGTGTCCCGTCGTGACGATCTCCGCAACGTCGCCATCGTCGCCCACGTCGACCACGGCAAGACCACTCTGGTCGACAAGATGCTCTGGCAGTCCGGCGCCTTCGGGGAGCACGACCACATCGCCGAGCGGGCGATGGACAGCGGTGACCTCGAGCGCGAGAAGGGCATCACCATCCTCGCCAAGAACACGGCCGTCCGGTATGCCGGCAAGGCGGCCCTGGATGCCGGTCTCGCCGACGGCATGACGATCAACATCATCGACACCCCCGGCCACGCCGACTTCGGCGGAGAGGTGGAGCGGGGGCTCTCCATGGTCGACGGGGTCGTCCTGCTCGTCGACGCCAGTGAGGGCCCGCTGCCCCAGACCCGCTTCGTCCTCCGCAAGGCCCTCTCCGCCGCCATGCCCGTCGTCCTCTGCATCAACAAGGTGGACCGCCCCGACGCCCGGATCGGCGAGGTCGTCGACGAGGTGTACGAGCTCTTCATGGACCTCCTCGAGGACGTCGAGCACCACCAGGACCAGCTGGAGTTCCCCATCGTGTACGCGTCGGCGAAGGCCGGTCGAGCGTCGATGACCCGCCCCGCCGACGGCGGCCTGCCCGACGGCGACGACCTCGAGCCGTTGTTCCGCACCATCATCGAGACGATCCCCGCGCCGTCCTACGACCCGGAGGCGCCGCTCCAGGCCCATGTGACCAACCTCGACGCCTCGAACTTCCTCGGCCGCCTCGCCCTCCTGCGCGTGCACAACGGCACCATCCGCAAGGGCCAACAGGTCGCCTGGTGCCGCCGCAACGGCGCCGTGGAGCGCGTGAAGATCACCGAGCTCCTCATGACCAGCGCCCTCGAGCGTCGTCCCGCCGAGCAGGCCGGTCCGGGGGACATCATCGCGGTGGCCGGCATCCCCGAGATCACCATCGGCGAGACGCTGGCCGACGCCGACGACCCGCGAGCGCTGCCGCTCATCACGGTGGACGAGCCGGCGATCTCCATGACGATCGGCATCAACACGAGCCCCATGGCCGGCCGGGTCAAGGGCGCCAAGGTGACCGCGAGGCTCGTCAAGGAGCGCCTGGACCGCGAGCTCGTCGGCAACGTGTCGATGCGCGTGCTCCCGACCGAGCGTCCGGACGCCTGGGAGGTCCAGGGCCGGGGCGAGCTGGCGCTCGCGATCCTCGTGGAGCAGATGCGCCGAGAGGGCTACGAGCTGACCGTGGGGAAGCCCGAGGTCGTGACCCGCACCGTCGACGGCGCGCTCCACGAGCCGGTGGAGCGCCTCACCATCGACAGTCCCGAGGAGTACCTCGGAGCGATCACGCAGCTGCTGGCCGTGCGCAAGGGACGCATGGAGCAGATGACGAACCACGGGACCGGGTGGGTGCGCATGGAGTTCCTCGTGCCCTCGCGCGGGCTCATCGGGTTCCGGACGCAGTTCCTCACCGAGACCCGGGGGACGGGCATCGCGCACCACGTCTTCGAGGGGTACGAACGGTGGTTCGGCGACATCTCGACCCGGGTGAGCGGCTCGCTCGTCGCCGACCGGTCCGGCGTGGCGACCGCCTATGCGATGGCGAACATCCAGGAGCGCGGCAGCCTCTTCGTCCCCGCGACGACCGAGGTCTACGAGGGCATGATCATCGGCGAGAACTCCCGGGCGGACGACATGGACGTCAACATCACCAAGGAGAAGAAGCTGACCAACGTGCGTTCGGCCGGTGCGGACATCCTCGAGCGGCTGGCCCCACCGCGCAGCCTGTCCCTGGAGCAGTCCCTGGAGTTCTGCCGCGAGGACGAGTGCGTCGAGGTGACCCCGGAGGGCATCCGGATCCGCAAGGTGGAGCTCGACCAGACCCAGCGCGCCCGCGCCGCGGCCCGCGCGAGGAAGGGCTGAGCCGCACGTGGTGGAGAGGGACCCGGGATCGGCCACCCCTGAGCCGAGCTCGGAGCCGACGCTGGAGACGCGGGCGAGCCGCGCCAACCGTGCCAGCCGGGCCAGCCGTCAGCGCCGGGCCGCCAGCGACGGTCGCGGCGCCCGGTCGACCGTCGAGGGCCGCGCCGGCCGGCCCCGCAGCGAGGTCCGCGCCGACAAGCCCGGCAGCGAGGCCCGCGCCGCCCGGCCCGGCAGCGACGGCGGGGAGACGCGCGCCAGCCGGTCGGGGAGGGCCGGCGGCGCGACCAGGGCGAGCACGACCAGGCGCGCGACCCGGGTCCAGGGCACCTCCGGGGTCGCGGGAAGAGGCGG
>OCZS010000073.1_pt1 | contig 30503 bp, 26 predicted proteins | sample 1539071 | NCBI WGS metagenome assembly OCZS01 (sample SAMEA3113584, study PRJEB22503) | soil metagenome
AGCGCGTGGCCTCCGGGACCGGCGGTCGGCCGCAACGCCGCTCGGGCGGAGGCGCGTCGGACGATGACGTTTCCGACGGCCCACGAGGTCGCGGCGCCCACGACGAGCACGAGGCCGACGGCCGGCGTGGCTGCCGACCGCCCGAGGCCGACGACGCACAACCCCGCGGCACCCACAGCCACGCCCACCACCTGCGGCCTCGACGGTCGCTCGTGCAGCAAGAGCGCGGACAGGAGAACCGTGACGACCACCTGGGCCTGGAGGACGAGCGAGGCGAGCCCGGCTGGCATACCGACGGCCAGCGCGGTGTAGAGGAGGGCGAACTGCCCGAGGCTCATGAACACGCCCACGGCCGCAACGTCCCGGAACGGCATGGCGGGCCGGGGGACGAGGAGGAGGGCCGGCAGCAGGACGACGACGAAGCGAACGGCGACGAAGAGAGTGGGTGGCACGTCACCGAGGCCGAGGTCGATGACGACGAAGTTGGCGCCCCAGACCACGGCCACGATGACGGCGAGGGCAAGGTCGCGGGCTGGCACCTCCCGATCCTCGCGCAGCCGGCCCAGCCGTCGTGGACCGTTTCGCGGTCGGAAGGCCCGTGCCCGTGGTTCGCTGTGGTCGTGGCACCCGTCGAGGACCGGACGTCCTATGCCGGCCTCGACACCCAGGGCCAGGTCGAGGCCCTCCGTCGCGTGGCGATCGCGGCTGCCGCTGCCTTCGGCCTCAGCGTCCGGAGCCTTGCGCTCGTGCTCCACGCCTACAACACGACGTTCCGCCTGGAGACCGACGACGGGGGACGGTTCGCGCTGCGGGTCAACACGAACTCGCACAGCACGTCGGCGAACGTTCTCGCGCAGCAGTCCTGGCTGCACGCCGTGCGCGCCGAGACCGACGTGCTCGTCCCGGACCCGGTGTCCACGCGGGACGGGCGGTGGGCGGTGGAGGTGCCATGTCCCGAGTGGGGTGGACCGCTCCTCGTCACGGTCGCCAGCTGGCTCGAGGGCGAGGACGTCGGCGTGTGCGACGAGGAGCAGGCAGCGGCGCTCGGGCGGACCATGGCGCGGCTCCACGACCACGCCGAGGGCTTCACGCTCCCGCCGGGCGCCGAACTCCCGCTCTTCGACGAGCCGCTCTTCGGCGACGCGGACCTCCTCACCGGACGGCCGGGGCTCGGCGCGGGCGAGGCCACGGTCCTCGCTTCCGCCGTCGCCACGGGCCGCCGCGCCTTCGCAGAGGCAGGATCGGGGCTCACCCCGATCCTGCTCCACGCGGACCTCCACGGTGGGAACCTCAAGTGGCACGAGGGCCGTCTTGCGGTCTTCGACGTCGACGACTGCGGTCTCGGCGTCCCGGCCCTCGACCTTGCCATCGCCGTCTTCTACCTGCGGGACGGCAGCACGGCAACTGAGGAGGCGCTGCGCGAGGGCTATGCCGCCGTGCGCCCATTGCCGGACCTGAGCGAGTCGGCGTTCGAGGCGCTCGTCGCCTCGCGACAGCTCCTTCTCGCCAACAGCCTGTTCCAGAGCAGCACGGCGGACCTGCGGGCAGAGGCGGACGCGTACCTCATGGTGACGGTCGAGCGGCTGCGCCGGTGGCAGGAGACCGGCCGGTTCACCCGTGGTTCATGAGGGCCCGGCGGCGGACACCCGCCTGACGGACGGGTGCCCACCGCGGTGAACTCCTTCGCGTGGGCCCTTGCCCGGCGGATAGCATCGGCGGTGCCCCGGGACCCCTTTCCGGCGCGCCCCGCACCCCATCGCCCACAGGGTCCGCCCACGAGGAGATTCGCGCGTGTCTGCCCAGATCACCGTCCACGTCGCCGGGGAGGATCGTTCGGTCGAGCACGGAACGACGGCAGGGGACCTCTTCACGGGTGACCGCTCCGTGCTCGTCGCCCGGGTCGGCGGTGAGCTGCGCGACCTCGCTCACGTCCTCGCCGACGGTGACGTCGTCGAGCCGGTGAGTGTGGCCGAGCAGGACGGCCTCGACGTGCTCCGCCACTCCGCGGCACACGTCCTGGCGCAGGCCGTCCAGGAGGTCCACCCGCAGGCCCGCCTGGGGATCGGCCCACCGATCCGCGACGGCTTCTACTACGACTTCGACGTCGAGACGCCCTTCACACCCGAGGACCTCAAGGCTCTCGAGAAGGTGATGCAGCGCATCGTCAACGAGGGCCAGACGTTCCGACGCCGGGAGGTCTCCGACGAGGAGGCCCTTCGGGAGCTGGCCGCCGAGCCGTACAAGTGCGAGCTGATCGGCCTCAAGGGCGGCGCGTCCCAGGGCGGGAAACGGGGTGACGCGCGTGAAGCCCTCGAGGCCCTCGGGGAGGGCGCTTCGGTGGAGGTCGGGGGGGCGCAGCTGACCATCTACGACAACGTGCGCAAGGACGGGTCGACAGCGTGGGCGGACCTGTGCCAAGGACCGCACGTGCCCACCACGAAGGTTCTCGGCAACGCGTTCAAGCTCATGCGCAGTGCGGCCGCCTACTGGCGTGGATCGGAGAAGAACCCGCAGCTCCAGCGTGTCTACGGCACGGCGTGGCCCACGAAGGCCGACCTCACGGCATACCTCGACCGGTTGGCGGAGGCCGAGAAGCGGGACCACCGCAGGCTCGGCGCGGAGCTCGACCTCTACTCCTTCCCCGACGAGCTGGGCTCCGGGCTGCCGGTGTTCCACCCCAAGGGCGGGGTGATCAAGCGGGAGATGGAGGACTACGCCAGGCGGCGGCACATCGAGGAGGGCTTCCAGTACGTCGGGACTCCGCACATCACCAAGGAGGGCCTGTTCCACACCTCCGGTCACCTTCCGTACTACGCGGACACGATGTTCCCCCCGATGGAGTTCGAAGGCAGCAACTACTACCTCAAGGCCATGAACTGCCCGATGCACAACCTCATCTTCCGCAGCCGTGGCCGCTCGTACCGTGAGCTGCCGCTGCGCCTCTTCGAGTTCGGGTCGGTGTACCGCTACGAGAAGTCGGGCGTGGTGCACGGCCTCACCCGAGTTCGTGGACTGGAGATGGACGACTCGCACTCGTACGTGACGCCCGAGCAGGCCCCGGCCGAGATCAGACACCTCCTCGACTTCGTCCTCTCGTTGCTGCGCGACTTCGGGCTTGACGACTTCTACCTCGAGCTGTCGACGCGGGACGAGGCCGGGGACAAGAGCGACAAGTTCATCGGCAGCGACGAGCAGTGGGCCACGGCGACGGCGGTGCTCTCGGACGCGGCAGCTGCCTCCGGGCTGGAGCTCGTCCCCGACCCCGGCGGTGCGGCGTTCTACGGCCCGAAGATCTCGGTCCAGGCCCGCGACGCGATCGGGCGCACCTGGCAGATGTCGACGATCCAGTACGACTTCAACCAGCCGGCGGGCTTCGGGCTCGAGTACCAGGCGGCCGACGGGTCCAGGCAGCAACCCGTGATGATCCACTCGGCCAAGTTCGGGTCGATCGAGCGGTTCATGGGCGTCCTCGTCGAGCACTATGCCGGCGCCTTCCCGCCCTGGCTCTCACCGGTACAGGTACTCGGGGTGCCGGTCGCTGAGGAGTTCGTCGACCACCTCACCGACGTGGGGCGGCAGCTGGGCGCCGCTGGCGTGCGGTTCGAGCTCGACGCCTCGGACGACCGCTTCCCCAAGAAGATCCGCAACGCCAGCAAGGCGAAGGTGCCCTTCGTGCTCATCGCCGGGGAGGAGGACCGCTCCGCCGGCGCGGTGTCGTTCCGCTACCGCGACGGTTCGCAGAAGAACGGCGTTCCGATCGCCGACGCGGTCGCCGAGGTGGTCGATGCGATTGCCGACCGCCGTCAGGTCTGAGCCGACATCCGTCTCGTGGGTCTCGCTTCGTGAGACGGCGCGAGCTGCCCCATCGCCAGCCGTCACGGCAGTCACACGACACGCCGACGACACGCCGGTCCACCACACCTTCCTCAAAGTCGCTGTCGAAACCCCTTGCGGGGCACCGCATCCAGGACTAGAAATGGTCTCACTCCACCACCTCGGTGGCGGAGGGATCGAGAGAAGGCCGAGCGCCAGCCCGAGCGGTTCGCCGCACGGAGTCATCCGGTGATGCGGGTGGTGGGTGTTCGGAAGCTCTCTCGTGAGACGCGGAACATCACGCCGAGTCGATCGAGGCCCCGGGAACTCATACTTCCCGGGGCCTCACCCTTTGCCCGCCCTCCGGAGGCCGATTGAGCCATGCTGGGTCATGGACGTCGACGGGGTGTCGGTGCGCGAGGCGCGCCCCTCCGACGCGTTCTCGGTCGGCGCCCTCCATATCCAGGACGAGCGCGAACAGGGCCACACCGTACCCTCCGGCTTCCTCGACGACTTCGCCGACGCCTGGCTGCATGACCGTGCCCGCAGGACCTGGCTCGCCGAGGACGTCCGCGGTCGGCCACTGGGCGTGCTCCACGGAACGCGGGTCCAGCGGCTGCCGAGCGCCCACAGGCCGGCGGACGCCTGGTTCCACGTGAGCCTGCTGTTCGTCACCCCGGACGCCCGGGGCCACGGGATCGGCGACGCGCTGCTGAGGAGCCTGCTCGAGTGGGCAGGCTCCGACGGCGTCACCCGGGTCCAGCTCAATGCCGTGCCACAGGCACGCACCCTCTACGAGCGGTTCGGGTTCGGGCCTCCCTCCGAGAGGCTCATGGAGATCCGCCTCAGCCACCCTCCTCGGGACGTGGGAGCTGAGGACGGCGGACTGCGTGACGGGCCGCCGCCCTAGGATCGGGCTATGCCGGCGCACGAGGACCCCGCGGACTTCGCGGGGGAGGGGGACGCGTTCGAACGGCTGTGGACGCCCCACCGGATGGTCTACATCGCCGGCGACCGGCCGGACCCGGATGCCGGGGACGGCTGTCCCTTCTGCTCAGCGCCCGAGAAGGACGACGAGGGAGGGCTCGTCGTCCACCGAGGTGACCTCTGCTACGTGGTCATGAACCTCTTCCCGTACAACCCCGGCCACGTGCTGGTGTGCCCCTACCGGCATATCGCGCTCTACGTCGACCTCACCGCAGAGGAGACCGAGGAGTTCACGCTGCTCACGAAGGCAGCGATCCGCGCTCTCGAGGCGGCGTCGGCGCCGATGGGCTTCAACCTCGGTATGAACCAGGGGGCCGTCGCAGGCGCCGGCGTCGCAGCCCACCTGCACCAGCACGTCGTGCCCCGGTGGGGAGGCGACGCGAACTTCCTGCCGATCGTCGCGCGCACCAAGGCGCTGCCGATGCTGCTCGAGGACGTCCGGGGACGCCTCGTCGAGCACTGGCCGACCTGACCTCACGTGGGCGCGCCGTCAGATGTGGCGGCCCTTGCCGAGGTGGTCCTGCGCCAGCCGCTCGGGGAGGCGCTCGTAGCCCCGCTGCTCCCGGTGGAACGTGCCGGTGCCATGGGCAAGCGAGCGCAGGGTGATCGCATAGTCGAGGAGCTCCAGCTGGGGCACGGCGGCCTCGAGCACGGAACGACCCGGCTCGCCCTCCGCGGGGAAGGACCCGATGATCTGGCCCCGGCGGGTGCCGATGTCGGTCATCACGGCGCCCAGGTACTCGTCGTCCACGGTCACGAGGACGGTGTCGATCGGCTCGAGCAGGCACATGGTGGACGGCGAGGCCATCTCGCGAAGGGCGATCCCCGCCGCCGTCTGGAACGCCACGTCTGAGGAGTCGACCGAGTGGGCCTTGCCGTCGGTGAGGGTCACCTTGACGTCCACCACCGGCCACCCGGCGAGGAGTCCCTTCTCGAGCTGGGCGTGCACCCCCTTCTCCACACTGCCGATGAACTGCCGCGGGACGGCGCCACCGACGACGACCTCGGTGAACTCGACGCCCGAGCCGCGTGGCAGCGGCTCCATGACGAGGTGGCACACGGCGAACTGGCCGTGCCCGCCCGACTGCTTGACGTGGCGGCCCTGCGCCTCGGCGCGGTCGACGGCCGTCTCCTTCATGGCGACCTTCACCGGCACCTGTTCGACGGCGACGTTGAAGCGGCTCCGGAGGCGAGCGAGCACGAGGTCGAGGTGTGCCGGTCCGGTGGTCCACAGCACCACCTGACCCGTCCTCCCCTCATGCTCGATGCGCAGCGAGGGGTCCTCGGCCGCGAGCTCACGAAAGGCGACCGGCATCCGGTCCTCGTCCGCCCGGCTGGTCGCCGCCACCGCGGCCGGAAGCAGGGCCTCGGGCAGCGCCCACGGGGTGACGAGCAGGGGGCGCTCCGGTGACGAGATGGTGTCGGACGTCTGCGCGGTGGCGAGCTTGGTGACGACGACGACCTCGCCGGCCACGGCGTGGGGCTTGGGCACCAGCTCGCCATCGAGGGGCGCGGCGAGCGCCCCGGGTCGCACGTCCTCGTCGTGGGCCGCGTGACCCTCCCCGGTCGGCACCCCGAGGAGCTCGAGGTGGCCGGAGACATGCACCGCCCGGTCGCCGCGCAGGGTGCCGGAGAACACTCGGACGAGGGACAGGTGCCCCACGTAGGGGTCGGACTCGGTGTGGACGACCTCCGCGACGAGCGGGCCGGCCGGGTCTGCGGACAGCTCCACCGTGGCACCGCCACCGACCGGCGTGACCGTGGGGACCGGGTGAAGGCCCGGGTGCGGAAATGCCGCCTCGATGACGTGCAGGAGCACGCCGACCCCCGCACCGGTCTCGGAGGACACCGGCAGGACCGGGTGGAACGTCCCATGGGCGACCGCGGTCAGCAGGTCCCGCTCCAGCGTCTCGAAGTCGAGCTCCTCACCCTCGAGGTACCGCTCCATGAGGCCGCTGTCCTCCGACTCCTCGATGATCCCCTCGAGCAGCCCCGGTCGGTAGCTGTCGAAGACCTCCGCGTGCTCGGCGCCCGCACGTCGCACGGAGCGGGTTCCGTCGGCGTAGTCGTGGACCTCACCGAGGAGGAGGTCCGCGATCGAGCTCACCGCGCCGGCCGAGCCCGCGACCGGCACGCCGAGGGGCTGGATGCCGGAGCCGAAGTGGGCCTGACAGTCGGCCAGCGTGGCGGCGAAGTCGGCGTCGCGCGCGTCGAGCTGGGTGATGACGACCGCGCGCGGCACACCCACGACGGCGCACTCGTGCCAGAGCGCCCGGCTCTGCGCGTCGGCTCCGTCGGCCGCCGAGACGACGAAGAGGGCGGCATCCGCCGCCCTCAGCCCCGCCCGCACCACCCCGACGAAGTCGGGGTTGCCCGGGGCGTCCAGCAGGGTCAGCACCGCCTTCCCTGTGGTGATGGTCGCCGCGCGCAGGCCCGTCGTGGGCCCGGCCTCCTCGCGGGTGGCGCGCCCCGGCAGGCAGGCGTCGACGACGTGGTCGAACAGCCGGGACTTCCCTGACCCGCTGGGTCCGACGAGCACGACGTTGCGGATGCTCGTCGTTGCGGGGACGGGGGGTGCGGCTGCGGTCGTGGCACTCATGACGGCTACATTTCTCCTGTTGCCCTCCGGACACAAGCGGTCCGGACGAGAGTGACCGGCACCGCTCCGGCGGCCCCACTACGCTGGCCCCACCATGCTCAACCGATACGCCCGCGCCTTCTTCACCAAGCTGCTGACACCCGTAGCGGCACTTCTCATCCGACTCGGTATCAGCCCCGACGTCGTCACCGTCATCGGCACTCTCGGCGTCTGTTTCGGTGCCTTGGCGTTCTACCCGCGCGGCGAGCTGCTCATCGGCACGCTCGTCATCACCGGCTTCGTCTTCTCCGACACCGTCGACGGGATCATGGCTCGCAGGATCGGACGGTCCGGGAACTGGGGGGCGTACCTGGACTCCACGCTCGACCGGGTCGGCGACGCGGCCATCTTCGGCGGCCTGGTGCTCTGGTTCGCCGGGGACGGTGACGAGGCGTACATGGCGGCACTGGCCCTGGCCTGCCTCATCCTCGGCAGCGTGGTGTCCTACGCCAAGGCGCGTGCCGAGGGTCTGGGCATGACGGCGAACGTCGGCATCGCCGAGCGCGCCGACCGCCTCGTCGTCGTCCTCATCGCCACCGGGCTGACCGGGCTGCTCGACCTTCCGTGGGTCGTCCTCGGCGTGGTGCTCGGCCTGCTGGCGCTCGCGAGCCTCGTCACCGTCGTCCAACGGATCCTCGAGGTGCGCCGCCAGGCGCTGAGCACGGCGTGAGGCTCGTGCCGGACGACCTCGGGGACCGGCTCACCGTGGCGGGTCACCGCATCGGGTGGGGCGCGGTCAGGCGGATGCCGGAACGGGCTGCCTACGCCCTCTTCGACCGCGCCGCGGACCTCACGGTCGCCCGTGGTGGCGCCGAGCGGCTCCGGCAGAACTACGCTCGGGTACGCCCGGAGCTCGACGACGCCGAGCTCGGCACCCTCGTCCGGGACGGCATGCGCTCGTACCTCCGCTACTACTGCGAGGCGTTCCGGCTCCAGGACCTCGGCCCCGACGACCTGGCGGCACGGGTGACTGCCGAGGGTGACGGCCCGGTGCGGGAGGTCATCGAGTCCGGAGGGTCGGTCGTCGCGTTCCTCGGGCACATGGGCAACTGGGACCTCGCCGGGGCGTGGGGCACGACCCATCTGGGACCGGTGACGACCGTCGCGGAGCGCCTGAGGCCCGAGGAGGTCTTCGAGGAGTTCCTCGCCTTTCGCCAGTCGCTGGGAATGACGATCATCCCCCTGACCGGTGCCGGCAACCCGTTCCCGGCGCTGCGCGAGGCGGCCCGGCGACCCGGCATCATCCCGCTGCTCGCCGACCGGGACCTCAGCTCGAGGGGGATCGACGTCGACTTCTGCGGGCACCGGGCGAGGATGGCCCCAGGACCCGCCGCGCTGGCCATCGCGGAACGGAGGCCGCTGCACCCGGTGTCGATCCGCCATGAGCGCCGGGGGAGCGGATGGGGCATCGTCATCACGTTCCACCCCTGCGTGGCGGACCCCGGCAGCGGTACCACTCGGCAGCGGGCCACCGCCATGACCCAGGCGTGCGCCGACACGCTGGGCGCCGCCGTCCGGGAGCACACCGCCGACTGGCACATGCTCCAGCGGGTGTTCCTCGACGACCTGGACCGCGAGCGGGTGTCCGCCCGGGAGGGGGCTCGATGAGGATCGGCATGGTCTGTCCCTATGCCTGGGACGTGCCCGGTGGTGTGCAGTTCCACGTGCGGGACCTCGCCGAACACTTCATCGCGCGAGGCCATGAGGTGTCGGTGCTGGCACCGGCGGACCAGGAGGAGGGACTGCCGGCATACTTCACGTCGTCGGGACGGCCGGTGGCGGTGAGGTACAACGGTTCGGTCGCCCGGCTCACCTTCGGTCCGGTGACCTCCGCGCGGGTGACGAGGTGGCTCGAGGCCGGTCGCTTCGAGGTGCTCCACCTGCACGAGCCGATGAACCCCTCGGCCGCCCTCATGGCCCTGTGGGCCTCGACCGACGAACCAGTGGTGGCGACGTTCCACTCGTCCGTCGTCAAGTCCCGTGCCCTGCAGGCGGCCCACCCCCTCCTGCGCCCCTCCCTGGAGAAGATCCGAGGCCGGATCGCCGTGTCCCAGGAGGCACGCGCCAACATGCGGCGCTACCTGCGCGCCGAGTCGTTCATCATCCCCAACGGCGTGCGGGTGGACCGGTTCAGGGACGCCCGGCCGCGCGAGGGGTGGTGCGGCACCGCCGAGGCGCCCACGCTGGCCTTCCTCGGCCGATGCGACGAGCCCCGCAAGGGGCTCGGAGTCGCCCTCCGGGCCATGCGCGACGTCCTCGACGAGCACCCGACCGCCCGCCTGCTCGTCGCAGGCCCGGGCGACGCCTCGGTGCTGCTGCGTGACGCCGACCCCCGAGTGGTGAGGTCCACCGAGGTGCTGGGTGTGGTCACGGAAGAGGACAAGGCGTCACTCCTCGCGTCGGTCGACGCCTACCTGGCACCGCACCTGGGCGGCGAGAGCTTCGGCATCGTCCTCGTCGAGGCGATGGCAGCGGGGGCGACGGTCGTCGCGTCGGACCTGCCGGCCTTCACCGACGTGCTGGACGGGGGCCGCACGGGAGTGTTGTTCGAGACCGGGTCCGCCGATGCGCTGGGGCACGCGGTGCTGGACCTGCTCGCCGACCCGGAGCGACGGAGGACGCTTCGTGCCCTGGGGCAGGACCGCGCGCGCGTCTTCGACTGGGGTGTCGTCGCCGACCGGGTCCTCGCCGTGTACGAGACGGTCATCGCGGGTGCCGACGGTGAGCCGGACCAGCCCACGCCGACCGGGCTGTGGGGCCGGCTGGTCCGCGGCGTCCCGGGCGGTGGCAGCTGATGCTCGACGTCGACGTGCTGCAGGCCGTCACCTTCGTCGTCATCGTCCTCATCGCCCTGGCCTGGTACCTCTCATACTCGGCGGCCCGGCTGGACCGGCTGCACGCCAAAGTGGAGGGGGCGATGTCCGCGCTCGACGCCCAGCTGGTGCGCCGGGCCGAGGCTGCCCTGGAGCTGGCCAACAGCGGAGCGCTCGACCCGGGGAGCGCTCTGCTCATCGCCGACGCGGCCACCGCCTCCCTCGAGCGGACCACCGAGCACCCGTTGACCGAGGACCTCCTCGACGGCCAGCACTTCGGTGGCCGCGAGGGCGTCGAGAGCGACCTCACGGCGGCGCTCCGGGCAGCCCTGCCGGATGACGTCGTGGCGGGCCTCAGGGTCCGCGACGACGAGCTCGTGACGGACTCGCTGGACCGCGTCGCCGCCAGCGGGCTGCGGGTGCGGCTGGCGCGCAACTTCCACAACGACGCCGTGCGAGAGGTGCGCAGGGTCCGCGCCAAGCGCTCGGTGTTGTTCTTCCGGCTCGCCGGCTATGCCGCCCTGCCGGAACCCGTCGACTTCGACGACGAGCTGCCCCTGGCCCTGGCGGCCTGAGCCGCTCCCCGTCCTCACCCGGTGCAGTCCGTGGCAGGGGAAGCCGCGCGCGAGGTGTCCGCGTCGCAGTGGCGCGGGCGGTCCGGGAGGCTGTGGGAGCGGCGCTCCGACGGACCTAGACTGGGAGCCATGATCGAGCAGCAGAACGCCCCCACCACCGGCACGACCCGCGTCAAGCGGGGGATGGCCGAGATGCTCAAGGGCGGCGTCATCATGGACGTCGTCAACGCGGAGCAGGCGAGGATCGCCGAGGATGCCGGAGCCGTCGCCGTCATGGCCCTCGAGCGGGTGCCCGCCGACATCCGGGCGCAGGGCGGCGTGTCGCGAATGAGCGACCCGGACATGATCGACGGGATCATCGAGGCGGTCTCGGTCCCCGTCATGGCGAAGGCCCGGATCGGCCACTTCGTGGAGGCCCAGGTGCTCCAGAGCCTGGGTGTCGACTACGTCGACGAGTCGGAGGTGCTCACCCCCGCCGACTACGCCAACCACATCGACAAGTGGGCCTTCACCGTCCCCTTCGTCTGTGGCGCCACGAACCTGGGAGAGGCCCTGCGGCGCATCACCGAGGGGGCGGCGATGATCCGTTCCAAGGGCGAGGCGGGGACGGGCGACGTCTCCAACGCGACGACGCACATGCGCAGCATCCGCCAACAGATCCGTCGTCTCCAGAACCTTCCCGACGACGAGCTGTACGTCGCGGCGAAGGAGCTGCAGGCGCCGTACGAGCTCGTCAAAGAGGTCGCCGCAGCAGGCAAGCTGCCCGTCGTCCTCTTCACCGCCGGCGGCATCGCCACTCCTGCGGACGCCGCGATGATGATGCAGCTCGGCGCCGAGGGAGTCTTCGTCGGGTCGGGGATCTTCAAGTCGGGGAACCCGGCACAACGGGCGGAGGCCATCGTCAAGGCCACGACGTTCTACGACGACCCGGACGTCATCGCCAAGGTGTCTCGTGGCCTGGGCGAGGCGATGGTCGGCATCAACGTCGACGAGATCCCTGAGCCCCACCGGCTGGCCGAGCGCGGCTGGTGACCTGAGCCCGTCACGCGGTTACCCCGCTCAGGTGACCGTGGCCCGGGTGCGGAACTCCTCGCGCTCGAAGTCGCGGTCCCCGATCACCCCCTGGAGGTGCTGGGCGGCCCGCAGGACGTCCCCATGGGACAGGTAGAGGGGAGCGAAACCCAGCCGCACGATGTCGGGCTCCCGGAAGTCGCCGACGACACCGCGCGCGATGAGGGCCTGCACGACGGCATACGCGTCGGGATGCCGGACGCTCACCTGGGAGCCGCGCCGCTCGGCGTCACGCGGCGTGGCCACCGCAAGCTCGGGCAGCAGCTCCCCGAGGCACTGGAGGAAGAACCCGGTGAGGGACAGTGACCTCTCCCGCACCGCCGTCACCTCGAGCCCGTCGTACACCGCGAGCGCCGCCTCGAGCGCGAGCATGCCCAGCAGGGGAGGCGTGCCGACCCGGCCACGGGTGATCCCGGGAGCCGGCACGTAGGCGGGCGCCATCGCGAAAGGTGTGGCATGGCCGTTCCATCCCGCGAGCGGTTGGTCGAAGTCGTCCTGGTGCCGCGCGGCCACGTAGAGGAAGGCCGGGGCCCCCGGGCCACCGTTGAGGTACTTGTAGCCGCAGCCCACGGCGAGATCCGCGTCGTGGGCGTCGAGGCCGACGTCGAGGACCCCTGCCGAGTGGCACAGGTCCCAGCACACCAGTCCGCCGACCGCATGCGCCGCGCCGGTGACTGCTGCGAGGTCCCACAGCTCTCCGGTGCGGTAGTCGACCGAGCTGTACGACGCGAGCACAAGGTCGTCCCCGATGTCAGCAATGCGGGCAGCGGCGGCGGCGGGTGACACCTGCTCCACGACCAGCCCGGCGTCGCGGGCCGCGGCGTCGGTGACGTACAGGTCCGTGGGAAACGAGTCCGGGTCCGTCAACACCACCCGCCGTCCGGGCCGCATGCGGGCCGCCGCGACGACGGCCTTGTAGAGGTTCACCGACGTCGAGTCGGTGCAGACGACCTGCCCGGGTGCCGCGCCCACGAGTCGGCCGATGCGGTCACCGACCCGCGTCGGGGCGTCCCACCATCCCGCCTCGTTCCAGCTCGCGATGAGCCGGTTGCCCCACTGTCGGTGGACGACGTCGGCCACGACCTCCGCCACGCCGGCGGGAAGCGCCCCCAGCGAGTTCCCGTCGAGGTACACCACACCGGCCGGGAGGCGGAACCGCCCCCGTAGGTCGGTCGCGGCGTGGAGGCGGTCCAGTCCTCCTGCCCGTGCGGTCAAAGCGATCGACATGCGCCTGACCGTACCCGGGCAAGGTCCGCACGGATGACGGAGATCTGCGCGACCGGGTCGCGGCGAGGGTGGCACAGCAGTCGACCCGGGGGACTGACCTCGCCCCGCCCGGGCGCCGTAGCATCAAGGCCCGTGACCGGCAACCCACCAACCATCGGCGTCCTCGCCGTCCAGGGCGACGTGCGCGAGCACCGCGCGGCCCTCGAGGCCGCGGGGGCGCGGTCGACGACCGTTCGCCGGCCGGAGGAGGTTGCGACAGTCGACGCCCTGGTCATCCCCGGCGGCGAGTCGACGACGATGGACAAGCTCGTCCGCGCCTTCGGACTCCAGGCCCCCCTCCGCGAGCGCATCGCCGGGGGGATGCCGGTGTACGGCTCGTGCGCCGGCATGATCATGCTGGCGGACCGACTCGCGGACGCGCGGCCGGACCAGGAGACCCTCGGAGGTCTCGACATCACGGTGCGACGCAACGCCTTCGGCCGTCAGGTCGACTCGTTCGAGGAGGACCTGCACATCCGTGAGCTCGGCGGTCAGCCGGTTCGCGCGGTGTTCATCCGCGCCCCGTGGATCGAGGACGCGGGGGAGTCCGTGCAGGTCCTGGCCCGAGTGGAGGAGGGTCCAGCCGCCGGTAGGATCGTCGCCGCGCGTCAGGGGGACCTGCTCGTCACGTCCTTCCACCCGGAGGTGACCGGCGACCACCGGGTCCACCGCCTGTTCGTCGACATCGTGAGGCAACACCAGAGGGAGCGTTCATGAGCGGCCACTCCAAGTGGGCGACCACCAAGCACAAGAAGGCGGCGATCGACGCCAAGCGCGGCAAGCTCTTCGCGAAGCTCATCAAGAACATCGAGGTGGCCGCACGAACGGGTGGCGGCGACCCGGCGGGCAACCCGACCCTCTACGACGCGATCCAGAAGGCCAAGAAGACGTCGGTCCCCAACACGAACATCGACAACGCCGTCAAGCGCGGCTCCGGAGCCACGGCCGGCGGGGCGAACTGGGAGACCATCACCTACGAGGGCTATGCGCCGGGCGGGGTGGCGGTCCTCATCGAGTGCCTCACCGACAACCGCAACCGCGCGGCCGCCGAGGTCCGCACGGCCCTCACCCGCCACGGTGGCGCGCTCGCCGACCCCGGCTCGGTCTCCTACCTGTTCACCCGCAAGGGCGTCGTCCTCGTTCCCAAGACCAGCGACCGCACCGAGGACGACATCCTCGAGGTCGTCCTCGAGGCCGGCGCCGAGGAGGTCAACGACAACGGCGACAGCTGGGAGGTGGTCTGCGAGGCGTCGGACGTCGTGGCGGTCCGGACCGCCTTGCAGCAGGCCGGCGTCGACTACGACTCGGCCGAGGCGTCGTGGGTGCCGAGCATGCAGGTTCCCCTCGACCTCGAGGGCGCGAAGAAGATGATCCGCGTCATCGAGGCGCTCGAGGACTCCGACGACGTGCAGGACGTGTTCGCCAACGGGGACATCCCCGACGAGGTGCTGGCCGAGCTCGAGTCCGACTGAACGCGTCACCGCACGGTCCGCGTCCGACGGTGCGCGTGTTGCTCCGCGAGCGGCCCGCCGGCGGTGTGTAGCGTGGCTGCCGAACAGGTGTTCTAACGAGCAGCCGCCCCAACGCGGTGCCCCGGCGAGGAAGGCGAGACGTGCGCGTGCTCGGAGTCGATCCCGGCCTGACCCGCTGCGGTCTCGGTGTCGTCGACGGCCGGCCGGGGCGAGCCGCCATGGTGGCCGTGGGCGTGGTCAGGACCCCGAGCGACGGCGACCCGGGCGAGCGGCTGGTGTTCCTCGAGCGCGAGCTCGACGTGTGGCTCGCCCGCTTCCAGCCCGAGGTGGTCGCGGTCGAGCGGGTGTTCGCCGACGTCAACGTCGCCACCGTGATGACCACCGCCCACGCCACCGCCGTCGCTCTCCTCGCGGCGGCCAAGCGCGGCATCCCCGTCGTCTTCCACACCCCGACCGAGGTCAAGGCGGCGGTGACCGGCTCCGGGCGGGCCGACAAGTCGCAGGTGACGGCCATGGTCACCCGGATCCTCGGTCTCGAGGTGGCTCCGCGCCCGGCCGACGCGGCGGACGCCCTCGCCCTCGCCATCTGCCATGCCTGGCGCGGCGCGTCGACGGCCCGGCTGGCCGCGCTGGCGGCGGAGACCCGGCGGTGATCGCCTCCGTCCGCGGGACGGTGGCCCACGTCGGGCTGGACCACGTCGTCGTCGAGGTCGCAGGGGTGGGGATGCTCGTCCACACACCCCCGGCCACCGCCGCGACCTGCCGGCGGGGGAGCGAGGCGTCACTGGCGACCAGCCTCGTCGTCCGCGAGGACTCCCTGACGCTCTTCGGGTTCGGCGCGTCCGCCGAGAGGGACATGTTCCAGACCCTGCAGACGGTCTCCGGGGTCGGCCCGCGGCTGGCGCTCGCCATGCTGTCGGTCATGGGTCCGGACGAGCTGGCCGCGGCGCTCACCACCGGGGACAGCAAGGCGCTCACGACGATCCCGGGCATCGGGGCGAAATCGGCCGAGCGGCTCGTCCTCGAGCTGCGTGACAAGGTGGGGGCCCTGCGCGTCAGCAGCTCCGGCGCACCGGCGCGAACCGGCACACCCGACTCCGGTGAACCGTGGCGCGGTCAGGTGACCGAGGCCCTCGTCGGGCTCGGCTGGTCGGCGAAGCAGGCGGGGGATGCCGTCGAGCGGGTGGCGCAGAGCGCCCCGCCCGGCGCGGACATCGCCACCTACCTGCGACTGGCCCTGCGGGAGCTGCGGCCATGACCGACGTGCCGCCGCAGCGGGGCTTCGCCAGCGAGATCCGGGAACCGGAGGCCGGTGCGTCGTTCCGGCCCGGCGGGTCGACCGAGCCGGACGCTTCGTACGAGGCCACCGCTCGTGTCGTCGACGCCGGCGGCACCGACGACGACGGGGTGGTCGAGGCCGCCCTTCGACCCCGCCGCCTCGCCGAGTTTCCCGGGCAGCCCCGCGTCCGGGACCAGCTCGGGCTGATCCTCGAGGCGGCGAGACGCCGGGGCAGCCCCCCGGACCACGTCCTCCTCTCCGGCCCTCCGGGACTCGGCAAGACGACCCTCGCGATGATCGTCGCGGCCGAGCTCGACCGCCCGATCCGGGTGACCAGCGGGCCGGCGATCCAGCACGCGGGCGACCTCGCGGCCGTGCTCTCGTCGCTCGACGAGGGAGAGGTGCTCTTCCTCGACGAGATCCATCGCATGAGCCGCCCGGCCGAGGAGATGCTCTATCTCGCCATGGAGGACTACCGCGTCGACGTCATCGTCGGCAAGGGGCCGGGCGCGACGGCCATCCCCCTTGAGCTCCCGGCATTCACCGTCGTCGGCGCGACGACACGGGCCGGGTTGCTGCCCGCGCCGCTGCGGGACCGCTTCGGCTTCACGGGTCACCTCGACTACTACGAGGTCGCCGACCTCGTCACCATCCTCCGTCGCTCGGCCCGTCTCCTGGCCGTCGACGCCGACGAGGCTGGCATCACCGAGATCGCCGGCCGTTCCCGAGGGACGCCGCGCATCGCCAACCGGCTCCTCCGGCGGGTGCGCGACTGGGCGCAGGTGCACGGCGAGGGACACGTCGACCACCAGGCCGCCCGCGCGGCCCTGGCGCTGTTCGACGTCGACGACGCCGGCCTCGACCGGCTCGACCGGGCCGTGCTCGAGGCGCTGTGCGGCCGCTTCGGCGGTGGCCCGGTGGGCCTGTCGACGCTGGCGATCGCCGTGGGGGAGGAGGCCGACACCGTCGAGACGGTCGCCGAGCCGTACCTCGTTCGCGAGGGGTACGTCGTGCGGACTCCCCGTGGCCGGTCCGCCGCGGCCCGCGCCTGGCGCCATCTCGGGCTGACGGCACCGAGCCCGGGCCTCCAGCAGGACGCCCTACCGCTGGAGACCGGCTCCGGGTCAGGACAGGAGCCGGGCACCAGCGGGCGCTTCGGCCGCTGAGCCGCGGGCACTCGCGACGGGTCGGAGTCGTTGGTGCCCTCGGAAGGACTCGCCTAGACTGCACTCTCGGCCCGGCGCGTCCGGGCCGAACCACTGCCTGCCACGAGCGGGCAACCTGACCCCAAAGGACCGATCTCACCCATGTTCTCCGGCTCCAGCGGCCTCGGCTACCTGCTCATCCTGCTGCTCCCGTTCCTCCTGCTCGTCTTCATCATCGTCAGCCAGCGGCGGCGAGCCCAGCAGATCCAGGCCCTCCAGGGCTCGTTGGGGGTGGGGGAGGAGATCGTCACGACCTCCGGGCTCTACGGGACGATCGTCGAGCTCGACGCCGCCGTGGTCACGCTCGACGCGGGGAACGGCACCACGCTGCGCTTCGACCGTCGCGCCGTCGGCATGCGCGCGTCCGAGGTCCGCTGAGGATGTCGGCGCAGCAGCAGCGGGTCAACGCCAGACGTGCTCTGACGGCCCTCGCCGTCCTCATCCTTGCTCTCACCGGCCTCCTCGCGGGGGCGTACTACTGGTCGACCGCCCAGCTGAGCCCGAAGCTCGGGCTCGATCTCGAGGGTGGCACCCAGATCATCCTGGAGCCGCAGACCACCGCGGGCCAGAGCGTCTCGGCCGAGCAGCTCAACCAGGCCCGCGACATCATCGTCCAGCGCGTCGACGCCGGTGGCGTCTCCGGCGCCGAGGTGACGACCCAGGGTGACCGCAACATCGTCGTGAGCATCCCGGAGATCCCCACCCAGGAGGTGCGGGACGCCATCAGCCGGTCCTCCCAGCTGCAGTTCCGGCCCGTGCTCGCCGTGACGGCCGGCGCTCCGCAGCCGACGCCGTCGCCGAGCGGTACGACGACCGGCTCCCCGAGCCCGTCGCCGTCGGCGTCGGCCACGCCGACGACCGCGAGCAGCGCCACGCCGACGAGCAACAGCGCGGTTCCAGGAGCGCTGACCGCGGCGACCCCGTCGCCGAGCACAGCGGAGAGCCCGTCCCCCAGCGCCGACCCCTCGCCGACCGCCAGCCCGTCGGCCGGTGCGACCGCGCCGAAGGACCCGACCGACCTCGCGTGGATCACTCCCGAGCTCACCGAGGAGTTCCAGTCCCTCGACTGCTCCGACCCCGCCGCGCTCGAGGGCCTCGTCGACGACCCGACGAAGCCGCTCGTCACGTGCGAGGGCGACGGCAGCGCCAAGTACATCCTGGGTCCCGTCGCCGTGTCCGGCGACAAGATCAGCGACGCGACGTCCGGCTACCGGACCAACCAGCAGGGCGCGGTGACGAGCGAGGTCGAGATCGCGCTGACCCTCGACGGGGACGGCGCCCGCCAGTACGCGGACATCAGCCGCACGATGGTGGCACTCCCGGAACCGCAGAACCAGCTGGCAGCGACCCTCGACTCCCGGGTCATCGTCGCGCCGCGCTTCAACGAGGCCATCCTCGACGGCCGGGCCAGCATCACCGGCGGGTTCACGATCGACCAGGCCCGGGCCCTGTCCGACCAGCTGAAGTTCGGCGCGCTGCCCCTGTCCTTCGAGGAGCAGACGAGCATCGACATCAGCCCGACGCTCGGCAGTGAGCAGCTGCGGTACGGCTTGATCGCCGGCCTCCTCGGGCTCGTCCTCGTCGTGGTCTACTCCTTGATCCAGTACCGGGTGCTCGGGCTCGTCACGGTCGCGTCGATCCTCGTCGCGGCACTCCTGACGTTCCTCGCCATCTCCATCCTGGGCTGGTCGCACAACTACCGCCTGGACATGGCGGGTGTCACGGGCCTCATCGTCGCCATCGGTTTCACTGCGGACTCGTTCATCGTCTACTTCGAACGCATCCGTGACGAGCTGCGCGACGGCCGGTCGCTGGCTGCGGCGGTGGAGACGGGATGGAACCGCGCCAAACGCACCATCCTCATCGCCGACGGCGTGAACTTCCTCGCGGCGCTGGTCCTGTTCGCGTTGGCGAGCTCGAGCGTGCGGGGCTTCGCGTTCACCCTCGGCCTCACGACGCTCATCGACCTGCTCATCGTCTTCTGGTTCACCCATCCGGTCGTGTCGCTCCTCGCGCGCCGTCCGTTCTTCCGCGACGGGCACCCCTGGTCCGGGCTGGACCCACGGAGGCTGGTCACCTCGGGGGTTCCGCGGTATGCCGGCCGCGGCCGGTTCACCTCGCCGGCGCCGACGCCAGCCCCTGCTCCGGCACCCGCCTCGGCGGGCGGAGCGCCGGCGTCGTCGTCCGCCGCCCGGCCCGCACAGACCCCCAGCCCCCTCGCATCCGAAGGAGGCGTGGCATGAACCTCAACCTCGCCACCCTGGGCAACGACCTCTACACGGGGCGCCGGTCGGTGCCCGTCGTCGCCCAGCGGCGCCGCTTCTACCTCGCGTCCCTGGTCCTCATGACGATCGCCGTGCTCGGCCTCGTGACGCAGGGACTGAACCTCGGGCTGGAGTTCCGAGGTGGCTCCGAGTTCCGCGTGGCGACCTCCGGAGCGCCCGGGGCCTACGAGCAGGTGGCACGCGAGGCGGCCCGCGGAGACGACGAGTCCCTCGACGTCAACGTCACCCTCGTGGGCAACGACACGGTCCGCGTGCAGACCGAGCGGCTCTCCGACGACGAGAGCCAGAGCGTGCGTGCCGACCTCGCCGAAGCGTTCGACGTGCCCGAGCAGGACGTCAGCGCGACGTTCATCGGACCGTCGTGGGGTGCGTCGGTCAGCCAGCAGGCGCTCAGAGCCCTCGTCATCTTCCTGCTCGCCGTGGCCCTGGTCATGACGATCTACTTCCGCAACTGGAAGATGGCGGCTGCCGCGCTCATCGCGCTCGCCCACGACATGATCATCACGGTGGGCATCTACTCCCTCAGCGGCTTCGAGGTGTCCCCGGCGTCGATGATCGGCTTCCTCACCGTGCTCGGCTACAGCCTCTACGACACCGTCGTCGTCTTCGACAAGGTGCGGGAGAACACGAACGAGGCGTTCGCCAACGGGCGGCTCACGTTCGCCCAGGCGGCGAACCTCGCGGTCAACCAGACGATGGTGCGCTCGATCAACACGACGGTGATCGGTCTGCTCCCGATCGCCGCCGTGCTCGTCGTCGGCGCCATCTGGCTCGGTCCGGGCGTGCTCCTCGACCTTTCGCTCGTGCTGTTCATCGGCATCCTCATCGGTGCCTACTCCTCGATCTTCATCGCGACGCCGCTCCTCGTCTCGCTGCGTCGCAACGACCCGGCCGTCCTCGAGCTCGACAAGCGGGCTGCGCGGCACCAGGCGCGGCGCGCGAAGGACCTCGCGGCCGAGGAGCGTGCCAGCGCCTCCGAGGAGCCGGTCACGGTGGGCGGTCCGGGTGCGCCGGCTGCGAGCGAGGGGGAGGGCGCGACCATCACGGGTCGAGCCGTCCACAAGTACGCCCAGACCGGCCCGCGCAACCAGCCGCGGAGGACACCCAAGTCACGGCGCTGACCCCGGCCGGGCTGCGAGGGGGTCGCTGACCCAGGCACTGTGGGTGCGGCCGGTGTCGGTCCTTGACCGACGACTACACTCCCGGCATGGCCGAGGACATCACGACGGCTGCACCGGGGACGTCGGCTCCCGGCGTGTCGTCGCGCGCGCGAGCCCGCGCAGCCCTCGCCCTCGTCGGCCGCAACCGCGTCCCGGAGAACCCCGTCCTGGAACCGCTCCTGCAGGTCGTCCGGAGCACCCACCCCAAGGCGGACCTCGCCCTGGTCGAGCGCGCGTATGCCGTGGCCGAGCGGGCACACGACGGCCAGAAGCGCCGCTCCGGCGACGACTACATCACCCACCCGCTCGCAGTGACGACGATCCTCGCCGAGCTCGGGATGACGCCGACGACCTTGGCGGCGGCGCTGCTGCACGACACGGTGGAGGACACGGCATACAGCCTGGAGGCGCTGCGGCGTGACTTCGGCGACGAGATCGCCATGCTCGTCGACGGCGTCACCAAGCTCGACAAGGTGACGTACGGTCAGGCCGCGCAGGCCGAGACGGTGCGCAAGATGGTCGTCGCGATGGCGCGGGACATCCGGGTGCTCGTCATCAAGCTCGCCGACCGGCTGCACAACGCCCGGACGTGGCGGTACGTCTCGCAGGAGAGCGCCCAGCGCAAGGCCAAGGAGACCTTGGAGATCTATGCGCCGCTCGCGCACCGACTCGGCATGAACACGATCAAGTGGGAGCTCGAGGACCTGTCGTTCCAGGCGCTGTACCCCAAGGTCTACGACGAGATCGTCCGCCTCGTCGCAGAGCGCGCGCCGGCCCGGGAGGAGTACCTCGCGGGCGTCCGCGAAGAGGTCGGGGCCGACCTGAGGGGCGCGAAGATCAAGGCGACGGTGACCGGCCGGCCCAAGCACTACTACTCCGTCTACCAGAAGATGATCGTCGGCGGCCGCGACTTCGAGCAGATCTACGACCTCGTGGCCGTACGCGTGACCGTGGAGACCGTCCGCGACTGCTACGCAGCCCTCGGTGCGCTCCATGCGCGGTGGAACCCGGTGCCCGGCCGGTTCAAGGACTACATCGCGATGCCGAAGTTCAACATGTACCAGTCACTGCACACGACGGTCATCGGGCCCGGCGGGAAGCCCGTCGAGATCCAGATCCGCACGCACACGATGCACCGCCGGGCGGAGTACGGCGTCGCCGCCCACTGGAAGTACAAGGAGGACCCGGCCAAGGGGACCGGTGGCGAGGGCGGGGTACAGGTCCGCGACGGGCAGAACGACCCGGTCAACGACATGGCGTGGCTGCGCCAGCTCCTGGACTGGCAGAAGGAGACCTCCGATCCCGGGGAGTTCCTCGAGTCCCTGCGCTTCGAGATCAACGCCAGCGAGGTCTACGTCTTCACCCCGAAGGGCCAGCTCGTCGGGCTGCCCGCCGGGTCCACCCCGGTCGACTTCGCCTACGCGGTGCACACCGAGGTGGGTCACCACTGCATCGGCGCGCGGGTCAACGGACGGTTGGTGCCGCTCGAGAGCCAGCTCGACAACGGTGACGTCGTCGAGGTCCTCACCTCGAAGGCCGACTCCGCAGGCCCGTCCCGCGACTGGCTGTCGTTCGTCCGCTCGGCCCGGGCGCGCAACAAGATCCGGCACTGGTTCACGAAGGAACGCCGCGAGGAGATGATCGACCTCGGGAAGGACTCCCTGGCGAAGGTCATGCGCAAGCAGGGGCTTCCGCTCCAGCGGCTCACGTCCCTCGAGTCCCTCACCGGCATCGCCGAAGAGCTGCGGCTCGGCGGTATCGACAGCCTCTACGCCGCCATCGGCGAGGGGAACGTGTCGGCCCAGCACGTCGTCTCACGCCTCGTCGCCTCGGTCGGCGGCGAGGAAGGGGCGAGCGAGGACATCGCCGAGGCGGCCGTCCCGGTCGCCACCCGACCGAGCGCGCGACGCTCCAACGACCCGGGGGTCGTCGTCAAGGGGATGGCCGACGTCTGGGTCAAGCTGGCCCGGTGCTGTACGCCCGTGCCGGGTGACGACATCCTCGGCTTCGTCACGCGGGGGAACGGCGTGTCGGTCCACCGCACGGACTGCACGAACGCGGACTCGCTGCTCTCCCAGGCGGAGAAGATCATCGAGGTCGAGTGGGCGCCCACCGCCGGAAGCATGTTCCTCGTCCAGCTCCAGGTCGAGGCACTCGACCGGTCCCGCCTGCTGTCAGACGTGACGCGGGTCATCTCCGACCACGGAGTCAACATCCTCTCGGCGGCGGTCACGACGTCGCGTGACCGGGTCGCGAAGCTGCACTTCACCTTCGAGATGGGCGACCCCGGGCACCTCGGTCACGTCGTCCGCGCGGTTCAGCGCGTCGACGGCGTCTTCGACGCGCACCGGGTCACCGGCGGCCGGCGCGCCGACGACTGACCCGTGGGCACGAAGGACCCACAGGTGGTGGTCAGCCGCCGAACTCGTCGAGGCCGGCGCGGGCCTGGGCGAGCCACTCCTGCTGGGCGCTGAGCCGCTCACGCGCCGCCTCGGCGGCCGACTCGTCCCCTGTCGCCTCGGCCTGCGCGACCTCGGCCTCGATGGACGCCACCGACGCCTCGAGCTGGTCGACGAGGGAGCGGGCCCGGGCGGCCACCTCCGGGTTGGAGCGGCGCCAGCGCTGCTCGTCGGCCTCGCGGACCGCGGTCTCGACGCGCCGCATCCGCTTCTCGACGCGCTCGAGCTCGGCACGAGGCACCTTGCCCGCACGCTCCCACCGGTCCTGGATGCCGCGCAGCGCCCCCTTGGCGGCCTCCACGTCGGTGACCGGCAGCAGCGCCTCGGCCTCGGTGAGGAGCTCCTCCTTGACGACGAGGTTGCTGCGGAACTCCTCGTCCTCGGCCGCCGCCACCCGGTCCTTGGCGGCGAAGAAGGAGTCCTGGGCGCTGCGGAACCTCTCCCACAGGGCGTCGTCCTCGGCCCGCGAGGCACGCCCCGCGGCGCGCCAACGGTCCATCAGCTGCTTGAAGGCGCGGGCGGTCGGTGCCCAGTCCGTGCTGGTGGCGAGCTGCTCCGCCTCGCGGACGAGAGCCTCCTTGGCGGAGCGCGCGTCGGCACGGCTCGACTCGAGGTCGGCGAACCAGGCGCGGCGCGCCTTGTCGAAGGCGTTGCGGGCGTGGCTGAAGCGCTGCCACAGCGCCGACTCGGTGGTCTTGTCGAGCTTGGGGCCGGTGCGCTGGTGCTGCTTCCACTCCTCGAGCAACGTGCGCATGCGCTCCCCGCTCGTCTTCCACTGCGTGGAGCCCGGCGGCTGGGCGGCGATCTTCTCCGCCTCCCCGACGAGCGCCTCGCGCTGTTCGGCCGCCTGTGCACGGGCCGCGGCGCGCTGCTCCGCCTCGGCCGAGCGCTTGGCCGCCAGTCCGGTCTCGACGCGGTCCATCGTCGCGAGCAGCGCCGGCAGGTCACCGACCACGCCGGTGGTCTCCACGTGCTCCTTGAGGGTGGCCAGACCGTCGGCGACCTCCTTGGCCGAGACGTCCGGGTTCGCGAGCCGCGCCTCGAGCAGGTCCGCCGACGCCACGAGCTCGTCGTACTTCCGGGCGAAGTACTGAAGCGCCTCCTCGGGCGTGGCGCCGGGGTAGGACCCGACCTCGCGCTCCTCGTCGCCCACCGTGACGAACACGTGGCCCTCGTCGTCGACCCGCCCGAAACGCGCCGACTCAGAGTGCTTCACCGGGGCCGGCGCCGCCACGGGCCGTGCGTGGATCCGTGAGGCGATGGCGGCCGGTGAGGGGATCGCCGGGCGGGGCGTGGGCTTGTCGTCGGACACGGTCAGGCCTTCTTCTCGGTGACAGCAACCCGGAGGATGCTGATCGGCGCGGCAGGGATGCCGTCGTCGGAACTGCCCCCGGCCGCCACGCCGCGGGCGGCGATCCTGTCGACAATATCCAACCCGGAGGTGACCGTGCCGAAGACCGTGTACCCGTTCGGGTCGGGCAGGCTCGAGTCCCCGTGGACGAGGAAGAACTGGCCGCCGTTGCCCGTGTCCGGGTCGGCCGTCCGCGCCATCGCCACCGTTCCGCGCGGGTACGTGCCGTCCTTCGGTGCGTTCTCGACCGCGAACCCGTAGCCGGGGTTCCCCGAACCGGTTCCGGTGGGGTCTCCGCACTGGAGGACCTTGAGCGTCTCCGAGGTCGTGAGCCGGTGGCACGGCGAGTTCAGCCAGTAGTTCTGCTCTGCCAGCTGGACGAATGAGGCCACCGCCTGTGGTGCCTTCTCCCCGTCCAGCGTCAGCTCGATGTCGCCACAGTTCGTCGTCAGGGTCGCGACATAGGTCTTTCCCTGGACCGTCGCCTTGTCGGGAAGGCTGAGCTGCGCTCCCGTGCCGAGCGCGGTCGGGGGGATCGAGCAGCCGGTTGCCGTCGTCGGGGCCGGTGCTGCCGGGTCCTCCTCGGAGGCGAAGACGGTCCCGAGCACGGCGACCAGGCCCACGACGACGGCGACAGTCCCGACCACCGCGGCGATGCGCAGCCGCCGGGCACGCTCCGCCGCACGCCGCGCGATCGCCGCCTGCTGGCGCTCGTAGCGACGGCGCGCCCTCGCCCGCTCCTGCTCCTTGGTCACCCGGGATCCCTTCGACTGGCGGCAATGGCGGCCCCATCCTAGGCAGGGGCCGACGGCTACGCTCCCACCGTGCTCGCCGTCGCCTTTCCCGCCGCCGCCTTCGACACCAACTGCTACGTCCTCGCGCCAGGCCCCGGGGAGGAGTGCCTCGTCGTGGACCCGGGGATCGGCGTCGAGGAGACGCTGCGGGGCGTGCTGTCGGAGCACCGGCTCCGGCCGGCCGCGGTGTTGCTCACGCACGGCCACCTCGACCACGTCTACTCGGTGACCGCCGTGTGCGGGGGTGACACCGCGGCATACATCCACGGCGACGACCGGTACAGGCTGCATGACCCCATGGCCAGTCTGGCTCCGGGGACACTGGCGATGATGGAGCAGCAGTTCGGCCGGCGAGCCACCTGGCGGGAGCCGGACCGCGTGGTCGAGGTCGCCGACCGCGAGGTGCTCACGCTGGCCGGGCTCGACGTCGAGGTCCTCCATGCCCCGGGGCACACCGAGGGCTCGGTGATGTTCGGCCTCGGCGCCGTGCCCGACGGGCTGGCGCCCGAAGAGGGTCTCGACCGCACGATGGTGAGCGGTGACGTGCTGTTCGCGGGCTCCATAGGGCGCACCGACCTGCCCGGTGGAGACCATCCCGCGATGCTCCGCTCGCTCCACGACGTCGTGCTCCCCCTGCCGGACTCGACCCTCGTCCTGTGCGGCCACGGGCCCGCGACGACGATGCGCCGGGAGCGGGCGACGAACCCCTACCTGCAAGGATTGACCGCGTGACCGCACCGACGAGGGTGACCCCGATCTCCGGGTTTCCGGAGCTCCTGCCAGCCGAGCGCCTCTTCGAGCTGCACGTTCTCGACGTCGTGCGCGAGGTGTTCGAGCTGCACGGCTTCACACCGCTCGAGACCCGGGCGGTGGAGCCGGTGGACCGGCTGGTGGGCAAGGGAGGTGACACCGACAAGGAGATCTACGGCGTCACACGCCTCGCCGGCGACGACACGGTCCGGGATGCCGCCCTCGGCCTGCACTTCGACCTCACCGTGCCGTTCGCGCGGTACGTGCTCGAGAATGCCGGAAAGCTCGCCTTTCCGTTCCGCCGCTACCAGATCCAGAAGGTCTGGCGCGGCGAGCGGCCGCAGGAAGGGCGGTTCCGGGAGTTCACCCAGGCCGACATCGACGTCGTCGACGTCGGCGAGCTCGCCCCGCACTTCGAGGCCGAGATGCCGCTCGTCGTCGCCGAGGTCTTCCGGCGGCTCCCGCTCGGCGAGTTCCGCATCCAGGTCAACAACCGCAAGATCCCCGAGGGGTTCTACCTCGGCATCGGCCTGACCGACGTGGCCGAGACCCTGCGCATCGTCGACAAGCTCGACAAGGTCGGCGCGGACAAGGTCACCGGGATGCTCGTCGCGGCCGGGGCAACGCCCGAGCAGGCCGACCGAGCCCTGGCCCTGGCGTCCATCCGCAGCGTCGACCTGTCCTTCGTGGACCGGGTGCGCGCACTGGGCGTGGAACACCCGACCCTCGACGAGGGCCTCGACGCCCTCGCCGCGGTCATCGCCGTGGGCATGGACGAGGCACCCGGACTCCTCGTCGCCGACCTCCGGGTCGCCCGTGGACTCGACTACTACACCGGCACGGTCTACGAGACGCAGCTCGTCGGGAACGAGGCCTGGGGGTCGGTGTGCTCCGGGGGCCGATACGACTCGCTGGCCTCCGACGGCCGCACGAGCTATCCCGGTGTGGGCATCTCGATCGGGCTGACCCGCCTCGTCCACCTGCTCATCGCGAAGCGAGGGCTGACGGCGAGCAGGTCGACACCGGCGGCGGTCCTCGTGGCCGTCGTCGACGAGGAGAGCCGCACGGCGTCACGCCACGTCGCGAGCGTCCTGCGCACGCGCGGCATCCCGTGCGAGGTCGCGCCGGCCGCGTCGCGCTTCGGCAAGCAGATCCGGTATGCCGACCGCCGCGGCATCCCGTTCGTCTGGTTCCCGGGCGTGGCTGGTGACGGCGACCAGGTCAAGGACATCCGCACGGGCGAGCAGGTCGACGCCGATGCGACGACGTGGCAGTGTCCGCAGGCCGACCTGCGGCCCGCCGTCGTCACGCCGCAGCCATAGGGGGCGGCCGGAGGCCGATCTCTGCGAGCTCGAGCAGAGCCAGGGCGTGGATCACGTCGCTGTCTCCCCGACGCCAGGCACCGGCCGGGTCGTCCGAGATCTTGGCGAGCCGCGGCATCGGCTGGTTGGCCATGGCCCGCAGCGCGAAGAGATCGAGGTCCGGCGCCGCGTCGATGAAGCGCTGGGCGGCGCCCGCGCGGCGGATGAAGCGAAGCCGCTGCACGAGCCAGAAGAGACCGACGATGAGGATGGGCACGAGGGCCGTGGTCACCGCCAGGAGCAGCGCCACGCGCTCCACCGCCGTCACGAGGTTGTTGCCGGCCTGCTCGATCTCCGAGCCGACGCCGGCGGCGGACAGGAAGGGGGTCGCCACCCGATCCTCGAGCAGGGGCAGGTCGTCGACGCCGTTCCCCGCACTGGTCATCGTCCCCCGGAAGCTGGCGCCCGCCCCGGCCAGCTCGCGGCCCGGCTCGGCGAGGGCCATCGTCGCGTCGTGGACGCGCTGGGCCACCCGCACCCACAGCACGACCCAGAGCACGACCCCGATGTCGGCCACGAGCTGCGACACGCGTCTGGCGGGGATGTCGCTGTACACCTTCATGGGGCTCCTCCCGTCGGTGGCCGCACCGCGGCCCGGGTCTAGACTCGCATCGCGCTCGACCGGGGCGCAGCCGCCTCCGCAACGCCGCCGGGGTGTACGACGACAGCAGACAGGGCTGAATGACGGTGAAGGTCGGTATCCCCAGCGAGGTCAAGAACAACGAGTTCCGGGTCGGCGTCACGCCCGTCGGTGTCAACGAGCTCGTCCGTCGTGGTCACGACGTGCTCATCCAGAAGGGAGCGGGCCTCGGCTCCTCCATCACCGACGAGGAGTTCGTCTCGCAGGGCGCCAAGATCCTCGACTCCGCGGACGACGTGTGGGGTGAGGCGGAGATGGTGATGAAGGTCAAGGAGCCCGTCGCCGAGGAGTACCACCGCCTTCGCGAGGGTCTCGTCCTCTTCACCTACCTGCACCTCGCGGCCGACCAGCCCCTCACCGAGGAGCTCGTCACCAGGAAGGTCACGGCCATCGCGTACGAGACGGTTCAACTGCCGTCGGGCCTGCTGCCACTGCTCTACCCGATGTCCGAGGTCGCCGGCTGCCTGGCGCCCCAGGTGGGTGCCCACTCGATGATGAAGGCGCAGGGTGGGCGTGGGGTCCTCATGGGAGGAATCGGCGGTGTCGCGAACTCCAAGGTGGTCGTCATCGGGGCCGGGGTGGCCGGCCAGAATGCCGCGAACATCGCCCTCGGCATGGGGGCGGACGTCACGCTGCTCGACACCGACCTCGACAAGCTGCGGATGAGCTTCTGGCGCTATGACAACCGCGTCGCCCAGATCGCCTCGTCGGCGATGTCGATCCAGGACCAGGTGCACAACGCGGACCTCGTCATCGGCACCGTGCTCATCCCCGGCGCCAAGGCGCCGAAGCTCGTCACCGACGACATGGTGGCGCAGATGAAGCCCGGATCGGTGCTCGTCGACGTCGCCATCGACCAGGGTGGCTGTTTCGAGAACTCCCGGCCGACGACCCACGCGGAGCCGACCTTCGAGGTGCACGACTCGATCTACTACTGCGTGGCCAACATGCCGGGTGCCGTTCCGCACACCTCGACGTGGGCGCTGACGAACGCGACGCTGGCCTACGCCACGACGCTGGCGGAGTCGGGCTGGAAGGGCGCCATGAAGGCGGACAAGGCGCTGGCCGGCGGCCTCAACACCCATGCCGGACACGTCACGTATGCCGCCGTCGCCGAGGCGTTCGGCATGGAGAGCATCACGATCGACGAGGCCCTCTCCTGACGGCAGGTGCCGCAGAGCCGACGGCCAGTGCCACCCCCGTGGGCCGGGCCGTCGACGCCTGGCTCACCCACCTCGACGTCGAGCGGGGTGTCTCCCGGAACACGCTCACGGCATACCGTCGGGACCTGGCCCGGTGGGCGGCACACCTCGCGTCGGTGGGGGTCGAGCGTCCCGAGGACGTCCGGGAGGCCCACGTCGCCGAGTTCCTCGCCCGGCTCCGTGAGGGTGACGAGCACCACCCCCCGCTCGCGGCGTCCTCTGCCGCACGCACTCTTGTCGCCGTCCGAGGGCTCCATCGCTTCCTCGCCCTCGAGGGGGTCATGGACGCGGACCCGGCGCGGACCGTGAGCCCCCCTCGAGTCCCGGCCCGGCTGCCGAAGGCGATCCCCGTCCAGGACGTCGAGCGCCTTCTCGACGCCGCCTCGGTGGGGGACACCCCGGCCGCCCTGCGCGATCGGGCGCTGTTCGAGGTGCTCTACGGCACGGGCGCGCGCATCTCCGAAGCGGTCACCCTCGACGTGGACGACATCGACGAGGAGGACCGCGTGGTACGGCTGCGCGGGAAGGGTGGAAAGGAGCGCCTCGTCCCACTCGGCTCCTACGCCGCGTCCGCGCTGTCGGCATGGCTGGTCAGGGGCCGTCCGGTGTTCGCGGCGCGAGGGCGGGGCACCCCCGCGGTCTTCCTCAACGCGCGCGGCGGCAGGTTGTCGCGGCAGAGCGCCTGGTCGGTGCTCCGGGCGGCTGCTGAGCGGGCTCACCTGGGAGGCCACCTCTCGCCACACACACTGCGTCACTCCTTCGCCACCCACCTGCTCGAAGGCGGTGCCGACGTCCGGGTCGTCCAGGAGCTGCTCGGCCACGCATCGGTGACGACGACGCAGGTGTACACCCTGGTGACGGTGCAGCAACTGCGCGAGGTGTACGCCCAGAGCCACCCCCGGGCCCGCTGATAGGGTCGGTGCCGATCAGCGCGAGGCTGACCGCCGAGCACCACCAGCACCCGGGGAGAGAGAGTTGGATTCCGACGCGGCGTTCCAGATCCGCACCGCCGGACAGGTGGGCCCGACCGGCCGGCCACTCCCCGACTTCCCCGAACCGGCACCGCTGACGTCGCACGGACCCGCCCGCATCATCGCCATGTGCAACCAGAAGGGCGGCGTCGGGAAGACGACGACGACGATCAACCTCGGCGCCGCCCTCGCGGAGGTGGGCCGGCGTGTCCTACTCGTCGACTTCGACCCGCAGGGTGCGCTGTCGGTCGGCCTGGGCATCGCCGCCCAGCAGCTCGACGTCACCGTCTACAACCTGCTCACCGAGCGCGGCCACGACGTCAATGCCGTCGTCCAGCGGAGCAAGGTCGACGACCTCGACGTCCTCCCCGCGAACATCGACCTGTCGGCCGCGGAGGTCCAGCTCGTCGG
>OCZS010000074.1_pt1 | contig 30168 bp, 26 predicted proteins | sample 1539071 | NCBI WGS metagenome assembly OCZS01 (sample SAMEA3113584, study PRJEB22503) | soil metagenome
TCGCCGGCCGCTCGCTGGCGGTGGCCACCGCCACCGTGCTCCTCGCCGGCTGCCCAGGCGGCGGGGACGACGATGACGACGACGGCGGCGAGGACGACGACTGAGGGTTCCCAGCCCGCCAACGGCCAGACCATCCGGCGGCGCTACGACGGCCTCGCCGACTGGTACGACGCCGAGATGCGCCGGCTGCCCCTCACCGCCACCGCCACCAGCACGGTCGCCGGCCTGCTCGGCCCCGGCCATGGCCGCTGCCTCGACCTGGCCTGTGGCACCGGCATCCTCCTCCCCGGCCTGACCGCCCTCGGCTGGCGCGTGACCGGGGTCGACGTCTCCGGCGACCAGCTCCGCCTCGCCCGCCGGCGAGCCGCCGGGTGCGGCGCCTCCCTGGCGCAGGCCGACGCGAGCAGGCTGCCGTTCCCGGACGGCACCTTCGACGCCGTCGTCTCCCTGTTCGCCCACACCGACCTGGACGACCTCGGCCGGACCGCGGCCGAGGCGGCCCGTCTGCTCCGGCCAGGCGGCCGGCTGCTCGACGTCGGCACCCACCCGTGCTTCGTGCAGCCGTTCGCGGAACGGCCAGCGCACGGGCCGATCCTTCTCCATCAGGGCTACCGGGCGCGCGGCTGGCATGGCCACGGTCCAGGGTTCAACGCCGGCATCCGGCCTCGGGTGGGCGCCAACCACCTGCCGCTGGCCGACCTGGTCAACGCGTTCCTCGGCGCCGGCCTCACCCTCAGGCGCCTCGAGGAACCCGGTGAGGACGACTACCCGTTCCTGATGGCCCTCGTCCTGGAGCGCTGACGGCCAGGGTCAGGGGCGCCGACCGGGCGGGCGGCCAGGTCCAGCACGGCGGCCCAGCCGCCGGTGTCGGGGGGGCCGATGAGGTGGTCGGCCCGGGCCAGGAGGGCCGGGGCGGCGGTGTCGACCACGCAGGCCACGGCCGCGCTCTCCAGCAGCTCGAGGTCGTTGGCGCCGTCGCCGACGGCCAGCACCCGGCCGGGGTCGATGCCCTGCTCGGCGCAGTAGGCCAGCACCCCGCTCCACTTGCTGATCTCCGGCGGCCGGACCTGGACGGTGGAGCCGCCGTAGATCAGGTCGCCGACCAGGCTGGCGCTGCCGGCCGTCCCGACCAGCTGGAGCACCGGCTCCAGCAGCGGCGCCGGCCGCCCGACCACCGCGAACGCGTACACGGGCTCGGCGGCGACCACGCGGGCCAGGTCGTCGACGGCCACCCAGGGCATGGCCCTGGCCAGGTGGTCGGGGTGGGTCGAGGGGTGGTCGCCGACGACCAGGTCGACCCCCTCCCGGTCGACGTAGACGCACGGGCTCAGGCCGGCGGCGGTGAACGCCGCCAGCACCCGGGCGGCCGCCGCGGCCGGGAAGGCGACCTGGTGGAAGACCCGCCCGTCGCGAAGGTCGAGGCCGAGGGCGCCGTCGAGCACCACCGCCGGCCCGGTCAGGCCGCCCGCCTCCAGCACCGCGCAGGCCATCCGCAGCCGCCGGCCGGTGGCGACCAGCACCGGGACCCCGCCGGCCTCCAGGTCGCGGATCGCCTGGACCGAGGCGGGGTGGATGCGCTCGGCGGCATCGGAGAGCGTCCCGTCCAGGTCGGTCACGACCAGCTGGACGGCCCCGTTGCCCCGCGGGTCAGTGACCGGCATGGAGCGAGCCTACCCGCTCCTGTTGGCCGGGAAGGGGATGCTCCGGAGGCGGCTGCTCGACCTGGTTCTCGCCTAGGCCGTAGCGGGCGTGGAACCGGCGCATGGCCGGCGGGGCCCACCAGTTCCAGCGGCCCATCAGCTTCATGGTCGCCGGGACCAGCAGCATCCGGACCACGGTGGCGTCCAGCACCACGGCGATGGCCATGCCCAGGCCGACCTCCTTGATGGTCAGCAGCTCCCCGGCCGCGAAGCCGAGGAACACGACCACGATCAGGGCGGCCGCCGAGGTGACGATCCGGCCGGTGCGCTGGAGGCCGAGGGCGACCGCCCGGTCGTTGTCGCCGGTCTGGTCCCAGGCCTCCTTGATCCGCGAGAGCAGGAACACCTCGTAGTCCATGGACAGCCCGAAGGCGAACACGAAGATCAGCACCGGGATGGTGATGTCGACCATGCCCGGCGGGTCGAAGCCGAGCAGCCCCGACAGGTGGCCGTCCTGGAACACCCAGACCAGGGCGCCGAAGCTGGCCCCGAGCGACAGCACGTTCATCACGATCGCCTTGACCGGCACCACCACCGACCCGGTCATCAGGAACAGCAGGGCGAAGGTGGCCAGCCCGATCAGGGCCAGGGCGTAGGGCAGCCGCGAGCTGAGCGAGTCGCGGTAGTCGACCAGGAAGGCGGCCGGCCCGGTGACCCCGGCCGCGACCGGCCGCTCCAGGGCCCGGATCCGCTCGACCAGCCGGGTCGCCACCGGCCCCTCGCTGGTGCCCTCGGGGGTGACGTCGAGCACGGTGATCTGGGGTGGGGTGCCCGGGCGGGCCTCGGCCCGCGACACCCCCTCCAGCGCCTCGACCCGGCGCAGGTAGTCGGCGACCAGCGGGTTCCCGGGGGCCGCCTCGACCACGACCACCACCGGGTCGGTGCCGCCGCCCTGGAAGCGGGCCTCGACCGTCTCGAACAGCTGGCGCGAGTCCGAGGAGCGGGGGAGCGACTCCAGGCCCGAGTTCTGCAGCCGGGCGTGGCGGAAGGGCAGGGCCAGCAGGATCAGCAGGGCCGCGACCACCACCACGATCACCGGGGCGAAGCGCTGGACCAGCCGCGACAGCCGGTAGAAGACGCCGTGGTCGGAGGAGCCGGCCCGGCCCGGCCTGATGCGGCGGCCCCAGAGGCCGAGCAGGGCCGGGACCAGGGTGACCGCGGCCACCATGGCCACCAGCACCACCCCGATCCCGCCCCAGGCCAGCGAGCGCAGGAACGGCTCGGCGAAGGCCAGCAGCCCGCACAGGGAGGCGGCCACGGTGAGCCCGGAGAAGGCGACCGTGCGGCCGGCGGTGGCCAGGGTCCGCTCGATCGCCTCCGGGAGCTCGAGGCCGCCCGCCCGCTCCTCGCGGAAGCGGCTGATCACCAACAGGGAGTAGTCCACGGCCAGGCCGAGGCCGAGCATGGTGATGACGTTGACCGAGTAGGCGGAGATGTCGGCGACCTCGCTCACCCCGAGCAGGATGAGCAGCGCCCCGGCCACGGCCACGGCCGCCACCAGCAGGGGGGTGAGCGCGGCCACGACCCCCCGGAAGACCAGGAACAGCAGCACCACCATGACCGGCAGGGCCAGGGCCTCGCCCCGCTCCAGGTCCCTCCTGGCCTGCTCCTGGAACTCCTCCCGGGCCCGCTCCTCCCCGCCGACCACCACCCTGGGGGCGTCGACGGCCCGCAGCCGCTCACCGACCCGCTCCACGGCCCGCTCGTAGTCGGGGCCGCGCAGCCCGTCCTCCAGCGCGACCCGGATCAGCACCGCCCGCCCGTCCCTGGCCACCAGGCCGGGGACCGGCTCGCCCCTGATCCAGGGGCTGATGACCCGCTCGACCCCGGGGGTGGCCTCCAGGTCCTGGACGGCGCCGGCCACCTCGGCCCGGAACGCCGGGTCGGCGGCCGGTCGCCCGTCGACCAGCCCGGTGATCCCGGTCCCGCCGCCCGCGACCCGCCCCAGCAGGTCCGACACGACCACCGACTCGGCGTCGTCGCGCAGCCCGCTGCCGGTCCCGAGGCGGCCGAACACCTGCCCGCCGACCCCCAGCCCGACCCCGAGGACCAGCACCCAGGCCAGCGCCACCGGCACCCGGCGGCGGTAGACGAAGCGACCCAGGGAAGCGAACACGACGTTCAGCATAGTTCGCCTCCTCCGCCTTGGCGCGACCGGCCGCGGGGTTGTGGACAGAGAGGGGCGAACGGGCGGGCAGGTGGGCGATACTGGGGTGACCAGGAGAAGGGCCGAGCGGACGAGGGGGACGGGTGCCAGTTTCGGCCGAAGAGGCTGCCAGGCGGGTCGACGAGCTCCGGGCGCGGCTGCGGGACGCGCTCTACCGCTACCACGTGCTCAGCGACCCCGACATCTCCGACGCCGAGTACGACGAGCTGTTCCGCGAGCTGGAGACGCTGGAGCGGGACTACCCGGACCTGCGCACCGACGACTCGCCCACCCAGACCGTCGGGGCGGTCCAGGCGGGGGCGTTCGCGCCCGTGCGCCACCGGGTGCCGATGCTGTCGCTCGACAACGCCTTCTCGACCGAGGAGCTGGCCGCCTGGGGCAGGCGCACCGAGCGCATCGTCGGCGACGTCCCGGCCTACGTCTGCGAGCTCAAGATCGACGGGGTCGCCGTCTCCCTCCAGTACGAGCGGGGCCGGCTGGTCAGGGCCGCGACCAGGGGCGACGGCCGGGTCGGGGACGACATCACCCCCAACGTGCGCACCATCGCCAACGTGCCCCAGCGCCTGGCCCTGGACGACCCGCCGCCGGCGTTCGAGGTCAGGGGGGAGATCTACTTCCCCGCCTCGGGGTTCGAGGCCCTCAACCAGCAGATGACCGACGAGGCCAAGCAGGTCTACGCCAACCCGCGCAACGCCGCCTCGGGCTCGCTGCGCCAGAAGGACCCCAAGGTCACCGGGTCGCGGCAGCTGGCCATGCTCTGCCACTCGTTCGGGCTGGCCGAGGGGATGCGCTTCGCCTCCCACTCGGCGTTCCTGGGCTTCTGCGAGCGGGCCGGCCTGCCCGTGGCCGGCCAGACGGCCATCGTCTCCACCCTGGAGGAGGTGGAGGCGTTCGTGGCCCACTGGGCCGAGCACCGCCACGACCTCGAGTACGAGATCGACGGGGTGGTGGTCAAGGTCGACGCCAGCGGCCTCCAGGAGGAGCTGGGCCGCACCTCCAAGGCCCCCCGCTGGGCGATCGCCTACAAGTACCCGCCCGAGGAGCGCACCACCCTGCTCAAGGACATCCAGGTGTCGATCGGGCGGACCGGGGTCGCGACCCCGTTCGCCATGCTCGAGCCGGTGCTGGTCGCCGGGTCCACGGTCGCCCTGGCCACCCTCCACAACCAGGACGAGGTCGCCCGCCGCGACGTCCGCCCCGGCGACACCGTGTTCGTGCGCAAGGCCGGGGACGTCATCCCCGAGGTGGTCGGCCCGGTCCTCACCAAGCGGCCCAAGCGGCTGCGGCGGTGGAAGTTCCCCAAGGCCTGCCCCGAGTGCGGCACGCCCCTGGTCCGCCCGGAGGGGGAGTCGGCCACCCGCTGCCCCAACACCACCGGCTGCCCGGCCCAGCGCTGGGGCACCCTGGTCCACTTCGCCGGCCGCGGGGCCATGGACATCGAGCACCTGGGCGAGAAGACGGTGGCCGCGCTGATCGAGGCCGGCAAGCTCCACGACGCGGCCGACATCTACCGGATCACCGCCGACGACCTGGCCGCCCTGGGCGGCTACAAGGACCGCTCCATCGCCAACCTCCTGGGGGCGATCGAGGCCTCCAAGCAGCGCCCCCTGGACCGGCTGCTGGTCGGCCTGGGCATCCGCCACGTCGGCGGCACCGTGGCCACCCTGCTCGCCAACCGCCTCAAGTCCCTCGAGGCGATCGCCGCCGCCTCCGAGGAGGAGCTGGCCGGCGTCGGCGGGGTCGGCCCCACCATCGCCGCCAGCGTGGCCGCCTGGTTCGCCGACGACGGCAACCAGGACCTGGTCCGCCGCCTGGTCGAGGGGGGCGTCAACACCAAGGCCGACGGCGACACCGGGGTCGAGCTGCCCCAGACCCTGGCCGGCATGTCCTTCGTCCTCACCGGCGGCCTCGACGGCTTCACCCGCGACGAGGCCACCCGGGCCATCGAGGACCGCGGCGGCCGGGTCGCCTCCAGCGTCTCCAAGAAGACCGCCTACGTGGTCGTCGGCACCGACCCGGGCTCCAAGGCGGCCCGCGCCACCGAGCTCGGCGTCCCCATCCTCGACGAGCCCGCCTTCGCCGCCCTCCTGGAGCAGGAGGCGGCCGCCGACCCCGAGGCGGGGGTGGGCGATGAGTGACGGCTGGCACCCGCTCGACCCGGAGGGGATGCGGCAGCACGAGCCGTCGGGGCGGGACCAGGGGCCCGACCCGGAGCCGATCGTGCGGACGGTGCGGGTCGCCTTCCTGTTCGCCGGGATGGTGGTGGCGGTGATGGTCAACGCCGGCCTCAGCGGGCTCGGCGGCCCGTCGGCGGCCGTCGCCCCGGTCGCCGGGGTGGCGGTGACCGCGGTCGTCGCCGTGGCCGTGCTGGCCGTGCTGGCCGGGGCCTGGCTGGCCCTGCGCCCGGCCAGGCTGCTGGTCGTGGGCAAGCGGGCCCTCGACCACCCCGACCCGCGCCTGCGCCAGCCAAGGGCCGAGCGGGCCCGGGCCATCGGCTTCCGCGGCCTGGCCATGGGCTGGGCCGGCCAGGCCCTGGTCTTCGGCCTCCTCCCGGCGTTCGCCGGGCTGGTCCTGGAGCTGCTCTACGACCGCCAGTGGGAGCTGCTGGCCTTCGCCGGGATCAGCCTGCTCGCCGGCTTCGTCTTCCAGCTCCAGGTCGCCGGGGCGGTCCGGCTGGCCGTCGACGACCCCGAGCTGCGCGCCAGCTACGGCTCCCGCTGATAGGGTCGCCCGGTCCGGATCGGGGGTTTCCCCGAGGCCCGACCGGGTAGGGCGGACCGGAGACATCGAGCTTGGTTTGAAGGAGGCGCAATGAGCATCGGAGCCAGCATCTTCCTGCTGGTGATCGGAGCCATCCTGACCTTTGCGGTCAACGTCAGCACGGAGGGCTTCAACATCAACACCGTCGGCATCATCCTGATGGTCGCCGGCGTGGTCGGCCTGCTCCTGTCCCTGTTGTTCTGGAGCAGCTTCTCCCCCTACCGCCGCCGCTCCACCGCCTACCCCGAGGAGCGCGTGGTCGAGGAGCGCCGCATCGAGCGCGACTACCCCTGAGCCCCACCGGCGCCTGATCGCCGTCTGCGACCGTTCCCCCGGGGCGTTCTCGCATAACCGCATATCTAGGCAGCAACAGCTAAATCGGTCATTCTCTGACCAGCGTCCCGTTCCGCGCGACCGGGGAGGTCAGAGATGCCCAGACCGTTCCGCGTGCTCGCCGTCGGGGTCGCCCTCGTGCTGGCGACCCTCGGCACCGCCACCTCCGCCTCGGCCACCCCCACCTCCGGGAGCCCCCCGGCCGCCGTGGCCGCGGTCCCCGCGCCGCCCCTGCCCGACTCGATGGCCGCCATCGGCGACTCCATCACCCAGGCCGTCGACGTCTGCTGCTTCTTCGGCAACTGGCCCGGCCACAGCTGGTCCACCGGCAACGTGCCCCTGGACGGCATCGCCAGCCACTACGAGCGCCTCCGCGCCCTGAACCCCGCCATCCGCGGCCACCGCTGGAACAACGCCGTCTCCGGCGCCCAGATGGCCGACGCCCCCGGCCAGGCCCGCAGCACCGTCGGCCAGGGCGCCGAGTACGTCACCATCCTCATGGGCGCCAACGACCTCTGCGGCTGGGACGGCACCCTCACCCCAACGGCCACCTTCCGCGCCCAGTTCACCGAGACCCTCGACATCCTCCGCACCGGCCTCCCGGCCAGCCACGTGTTCGTCGCCTCGATCCCCAACCTGTACCAGCTCTGGAGCATCCTCCGCACCAACCCGGTCGCCCAGGTCGTCTGGCAGGCCGCCGGCATCTGCCCCTCGATGCTCAACTTCTTCAACTCGCCCGCCGACCGCCAGGCCGTCATCGACCGCCAGGCCGAGCTCAACCAGGTCCTCGAGTCCGTCTGCGCCACCTGGTCCAACTGCCGCTTCGACAACTACCTCACCTACAACTACGCCTTCACCCGCTCCATGGTCTCCAAGCTCGACTACTTCCACCCCAGCCTCTCCGGCCAGGCCACCCTCTCCACCCTCACCTGGAACGCCTCCTGGTGGGGTTCGTAGCGGCTCCTGTGCTTGGATGGGCCCATGCAACGTGTCGGGTACGTGATCCTGTTCGTGGCTGACCTGGAGCGGTCGGTGGCGTTCTACCGGGACGTGATCGGGGTGCCGTTCAAGCTGGAGGGGGACGGGTACGTCGAGTTCGCGACCCAGGGGACCAAGTTCGGGTTGTACGCGCGGGACCGGCTGGACGAGCTGACCGGGCAGGGGGCGGAGGCGCCCGGCCAGCCCGGTGGGGAAGTGGTGTTCCTGGTCGAGGACGTGGACGCCGAGGCGGAGCGGCTGCGGGCGGCGGGGGTGGCCATCCTGAAGGGGCCGGTGGACCGGCCGTGGGGGCACCGGACGGTGCATGTCGAGGACCCGGACGGGTTCGTGGTCGAGCTGGCGGTGGAAATCCCCCGGCAACCGTCGGAGGGGCAACGGTAGACTCGGCCGACCGCCGGAACGTTCGAAGGATTCGTCCATGCCGATCAGCCGTGCTGACGTCGAGCACGTCGCCCGTCTCGCCCGCCTCGCCCTGACCGATGAGGAGCTCGACCGCTTCCAGGCCCAGCTGTCGGTGATCCTGGAGGAGGCCGACAAGATCACCCGGCTGCCCACCGAAGGGGTGCCGCCGACCGCCCACCCCCTGCCCCGGGTGAACGCCTGGCGCGACGACGTGCCCGGGCCCTGCCTGACCCGGGAGGAGGCGCTGTCGACCGCCCCCGAGATCGAGCAGGACCGGTTCAAGGTGCCCCGCATCATCGAGGAGGCACCGTGAGCCCGGCCGCCCCGGGCCCAGGCTCCCTGGCCGACCTGACCGGGCACGAGCTGGCCGAGCGGTTCGCCAGCGGCGCGGCCACGGCCGTCCAGGCCACCGAGGCCGCCCTGGAGCGGATCGCGGCCACCGACGAGCGGCTCCACGCCTTCCTGATCGTCACCGGCGATCAGGCCCTCGAGGCCGCCGGTGAGGTCGACGCGGCCAGGGAGCGGGGCGAGCGGCTCGGCCCGCTGGCCGGCGTGCCCCTGGCCCTCAAGGACGTGCTGGTGACCAAGGGGGTCCGGACCACCGCCGGGTCGAGGATCCTGGAGGAGTTCGTGCCGCCGTACGACGCCACCGTCGTCCGGCGGCTGCGCGAGGCCGGGGTCGTGATCCTCGGCAAGACCAACATGGACGAGTTCGCCATGGGCTCCTCCACCGAGAACTCCGGGTTCGGGCCGACCCGCAACCCCTGGGACACGGACCGGGTGCCGGGCGGCTCCAGCGGCGGGTCGGCCGCGGCGGTGGCCGCCGGTCAGGCCCCGCTCGGGATCGGCACCGACACCGGCGGCTCGATCCGGCAGCCGGCGGCCCTGTGCGGCATCGTCGGCGTCAAGCCGACCTACGGGCTGGTCAGCCGCTACGGCCTGATCGCCTTCGCCTCCTCGCTTGACCAGGTGGGCCCGTTCGCGCGCGACGTGCGCGACGCCGCCACCCTGCTGGAGACGATCGCCGGCCACGACCCGATGGACTCGACCTCGATCCCCGACGTGCCGGTCGATTGCACCTCGCGGCTCACCGACGGGGTGGACGGCCTGCGGGTCGGGGTGGTCAAGGAGCTGTTCCTCGAGGGCACCGAGCCGGGCGTGCTGGCCCGGGTGCGCGAGGGCCTTGAGCGGCTGGAGCGGCTCGGGGCCCGGCTCGAGGAGTGCTCGCTGCCGTCGTTCGAGTACGCCCTTTCCGCCTACTACCTGATCGCCCCGGCCGAGTGCTCCTCCAACCTGGCCCGCTACGACGGGGTCCGCTGGGGGCTGCGGGCCAAGGACTCGGCCGACGTGGTCGACATGATGCAGCGGACCCGTCAGGCCGGCTTCGGGGCCGAGGTCAAGCGGCGGGTCATGCTCGGCACCTACGCCCTGTCGGCCGGCTACTACGACGCCTACTACGGCCAGGCCCAGAAGGTCCGGACCCTGGTCCGGCGCGAGCTCGACGACGCCTACCAGCGCTTCGACCTGCTGGTCGGGCCGACCGCGCCAACGGTGGCCTTCCCGATCGGCGAGAAGGCCGACGACCCGCTGGCCATGTACCTCAACGACGTGTTCACCATCCCGGTCAACCTGGCCGGCAACGCCGCCGTCTCGGTGCCGGCCGGGCTGTCGGACGGGCTGCCCGTCGGGCTCCAGCTGATCGCCCCGGCGCTGGGCGAGGCGACCATGCTCCGGGCCGCCTGGGCCTTCGAGCAGGACCTCGGCCTCTCCACCCGACCCGTCTCGCACGAGGAGGTGCGGTCGTGACCGCCGCCGTCGCCGAGGAGGTCGGGGCCCGCCGCTACGAGACGGTCATCGGCATCGAGACCCACTGCGAGCTGGGCACCGCGACCAAGATGTTCTGCGCCTGCCCGACCACCTTCGGGGCCGAGCCCAACACCCAGGTGTGCCCGGTCTGCCTGGGCGAGCCAGGATCGCTGCCGGTGGCCAACGGCCGGGCCGTCGAGTTCGCGGCCCGCATCGGGCTGGCCCTGCACTGCCGGATCGCCGAGCGCTCCCAGTTCCACCGCAAGAACTACTTCTATCCGGACATGCCCAAGAACTACCAGATCTCCCAGTACGACGAGCCGCTGTGCGTCGGCGGCTGGCTCGACGTGGACGTGGAGGGCGAGCTCCGGCGGATCGGGATCACCCGGGTCCACCTGGAGGAGGACACCGGCAAGAGCCTCCACGTCGGGGCCACCGGGCGCATCCACGGCGCCGACTACTCGCTGGTCGACTACAACCGGGCCGGGATCCCGCTGGTCGAGATCGTCTCCGAGCCCGACCTGCGCACGGCCGATGAGGCCCGGGCCTACGCCGAGGAGCTGCGGGCGGTGCTGGTGGCCCTCGGGGTGTCGGACGCCAAGCTGGAGGAAGGCTCGATGCGGTTCGACGTCAACGTGTCGATCCGGCCGGTCGGGCATGCCGAGTTCGGCACCAAGGTCGAGCTGAAGAACCTCAACTCGCTGCGCAGCCTTCACCGGGCGGTCGCCTACGAGGCCGAGCGGCAGCGCCGGGTCCTGGCCGAGGGCGGCAAGCTGACCCAGGAGACCCGCCACTGGGACGAGGGGGCGGGCCGGACCGAGCCGATGCGGTCCAAGGAGTTCGCCACCGACTACCGCTACTTCCCCGAGCCCGACCTGGTCCCCATCGAGGCCACCGCCTCCTGGGTCGACGGCCTCCGGGCCGAGCTGCCCGAGCTGCCGGCCGAGCAGCGGGCCCGCCTGGCCGAGGCGACCGGCCTGCCCGCCAAGGAGGTCGGCTGGCTGGTCCGCGACCCCGAGGTCCTGGCCTACTTCCAGACCGTCCTCGGCCGGGGGGCCGGGCGGGACCCGAAGGTGGTCGCGGGGTGGGTGATGGGGCAGCTCCAGCACGACCTGCGCGAGTTCGGGCACACCATGGCCTCCAGCCCGGTGGGGCCGGAGCGGCTGGGGGAGCTGCTCGACCTGCTGGCCGCCGGGACCGTCTCGGCGACCGCGGCCAAGGACGTGCTGGCCGAGATGTTCAACTCGGAGGCGTCGCCGGCCACCATCGTCGAGCGCAAGGGCCTGGCCCAGATCTCCGACACCGGCGAGCTGGAGGCCGTGGTCGAGCGGGTCGTGGCCGCCAACCCCGACCTGGCCGACAAGTTCCGCGGCGGCAAGCGGGGCGTGCTCGGGGCCATGGTCGGCCAGGTCATGCGCGAGACCCGCGGCCGGGCCAACCCCAAGCTGGTCAGCGACCTCCTGGAGCGGGCCATCGGCGGCTGACCAAGGACCGCGTTACCGGGCGTTGCCGTGGTTCGAACAACGCCCGCATACCGGGACGTATAAGCTGCTGACGCCATGACCACCACCCCCCAGGTGCTCCTGGACCGCTACGAGGTCGGCCGGCTGCTCGGCGCGGGCGGCATGGCCGAGGTGTTCGAGGGCCGCGACCGGCTGCTGGTCCGGCGGGTGGCCATCAAGGTGCCGCTGGCCCAGCACGCCCACGACCCGGAGTTCGCCCACCGGTTCCGGCGCGAGGCCCAGGCCGCGGCCAGCCTCTCGCACCCCGGGGTGGTGGCCGTCTACGACACCGGGTCGGAGAACGGCACCCACTTCATCGTCATGGAGTACGTGGACGGCCGCACCCTCAAGGACGTGATCCGGGCCGAGGCGCCGCTGTACCCCGACCGGGCGGCCGAGATCACCGCCGACGTGTGCTCGGCCCTGGCCGCCGCCCACGCCCGCGGCCTGGTCCACCGGGACGTCAAGCCGGCCAACATCATGCTCATGCCCGACGGCCGGGTGAAGCTGATGGACCTGGGCATCGCCAGGGTGGCCGAGGGGGAGACGGTCACCCAGACCGCGGCCATGCTCGGCACCGCCCAGTACCTGTCGCCCGAGCAGGCCCAGGGCCAGGCGGTCGACTTCCGCAGCGACCTGTACTCGCTCGGCTGCTGCCTGTACGAGATGCTCACCGGGACGGTGCCGTTCCGCGGGGCGACCCCGGTGGCGATCGCCTACCGGCACGTGCGCGAGGACCCGGCGCCGCCCCGGCTGCTCAACCCCGACATCCCGGCCTCGCTGGAGGCGGTCTGCCTGAAGGCGATGGCCAAGCGCCCCGAGGACCGCTACCAGACCGCGGCCGAGCTCCGGGCCGACCTGGAGCGGGTCAGGGCCGGGCAGCGGGTCGCGGCCGGTCCGGCCGCCGCCGGCGCGGCCACGGCGGCCATGGCCACCACGATGCTGCCGCCGCTGGCCGGCTACCCGGGCGGGGCGGGCGACGCGACCTCGGCCATGGGCGGGACGGTGGCCCCCGGCCGGGCCGCCCGCCACGCCGAGCCGCCGCCCGGCCGGCGGCGCTGGTGGCTGTACGTGCTGGTGCCGCTGGGGGTGCTGGCCCTGGCCGTCGGGGTCGCGTTCGCGGTGTCGCGGCTGGTCGAGGGGCTGCCGGAGACGGACTCGGCCACCACCCTGCCCACGGCGACCAACGCCCAGCGGGTGCCCACGACCGCCCTCCAGACCTCGACCTCCCAGCTCCCGACGACCTCGCAGCTGCCGACCACCACCGCGCCGCCGACCACCGCGCCCCCCACGACCCAGGCGCAGCCGGCCCAGGTCCAGGTTCCCGACGTGGTCGGCCGCCGGGCGCGGGTCGCCCGGGCCCAGCTCGAGGCGGCCGGGCTCCAGGTGAACCAGCAGCAGGCCCCCGTCGGCGACCCCCGGCAGGCCGGCCGGGTCGTCCTCCAGAACCCGCCCGCCGGCACCACCGTGGGCCGCGGCTCCACCATCACCATCGTCGTCGGCCTGGGCTTCAACGACGACGACGGCAACGGCTGACCCGATGCCGTCCGAGGGTGCGGTGGCCCGGGTGGTGCTCTTCGGGGCCACCGGGTACACCGGGCGGCTGACGGCCGAGGCGATGGCGGCCGCCGGGGCCAGGCCGGTGCTGGCCGGTCGCGACCGGGCCCGGCTGGAGGCGCTGGCCACCCGGCTCGGGGGCCTGCCGGTCGCCGAGGCCGACACGGCACGGCCGGCCAGCGTCCGCGACCTCGTCGGCCCGGGCGACGTGCTGGTCAGCACGGTCGGCCCGTTCCTCACCCGGGGCGAGCCGGCGGTCAGGGCGGCCGTCGACGCCGGAGCCACCTACCTCGACGCGACCGGCGAGCCCCCCTTCCTCCGCCGCGTGTTCGAGGAGCACGGCCCACGGGCCACCGGCCGCTGCGCCCTGATCCCCGCCTTCGGCTACGACTTCGTCCCCGGCAACCTGGCCGGCGCCCTCGCCCTGGCGGCGGCCGGCGAGCCCCTGGTGGCCCGGGTCACCGTCGGGTACTTCGTGACCGGTGGGGGAGGGTTCAGCAGCGGGACCATGGCCTCGGGAGCCGGGCTGCTGCTGGAGCCGGGGTTCGCCTGGCGGGGCGGGAAGCTGCGGCGGGAGCGGCTCGCCCGGCGGGTACGGGCGTTCCCGATCGGGGGGCGGGACTGGCTGGGGGTGACCTACGGGGGCAGCGAGCACCTGGCCCTGCCGCGGATCGCTCCCGGGCTGCGGGATGTCGAGGTGTACCTGGGGTGGTTCGGGCGGCGGTCCCGGGCGCTGCAGGTGTTCTCGGCGGTGGGGGCGCCGCTGGCCCGGGTGCCAGGGGCGAGGGGGCTTGCCCGGGCAGCCACCGGACGGTTGGCCGGGAAGACCGGCCAGGGGCCGGATGCGGACGCCAGGCGGGCCGGTGGGTCGCTGATCGTGGCCGTGGCCAGCGACGCCGGGGGCCGGGAGCTGGCCCAGGTCCGGCTGCGCGGGCCCGATCCCTACACCCTCACGGCCCGGCTGCTCACCTGGGGCGCCCAGCGGGCGGCCGCGTCCGGCGTGCCCGGGACCGGCGCCCTCGGCCCGGTCGACGCCTTCGGCCTGGACGCCCTCCAGCAGGGCGCGGCCGCCGCCGGCCTGCACCGGGTCGAGGCCTAGCGCCCGTCAGCGGACCGGGAACGCCCGGATCAGCGTCTGGTGGATGCGGCTGTCGCCGGCGTCGCGGGCCCAGGTGCGCAGGCTGACCCAGGTGCCGGAGCGGAGCCGGGAGCCGGGGATCACCGCCCGGTAGCGGCCGGGGCCGACCTTGCCCAGCCGCAGGAGGCGCCAGCTGCCGCCGTCGTCGGTCGAGAGCCACAGGTGGGTGGCCACCACCTCGCTCGGCTCGGCGCCCTCCTGCCTGGCCACGTTCAGGTCGATGGTGACCGGCTTCCCGGCCACGGCGCCGTTGCGCCCGCCGAGCGGGGTGGCCTGGTAGTCGACCCCGAGCAGGGGCGGCAGCCCCAGGGCGTCCTGGCCGGTCGGGGCCTCGGAGTCGAACCACCAGCGGGTCCGGGAGACGTTGGCCAGGCGGGTCAGCCCGTCCATGTCCAGGTCGCGCTCGAGCCGGTAGCGGGCCGAGGCGGCCGGGACCGCCGCCTGGAGGAACGACTCCTGGGCGCTGGCCAGCAGCCGGCCGTCGCGGTACAGGCGCAGCGCCTGGGTGGCCACCGGGTCCTCGCTCCACTCCCACGGCAGGCCGTCGTGGCCGCCGGTGTCGCGCAGGTCGGCCACGGCCACGAACATCGACCCGGCGTCCCGTTCGCTGTAGGCCTTGGCGTGCAGCGGCGCCCCGAACCACCACTCGTCGCTCTGCTGGCCGGCCTCGAACTGGACGAACGGCGGGCCGTAGAAGTCGATGAACGCCTCCCCGCGGGACCAGGCGGCGTCGTGCAGCCAGGTGACCGGGGCCGGGCTCACGTACTCGGCCCGGGTCCGGGGCACGGCGATCGGCTCGTAGCTGCCGCCGGCGAAGAACTGCAGGGGCGCGAACCCGACCCGCACGTCGAGGTAGTCGGCGTTGTCGTTGAGGGCGCGGTAGTGGCCGTCGACCCGGGCCAGCCGGGCCCGCTCGGCCGCCGACAGGACGTAGTCCGGCGGGTCGGGGATCTCGCCGCCGTACTGGAGGAGGTCGTAGAGGGCCGGGGCGGTGGCGGCCGAGCCGGCCCCGGCCGGGATCAGCCGCGTCCGCAGCTCGGCCTCGAACTGGCCGACCCGGACCGGCTCGTCGGTCGGCTCGGCGAACAGGCCGCCGGCGGCCACCTCCGGGCCGACCGAGTAGCTGAAGGCGAGGCCGAAGGTGCCGGCGGCGTCGAGCCGGGTCCAGCCGGCGTCGACGAAGGTGGGGTCGGTCGCCATCCCCCGGATCCCGACCATGACCGGCTCGGCCCGGCGGGCGTCGAGGGTGTAGGTGGTGGCGCCGGTCACGCGGATCTCGGGGTCGCCGACCATCGAGGCCGACCCGAAGTCGGCGCCGGTCACCGACCCCATGATGTGGTAGTTGCCCGGGGCGACCCGGATGGTGAGGGTGGCGTCCTCGTCGAAGACCAGGAAGTCGGCGAACAGCTCGCCGTTGTCGACGTTCAGGACGCCGGCGTCGGCCAGGGTGGCCGGCTGGCCGTCGCGGCCGATCGCCTTGAGGGTCAGGTCGTAGCGCTCCGGCTCCTTGTAGAAGCCGAGCGGGGTGCGGATGGCCGGGCCGGTGGCCGGGGTGGCGACCACCGCGCCGCTGTAGAGCCCGGGCGCGCCGGCCTGGACGTCGACGGTGACCTGGGCGGTGGCCGAGGCGCCGGCGGCCAGGGTCAGCCGCGACGGCGTCACCGCGACCATCCCCGCCGGGGCCGGGCCGCCGTCCTCGGCCTCCAGCTCGGCGCGCAGGTCGACGGTGGTCGCGGCGGCGCCGAGGTTCTGCAGGAGCAGCGGCTTGGTCACCGGCTCGACGGCGGTCTGCGGGTAGCGGAACCAGCCGAAGTCGAGGTTGGCCCGGCGGGCGATCAGCCGCTGGCCGACGGCCTGGCCGACGTCCAGGCGGCCGCCGCCCTGGGCGTAGACGCTGAGGTCGGGGTTGGGGTCGGCCGTCCCCATCAGCACCGCCTTGATCCGGCCGGGGGTCCAGCTGGGCCAGCGCTGGGCCATGATCGCGGCCGCCCCGGCCACGTGCGGGGTGGCCATCGAGGTGCCGGAGACGCTGGTGTACCACTGGCCGACCGGCTCGCCCAGGGCGGTCCCGGCGGCCCGGGCGGCGACGATGTCGACCCCGGGGGCGGTGATGTCGGGCTTCATCGCGTAGTCGCCGTAGCGCGGCCCCCGGCCGGAGAAGTCGGCCAGCTGGTCCTGGGCGTCGACGGCGCCGACGGTCAGGGCGGCGGTGGCCACGCCAGGGGCCTCGACGGTCTGGTCGCCGGGCCCGGAGTTGCCGGCCGCGACCACGAACAGGGTCCGGTACCGGCTGGTGAGCCGGGTGACGGCCTGGCTCATCGGGTCGCTGCCGTCGGTCGGCCAGCCGCCGAGGCTCATGTTGACGACCCGGGCCCGCTGCCGGGCCGCCCACTCCATCCCGGCGATGATCCCCGACTCGCTGCCGAAGCCGAAGTCGTCGAGCACCTTGCCGTTGAGCAGGCTGGCCTCGAAGGCCACGCCCTTGCGGTCGCCGCCGGAGCGGGACCCGGTGCCGGCCACGATCGAGGCCACGTGGGTGCCGTGGCCGTAGTGGTCGGTGGTCGAGTCGGCCTCGGAGAAGTTGGCCTCGGCCACGACCTTGCCGCCGCGCAGGTCCGGGTGGGTGGTGTCGATGCCGGTGTCGAGCACGGCCACCTTGACGCCTTCGCCGGTGAGGCCGGCCGACCAGGCGGCCGGGGCGCCGATCTGGGTCAGGTTGGGGTCGAGGTCGGTGGCCCGGAAGCGGCGGTCCAGCCACACCCTGCTCACCCCGGCCAGGGTCCCGCTGGTCCGGGTGGGCGTGGCCGTGGTGCCGGCCAGGGCCGCGCCCAGCTTGGCCGCGTCGGCCCGTGGCTGGCGCATGGCGGTGGCCCGCAGGCTGGCCAGCTCGCGGACCGGGCGCAGGGACGCCCTGGCCAGGGCCGGCGGCCGGCTGGCCGTCCGCCGCTGCACGATCAGGGGGAGGCTGGAGGCCCTGGCGTCGCCGTAGCCCATCCGCTGGAGGGCCGAGACGTTGAACAGGTCCAGGTCGAGCAGGCGGCCGAGCAGGTGGTGGACGTCACCGGGGATCACGTGGACGTCGCCGTGGATGGACACGACCTGGAAGGTCGGCCGGGCGCCCCGTCGCCGGGCCGGGACGACCTGGACCGCCTGGCGGTCGCCGGGCCGCTGGCGCAGGAGCACCTTGTCGCCGGTGAGGAGGGTGATGGCGAGGCCGCGCTCCTGGCCGGGCCGGGCCAGCGTGGCCCCGCCCGCCTGGGCGGCGGCCGACCCGGTGGCCGGGCCGGGCGCGGTGGCCAGCAGCAGCACCGCGGCGACCAGGATGGCGAGCTGACGGGCGCGTGGCTTGGCGGGCATGGTGCGCCTCCTCCGGCCGGCTTCGTCCCGTCGGAGAGATTCGCACCGAACGCACCCTGAATCCAGAGTGCGAAGAACTCTGCGTCCATCCTGTGACCAACGGTTCGGCGGGTGTGCCGGAACGGCTCAGTCGCGCCCTCGGTGGACCTTGTTGGCCCGGATCGACTTGCTCATGGCCCGGATGTGGCGGCGCCGGTTGGCGGCGGCCATCGGATCGGTCCGCCGCTCGACCCAGGCCAGCTCGCGCTGCAGCTTCTCCCAGGCCGAGAACCGCTCGGCCGGCAGGCGGCCGTCCTCCAGCGCCGCCAGGACGGCGCAGCCGGGCTCGGTGCGGTGCCGGCAGTCGTCGAAGCGGCACTCGGCGGCCAGGGCGGCGACGTCGTCGAAGGCGGCGGCGGTCCCGGCCCCGTTGGCCCAGAGGCCGAGCTCGCGCAGGCCGGGGGTGTCGATGACCAGGCCGCCGTCGGCCAGCACGACCAGCTGGCGGGTGGTGGTGGTGTGCCGGCCCTTGCCGTCGTCCCTGATCTCGCCGGTGGCCAGCAGGTCGCGGCCGGCCAGGCGGTTGACCAGGGTCGACTTGCCGACCCCGGAGGAGCCGAGCAGCACCGCCGTGCGGCCGGGGGTGAGCATGGCCGCGATCTCGTCCACCCCCTCGCCGGTGTAGCAGCTCAGGGCCAGCACCTGGACCCCGGGGGCGACCGCGGCCAGGCCGGCCAGCTCGGTGTCGACGTCGGTGCCCCAGTCGGGGCAGAGGTCGGCCCGGCCGAGCACCACCACCGGCTGGGCGCCGCTCTCCCAGGCCAGGGCGAGGAGGCGCTCGACCCGGCGCGGGTTGGCGTCGCGCCCGGGGGCCACGACCGCCACCACCAGGTCGACGTTGGCCGCCAGCACCTGCTCGACGGTCGGGGAACCGGGCGCCCGCCGGGTCACGGCCGTGCGGCGGGGGAGCACGGCGTGGATGCGGCCGTCGCGGACCGCCACCCAGTCGCCGACCGCGGGCAGGCCGGCCACGCTGGGCCCGGCCAGGTGGCGCAGGCGGCCGGTGGTCTGGGCGAGCAGCTCGCCGGCGCCGGTCGCGACCAGGTCGCCGCCCCGGTGGGCGGCGATCACCCGGCCGGGCCGGTGGCCGGCGTCGGCCCAGGGCGCGAACTGGCCGGCGAAGTCGCCGTCCCAGCCAAACAGGTCGAGGTCCATAGGCCCAGTGTGGGCCGCCGGGATGCCCGGTCGCACCCGAATTACCGGCCCCTGGTCCACCCCCCTTGACCGCCGGTGCCGGGCGCGATCAGGATTCGGCCGCCGGTCGCGACATTCCCGCATCCGAGCACGAGGAGGGACGAGGTGGGCAGCGGATGACCGCGGCCAGGATCATCGAGGCCATCGGGGCCCTGCTCTGGCCGCTGCTGGTCGCCGTGCTGCTGATCAAGGTGATCCCGCACATCCCGGGTGTGGTCGCCGACCTGCGCAAGGCGATGCGGACCCGCGGCTTCACGGTCAAGGTCGGCGGTGTCGAGCTGTCGGTCGAGGAGGCCACCGAGCAGCTCCGCCGCCAGGTCACCGACCTCCAGACCCACATGGCCGTGCAGCTCGCCGAGCGGCCCGAGCCCACCCTGGGCGTCCCGCCGGCCCCGGGCGCCCCACCCGGCGCCCCGGCCGGGGCCGAGGCCGAGGCCGGGCCGGCCGCCGCCCCGGGCCGGGCGACCATCCTGTGGGTGGACAACGACCCCGACGGCAACGCCCTCGAGCTGGCCAAGCTGCGCGACGACGGCCTGGAGGTGCTGCTGGCCCGCTCGACGGCCGAGGCCATGGACGTGCTGTCCCTGCGCCGCGGCGTCCGCGCCATCGTCACCGACATGGGCCGCTCCGAGGACGGCGAGTACCGCTCCCACGCCGGCCTGGCCCTGCTCCGCCAGCTCAGGGAGGCCGAGCAGGACCAGCCGGTGCTCGTCTACACCAGCGCCCGCCGGGCCGAGCTGGACCGCCAGGACGCCCTCGACGCCGGCGCCACCGTCGTCACCGCCTCGCCGACCGAGCTGTTCGCCGCCATCCGCCGCCTGCTGGCCTCGCCTCCCGACGGCCCCGGGCCGGTCCCGGAGCCGGCGCCGGGGCACGCCCAGCGCCGGCCTCGCCGCCCGATCCGTCCCGGCTGAGGCAGGTGGCTGGCTCAGTCCACGGCCCGGCGCAGGAACAGGCGGATGCCGACGGTCAGCGACACCACGATGGTCGCGACCAGGACCAGCACCGACACCCAGGGCTGGATGTGGGGGACGTCGGGCACCAGGGCGGCCCGCATGCCCTCGCTGACGTAGGTGAGCGGGTTGCAGGCGGTCACCACCTGGAACCAGCGCAGGTCGTCCAGGGACGCCCAGGGGTACTGGCTCGCCCCGGTGAACAGCAGCGGCGTGAGGACCAGGGCGAACATGACGTTGATGCGGTTGGGCGGCACGGCCGTGCCCATGATCATGCCCAGGCACGACCCGACCAGGCAGCCGAGCACCAGGATGGTCAGGAACAGCGGGACGCCGCTGGCCCGCCACGGGATCGAGCCGAGCACCCAGATGCCGATGGGCAGCATCACCAGCGCGGCCAGCAGGGCCCGCATGCTGGCGAAGACCACCTTCTCGACGGCCACCATGCCCACCGGGAGCGGCGCCAGCAGCCGGTCCTCGATCTCCTTGGTGAAGCTGAAGTCGATCACCAGCGGGAAGGCGGTGCTCTGGAGCCCGGTGATGACCGCCGTCAGGGCGACGATGCCGGGGAACAGGACGCGGGTGTAGCCGGGCTGGGCGAAGCCGAGGTCGGTGAGGACCTTGCCGAAGACGAACAGCAGGAACAGGGGCTGCAGGACCACCTGGGCCAGGAACACGGGCAGCTCGCGGCCGGTCACGTACAGGTCGCGCCAGAGCACGGCCAGGAACGCCCTGGCCGGCCCGGCGGCGGCCCGCCGCCGCACCGGGGTCGGGGCCGGGCTGGTGGTCGCGCTCATCGCAGCGCCCGCCCGGTGAGGGCGATGAAGACGTCCTCCAGGCTCGGGGTGCCGATGGCCACGTCGGTGAGCTGGGCCCGGTGCCTGGCCACCAGGGCGGCCACCGGCGCGACCAGCAGGGGCGCCTCCCCGACCAGGTACAGCCGGGCCCGCAGCTCGCGCCGGGCGCCGGGAGCTTGCCCGCCCGGTGGGCCGGCCGCCGCCCCCACCTGCTCGACCCGCTCCACGCCGTCCAGGGCGCCGAGCTCGGCCACCAGCTCCCCGGCCGAGGTGCCGTCCAGGGTCACCGCGACCTCGAGGGTGGTCCGGCCGGGCAGCCCGCGGGTCAGGGCGGCCGGGGTGTCCAGGGCGAGCAGCTTGCCGTGGTCCATGATCCCGACCCGGTCGGCCAGGGAGGCCGCCTCGTCCATGTCGTGGGTGGTCAGCACCACCGTCACCCCCCTGGCCCGGAGGTCGCGGACCCGGTCCCAGACGAACAGCCGGGCCGCCGGGTCCAGCCCGGTGGTCGGCTCGTCCAGGAACAGCACCTCGGGGGCGTGCATCAGCGCCCTGGCCACCATGACCCGCTGGGCCTGGCCGCCCGAGAACATGTCCGGCTTGTCGTCGGCCCGGTCGGCCAGCCCGAACTCCTCCAGCAGCTCGCTGGCCCGCCTGGACCGCTCGGCGGCCGGGACCCCGTGGTAGGCGGCGTGGAAGAGCAGGTTCTGGCGGATGGACAGCGACCGGTCGAGGTTGTTGCGCTGGGGCACGACCGCCACCAGCCGCCGGGCCCGCACCGGGTCGACCCCGACGTCGACCCCGCTGACGCAGGCCGTCCCCCCGGTCCGCCGCACCCGGGTGGTCAGGATCCCGACCGTGGTCGTCTTCCCGGCCCCGTTCGGCCCGAGCAGCCCGAGCACCTCGCCCCGCCGGACCGCGAAGCTCACCCCGTCGACGGCGTTCGCCTTGGCCTTGCGGTACCGCTTGACCAGGTCGCGGACCTCCACCACCGGCCCCTGCCCGTTCCCCTCCAAGCCCACCTCCATCGATCCGCCCGCCAGCCTAGTCCTCGAGGGCGAGCATGCTCACAGCATGCTAGCATCATGCCCATGGGAGCGATCCAGGTGAAAGACGTGCCCGAGGAATTGCACGAGGCGTTGCGCCGCCGGGCGATCCAGGAGGGAATGTCGATGGCCGACTATGTGCTCGACCTGATCCGGCGCGACCTGGGGCTGCCCAGCCGCCGGGAGTGGTTGGAGCGGCTCGCGACCAGGGAGCCGGTCAACCTTCCTCCCGGCGCCGTCGTGCAGGCGCTCCATGACGCGAGGGCCGAGCGGGACGCCCAGATCGCCGCCGCGCTCGCCAGGGGAGAGGGCGAGGACGAGGATGACGATGCCCGTCGTGGTTGACGCCTCGGCCCTGGTCGAGCTGCTGCTCCAGAGCGAACGGGCGCCAGCGGTCCTCCAGGCGGTCGGGCGCACCGAGATGGTCGCCCCGGACGGGATCAACCCGGAGGTCCTGTCAGCGCTACGGCGCCTGGAGCGGATCGGGGAGCTGTCGGCCGGCAGGGCCAGGCAGGCCATCGATGACCTGCTGGACGCGGCCGTTCGGCGGCTCCCCACGCTGCCGCTGCTGCCGGACGCATGGATGCTGCGGGCCAACGTCACCTCCTACGATGCCTGCTACGTCGCCTTGGCCCGGAACCTCCGGTGCCCGCTGATCACCGGTGACCTACAGCTGTCCCGGGCGCCGGGGCTGGGTGTGCCGCTGATCACCGTCTAGCCGTGGTGGTCCGGCGTCAGCGGGTGAGGACCACCTTGCCGGTGACCTTGCGGGCGTAGAGGTCGGCGATCAGGGGGAGGGCGTCGGCCAGGGGGGCGGTGGCCTGGACCTTGACCGAGAGGGTGCCGGCGGCGGCCTGGTCGGCCAGGGTGGCCATGTCCTTGACGGCCTGGGCGGGGGGCACGCTGGTGAAGACCCGGAACCCGAGGATGGTGAGGCCCTTGGGGTAGAAGGACTCCACCCGGAAGGTGGACTCGGCGTCGGCCGAGTTGCCGTAGACGACCACGCGGCCGTTGCGGGCGGTGGCGTCCAGCAGGGGGGCGAGCATGGGGCCGCCGATGCCGTCCAGGACGACGTCGAACTCGCCGTCGACGGGGGAGCCGTCGCCGGGGTGGACCAGGGCCTCGGCGCCGGTGGCGCGGACGGCGGCGGCGCGCTCCTCGCTGCCCGCCTGGCCGGTCACGGTGGCCCTGGTCTGGAGGGCGAGCTGGAGGGTGAACTGGCCGACGCCGCCGGCCGCCCCGGTGACCAGGACCCGGTCGCCGGCATGCGTCCTGGCCAGGCGGAGGATGCCGGCCGCGGTCACCCCGGCCACCGGCAGGGTGGCGGCGGTCTCGAAGTCGCAGGCCGACGGCAGGGGCGCGGTCCACTCGGCCGGGACGACCACCCGCTCGGCGAAGCTGCCCCCGCCCGGGGACAGCGCCACCACCCGCTCGCCGACGTCGAAGGTGGCCACGCCCTCGCCCAGGGCGGCCACCGTGCCGGCCACGTCCCAGCCGATCACCGTGCCCGGCGGCTGCTTGGCCGCCGACCGGATCTCGCCCCGGTTGACCGAGGCCGCCTCCATCTCCAGCAGGAGCTGGCCGGGGCCCGGGGCGGGGTCGGGCACGTCGGCCAGGGACAGGGCTGGGGAGGCCGCCGGGTCGGCCACGAGTGCGCGCATGGGGCCAAGCCTACTACGCCGGTTCGTCCACTCCATCCCCCCGCCCGACCTGCCGAAAAAGAGGGAGCAGACGCCCGCCAGGGCGGTGTGCGGTGCCGGTCGAGGGGATGGGAGGGAAGGGGAGATGCCAGGCCACGGCAGGTTCCGGCTCAGCCTCGGGCTCGCCGTCGGGGCCAGCCTCGCCTTCCTCCTGTTCCTGGCGGCCCGGCCGGCGAGCGACGAGTCGGTCAAGCTCACGGCCAACCTGGCCCAGCTGCTGGCGCCGTCGCTGGCCGCGGTCAGTTGCGCCTGGGCGGCCGTCTCGGGATCGGGCCGGACCCGCAGGGCCTGGGCCCTGCTGGCCGCCTCGGCCGCCTCCTGGGCGATCGGGCAGGCCACCTGGGTGTGGTTCGAGCACCTGGCCCGGCGCGAGCTGCCCTTCCCGTCCCTGGCCGACGTCGGCTACCTGGGGGCCATCCCCCTGGCGGTGGCGGCCATGCTGGCCTTCCCGGGACGGGCCGAGCGGGCCACCCTGCAGGCGCGCTCGCTGCTGGACGGGGCCGTGATCGCCACCTCGCTGCTCTACACCAGCTGGTCGCTGGTGCTGGGGCCGGTGTTCCGGGCCGGCGAGGGCGGCGTCCTCGAGCAGGCGATCGCGCTCGCCTACCCGGTCGGGGACGTGGTCCTGGCCACCATCGTGTTCGTGGTCGTGGCCCGGATCCGGGTCGGCGGCGCCCCGGTCCTGCTGCTCGGGGCCGGCCTGCTCAGCCTGGCCGTGGCCGACACCAGCTTCGCCTACCTGACCCAGGAGGGGAGCTACTCGACCGGGTCCCTGTCCGATGTGGGCTGGTTCGCCGGCTACCTGCTGGTGGCGGTGGCGGCCCGCCGGCCGGCGACCGTCGGGATCACCTGGGTCGGGCGGCGGCCGGGCCGATTACAGATCTTGCTGCCCTACTGCCCCCTGGCCCTGGCCGTGGCCACCTCGGCCGTCCAGCAGCTGCGGGGCCAGCCCACCGGGCCGTTCCTGTACTGGACGTTCGTGGCCCTGGTGCTGCTGATCGTCGGCCGCCAGCTGCTGACCGTGCTCGACAACCAGGCCCTCAACCGCCGGCTGGCGGCCATGGTCGGCGAGCTGGAGCACCAGGCGTTCCACGACGGCCTCACCAACCTGCCCAACCGGGCCCTGTTCCGGGAGCGGGTCGGGCACGCCCTGCGCCGGCGCTCCCAGGCCGGCACCCCACTGGCCCTGCTCTTCATCGACCTGGACGACTTCAAGACGGTCAACGACCAGCTGGGCCACGCCGCCGGTGACGACCTGCTGGTGGCCGTGGCCGCCCGGCTCAAGACCTGCGTGCGCGGCGAGGACACCGTGGCCCGCCTGGGCGGCGACGAGTTCGCCATCCTGCTCGAGCAGGCCTCCAGCCACGAGGTCGCGGTCCGGGTCGCCGGCCGCATCCTGGAGTCGATGCGGCCCCCGTTCCCCCTCCAGGGCCGCCAGGTCCAGGTCGGGGCCAGCGTCGGCGTCACCGTGAGCGGGGCCACCGAGGTCGACGCCGTCCTCCGCGAGGCCGACGTGGCCATGTACACCGCCAAGGCCCGCGGCAAGGGCCGCTACGAGCTGGCCACCACCTCGGTCTAGGCGGGCAGGCGGCCGTACGCGCGGAGCACGCCGAGGTTGTGGACCGTCACCCAGGCGCGCCACTCGAGACCGGCGGCCTCGGTCCAGGCCGGCCAGCCGACCGTCCAGCCGCCGTCGGCCTGCTGGCCGGCGGCCAGGGCGTCCAGGCTGGCCTCGACCACCTCGTCGCTGAACAGGCGGCGGGCCATGGCGTCCGGGGAGGGAGCGAAGTCCAGCGGGCGGTGGACGTCGCCGGTGGCCTCCGGGTCGAGGGCGACCAGCCCCTGCTCCAGGGTCAGGCCGCCGATCCGCCGGAACGCCGCCTCGGCCCGCTCCCGGTCGGGAACGTGGTCCAGGAAGGTGAGCACCGACCGGACCTCGTACGGGTTGGTCTCGGCGATCGCGTCGGCGGCCCGCCAGGTGTAGGCGGTCGCGCCCTCCAGCCACGGGTGGGCGACCCGGTGCTTGTGGAGCAGCCCGGCGATGGCCGCCGTCGGCACCAGCCCGGCCGGCGGGTCCGGCTCGGTCTGCCACCACGGGGCCCGCGGGTGCTCGAGGGCCGACGGGAGCACGTACGGCACCCCGCCCTCGGCCGTGCTCGCCGAGGCCAGCCAGTCGCAGGCCGACGCCACCATCGGGTCGTCCATGGCCCCGACCTCGTCCAGCACCCGGAAGGCCACCTCGACCGGCTCGGGCTGGCTGCCCGGCCCTCGGAGATCTGGCTCCAGCGCGTTGCCGAACCCACCGTCGGCGTTCTGGTAGGCGGCCAGCGCCGCCAGCACCGGCCCCCGGTCCCCACCCATGAACAGGTGGGCGAACCGGTGCCGGTCGATCAGCCGCCCCGTCCGCCACACGAACCCGGCCGCGCCATCCAGCACGTCGGTCATCGTCGCCTCCTCATTCGCCGAATCCTCGTCGTCCACCGCCATGGTGGCCCGCGGCCGGCCGGCTGTCTTGGAGGAAACGGTCGTCCGGCCCGGCTAGCGGCCGGCGCGGATGGCGGCGGGGGAGCGGCCGGCCAGGCGGGCGCACTCGGCCGTCATGTGGGCCTGGTCGGCGTAGCCGGCCACGATCGCCGCCTCGGCCAGGGTCGGGCGCCCCTCGGGGCCGCGCTGGAGGAGGGCGAGCAGGCGCTGGAACCGCAGCACCCGGGCCAGGGTCTTGGGGCCGTAGCCGACGCCGGCCAGGAACCGGCGGCGCAGCTGGCGCTCCCCGAGGCCCACGGCAGGGCCGAGGGCCCCGACCCGGGCGGCGGCGGCCGGATCCCGCTCCAGCCAGGCAACGGCCGCCGCGACCAGCGGGTCGGGCCGGGCGGCATCGCCGGCGCGGGCGGTCAGGTCCGCGACCATGGCCTCCAGCCTGGCCGCCGGGGCGGCCTCCCCGACCCGCTCGGCCAGCTCGCGGCCGCGCCGGCCCCAGAGGGCGTCGGGCGCGACCCGGGTGTCGCGCAGGTCGCTGGCCGGCGGGCCGAGCAGGGACGGGGCCGCGCCGGGGTGGAAGCGGACCCCGACGGCGACCGCGCCGGGCCGCCGCCGGACCGGCCAGGGGCTGGTGTCGGGGCCGGCCAGGTGGAGCTCCGGGCCGGTGGCGACCAGGTCCATGAAGCCGTCGGGAACGACCCAGCCCGGACCGCCCTCGCCTTGAACGGTCAACTGCCAGAGGCAGCGCACCCACGGAGCCAGGACGGACGGAGGTGCCTGCTCACGGTAGGTGACGGCGGTTTTGGCCGCCCGGTCGCTTGACACGGTCGGTACCATCCCAGAAACGTACCCGTTACCTGCGACAGGAAGCTTGATGCCGCCCCAGATCACCCTGGTACTTATCGACTAGCGCGGGACCGCCGCCATAGGCGGACCCGCGCGGAACCTCCTACGCCCTCGGGCAGGAGGTTTTTTTCTTGCCCCGACCACCGCTACCACTGGGAGCAACCTTGAAGGTCACCGGCGCCCAATCGCTCATCCGCAGTCTGGAAGCCTGCGACGTCGACGTCGTGTTCGGCCTTCCCGGCGGGGCCATCCTGCCCGCCTACGACCCGATCCGGGAGTCGTCGGTGCGCCACATCCTGGTCCGCCACGAGCAGGGCGCCGGCCACGCCGCCGAGGGCTACGCCTGGGCCACCGGCAAGGTCGGGGTGTGCATGGCCACCAGCGGGCCGGGCGCGACCAACCTGGTCACGGCCCTCTGCGACGCCTACATGGACTCGGTGCCGCTGGTGGCCATCACCGGCCAGGTGCCGAGCTGGGCGATCGGCTCCGACGCCTTCCAGGAGGCCGACACCACCGGCATCACCATGCCGGTGACCAAGCACAACGAGCTGGTGCTGGACATCGACCGCATCCCCGGGGCCATCGCCGAGGCGTTCCACATCGCCGCCTCCGGCCGCCCCGGCCCGGTGCTGGTCGACGTGCCCAAGGACATCCTCCAGGCGACCACCGAGTGGGCCTGGCCGGCCACCAACGAGCTGCCCGGCTACCGGCCGGTGACCCGGCCCAACGGCAAGCGGGTCCGGGAGGCCGCGGCCCTGCTGCGGGCCGCCCGGCGGCCGGTGCTGTACGTCGGCGGCGGCGTCACCAAGGCCGGGGCCGAGGCCGCCCTGCGGGAGCTGGCCGAGGCCTCGGGGGCGCCGGTCACCACCACCCTGATGGCCAGGGGGGCCTTCCCCGACAGCCATCCCCTGGCCCTGGGCATGCCGGGCATGCACGGCAACTACGCCGCCGTGGCCGCCCTCCAGGAGGCCGACCTGCTGGTCGCCCTCGGGGCCCGCTTCGACGACCGGGTCACCGGCAACCTGGCCACCTTCGCCCCCAAGGCCAGGATCGTCCACGCCGACATCGACCCGGCCGAGATCGGCAAGAACCGGGTCGCCGACGTGCCCATCGTCGGCGACGTGAAGCTGGTCACCGAGGAGCTGGCGGCCGCCTACAAGGCGGCCGTGACCGCCGACGGGGCCGCCGACACCGAGGCCTGGCAGCGGGCCACGGCCCAGTGGAAGCAGCGCTTCCCGTTCCGCTACGACCAGCAGGACGGCGGCCCGCTCAAGCCCCAGCACGTGGTCGAGCGGGTGTCGGCCCTGACCGGCGGCGAGGCGGTGGTGGTGGCCGGGGTCGGCCAGCACCAGATGTACGCCGCCCAGCACTTCCGCTTCGACCGGCCCCGGTCCTGGATCAACTCCGGCGGGCTGGGCACGATGGGCTTCGCCGTGCCGGCGGCCATGGGGGCCAAGGTCGGCCGGCCGGACGAGCTGGTGGTGGCGATCGACGGCGACGGCTGCTTCCAGATGACCGCCCAGGAGCTGGCCACCTGCACCACCGAGCGGATCCCGATCAAGGTCTTCATCCTCAACAACGGCCACCTGGGCATGGTCCGCCAGTGGCAGGAGCTGTTCTACGACGAGCGCTACTCCGAGGTGCACCTGGGCTTCGAGTGCCCCGACTACGTGAAGCTGGCCGAGGCCTACGGCGCCCTCGGCCTGCGCTGCGACCGGGCCGAGGACGTCGACGCCACCCTGGAGAAGGCGCTGGCCACCGACGACCAGTCGGTGGTGGTGGACTTCCGGGTCGACACCCACGAAGGCGTCTTCCCGATGGTCCCGGCCGGCCGGCCCAACGACGAGATCATCCTCGGCCCCGAGTTCTCCCCCGAGGAGCAGGCGGCGGCGACCCGCCGGGAGGTGCGGACCCAGTGAGCACCCACACCATCTCGGTGCTGGTCGAGGACCGTCCCGGGGTCCTGGCCCGCATCTCCGGGCTGTTCAGCCGGCGCGGGTTCAACATCGACAGCCTGGCCGTCGGGCCGACCGAGGACCCGGGCCGCAGCCGCATGACGATCGTGGTCGACTGCGCCGAGCGGCCCCTGGAGCAGGTCACCAAGCAGCTCAACAAGCTGGTCCACGTGCTCAAGATCGTCGAGCTGGAGCCGGACCGGTCGGTGGAGCGCGAGCTGGTCCTGGTCAAGGTCAAGGCCGACCCGTCGGTCCGCTACCAGATCATCGAGCTGGCCGAGATGTTCCGGGCCAAGATCGTCGACGTCGGCCCCGACGCCCTGTCCATCGAGGCCACCGGCAGCCCGGCCAAGGTCCAGGCCATGCTCGAGCTGCTCGACCCCTACGGCATCCGCGAGCTGGCCCGCACCGGCCGGGTCGCCCTGGCCCGCGGCGGCAAGGGCATCGCCGACAAGCCCCTGCGGGTCGCCGCCCGACCCGCCTGACGCGAACAGCTCCATCGAAGGAGGCACCCAAAGCGATGGCCACCATCTACTACGACGACGACGCCGACCTCGGCCTCGTCCAGTCCCGCAAGGTCGCCGTGCTCGGCTACGGCTCCCAGGGCCACGCCCACGCCCTGTCCCTGCACGACTCCGGCTGCGAGGTCCGGGTCGGGCTGGCCGAGGGCTCGGCCAGCCGGGCCAAGGCCGAGGCGGCCGGGCTGACCGTGACCAGCCCGGCCGAGGCGTCGGCCTGGGCCGACCTGATCATGGTGCTGGTCCCCGACACCGTGCAGCGGCACCTGTACCGGAGCGACATCGCCCCCAACCTCAACCCCGGGGACGCCCTGTTCTTCGCCCACGGCTTCAACATCCACTTCGGCTACATCGAGGTGCCCGACACCGTCGACGTGGCCATGGTCGCCCCCAAGGGCCCCGGCCACCTGGTCCGGCGCCAGTTCGAGAACGGCCAGGGCACCCCGGTGCTGGTCGCCGTCGCCCAGGACGCCTCCGGCAAGGCCTGGGACCTGGCCAAGAGCTACGCCCGGGCGATCGGCGGGACCCGGGCCGGGGCGCTGGTCACCACCTTCCAGGAGGAGACCGAGACCGACCTGTTCGGCGAGCAGGCCGTCCTCTGCGGCGGCGCCACCGCGCTCGTCCAGGCCGGCTTCGAGACCCTGACCAAGGCCGGCTACCAGCCCGAGGTCGCCTACTTCGAGTGCCTGCACGAGCTCAAGCTGATCGTCGACCTGATGTACGAGGGCGGCCTGGCCGGCATGCGCTACTCGGTCTCGGACACGGCCGAGTACGGCGACTACAGCCGCGGGCCCCGGATCATCGACGACCGCACCAAGGCCGAGATGGGCCGCATCCTGTCCGAGATCCAGTCGGGAGCCTTCGCCCGCGAGTGGGTCGACGAGGACGACCAGGGCCGGCCCAACTTCACCCGGATGCGCGAGG
>OCZS010000075.1_pt1 | contig 29897 bp, 23 predicted proteins | sample 1539071 | NCBI WGS metagenome assembly OCZS01 (sample SAMEA3113584, study PRJEB22503) | soil metagenome
GGGCAGCTCGGATGCCGGCGTTCAGCGCGGCTGGTTTCCCGGCGTTCTGCTGCTGGATGAGGGTCACGCCATCCAGGTTCAGCTCGGCCACCAGGTCCCCGGTGCCGTCCGTCGACCCGTCGTCCACCACGACGACCTCGACGGGGTGATCGCTGGCCAGGAGCGACCGCAGCGCCGACTCGATTCCCGCTCGCTCGTTGTAGGCGGGAACCACGATCGAGACGGGCAAGGACACCGGCGGCCCCCAGCCCGACCGGCGTCGGGTCCGGCCGTGGCGTCGTGCCACACCGAGCATGAGGACCATCCGGGCGACGGTGAGCGCCCCGGCCACGAGGAGCAGCACTGCGAGGAAGCCGGCGATCCACTGCGAGATCTTGGTCGCCCAGACCAGAGCCCGGCCGCGCCACTCTTCACCGGTCGAGCTCGGATGGTACGCGGGGACCTGAGCCACCTCGCTGATGGTCGTGAACCGGTAGCCCGCTGACTTGAGTTTCGGAATGAGGATGTCCAGCGCGGCGACAGTCTGGGCGCGGTCTCCGCCTGCGTCGTGAAGCAGGATGACGGCACCCTCACCGTCCTTCGGCATCGCGTTCTGCACGATCCTCTCGACACCCGGGCGCTCCCAGTCGCGCGCGTCGACGTCGGCAAGGACGGTCATGTAGCCGTTGGCGTGCGCGTCCTGGATCAAGCTCCAGTAGCGGTCGTCGAGAGAGTCGGCGGAGAACACGTAGGGCGGCCGTAGCAGTGCGGTTGTCCTGCCCGTGATCCCCACGAGGGCCAACTGCGCCTGCGCGAGCTGCCACCGCTGCTGCCAGCGCGGAACGGTGCTCAGGTCCCGGTGGGTGAAGGAGTGGTTACCGATCTCGTGGCCCTCCGCCTGCTCACGGCGGACGAGATCGGGGTAGCGCAGCATCTGGCTGCCGAGGAGGTAGAAGCTCCCTGGCACGTTATGGCGGCGAAGGGTCTGGAGGATCCTCGGCGTCCAGGTCGGGTCCGGGCCGTCATCGAAGGTCAGCACCACCGTGCGCGGCGGCATCGGAACACTTGTCACCGCCCCGGCGCGCGAACCGATGACAGGTCCCCCGGTGCTGATCGACTCGGGAACCTGACCCGCCGGTCCGGGTGGACGGACGTACCCGGCGTCCGTCAGCTCCCCCGACACGTAACCGTTGAGAGCGAGGGCAGCCGTGATGGCCAACAGGACGACGACCAGTGCCAGCCAGTGCGCGCGAGGAGCGGGCCGCCCGCCCCGCACCTCACGCATCGGCGCTCGGCATCACGGACTTACCGACCCGGCCAGACTCGGCGACGGCACGGCCACGCCGAGAGACGCCGACGGGGCGACGCCGGGCAGTACGGGGGTGGGCGGCGGCGAGGGTGACGGTGTGGGCGACGACGTGGCAGGGGCCGGCGACGACGGGGCCGGCGCCGGTGACGACGGGGCCGGCGCCGATGACGAGGTGGACTGCGGGCTGGCAGAAGGAATGGGTGCGAGACCTCCGCCGGACCCGGAGCCGGTTGGTGTGGTCGTCGGCGCGGTCCCGACACCACCGGTGGGGACACCGCCGGACGGGCCCGCTGATGGCTCCCCGACGCCCGTTTCCGGAGGCGCGGTGGGGCTATTCACGACCGTGGGAGAAGGGCGCGTGGGAACCGCGGACTGTTCGCTCGACTGCCTCAGGCCGGGCAACGGCAGCAGATCCCCGGGATTGACGGGGCCGCCGGCGAGGCTGAAGCCGAGCAGCAGCACGTACCCCATGCACAGCGCGCCGGCGACGCCCAGGCTCCACATCACCCACGCACGGCGACTGCCAGACTCGTCGACGAACACCGGTGAGTGAGCGAGCTGCTGGACAGCCTCCCTCATGGGCGCCACAGTCAGGCCCTCCCTCCCTGATGGTCGCACTCTCCTCCGTTGAGTGACGGCTCGAGGCGGCGCCTACGTGTCTCGCGACGCCGTCACACCGAAGAAGACCCCGCGGACCCCGAGCCATGACGCCGCATCCTCGACTCGGCAGCGGCTTGCCACCCCCAACGAACTGGGCGTGGGGGTGGGAAGCTTGAGGATTTCCGCGTCATGCCTGCCCGCCCAAGGCGTTACCCCGTCGCGATGACCACCGTCGCTGGGTGAGCGTGTCGGCTGCCCGTGAGTGGCGACGCCGACATGGCCTACGGTCCACGGTGGTTACTCAGCCGACGGTCACGGTGGTTACTCAGCCCCATCCGGCATTCTCGACGTACCAGGTCTCGCGGACGGTGCGGCGCCACGTCGCTCGGTGTCGGATCTGCGCCGCGATGCCCACGAGGATCAGCACCAGCAGAGTCAGGTACCAGCCCCAGCTGTCGTTGACCGACTGGCTGAACGCCGCCCGGCTGAAGTCGCCGGAGTTCAGCGAACCCACCATCAGCATCAGGCCCGCCGCCACGCTGACGGCGCCGGCGATCGAGCTGAGGACGATGAGCACGACCATCGGCATGTTGCCGAAGACCGAGACCAGGCCCACCACGGCGCCAACCGCGACGCCGGCGAGGACCGCGACCCAGTTCCAGTCGATCCCGAGCGCGATGACCAGGCCCGAGCCGATGGCGAACCCGAAGGCGGCCATGGCGAGGACGACCGCTACGGCGTAGTAGAGGTAGGCCAACACCGCGAACACCAGGGCGCAGACGAAGCCCGAGACCCAGCCGAGAACCGAGCCGAGGAAGCGCTCCTCGGCCAGACCGGCGAAGAGGCCCGCGCCGAAGGCGAAACCGGTGAAGAAGCCCCAGATGGGTAACAAAACGCGCAGGACGTACTGCCCGGCGAAGAGCATGACGCCCCCCGCGATGATCGCGAAGATGCCCAGGACGATGTCGGCCATGGCGGCACTGTAGAGGTCGAGGGCCTTGACCCGCGGGACGTCAGGCCCCCTGTCGACACCCAGGTCCCCACCGCCTGGCGTGGTGATGGTGGTCGAGCCTCACAAAGTCGGCGCGATGGGATCCTCAGCGGCCGTCGCCCGGGAATGCGCCTAGGCTCGGGGCCGCCGGGCGGAGCGGGCCGGCGGTCCTATGGATGCGAGGAGAGACCCATTGAGCGGGCATCTGGCCGGCGACCACGTCTTGGCGACCGCAGGAGGCGTCGTCGCCCTTGGCCTTGCTCGTCGGAAGTGCTGGGCGCGCCGGGCTCGGATGCGACCGGCCTGCCCGAGGCCGAGCCGGTGAGCCGACTGGCTACGCACGTGGGCAACGAGCTCCACGGCCGCGAAGTCGCGGTCGGTGCGACGTCGACAACCGTGGCGTCTTGATGCACAGCAGCGCGCGGCCAACCGCGCCGGAATCGGCTGGCCGCCGAGTGCTCAGTTTCCGGCGTCCCTGGGTGTGGATCGTCATCGCCGTCGGCCTGCTCCTCGTCGGCGCCCTGGTGAGCCGAGTGGTCCTCGCCCTGCGTGAGGTGGACCTGACGCAGGACATCACCCCGGAGTGGGCCTACCTCATCACCGCCGGGCTGGTGTTCGCCGACGGCGTGTGTGCGCTCTTCCCGGCGGAGACCACGCTCATCACGGCATCCGCGCTGGCTGTGGAGGGGGTGCTCGACCTGCGTCTCGTCATGCTCGCCGGGGCAGTGGGTGCGGTCGGCGGAGACTCTGCGCTGTACTGGCTGGCCCGGCTGAGCCGCCACAGGTTCCAGTCGCAGCTCGACGCGGCCTTGCGAAACGACAAGACGGCGGAGGCGATGGACATCATCGGCTCGAGCGCGCCCGTCTTGCTGGTCGTCGGCCGCTACGTCCCGGGTCTCAGGTTCGTGGTCAACGCCTCCTGCGGACTCGCGCCCCTTCCGTACCGGCGCTTCCTGCCCTGGTCCGCAATCGGGGGCACCTTGTGGTCGGTGGTCACCTGCCTCACGGCCTACTCACTCGGAACGGCGTTGGAGGACAATCCACTCGCCGCGCTGGTCCTGGCGAGCTTGGTCAGCACCTTCGCGGTGGCGGTCGTCTTTATCCTCATCCGGCGGCACCGGGCCAAAGTCGCCGCCCGGTCCGCGTCAGCTGGCCCTTCTGGCGGCGACCGCGTCCCCGGCGGCTGACGAGCGTGCGCTGGGTAGCACCGACGAGTCCCCCGACCCAGGCCACGCTGCCAACCACCCACGTCGCGATCCGGTCCGGCACAGCAGAGGGAGTCACCACAACAGTCCGCCGGGTTCGAGTCCCTGTCCTGAGCAGCCGAGCGCACGGGACTCGGCATCCGCACACTTCGCCGAAGAATCCCCAGCGGCGTTCTTGCCGCCCGGTCTCCGTGTCGTCCACGTCGACCCAGATGACGTCGACCGAATGTTGGTCCGAGTTCCGACGGACAGTGGCTCACCGCGGACGCGACATCCGCAGCCGCACTCGATGCCGGGGCGGGTCGGAGCCCAGTACGGTCACCGCGTGGACACAGCCCTCCTTTCTGCCATACCGGGCGATTCCGTCGACCCACCGCCCACGGACCTACCGAGGCAGGTCCGCGCCCTGCAGTCCCGCGAGGGACTGGTCGGCGAGAGTGCGAGCCTGGCGATGCGAACCAGCATCCGCTTCACGGTTTCGAGGGCAACCCTGCTGGCGGCAGGGACCACGTACTATCTCTTCCTCGCCCTGTTCTCCGCCCTCGCCCTGGCCTACGGCCTGACGGCCGCCTTGGGCGCCGAACAGCTGTCCGCCTACATCACCGAGGCCGTGTCCGCCGCATTTCCGGGCCTGACTGGGCAGACCGGAATCGACCCGGACGTGCTGCGGAACACCGCTCAAGTGACCTCCATCGTCAGCGCCGTCGGCTTCCTCTACGGCGCCACCGGCGCGGTGATGGGTGCCAGCCGCTCGCTGCACGCCGTCTACGGCGCCCCCAACAACACCCGCAACTACGTCGTGGTGCGGTTCTGGGCCGTCGGGTGGTTTCTGCTGCTGGCGCCGCTGGTCCTGCTCTCGTTCGTCAGCGCCAGCGTCACGGCGAACCTTTTCGACCGGCTCCTCGACGCCGTGGGTCTGCAGTGGAGCGGACCCACGCCGCTGCTCGACGTCTCCGCGCTGGCCCTGACGCTGCTGCTGAACTTCATCGTCGTCCGCGTGATGCTGGGCCAGCTCGGCGGCATCCGCCCACCACGCACACCCCTGCTGGTTGGCACCGCCGTCGGGGCAGTCGTCATCGAGGTCCTCAAGCAGGCCATGGCCCTGCTGGTCGGGTTCGTCGTCGGCAAGCCTCAGTACGCCGTGCTCACGGCACCCATCGGCATCTTGTTCGTCCTGTACCTGCAGGCCATGACCCTCTATGCGGTGGCGTCGCTGACCGCGGCCGTGGCGGAAGGGCCCAGCCCTGCAGAACAAGTCCCATAGGCGAGATCGGGCGTGCGTGGGCGGCACCAGCTGCATCGGGTCGGCGTACTTGGGGCAAGAGTGCGTGCAGCCGGCTCTCCGTCTGCGCGGACGTGAACCGGTTCGGCCCGAACGTCACCAGGCGTTCCCGCACGGTGCCTGGGAGAGCCCGAACGCGCGTCGACGCCAAGCCGTTCATGGGCGTCGTCCACGCCCAGGGCATGCCATTCGGCGTGGTCAAACGCTACAGCGTCGGTTGATACCGACCGACGTTCGGGGTCACGTGGCCTCCGGCGCCACAAGGAAATGCGTGCTGAATCCACTGCGCGTTTGTTCTAGCCACCCAGGGACCAGACGTTACGGCCAAGGACGCTGCGGGCGCGCCCGGTCATCACCGAACGACAACGTGCCGCCCCCTGAAGCCCCCTGGCATCGTGGCGGTGAACCGCTCGGGAAGGCGTCGAACGGAGCGCGATTGCACTGGAGGCGCTCCAGTCACCCCCTTCCGCCCCGCACCCGGACCGCGAGGGCCCGGCGCCTCCGACCGCGATGCAAGCATCGTTCCTGCGGTCTTCTCCCTTCACATCGGTGGTCGTTCGGTCTGGCGGCGCTGACCATCGTGCTGGGTGTCCTGCTCGTCCTGATCCGCTCGGCATTACGTGGTCCGGGGCGGGTTGCCGGGATCAACAACTCCAGCACCGAGCCCATGACGAGGTGACACGACCGTGCCGGCGTAGGAGGGCCCAGCGAGCCCGCCCGTCGGATGGCGGGCGCTCCGGGCCTGTGGCAGTGATGTCGCCAATCCGCCCGGGTCCAACGACCGGCCCGGCCCGCGGAGCGGGACCGGGCCGGTTCAAGGGTGGGACGCGGACAGGTCAGCCCTCCTCGACCTCGTCCGCGATCGCACGGATGTCCTTGGCGACGACGCCGTCGACCGCCCTCTCCACGATGCCGTTGGCCTTGGCCAGCGCCTCTCGAATCTCGACCGCACCAGGATCGGAGACCAACGCCACGATCCCGGAGTGGCCCGGGGGCACCGCATCCGCGAGATCCTTCTCAAGGCCGATCTTGTTGTGGAGCTGCTTTGCCTTACCCAGTGCTGCGCCGCCTGCACCAAGCGCCACGGCACTGCCGATGATCGAGGGCGGGAAGACCAGGCCGAGGGCTGCGCCACCCACGAGCCCCCACTTCGTGCCGCGCTTGGTGGAGTGGTCGGTGGCCTTCTCGATCTCGAGCTTGCCGTCGGCGTCACGGTTGACCACAACGACACCGTCGATGGCGAAGTGGCGGCCGTCCTCGAGCGACCTCAGGGCCGTGTACGCCTCATGCGCGGCGGTGGTGTCATTGAAGTCGGCCACGAACAACGTGCTGGCGCCGTCGCTGAGGGCAGCAACATCGGCGGTGAACTCGGTGGGGGTTTCGTCGGACATGCGGGACTCCTTCGGTGATGACGTCGTTGTGGTGGCGACGATCCTGACCATGGACGGTGCAGCGGGCCAAAACTGAGCCCCGGAGGGGCATGGCACCTGCGGTGCCTTGACGCTACCGCGGGGTCGCAGAAACCCGAAAGCGTTCACGCCCCGTTGCGACATGGGCGCATGCCTCCGTCCCGGGTGCCGTCGTCCGAGTGCCGTTGTCAGCTCGTTGGACTGGGTTCCGGGCTGACCGTGGGAGACGGGCTGGCCGACGGGGTGCCCTTCACCTCGGCGATGGCCTTCTCCAGCGCGGCGATGGTGGCCGCGTCGACGGTGCCGGTGACCTTCACCCCGAGGTCCATCTGCAGCTTCTCGAGGGCGGCGGTGAGGGCGTCGGTCCACACACCGTCGACCGGGCCATCCCAGTAACCGGCTAGTTTGAGGGTCTGCTGCACCGCGGCGGTGGATGCCGTCTCCTCCTGGGCGGCCGCGCCGCCCTTGGCCGCGAGCTCGGAGCGAAGCGCCTTCTCGGTCGCCTTGTCGAGGGTGCCGGTCTGCGGGAGCCCGTTGGCCTCCTGCAGCGCCTGAACCGCCGCGACGGTCTTGGGTCCGTAGATGCCGTCGACCGCGGCCTCGTAGTACCCGGCGTCGGCGAGGGCCTGCTGAAGGGCCTTCGTGTACGAGCTCACGGACTTGGCCGCCGTGCCCTGCTGGGCGTCGGTGAGGCACCCGCTGTCGCCGATGAGCTGCAGCCAGGCCATCTCGAGGGCCACGGCCGCGGCGTTGAACTGCTCGGCCGCCTGGTCTAGCGGGGTCTTGTCGGTGATCCCCGCCTGCGCGGCCGCGAGCTCGCTCTGCGCCTCCTGCACCCGCGTGACGCTTGCTGGGGTCGGCGACGGGCTGGGGGTCTGGCTGGGCGGCACGGCGGATGGCGTCGTACCGGCGGCCGAGGCCTGGGCCGCCACGAGCGCGGCCTGCGCATCGGCGAGCTCCTGCTCCGCCGTGGCGACCGCGGTGCGCGTCTCGGCCACTGCCTGGGCCGACTTCTGCGCATCCTCCCCCGGCTGCGCGAGGTCGCTGCCGGCATCCTTGACGTCGCCGACCGTGGTTGCCGTCGCGTTCAGCACGTCACCGTAGCGGTCGATGGCGGTGACGTAGCTCGTGCTCGCCGTGCAGAACTCGCTCTCGGCGGCCGTCGCGGCGGCCTCGGCCTCGGCCAGCGCCTCCTCCTTGGCCGTCACGGCGGCCTGCGCGCCCTTGAGCGACGTGTCCTGCGCGTCACCGCTGCACGCCGTCAGGGCCAGGAGCAGGATGCCGGTCACGGCGAGCGTGAGGGGCCGGACGCCGGAGCGACACGGGGAGAACGGGTTCGGGTTCACGGGGGTCTTCCTGTCCGGTGTCAGGCTGTCGCCGCCGACGTGGGTGTCGCCGTCGTGGGGAGGGTGTGGGTGTGTGCGGAGGCGGCCGCCGCGGCATCCTCCAGGGTGCCTGTTGCACTGCGGGCCTGCCGGCCCATGATGACGGCCATGGCAACCCCGGCGAGGCTGAAAAGGGCCATCATCCAGGAGGTGGCCTGCAGGCCGTTGGTGAGCGCCTCCCCCGTGGGCTGTCCCTTCGCTTCGCCGGAGGCCGTCACCGAGCTGTAGATGGTGGCGGCCAGCGCGGTCGCAACCGCTGCGCCTACGTAGCGGGCCATGTTGGACACCCCGGAGGCCGATCCGACCTGCTCGACGGGAACGCAGGCGGTCGAGGCCGACGAGGCCGGTCCGTTGGACAGCCCCATTCCCACCGCGATCGCAATGAGGGGGATGACGAAGGCACCGTAGAGCCAGTCCGCGTCGGCCAGGCCGATGACCGCAAACCCGGCCGCGGTGATCGCGAACCCCAGCCCCACCACCTGGCGGGCCCCCAGCCGAGCCGCGAACCTAGGAACGAGTGGAGCGACCACGACCAGGCCGACGGTGGCCGGCAGCGTGGCCAGCCCCGCCTGCAGGGGGGTGAACCCCAGCGAGCTCGGGTCTTGGAACCACAGGCTCAGCACGTACATCAGCGCATTGATCGTCCCGGCACCGATGAGGATCGCGACCGTGGAGCCCACGAGGACGCGGTTGCGCAGCAGCGCGAGGTCAAGAAGGGGCACCGGCATCCGCTTCTCCACCACGACGAACGCGACGGCGGCCGCGACGGCTACAAGCAGGCTGAGGACGGTGGCGGTTGAGAACCAGCCCCATGAGCTCCCCTTGCTCAGCGCGAGGATGAGTGGACCGAGGGTGAGGGCGATCAGCACGCTGCCGGCGTAGTCGATCGAGCGCGACCGGTTCGGGTCCCGTGACTCCTGGACGCTGCGGCGCGTGATGAGCATGCAGACCAGCCCGACACCGGCATCGAGCCAGAACAACCCCTGCCAGCCGGTGATGTCGACGAGTACGCCACCGATGAGGGGCCCGGCCGCGGCGCCGACGGCGGCGGCGGCCCCCCAGAGGGAGACTGAGCGCAGCTGTTCCTGGCCCGAGTTGGCGACGGTCAGCAAGCTCAACCCGCAGGCGAGGATGGTTGAGCCGGCCGCGCCCTGGATGAACCGGCCGGCGATGACGGCGCCGCCCGAGCTTGAGAGTCCGATGAAGACGCAGGACACCACGAACAGCGCCAGCCCGAGCTGGAACACCCGACGGCGCCCGAAGACGTCGCCCAGTGACCCGGACGTCACAATGACCGCCGCTCCGACGAGCGAGTAACCGGTGACCGCCCACTGCAGGGTATCGACGGAGGTTCCGGTGTCGGCGCTGATCGCGGGCAGCAGGATCGAGACGGCCGAGGTGTTGGCGTTGACGACGAGCGTGGACAGGCAGGTTGCGGCCAGCACGCCGTTGGCGCGGAAGCCGGTCGAGGTGGTCGCCGAGGCGGTGGTCACCGGCCCGCGCCCGCGGCCAGCAGCTGCAGCAGCAGTGCCTGGGCGACGACGAGCTTTTCGATCTCGGTGGGGTCTACGCTCTCGTCGGACGCGTGGATCCGTGCCAGCGCGGTGTCCTCCGGCCCCCAGAGGATGAACTCGGACCGCGGCGATGCCTGCTGCAGCGTGCGCAGCAGCGGGATCGACCCGCCCGAACCTGCCTCTCCCACAGGCTTGCCGAACGCCTGCTCCAGAGCGGTGCGCGCTGCGTCGTATCCCGGGCCGGAGGTGTCGCAGCGGAAGGGAGGAGCCTCCTTGGTGCGCTCGACGGTGACCTGCGCGCCCCACGGCGCGTGCGACTCGAGGTGCGCGACCAAGGCGTCGAGCTCGGCCTTGGGGTCGGTGCCTGGGGCGATCCGCATCGAGATCTTCGCCTTGGCCTCGGGGATGAGCACGTTCGACGAGCCGGCGATGCGCGTCATGTCGACGCCGATCGCGCTGATCGACGGGTGGGCCCAGAGCCGGTCGGCGACCGTGCCTGTGCCCACGAGCTCCACGCCCTCGGCGATATCGGCGCTTGCCCGCAGGTCCTCCGGCGTCATGTCTGCACCGGCCCACGCGCCGGTGGTGGCCCCGGCAACCGCCACGTCACCGTTCTCGTCGTGCAGCGTCGCGAGGAGCCGGGCCAGGGCCATCATCGCATCGGGCACCGGTCCACCGAAAACCCCCGAGTGCAGGGGGTGCTCAAGCGTGCGCACACTCACGACGCACGCCACGTCGCCACGCAGGGCGGTGGTCAGCACGGGCTCACCGACAGTCAGGTTACCCATGTCGCACACGATGAAGACGTCACACTGGAACAGGTCGGGGTGCGCCTCGACGAAGGCCTCGAGGTTGCTCTCGGTCTCCTCCATCCCCTCGAGCACCAGTTTGACTGTGCACGGCGGCTTGCCGTCGAAGATCCGCAGAGTGCCCAGGTGGGCCACCAGCCCGCCCTTGTCGTCGGCGGCGCCGCGCCCGAAGATGCGCCCGTCCTTGTGGGTCGCGACCCACGGATCCGTCGACCAGCCCTGCTCGGGCGGGGCGGGTTGCACGTCGTAGTGGGCGTAGAGGATGACGACCGGCGAGCCCTCCGGCCCCTCGATCTCGCCATAGATGGGCGGGTACCCCGAGGGGACGTCCATCAGCCGCGCGTTGGTGAACCCAGCCTCCTGGAACAGCGCGAGGGTGCGTTCGGCCATCTGGTGCACTGGCTCCTCCGCGTAGCCCGGAAATGCGATCGACGGGATCGCCACCAGCTCTTCGAGGTCGCCGATGATGCCCGGCATCAGTGCGCCGGCCTTGCCGGGGATCTCGGAAACGTCCATGAAGGTACAGCCTTTCTTTTGGATTCGACGGCTTCACGGGGTGCGATCAGAAGAAGATGGCGCCAATGGCCGCGCCGACGACGATGGTCGTGACGGACAGCACGAGCATCGGGACGAAGAAGCTGTGGTCGAGCAGCTTGGTGCCGAGCTTCGTCGACCCGGTGCGGTCGAAGTTGGCCGCCGCGATCTGGGTGCCGTTGGCCGGGAGGGTGTAGACGCCACCGAGGGCGCCAGCCCACATCCCGGTCACGACGCCGGCTGGCAGACCGGCTGCGAGGCCGATCGGGACGATCGTCCGGGTGGCCGTCGACTGGCTGGTGGTCAGCGCGGCGACAAGGAACACGGCGAGGGCGAAGATGAACGGCCAGCTGGTGACCCACTCACCGATTGTGGAGATGATGTACTCCTCGTGCGCGGCGATGAAGGTGGCGGTCAGCCACGCGATCCCGAAGAGGGCGATCGCCGAGATCATCCCAGCCTTGAAGACCGACTGGTCCGGCACGTCGCTGACCTTGGGGCGGCCGACGTAGAGGATGATCGATCCGACGACGAACATGATCAGGACGATCGTGGTCGTCATGTCGACCAAGACGGTCTCGCCCTCGACCTCCCACGACGGGCGAAGGTCGGGGAAGATCCCGAAGAACACGATCGCGACGACACCGAGCAGGAAGACGATCGCGGAGTTGCGTCCCGGCTTGGTGTAGGTGAGCTTGGATGCTGCCGACTCACCGTCGGTCGACCTCTGCGGTGCCGGCAGCTCCCCGGAGTCGATCTTGGCCTGGATGTCCGGGTCGTCGTCGAGGTCCTTCCACATCCGGTTGACGACGAGGGCGGTCACGATGATGCCGATGACGCAGGCCGGGAAGGTGATCGCGAGGATCTGGCCGAGACCGAGGTCGTAGGGGGCGACGTCGGTCAGGGTGAGCATCGCGGCCATGGCCGCCGAGACCGGTGAGGCCGCAAGCGCGATGCCGGACTGGACGACGGTGACCGTCAGCGGTCGGGCCGGCCGGATCCTGTTCTTGTAGGACACGTCGTAGATCACCGGCAGCAGGGGGTAGATGATGTTACCCGTCCCCGAGCCGACGCAGAACAGGAACGTCGTCAGGGGCGCGATGACGGTGATCTGCTTGGGGCGCTTCTCGATCACCCGAGCGGCGACGGCGACCATCCAGTCGATACCGCCCGCGGCCTGCATCAATGCCGCGGTGGTGACGACCGCGAGGATGATGGCGATGGCCGCGGCAGGCGGGTCTCCGGGCGCCTCACCGAAGATGAAGACCAGGATGAAGGTGCCTACTCCACCCCACAGCCCCACCCCCACCCCCCCGGCCCGGGTGCCCATGACGATGCAGCCCAAGACGACGAGCGCCTCGAGGACGAAGCTCACGCTCATGGTGAGTCCTTTCTGGTGGTTGAGGTCATCCGGTCACCCGGTCGCGCACTGTGAGTCGAGCAGGTTCCGCACCGGGGCCAGGGCTGCTCGTATGTCCTCGCCGGCCTGGGTGATCTGAGGTGCCAACGTCTCGGCCGCCGCGTAGCGGGCCACGACCAGAGCGGCACGGATCTCGTCGAGCTGCTGACGGGCCACGCCGATGGCCTGGTCGAGCCGCCCGTCGGACACCGCCTGGATGCGGTCGAGGGCGTCCCTGAGCTTGTCGACCTGCTGGTGCAGCTGGTCGGCAGAGGCCTGCAGCTGCTCGGTCGTGCCCGACGCCACTGGTGCGCTCGCCAGCTGTTGCACCGACGCCTGGACCTCGGCGTAACGTTCACACAGTCCCGTCGGTGACGGCGCAGTGCCACACGCACCCAGCACGGTCGCGACGACGAGCGCGAGGGCCGGTGCGGCCAACCTCCTCAGACCGGTCATGCTCCTACCTCCTGCGACAGCGGTGACTGGGTGACGATCCTGGTGAGGATGCGGGCCGCCGTGACCAGGTCGGCGACCGCGATGTGTTCGCTCGTCGCGTGCTCGTCGACCATGCCGGTCGACAGCGCCACGCAGGGAATCCCCTTGGCGTTGAAGTAGTTGCCGTCGGTGCCCCCTCCTGACTTACGTGGCACGACCTCCAGGCCGAGCGAGCGGATTGCGGCCGCGGCCTCGCGGTACGGGCGGGCGTCCTCTGCGATCTTGTAGGTGCGGTAGATCTCCTCGGCGTCGAAGTCGACCTTGGCACCACGGGCGGCCGCTGTCTCTTCGCACGCGCGGCGCATGGCGTCGAGCTGGGCGTCGAGCTTGGCCTGGTCGTGGCTGCGGGCCATCCCCTGGAGAATGACGCGGTCAGGGATGACATTGCGCGCCTCCCCGCCGGTGATGGTGCCGATGTTCGCGACGGTCTCGTCGTCGATCCGCCCCAGGGGCATCGCGGCGATGGCGTCGGCCGCGACCTGTACGGCGCTGATGCCCTTCTCCGGCTCGACGCCGGCGTGGGCCTTTCGCCCGGTGAACGTGATGGTGAGGTAGACGGAGGTGGGCGACCAATAGGTGATGGCGCTGATGGGGCCTGCCGTGTCGAGGACGAACCCATGGGTCGCATGGAGCGTCGAGACGTCAAGGTGGCGTGAGCCCACGAGTCCGCTCTCCTCCCCCACGGTGCAGACGAACTCCATGGTGGGGTGTGGCGACCCGGGGTTCTCCTGCAACAGGGTCAGCACCTCGAGGCAGCCGGCGATCCCTGACTTGTCGTCGGCGCCGAGGATGGTGGACCCGTCGGTCCGGATGACCCCGTCGTCGCCGATGACGGGCACGATGCCACGGTCCGTGCCAGCGGTGTCCATGTGAGTCGACACAAGGATCGTTCCAGGACGCGTGCCGGACAGGACAGCGACGAGGTTGCCGACGTCGTCGCGGCGGGTCGTGCAGCCGAGCCGGCTGAACCGCTCCTCGAGCGCCCGCCCGATCACCTCCTCGGAACCGGTGGGGCTGTCAATCGCCACGAGGTCGAGAAACGTACGAAGCAGCCGATCCTCGTCGACCTGCACCGCTGTCATCCCTCCACTCTCCGCCGGCCGGGCGAGCTGCCAAGGCTGGCAACGGCGCCGACCGCGCGGTCTGATGTTATGGCGCAGCCACGGTCACCTCCTCACCCGGCGCGGGTGAGGTCACCCTTGTCAAACCCCGCCCCGGGGCCGTGCAGCGGTTGTCCCCATCGCAACGCGTATCGAAATGATCCGCACCTCGACCACTGCCCGGCCCGCTTGCCACCAGACCGCAGCCCTTACCCCGACGCGTGTCCTCGCCCGAGCCCGGGCGCATGTCCTTCGAAGTCCCTCCTGAAGCTGAATGGCACGATCACACGAGCGGGAAACGCACTCGCTGGCGGCGTCCTGCTCCCATAAAGGGCTGAGCACCGCACGCTCCGCCGGAGGGTCTCCTACGGTGAGCCCGCGGCCTACCGCATCGGTGCGCGCGCCAATCCGCGTCGACCCTGAGGACGTCGACCGCCTCATGGTGCGTATTGCACCGCCGAGGCATGAGCTCGGCACAACAAAGCTGTGACGCCCGGGTAGGTGTTGTGCCCGGCGACGGCGTACTGGCACTCGTTCAGGCCGCTACTGACACGCGGGGGTGCGATGTGCCCCAGGGCATGCCGCCAGAGTCCTGCTGGACCTCAACAGCGGAGACCCGAACTGTCACGTCAACGGCTGTTCGATCGCGGGCGAGGAGGCGCGGACTGAGTGTCCACCAGTTCAGAGAGAAGTTGAGCGGCCGACCACGTGCCTTATCGATCGCGCGTCACGCCCGCCCAGGGCCGGCGACGCTCAGCGGTACGTTGTTTCACGTATGTTGCACGAACCGGGTCTCGCGACCCCCTAGGCCTCTGACCTGCAGAGACTCCCGTCGGGCTGACAGGATTTGAACCTGCGACCCCTTGACCCCCAGTCAAGTGCGCTACCAAGCTGCGCCACAGCCCGTGGCTGCCCCTCGCGGGAGCGACGAAACCCTATCCCATAGAGCGAGGACCCGACCCAAACCCCATGGCGGGGCCTGCCTCCAGACACACGCCCTTGGGTGGTCCCCAGCTCCGGCGGGGCTGCTGCGGGGTGGTGTCTGTCATTGGACTTTCCTCTCGGTTCCGCGTCAGGTTGCCGGGGGAAGTCGGTGCTGTAGGCACGTCACGCGGTCGCCACGTCGCGAACCGCGCTGCGCGTAGAGCGTTTGGGCCAGGACGAGCGTGTCGATCCGTGGAGTCGACACCCTCTTCCTGCTGAATGCAGGCCGCAGACTCCTCCCCCCGGGGCACCAGCGCGAGCCGGTTCCAAGGCGATCGCCCATGGATGAATCCTCTCGTCGCGCCCCGCCATCGTCCCGCGGCGGAGACACAGGTTCATCACCCCCGGGGTGAAGTCCGGCCCCCCAGTCGTGGGTCTCTCCGTGCCCACGACCGAAGCGATCGCTGCGCTGTCCTACCACCGTCGGAGAATCGAGACGCCGGACCTTGACCATGGCCGCCCGGCCGGAGAACTGTCATGGGGATGGCGCCGGCACACGAAGATGCGGGAGAGTGCGGACCCATGACGCAACGGCGGCCTCCCGTGTCGAAATCCCGGCAGGACGTCTGGAGGCGTGGGCTGTTGGTGCTGTGCCGGATCTCGCTCTGGGTGTCGGTGCTCTTTGCGGCGTACTTCCTGATCCCCGCACCGACCTCCTCCGAAGGCTCCGGCATCCCGTGGCTGATTCTCCAGCTGGCCGTTTTCGGAGTGGTTGTCGGCGTTCAGGTGCCAGCCATCATCGAGGCGAAGCACCCGATCCTGCGGGCAGTGGAGGCCCTGGCGGTTCTCGTTCCGGTGTACCTGCTGATCTTCGCCCGGATCTACCTGGCGAACTCTCTCAGCGACCCGTCGGGCTTCTCCCGGCCGCTCGACCACACGACGGCGCTGTACTTCACGGTCACGGTCTTCGCCACCGTCGGGTTCGGAGACATCGTCGCCCAGAGCAACAGCATGAGGCTGCTGGTGACGCTCCAGATGCTGCTCAACCTCGTGGTGCTGGGAGTGGGGATCAGACTGCTGACCGCCGCGGCCCGACGAGGCGTCGCCCGACGAGGCGGCCACACCGACCTCGGGGAGCGGGACCGGCCCCTCGACTGAGGAAGCACGGCATGTGTGTGCGATGACGTCGACACCGCGGTCGTCCGGCACAAGTTTCGACGCCCCGGACTGCCGACCGGCGTTCCCTGACTGGAAGTGCCGTGAACGGCCGGCCACGGCCACTGAAAATCGCCCGGATCGGTTGAAGGCCGCGGGGGCATGCCCTCTTAGCGTCGGCGGGAGCGGACCCGGGGCCGGTGGGGATGATGCCGCATGAATGACGCATTCCGCCTCCGGCGATCTCCGAGGACACCGGGATGTCGGTCACCACGCTGGAGCGGGCGGTGACCCGCTGTTCGCTGGTCGGCGCCGCCGTGATCGTGACGTCGGGCTCGCTGGGTGACGTCTTCGGCCGCAAGCGGGCCTTCCAGCTCGGTCTGATGCTGCTCGTCGCGTCGTGCATCCTCATCGCTATCGCGCAGTCCGGCGGGGTCGTGATCGCCGAACGCGTCATCCAGGGCGCGGCCGGGGCGACGATTCTGGTGTCCGGGCCGAGCCTGCTGTCCGGCGCCAACCAGGAGAGGCACAGCATCGAGCCGTGTCGCGGTGGGGGCAGCGGCCGGCCCGCTGCTGGGTGGCGTGCTCGTCGACATCACCGGGTGGCAGGGGCAGTTCTGGATCGACGCCGGTGTGGCACCGGGGTGCATGGTGTTGACCGCCGCGAGCATGACCGAGTCCCGGGACCCCCGACCGCCCACGGTCGATCGACTACGCCGGCACGGTGCTCATCGCGCTGACGTCGACGCCACTCATCCTCGCGGTGACCACGAGCAGCGACTGGGGATGGTTCTCGGTGGCCACCCTCGGGCTGCCTTGCCGTCCCGGACAAGCTGGGCGTCGGGAGCCAGCTGTCCACGGGTGTCGGCGCCGGGTTCGCGTTCATCGCCGTCGAAGGACGAGTCGCCGTGACGCTTCTGGATCTCGGGCTGCTCCGCCCACAGTGCTGGTCGGCTCGACCATCGCGATCCTCATGGGTGCCGGCGGCAACAGCATCGGTGCCCGAGAAACAGGTCGGCGGAGTGTCCGGGGTCTCGGACATGGCCAGGTACGTCAGCGCGGCGGTGGCCACAGCCCTGGCCGCTACGATCTTCAGCAGTGTGACCGCCAGCCAGGCGGCCGACGGCGCGTCGCCGTCCGTGGCGCTGGCCACTGGCTTGGCCGCAGAGTCGTGGAGGATGGCCGTCTCAGCTTATGAGGGTCCTCATGGCCTTCGTGATGGCCCGGCACCGCGTCCCCACGGGCACGCTGAACGACGCGGCTGCGGCGGCGGCCGCTCACACGCACACGTTGCCGACCTCCGAGCAGCCGGATCAGGGAGCACCAGATGAACGCCACCACACACCCGGGCCAGGTTCCGTTCACCAGCGAGGACTATCAGGCGCGGATGCGCCGGGCTGTCGCAGAGGCCACCCGCGCCGGTCTCGACGGGCTCCTCGTCATGCCCGGACCGGAGCTGGTGTGGCTCACCGGCTACCGGCCCACGGCGATCACCGAGCGGCTCACCGCCCTCGTGCTCACGCCCGACCGGCAGCCGACCCTGTTGGTGCCGACCCTGGAGCGTCCGGATGCCGAGGCGGCGGCTGGCGCTCCCGGCCTGGACATCGTGGACTGGGCTGACGGCGAGGACCCGTTCGCGAGGGCCGCTGCGCTCGTCCGTTCGGGGGCGACCATGGGGATCTCCGACTCGGCCTGGGCGATGCACCTGATCGGTGTGCAGGACGCGGTGCCGGGCAGCTCCTACCGGTCGTTGAGCCAGAGCCTGCCGATGCTGCGGGCCGTCAAGGACGCCGCCGAGCTGGCGCGGCTGGAGGCGGCGGGCGCCGCCGCGGATGCGACTTATGAACAGATCCTGGGCGTCAGGTTCGCCGGCCGGAAGGAGACCGACGTCGCTGCCGACCTGGCACGGATGCTGCAGGAGTTCGGCCATGAGCAGGTCGACTTCACGGTGGTCGGCTCCGGACCGAACGGCGCCGATCCGCACCACGAGGCGGGCCACCGCACAATCGAGGTCGGCGACGCGATCGTCCTCGACTTCGGTGGGCTCATGGACGGCTATGGCTCCGACACCAGCCGCACGGTGTGCGTCGGGGAGCCGTCCGCGGAGATCCGCCAGGTGCACGAGGTCGTCCGGCTGGCACAGCAGGCAGGCGTCGAGGCCGTCCGGCCCGGCGTCGCCTGCCAGGAGATCGACCGGGCGGCCCGCGTGGTCATCACGGACGCGGGATACGGCGAGCGGTTCATCCACCGAACCGGCCACGGCATCGGCACGACCACCCATGAACCGCCGTACATGATCGAGGGCGAGGAACAGCCCCTGGTTCCAGGGATGTGCTTCTCCGTCGAGCCCGGCATCTACCTGCCTGGGCGTTTCGGGGTCCGCATCGAGGACATCGTCACCGTCACCGGGTCCGGGGGGCAGCGGTTCAACAACACGTCTCGCGACCTCCACGTCGTCGAGTAGGAACAACGTCACCCTCTGAGGGTGAAGGTCACCCTCCGAGGGTGAGGCCGCGGCGGTCCTCGATTCCTACGCTGGGCGCCGCGGATGGATTGACCAATCGAGTGGCCTGGAGGTCCGAATGGCAACACACTGGTTCGATCGAGCAGCCCGATGAGCGCCGCCGACGTACCTGCCGGCGCTGCCGACTCCGTTCCCGTCGCTCGCACCCGGGTGGCCGGCACCCAGTGGATCTCCTGGGTCGCCCTCGCGATGATGACCACGAGCTCCGTTGCCAGCCTGCGGGCGGCGCCGACCATGGCCGTCTACGGCCTCGCCTGCGTGTTCCTCTATCTCCTGCCCGCGGTCGTCTTCCTGCTGCCGACGTCGCTGGTCTCCGCGGAGCTGGCGTCGGGGTGGGAGGGCGGCATCTACAAGTGGGTGTCGGAGGGCATCTCCAAACCGATGGGCTTCCTCGCGGTGTGGTGCCAGTTCGCGATGACGATCTTCTACTACCCCAGCCTGTTGGGGTTCGTGGCGAGCACCCTCGCCTACGTGTTCAACCCCGAGCTGGCCAGCAGCGGCGTCTGGACCGCGGCGGTGATCATCGTCGTCTACTGGTCCGGGGTCTGGGTCTCCTCACGAGGGACCAAGGGCGTGGCGGGCCTCGCTAGCGGCGGTCTCATCATCGGCACCCTCATCCCGGGCGTGGTCCTGGTCCTGCTCGGCGTGGTGTTCCTCGGGCAGGGAAACGAGTCCGCAGCACCGATGACCGCGGACAACCTCCTGCCGGCCTGGGCCGGGCTCTCGAGCCTGGTGCTCATCGTCAACAACTTCCTCTCCTACTCCGGCATGGAGATGAACGCCGTTCACGTGTCGTCGCTGAGGAATCCACCCAAGGAGTTCCCCAAGGCGATGTTCCTCGCCATGGGCCTGGTCCTGGCGATCTTCATCCTGCCTGCGCTGGTGATCAGCTGGATCGTGCCGGCCGAGGAGCTCTCGCTCACCGCCGGCGTGATGCAGGCCTTCGACGCCGTGTTCGCCAACTTCGGCTGGCAGTGGCTGACGCCGATCGTCGGAATCATGCTGGTCACGGCCTCCCTCGGCGGCATGCTCACCTGGCTGGCCGGACCGTCCAAGGGCCTCCTTCTGATCTCCCGCCAGGAGGGGTACCTGCCGCCCTTCCTGCAGCGGCTCAACAAGAACGGTGTCCAGCAGAACATCCTCGTCGTCCAAGGCCTGGTGACCACCGTCATCGGGCTCGCCTATGCGTTGATCCCCGACGTGTCCAGCGCCTACTGGGTCTTCTCGGTCATCACGACGCAGGTCTACCTCATCATGTACCTGCTGATGTTCGTGGCGGCGATACAACTGCGGCGCAAGCATCCGGACCACGCGCGTGGATACCGAGCGCCGATGCTGGTCGGCCTGTGCGGCGTCGGTTTCGCCGCGTCGCTGGCCGCCCTGCTCGTCGGGTTCATCCCCCCGTCGCAGTTCGCGTCCGGCAACGCAGGCCTCTACTTCCTCATCGTCGGCGGCGGTGCCCTGGGCCTCGGTCTGCTCGTGCCCTACCTGTTCTACCGGTCCCGCAAGCCCTCGTGGAAGCAGCCTGAGCCGGAAGTGGTGAACCCGTCATGACCGCACAGGTGGAGAACCAGCCCCCCCGCGAACGCTCGTGGATCTACGTGACGGCGTGCGTGCTTCTCGGCGTCCTGCTGCTGGCTGCACTCCTTGCCTTCCGCGGAGCCCGGGAGACCGCGGAGGCGCAGGACAAGGCCGACGAGCTGATCGCCGCAATCGAAGTCACAGGTGCTACGGCCCCGGACCGGGACCGGATCGTCCGCGTCCTCGGCGACGACGGGGGTGCCACGTGTGACAACCCGAATGACGCGCTGAGCCGATCCACTCTCTTCTCGCTGCTCACGAACGGCGCGGCCGGACCGGGGATTCGGCCGGTCATCGCGGACAGCCGCGCTGTCCAGGGGCAGCTGCTCATCATCGAGGTCTACTGTCCCGAGGAGCTCGAGGAATTCCAGCAGTTCGTGGACGACCTCAAGACGGACGACGTCGCGAGCGGCTAGGGCATGGACCTGCGGCAGCGCATCGCCGACCTCATGCCGGTGGTTCGCGACGAGCTCACCGAGCTCGTCGCCCTGCGATCGGTGGCCGACCCACGCCAGTTCCCCCCCGAGGAGTGCGAGCGCACCGCGCAATGGGTGGTCGACAGGTTCGCCGGCGTCGGCTTCCGCGACGCGCACCTCGAGGAGACCCCTGACGGCAGCATGGCTGTGGTCGGTTCCCGTGAGTGCTCAGAACCGGACGCACCGACGGTCCTGCTGTACGCGCACTACGACGTGCAACCTCCCCTCGACGACAGCGCTTGGCGCACACCGCCGTTCGAGCTCACCGAGGTGGATGGGCGGTGGTACGGCCGGGGTGCTGCCGACTGCAAGGGCAACATCGTCATGCACCTCGCGGCGCTGCGTGCCCTGGGGGATGCCGTCCCGGTCAACCTCAAGCTCGTCGTCGAGGGGTCCGAGGAGCAGGGCACCGGTGGCCTCGAGGCCTTCGTCCCGGCCAATGTCGACCTGCTCCGCGCCGACACGATCCTCGTTTGCGACACCGGCAACGCCGCCGTCGGCCACCCCGCAGCCACCGTGAGCCTGCGGGGCATGGTCAACGTGGTCGTGACCATGGAGGCCAGCGTCTCCGAGATCCACTCGGGGATGTTCGGAGGCGCCGCTCCCGACGCGCTCGCCGCTCTGGTGGCGACCCTGGCCACCCTGCGGGACGACAAGGGCAACACGACGGTCACGGGGCTGGACAACACCCTTCGGTGGACCGGCGCGCCGTACCCGCCCGACCAGTTCCGCACGGACGCCGGGGTGCTCGAGGGGGTGTCGCTGCTCGGTGAGGGCAGCGTGTCGGACATGCTGTGGGCGCGTCCGGCTGTCACCATCCTGGGCATCGACTGTCCGCCGGTCGTCGGTTCGGCCGCGGCCGTCGTCCCGAGGGCGTCCGCACGTCTGAACCTGCGCATCCCGCCCGGGATGTCTCCAGAGGTGGCCGAGCCGGCGCTCGTGGCTCACCTCAGAGCCGCAGCGCCATGGGGAGTCCATGTCACGGTGGAGGTCGAGGCCACCGGCTCCCCGTTCAAGGCGGACACCGATGGCCCGGCCTACCGAGCCATGGCCGCCGCCATGCAGGAGGCGTACGGCCAACCGATGGCGCACCTGGGACAGGGCGGGTCGATCCCCTTGTGCAACGTGTTCGAGGAGACCTACCCGGACGCGGAGCTCATCCTCATGGGTGTCGAGGAGCCTCTGGCCCTGATCCACGCCCCGAACGAGAGTGTCGACCCGACCGAGATCGCATCGATGGCGCTGGCGGAGGCCCTGTTCCTCGAGCGTTACGCCCGCAAGGGGCTCTGACAGGCGCCTGCGTCGTCGGACACGAGGATGACGGAGCGACGTGAGGTCTACGAGACCCTCGACCTGGCGTTGCGCGTCGGCGAGGTGCTGCTCTCCTCCGGTGCCAGCGCGGCCGACGTGACGACCGCCATGCTCGACGTGGCGCGCGCCTGCGGAGTGCGCAACGTGTCGGCGGACGTGACCTTCGTCGACCTCACGCTCCGCCACCAGCCCAGCAGCGACGAGCCTGCCGCGATCCAGGTCCGCACAGTGAAATGGCGTCCGGTCGACTACGCGGACCTCATCGAGCTCGACGAGACCGTCAGCGACCTCGTCGCCGGTGGCATCACGCGGGCGCAGGCCCGTGATGAGGTTGCGCGAATTGTCTCCACTGGCCATTCCCGTCGACGGTGGGCGGTAACCCTGGGGTGGGGCGTCATGGGGGCGGGCATCGCCCTCACCCTGGGGGGCGGTCCCCTCGTCTGCCTGCTGGCGTTCGTCGCGGCGTGCGCCATCGACGGGACCCAGTTGTTGTTGCCTCGGCACCGCATTCCGGCTTTCTACCAACAGGCCGCGGGGGGCTTCGTCGCCACGGTGGTCGCGGTCGGTGCCTCGGCCACCGAGCTCGAGCTGAACCCGTCGCGCGTCATCACCGCAGGCATCGTGATGCTCCTGGCAGGAATCGGCATCATGGGCGCCACCCAGGACGCTCTCAACGGCTTCCCGGTCACCGCAAGTGCCCGGCTGATCGACGCACTCCTCAACACCACGGGGATCATCGCCGGGGTGGGCGCCGGCCTCACCCTCGGTGAGCTGCTCGGGGTCGGGCTGACGAATGTCACGGCAGGTGAGGCTGGGCTAGCGGCGGCGGGCATCACCGTGGTGGGCGCTGCCGTCGCCGCGGCCGCCTTCGCGTTCGCGTCATACGCTCCCGGTCGCGCGTTGGTGGCCGTGGGCCTTGTCGGTGCGATCGGCCAGGCGGTCTTACTGGCCGTGAACAGCTCGGAGGTCGGACGGACCTGGGCCTCCGCCGTCGCCGCCGTGAGCATCGGCGCCGTCTGCTACCTCGTCGCCGGCACCTTCCGGGTGCCTCCGCTGGTCGTCGTGGTTCCGGCTCTGGTCCCACTGCTGCCGGGACTGGACATCTACCGGGGGCTCGCCCTCCTCGCCGAGGGCAAGGACGGCGTCCTGCAGCTGGCGTCCGCGATGGCGACGGCACTCGCCCTCGCGGCGGGCGTGATCCTCGGCCAGTACCTCGCCCGACCTCTCAAGCGTGAAGCTCACCGCTTGGAGGCGCGGCTCTCCGGACCTCGGATGGTGGGCGCTTCCCGTCCACCCACCGACAACGACACGTAGCCGGCACCGCCGAGGCACCGGCGCCCCGCGAGCGAGCATTCTCCTCCTCGACCGCCGGGAACTCCCCCAAGGCCGGGGAGGTGGCGCACGAGGTGGTCAGCGGCGCGAGCGCTTCTCCCGCACCCGCACGGAGATCTCGATGGGAGTGCCGACGAAGCCGAACTCCTCCCGGAGGCGGCGTTCGACGAAGCGCCGGTACCCCGCCTCGAGGAAGCCCGACGCGAAGAGCACGAAGCGCGGCGGCCGCGTGCCGGCCTGGGTGGCGAAGAGGATGCGTGGCTGCTTCCCACCCCGCACCGGGTGGGGGTGTGCCCCGACCACCTCGCCGAGGAAGGCGTTGAGCCGCCCCGTGGAGATGCGGGTCTCCCACGACTCCAGCGCGGTGTCGAGTGCCGGGACGAGCTTCTCCATGTGCCGGCCGGTGCGCGCCGACACGTTGACCCGCGGCGCCCAGGGGATCTGCACGAGGTCGCGCTCGATCTCGCGCTCGAGGAAGTGGCGGCGCTCCTCGTCCGTGAGGTCCCACTTGTTGTACGCCAGCACAAGCGCGCGCCCGGAGTCGATGACCTGCTGGATGATGCGGACGTCCTGCTCCGAGATCACCTCCGAGGCGTCGACGAGCACGACGGCCACCTCCGCCTTGTCCAGCGCCGTCTGGGTGCGTAGAGAGGCGTAGAAGTCAGCCCCGCGCGTCTGGTGCACCCTCCGCCGGATCCCGGCCGTGTCGACGAACCGCCAGGTCCGACCGCCCAGTTCGATGAGCTCGTCGACGGGGTCCCGGGTGGTGCCCGCGACGCTGTCGACGACGACTCGCTCGTGCCCCACGAGCTTGTTGAGCATCGACGACTTGCCGACGTTCGGCCGCCCGAGGAGGGCGACGCGTCGGGGGCCACCTCGCTCGTACGCCCCACCGGCCGTCGACACGTCCGGGAGCACCTCGAGGAGGGCGTCCAGCGCGTCACCACTCCCCCGTCCGTGGAGTGCCGACACCGGCCACGGCTGGCCCAGGCCGAGGTTCCACAACGCCGAGGCGTCGGCCTCGGTGCGCTGGTCGTCGACCTTGTTCGCGATGAGGACGACGGGCTTGCCGGACCGGCGAAGGAGCTTGACGACCGCCTCGTCGTCGTCCGTCGCCCCCACGGTGGCGTCGACGACGAACAGCACGGCGTCGGCGAGCTCCACGGCGATCTCCGCCTGCTCGGCGACGCGCAGCTGGATGCCGGTCGCCTCGATCGCCCAGCCGCCGGTGTCCACGAGCGTGAAGGGGTGCCCCGTCCACTCGGCGTCGTAGGCGACGCGGTCGCGGGTGACGCCGGGGACGTCCTCGACGACGGCCTCTCGACGACCGAGGATCCGGTTGACGAGCGTCGACTTGCCGACGTTCGGCCGGCCGACGACGGCGACGACCGGCACGGGGCCCGTGGTGGCCTCGCCGTCGAGCGCGTGGTCGCCGCGGTCGAGCAGCGCGCGGTCCTCGTCGCTGAGCTCGAAGTCCTCCAACCCCGCCCGCAGCGCGCGCTCGACGGCCACCGGGTCCTCGGTCTGGACGCTGGGATCCTCGCTGGTCATCCGACCATTGTCCATCACCCGCAGAGGTGCCTCATCCCACAAGGTCTGCGGGCGCACGTCGGCCGGGATCGCGCTGCCGCACCGGTCGGATGCGCCTGCCGGGCAGGGGAAGTCACCCGGGGCGAGGGCCCTCAGAGGCTCGTCGTCACTCCGCGGTCTCGGCGGCGACGACGTCGAGGACTGCCTCGACACTCGCGTCGAAGTCGAGGTCCGAGGTGTCCAGCAGCACGACGCCCTCCGCGGCCTGGGTGAAGGTGGCAACCGTCGAGTCGTCCCGGTCGCGGCGCACGACCTGGTCGCGGGTGGCCGCGACGGCGGTCTCATCCGTGGTGCCGTGCAGCTCGGCCGAGCGGCGCTGCAGCCGGGCGTCCTCCGATGCGGTGAGCAGCACGCGCACCCGGGCGTCCGGGGCCACGACCGTCGTGATGTCCCTTCCCTCCGCGACGACGCCTCCGGTCTGCTCCGCGATGCGGGCCATGAGGTCGCGCTGGAGCTGCTGGAGGATCGGACGCACGTTCCGGTTCGTCGCCACGGCGGAGACCGCGGTGCTGACCTCGGTCGTGCGGATCGCCTGGGTGACGTCCGTGCCGCCCACCCTGACGGTCGGGGTGACGGGGTCGGTGCCGATCTCGAGCGGGAGCTCACGTGCGGCCAGCGCGACGGCGTCCTCGTCGGTGAGGTCCACGCCCCGGTCCAGGCACCACCACGTCAGCGCCCGGTACATCGCACCCGTGTCGAGGTATCCGAGGCCGAGGCGCCGGGCCACGGCCCGGGAGACGCTGCTCTTGCCGGACCCCGAGGGCCCGTCGATCGCGATCGTCAGGCGTGCCGTCATGGGGCGCCAGCCTAACGGCGGCTCAGCCGTGCAGGCGCCAGCCACGCTCCTCGAGAGCAGCGGCGAGACCCGCCGCCGCACCCGGGACGACGTCGACCTCGGCCAGGCCGAACGGCTGCCCGAGCCCGTGGTCGAGGTGGAACTCCTCGATGTTCGTGCCGATCGTGCCGATGTCCGCGAAGAGCCGTCCCAGCTGGCCGGGCTCGTCGGGCACGATGACCCGAACCGTCGTGTATGCCGTGGGCGCGGCGCCGTGCTTGCCCGGGATCCGGGCGTGGCCGGCGTTGCCCGCGGCGATGGCCCGGGCGAGTGTGCCGCGCGCCCCCGGCGCATCCGTGGAGCTGGCCAGCTCGTCGAGCGCACCGAGGACCACGGTGAGGTCCCCGACGAGCTCCGCGAGCACCGAGCGCACGGCGGGGGCGTTTCCGGCGAGGATCTGGGTCCACAGGAGCGGATCGCTGGCGGCGATGCGGGTGACGTCGCGCAGGCCCTGCCCGGCGAGGGAGACAGCCGCGTCGTCCAGCTCCTCGAGCCTCGCCGCCACCAGGCTGGCGGCGAGCTGCGGCACGTGCGACACGGCAGCCACGGCGGCGTCGTGCCCCTCGGGGCGCAGGGCGCTGACGGCGGCACCGGCTGAGCGCGCCACCCTCGCGACGAGCCCTTCGACCTCCGGGTCGGTCTCGTCGGTGGGCGTGAGGACCCAGGCACGTCCGTCGAAGAGGTCGTGCCGGCCGGACACGGCGCCCGAGCGCTCGCGCCCCGCCATCGGGTGGGACCCGCAGTACCTAGCGAGGTCGGCTCCCGAGGCGCGCAGCTCGTCGAGGACGACACCCTTGACCGAGGCGACGTCGGTCACTGCGGCGGTCGGCCAGCGCCGGAGCGCCTCAGCGACGCAGTGAGCCGTGACGTCGGGGGGTGTCGCGATGACGACGAGGTCGGGTTCGACGGGCCCGTCGGGCAGCCGCCCCGCACCGAGGTCACGGGCCAGTGCGGCATGGGTGGGACTGATGTCCTCGAGCGTGACGTCGTCGCCGAGGCGGCTCAACGCCAGGCCCAGGCTCGTTCCGACCAGGCCGGTCCCGACGACGTGGACCCGCGTCACAGCTCCGCCGCCGCGTAGAGGGCGCCGACCTCCGTGCTCGTGAGGTTCCGCCACTTCCCGGGCTTGGTGTCCCCGAGGTGGATCGGCCCCACAGTGGTGCGGACCAGGGTGATCACCGGGTGGCCGACCTCGGCGAGCATCCGTCGGACGATGTGCTTGCGTCCCTCGTGGAGGACCACCTCGACGAGCGCCTTGCCCGGCGCCGAGTCCACGACGCGGAACGAGTCCACCGCCACCGGCCCGTCCTCGAGCTGGACACCCTCCCGCAGCCGGCGGCCGAGGTCGCGGGGCACCGGGCCGGGGATCTGGGCGAGGTAGGTCTTGGGCACGCCGTACCGAGGGTGCTGCAACCGGTGCGCCAGCTCCCCGTCATTGGTGAGGAGGAGCAGTCCCTCGGTGTCGGCGTCGAGGCGGCCGACGTGGAACAACCGCTCCTTGCGGTTGGCGACGAAGTCGCCGATGTCGAGCCGGCCCAGCTCGTCACTCATCGAGGTGACGACGCCGAGTGGCTTGTTGAACGCCAGGTACACGCGCGACTCGTCGAGCTGGATCCGCACCCCGTCGACGTGCACGGTCTGCTCGGGTCGGATCCGTACGCCGAGCTCCGTCACGACCTGGCCGTCGACCTCGACGCGTCCCTGGGTGATGAGGTCCTCGCACACCCGCCGCGAGCCCACGCCGGCCGCCGCGAGCAGCTTCTGGAGCCGCACGCCGTCCGGGTCGTGGACGTCGACGCGGGGACGGGACGGCCACTGGGGGGCGGCTGTCGGCTGGCTCGGGCGGGTGGTGCCGGCCCGCTGCGGCTTGCCCTTGCCCTTGTTGCGGGGGCCCCACGCGCGCGACGCACCTGTCCCTTGAGACGCCCCGGCGGTGCCCGAGCCGTCGCTCCCGCCGGAGGTGCGAGGCGGTGTCGCGCGACGCCTGCCGCTCCCCCGGCCCGACGAGGCTGCGCCACGCTTCTTCGGCGGCGTCATGTGCGGCCTGCTTCCGCGATCTCGTCGAGCACGTCGACCTCCGGCAGGAAGGGAGCGAGCGCGGGCAGGTCGTCCAGGCTCTGCAGGTCCAGTCGTTCCAGGAAGTACGACGTGGTGCCGTAGAGGATGGCCGTCGACTCCTCGTCCTGGCCCACCTCCTCGATGAGCCCACGGGTGAGCAGCGTCCGGATGACCCCGTCGACGTTGACCCCGCGCACGGCGGCGACCCGGGATCGCGAGACCGGCTGGCGGTAGGCGATCACCGCTAGGGTCTCCAGGGAGGCCTGGGTGATCCGTGCCTGTTGGCCGTCGAGCACGAACCGCTCGACGACTGGCGCGTACTCGTGGCGGCTGTACATCCGCCACCCTCCGCCCACGTGCCTCAGCGTGAAGCCACGCCGCTGCGCGGCATACCCCTCTTCGAGCTCGGTGAGGGCCGCCTCCACATCCGCCAGTGGCTGCTCCAGCGCCGCTGCCAGGGACAGCGCGCTCACCGGCTCGTCGACCACCATGAGCACGGCCTCGAGCGCCGCCGGGATGCCGCCGGGGAAGTCCGCCACGTCGAAGGCCAGCTGGTCCTCACCCGCGACGGTCACCTCCTCCGGGACCTCCTCGGCGGTGCGGGCCTGGGTCGGCTCACTCATGGGTCGTCTCCTGGGGGAAAGCCTGGCTGGGAACGGGGGTCGGCTCGCCGGGGAGAGGGGCGTCGAACTCGTCGTCGACCTCGATGTCGCCCTCCTCGGGACCAGTCCACCGGACGGTGAGCTCGCCGAGCGCCTCGGCCTGCTCGAAGGCGATGGCCGAGTCACGGAAGAGCTCGAGGAGGGCGAGGAAGCGGGCGACCACGACGAGGGTGGAGTCGGCGTCGGCCACGAGGCTGCGGAAGGACGCGACGCGCTCGTGGCGCAACCGGGTGCCGAGAACTCCGGCCTGCTCGCGCACGCTCACTGCGGGTGCGTGGAGGTGGCCGAGACCCACCGTGGGCGCCTGCCTGGGCACCAGGGCTCGGGCCGCGATCGCGGCGAGCTGATCCGGTGTCACCGTCATGACGAGCTCGGGGAGCAGTGCGGCGAGCTGGGGCTCGAGGGATGCCGTGCGCGGCTGCATCCGCCCCGCCGTCGCCATCCGTTGGGCGAACGTGTGAGCGATGTCCTTGAACGCCCGGTACTGGAGGAGGCGGGCGAAGAGGATGTCCCGTGCCTCGATGAGCGCGAGGTCGTCCTCGTCCTCCGGTCCCGCCTGCGGGAGGAGCCGTGCCGCCTTGAGGTCGAGCAGGGTCGCCGCGACGAGGAGGAACTCCGTGGCCTGCGAGAGGTCCCAGCCGTCCGGGGTGGCCCGCTCGGTGCGGATGTGTGCGATGAAGTCGTCGGTGACCTCGGCGAGGGCGATCTCGGTGATGTCGAGCTTGTGCTTGCTGATGAGCCCGAGCAGGAGGTCGAACGGACCGGTGAAGACGTCGAGGCTGACCTCGAAGGCAGTCGCGGGTGCTCGCCTCGTGAGGACCCCGCCAGGCACCACGTCGGCCGTCGGCGCTGCGGCGTCCGGGGCCGGCCCCGTGCCGCCCCCGGCCTCCTCGGGGACGGTCACCATCAGGTCAGGCCGCCCCACCGCGCGCGATGAGCTCGCGGGCGAGCTGGCGGTAGGAGTCCGCCCCCTTGTGCGTCGCGTCGTAGGTCGTGATGGGCTCGGCGGCCAGGCTGGCGTCCGGGAACTTCACGGTCCGCGAGATGACCGTGTGGAACACCTGGTCGCCGAAGTGGTCGACGACGCTCGCGACGACCTCGCGCGAGTGCAGCGTCCGGCCGTCGTACATCGTCGCGAGGATGCCGTCGACCTGCAGCCGCGGGTTGAGCCGATCGGTGATCTTCTCGATCGTCTCCACGAGCAGCGCTACCCCGCGCATCGCGAAGAACTCGCACTCGAGCGGGATGATGACGCCGTGTGCCGCCGTCAGTGCGTTGATCGTCAGGAGTCCCAGCGACGGTTGGCAGTCGATGAGCACGACGTCGTAGTCGTCGAGGACGGGGCGCAGGACACGCGCGAGGATCTGCTCGCGGGCGACCTCACCGACGAGCTGGACCTCCGCGGCCGACAGGTCGATGTTCGCGGGGAGGACGTCGA
>OCZS010000076.1_pt1 | contig 29578 bp, 27 predicted proteins | sample 1539071 | NCBI WGS metagenome assembly OCZS01 (sample SAMEA3113584, study PRJEB22503) | soil metagenome
CGACAGGGGTGTCGCGCTTCTCCTTGATCTTGGCGGCCTTGCCGCGCAGGTCGCGGAGGTAGTAGAGCTTCGCGCGGCGGACGTCGCCGCGGCTGACGACCTCGATCCGGTCGATGATCGGGGTGTGCAGCGGGAAGGTCCGCTCGACGCCGACACCGAACGACACCTTGCGGACCGTGAACGTCTCGCCGATGCCGCCGCCGTGGCGGCGGATGACGACACCCTGGAACACCTGGATTCGGGAGCGCGTGCCCTCGACGACCTTCACGTGGACCTTGACCGTGTCACCCGCGCGGAAGGCGGGGAGGTCGGTCTTGATCGACGCGCGGTCGAGCTCGTCGAAACGCTGCATGACGGATGTCGCTTTCTCGCGGCCTGCCACAGGTCACCCGCGGGGATTCGGTGCTGCTCTGGTTCGATGGTGCGTCCGTCGGGCCGCATGCCGGTCGGACTTGTCCTGGGCACTCCCCCTGTGGCGGGGGCCGTCGAGTCGACGGGACGCAGCCACCCAGTGTGCCAGAGGCGGCGGACGCTGGCGAAATCCGCACGACGCACCCCTCCACGGTCCCGCGCCACGGGGCCGGTGCGCCGCGCCGCACACCGTGTGGTCAGCCGAGGCGAGGCTTGACGAGGTCGACCGCCCCCGGGTACGTCGGCTCGCCGGGCGCCCTGCGGTAGCCCGCTCTCCGGTAGAAGCGCTGGTTCTGCGCCGCCACCACTCCCGTCGTGAGCCAGAAGGTCGTGACGGATGCCGGCGCGGCCGCCTCCGAGAGCGCGAGCAGCTCACGGCCCAGCCCTCGGCCCTGGAGGTCAGGAGCCACCATGAGCCGGGTGGTCTCCCAGACTGCTGGGTCACCGGGACGGACCCGGCCCCGCACGGACCCGACGAGACGCCCGAGACCACCCTCAACGGATGCCGTGCGCACGGCATACGTCCGCCACTCCCCCACGGCCGCCCGAACCTCCTCGAGGGTCTCGGCGAGCGGAGGGACGACCCAGTCACCCGATGCCAGACCCTCCGGCGCCCAGCAGGCGCGTTGCAGGACGAGCAGCTCCGCCGCGTCGGCCGGGGTCGCCAGCCGCACGTCGAGCTCCGCGAGGCTGCCGACGGTCGCGGAGATCGGTAACAGGTCGGGACGGCGCTCCGCGGTGCGCCGCAGTCGTTGGTCATGGCGCCACGCGGCGATCGCGCCATGGTCACCTGACAGGAGCACGGGCGGCACCTCGCGCAGCGTGCCGGCGTCGTCCCAGCGAGCGGGGCGGGTGTAGACGGGGTACTCGAGCAGGCCGCCCTCGTGGGACTCCTCGACGAGGGACTCGGCGTTGCCGACGACTCCGGGGAGGAGCCGGCCGATCGCCTCCACCATGGCGAGGACGGCCACCTCACCCCCGTTGAGAACGTAGTCACCAAGGGAGACGAGGCTGACCGGCATCCGCGCGGCGGCGTGCTCGTAGACGCGTTCGTCGACCCCCTCGTACCGACCGCAGGCGAACACCAGCCACGGCTCCGCGGCCAGTCGCCGTGCCATCGACTGGGTGAACGGAACCCCACCCGGGCTGGGGACGACCAGGTGGGGCACGGCGGCGTCCCCGCTCGCGCCCACCCGCACGACGCGGTCGAGCGTCTCGGCCCACGGCTGCGGCGTCATGACCATGCCCGCACCCCCGCCGAACGGGCTGTCGTCCACCGTGCGATGCGGGTCGTCCGTGGCGTCGCGCAGGTCGTGGACGTGCACGTCGAGGATGCCGTCGCGCCGCGCCTTGCCGATCAGCGACAGGTCCAACGGCGCGAGGTACTCAGGGAAGATCGTGACGACGTCGACGCGCACGACGGTCAGACTCCGAGGTCGAGCAGTCCTGGGGGGAGGTCCGCGAGTACCCGTCCGCCCTCGACGTCGACCTCGGGCACGAGGGCCGCGACGAACGGGACCTGGGCCTGACGCCCGTCCGGGAGGCGCACGACGAGCCGGTCCTGCGCCGCACCGACCTCCAGTCCGGCGACCTCGCCCAGCACGGTGCCGTCCGGGTCGACGAGGGCGAGTCCGCGCAGCTGGTCCTCGGTCCAGACGTCGTCCTCGTCGTCGGGCGGCAACGCGGCGACGGCGTCGACGACCAGACGGGTGCCGCGCAGCGACTCGGCGCCGGTGCGGTCGGGGATCTCGTCGAACGCCACGAGCCAGATGCCGTTGTGCACCCGTGTCGACCGCACGGTGAGCGCCGTGGGAACACCGGTGCCGGTGGCGGCCTCGGTGTCGAGAACGGCACCCACGGCGAGGCGGCGCTCGGGCTCGTCCGTGTGCAGCTGCACGGTCACCTCGCCGTACAGACCGTGCGGCTTGCCGATCCGGGCGATCACGGTGCTCTCGGTCACGGGTCCATCCTGTCGCGGAACGGCGACGGCGGGATGCGCCGGGAGGACTCCTCCCGGCGCCCCCCGCCGTCAGGTGTCGTGTGGGTCAGCGAACCCGGTCGGTGTCGACGATGTCGATCCGGACCTGCCGCCCGCCCGCGAGCGCACCCATGACCGTGCGCAGTGCGCTGGCTGTGCGGCCGGAGCGGCCGATGACCCGGCCCAGGTCCTCGGGGTGAACGCGCACCTCGAGGATCTCACCGCGGCGCAGCTCCTTGCGCCGGACCTGGACCTCGTCCTTGTGGTCGACGATGCCGGTGACGAGGTGCTCGAGCGCCTCCTCGAGCACGGTCAGGCCTTCTCTCCGCCGGCGGCGGGGGTCACGTCGTCGGCCGAAGGCGCCTCGGGGTCGGCTTCGACCAGGGTGGCCGTGGCGGGGCTCTCTGCCGCCGCGGTGTCGGTGGCGGCAGGCTCGGCGACCCCGGCAGGGTGCGCCTCGGTGCCGGCCGCCTCGGCGGCCGGCACGTCCTCCGCCGGCACCTGGGCGACCGCGGCCTTCTTCGCCGCCCGCTTGCGCGGCGTGGACCCGGAGGCGTCGTCGGTGGTGGACTTGCCGGCGGCGGCGAGGGCGGCCTCGTAGAGGTCCTTCTTGGAGGTCTTGGGCTGCTTGACCCTCAGGGTGCCCTCGGCTCCCGGCTCGCCCTTGTACTTCTGCCAGTCACCGGTGATCTTGAGCAGCGCGGCGACCGCCTCGGTCGGCTGGGCGCCGTTGCTGAGCCAGTACTGTGCCCGCTCGCTGTCGATCTGGATGAGCGAGGGCTCCTCGGTCGGGTGGTACTTGCCGATCTCCTCGATCGCACGTCCGTCGCGCTTGGTGCGCGAGTCCATGACGACGACACGGTAGAAGGGGCTGCGGATCTTGCCCATGCGCTTGAGTCGGATCTTGACGGCCACGGTGGTGGTCACTCCCTGTGCTGATGAGCGCGGCGAGACCGCGCACGGATCGCGCGGGGTGCCGGATGCTCGGTGTAGGCGTCCGGTCCGGCGGGCACGACGTGCTCCGACCGGACGGGTACAGCGACCCATTCTGCCAGACCCGTCGCGGCCGGCCGACCACGCCTCCAACGGCCGGATGCCGTGCGGCGTGCTTCGCGCTTCGTGTTTTCGTGTGCGCCGGCCTCAGCGGTTCTGCCAGGCGTCCGGCGCCTCGGCCATCGCGCGAACGGGTGCCGGCAGGTCCCCGGTGAGGACGTCGGCGACGCTCGTCCGGTCGAGGACCTCGCGCAGCGCGGCCCGCACCGCCACCCACACGGTGGGCAGGTGCTGGGCGACGCCTGAGTAGCTCGTCTCGTGGGGCCGCAGGCCGCGCACCTCGGCGAGCGGCCCGTCGACCGCCCGGAAGACGTCACCGAGGGTGACCTCGGACCCCGGGCGCGCGAGGGTGTATCCGCCGCGCGCCCCCCGAACGCTATGGACCAGACCCGCGGCGCGGAGGTCCGCGACGATCGCCTCGAGGAACTTGCGCGGCAGCTCCTGGCGCTCGGCCAGCGCCTGGACGCTCAGCGGGCCGACATCGTCGCGTTGCGCCTCGGCGAGGGCGAGCATCGCCCGCACGGCGTACTCGGTGCGTGCGGAGATGTCCACGCCCTCAGTGTGGCGGAGCCCGGCGGTGGCGCCCGGGTCCCGGCTCAGATGGCAAGAGCCGGCTCAGCCTCCGTCGCGTCCGCCGGGCGGTCCGCACGGGCGTGCACCGTCTCTCCCGGCTGGAAGCGCCGACGGTCCGCCTCGGCCCTGGTCACCTGGGCCGCGAACCGCTCGCCGCTGTCGGCCTTGAGCTCAACGCGCACCTCGAACCCCAGGCGGACCACGCGCTCGACCGTCGCGGTCACCACCCCGGGAGACGCCGGTGTGCGGGCGTCGGCCGCCAGCGCCGCCAGCCGGTCACGTTCGAGGACGATGTCGTGGGGCCGCACGAGCTGCCCGCCCAGCCGTGCCACCGACCCGAGGAAGGACATGACGAACTCGTTGGCGGGCTTCTCGTAGAGCGACACCGGGTCGCCGACCTGCTCGATTCGCCCCCGATTCAGCACCGCGATCCGGTCCGCGACGTCGAGAGCCTCCTCCTGGTCGTGCGTCACCAGCACCGTCGTCACGTGCACCTCGTCGTGGAGGCGCCGGAGCCAGTGGCGCAGCTCCGCGCGCACCTTGGCGTCCAGCGCCCCGAAGGGCTCGTCGAGGAGCAGCACCCGAGGGTCGACGGCGAGGGCACGGGCAAGGGCCATCCGCTGGCGCTGGCCACCGGAGAGCTGGGACGGGTAGCGGTGCTGGAACCCGTCCAGGCCGACGATCTCGAGCAGCTCGTCGACCTTGCGCCGCACCTCGGCCTTCGGGCGCTTGCGGATCGTGAGCCCGAAGGCGACGTTGTCGCGCACCGTCATGTGCTTGAAGGCCGCGTAGTGCTGGAACACGAAGCCGATGCCCCGCCGCTGCGGCGGCTCCCGGGTGACGTCGACCCCGGCGATCGAGACGACGCCGCTGTCGATGCCCTCGAGGCCGGCGATGGCGCGCAGCAGGGTGGACTTGCCCGACCCGCTCGGCCCCAGCAGCGCGGTCAGCGAGCCCGAGGGAATGGTGAGGCTGACGTCGTCGAGGGCGACGAAGTCGCCGTAGTTCTTCCGTGCGGACGAGACGGTGATCATCGGGGGCTCCTCTTGCGGTCGAGCAGGGTCATCAGCAGGAGCGTCCCGAGCGCCAGGCCCATGAGGAGGGTGGCCGCGGCATACGCCCCGTAGGTGTTGTGGTCGTCGATGTACCGGGAGTGGACGAGCAGGGTGAGCGTCTGGGACACGCCCGGGAAGCCGGAGGACACCATGATCACGGCCCCGAACTCGCCCAGCGCGCGGGCGACGGTGAGCACGACGCCGTAGGTCAGGCCCCACCGGATCGCGGGGACGGTGATCCGCCAGAACGTCTGCCAGCCGGACGCCCCGAGGGTCGCCGCGGCCTGCTCCTGCTCCGTCCCGATCTCGTGCAGGACCGGTTCGACCTCGCGGACCACGAACGGCAGCGTCACGAAGATCGTCGCGATGACCATTCCCGGAAGGCCGAAGATCACCCGGATGCCGGTCGAGGACTGAAGACCGCCGAACCATCCGGAAGCGCCCCACAACATGATGAGCGACACCCCCACGACGATGGGCGACACCGCGAACGGCAGGTCGACGACGGCCTGGATGAGCCCCTTCCCGGGCAGCCGCCACCGGGCGAGGGCGATCGCCGTGACGACACCGAACACGACGTTCAGCGGCACGACGATGGCGACGATGAGCACCGACAGGTTGAGCGCGGCGATCGCCGCCGGGGTGCGGATCGACTCGATGAACACCGCCAGGCCCGGCTCGAAGGTGCGGAAGAGGATGACGAGGATCGGCACCGCGACGAGCCCGAGGACGTACGCCAGCGCAAGGGTCCGGAGCGTGAGGACGGAGCGGCGGGTCGTCGTCACGAGCTCCTCTCCTCCCGTCGCTGGGCACGACTCCCCCACAGCCGGAGCAGGAAGAGGGTGAGGAAGGAGATGCCGAGCAGCGCGACGGAGACCGCGGCGGCGTTGACCGGGCGGTCGATCTCGATCTGCTGCTGGATGTACTGCGAGACGACCTGTGTCTCGCGCGGGATGTTCCCGCCGATGAGCACCACCGACCCGTACTCCCCCACCGCGCGGGCGAAGGCCAGCCCGGTCCCGCTGATGACCGCCGGCGCGAGGGTCGGCAGGACCACCCGGCGGAACGTCGCACCGTTGGACGCGCCGAGGGATGCCGCTGCCTCCTCCACCTCACGGTCCAGCTCGAGAAGTACGGGCTGCACCGACCTCACGACGAACGGGAGCGTCACGAACGCCAGGGCGACGACCAGCCCCAATCGGGTCGCGTTGAGCTGCAGGCCGACAGGGCTGCTGGGACCGTAGAGGGCCAGCAGCACGATGCTGGCGACGATGGTCGGGAGGGCGAACGGCAGGTCGATCAGCGCGTTGACCCACCGCTTCCCCGGGAACTCGTCCCGGACGAGCACCCACGCCACGAGGGTGCCCATCACCGCGTTGAGGAGGGCCACGACCGCCGAGACCACAAGCGTCGTCCCGATGGCGGCCAGCGCCACCGGAGCAGTCACGGCATCCCAGAAGCCCGCCAGCCCCTCGTCGAGGGAGCGGACGGTGAGCGCGGCGAGCGGGAGCAGGACGATGAGGCTGAGCCACAGCCCCACGACGCCGACGCCGATGGCCCGGCCCGTCGCCGGCCGCAGCCGGCCCCCCTCTCGCGTGGGAGGGGAACCGGCCGGCCGGGGCGGGGATGAGGAGGTCTGGACGACGTCCTCGCGAGGGCGAGTGGTGGTGCTCATGGCTCCTACCCGGTGGCCGCGTCGTAGATCTTGGCGATGGAGCCGACGTCCTTCGCGAAGAGGGCGGAGTCGACCTGTTTCCAGCCGCCGAGGTCAGCGATGGTCCACAGCCTCTCCGGCTGCGGGAAGTCGGCGCTGAACTCCGCTGCGACCGTGGGGTCGACGGGGCGGAAGCCCGCCTGGGCCCACAGCCGCTGAGCCTGCGGCGTGTACAGGAAGTCGTTGAACGCCTTCGCCTTCTCGGCGTTCTCACTGTCGGTGAGCACGGCTGCCGGGTTCTCGATCTTGAAGGTGTGCGCCGGCGTCACGTGCTCGACGGGGTCACCCTGGCGCTCGATGAACAGTGCCTCGTTCTCGTAGCTGAGCAGCACGTCACCCGCGCCCTGGAGGAACGCCTCGGTCGCCTCGCGGCCCGACTTGGGCTGGATCTTCACGTGCTCGCCGACGAGCTCGGTGATGTAGTCGAGGCCCGCCTCGACGTCCTGGCCACCGTTGCTCTTGGTGGCGTACGGCGCCAGGAGGTTCCACTTGGCCGACCCGGAGCTGAACGGGTTCGGCGTGACGACCTCTACCCCCTCCTTCAGCAGGTCGTCCCAGTCCTCGATTCCCTTGGGGTTGCCCTCCCGCACGACGATGGTGACCACAGACCCGAACGGGATGCCCTTGTGCTCGTTGGCGTTCCAGCCGGCGTCGACGAGGCCGGCCTTGACCAGCCGGGTGATGTCCGGCTCCACCGAGAAGTTGACGAAGTCGGCCTCGGCGCCCGCCTCGACCTTGCGCGACTGGTCGCCGGAGGCCCCGTACGACTGCTGGAACTGCACTCCCTTGCCGGCCTCGCTGGCCTGGAAGGCGGGGATGAGCTTGTCGTAGCCGACCTTCGGCACGGCGTAGGCGAACAGGTTGACCGTGCTCTCGGCGGCGGCGGCCGGCTGCACCTGGGCCGCCGCGCCCACCGCGTCGCTCGCGCCTCCACCAGCACACGCGCCCATGACCATCGACGCTCCCAGAGCGACGGCGGCGAGTGTGGTGCGGTGTCTGGTCATGGTTCCTCTGCTCCTGCGTGTGGGGCACCCGGGTCGGACGTCGTCCTTTCGGGCGTCGCATCTCCTATGCGATAGGCAGGAGTTTGTATAGCCAGTCGTTATCGATCAAATAACTCGCCCTTATGTCTCACCATGTGGGAGGAGGGGCGTCGAGGCGGTGCCCGACCCGACACACGCGGGGAGGGTCAGGTGGGGTGGGCGACGCCGCGGAGCACGACCAGCGACGGGACGGCGAGCACGGCGAGGTCGTCCCGCGGGTCCTCGGGATACACGACGAGGTCTGCCTCGTCCCCCTCATCCAGACCCGGCCAGCCCAGCCACGCCCGAGCCGCCCAGCAGGCAGCGTCGAGCGCCTCGCCCGTGGTGAAGCCGGCGTGCCCGAGGTGCGCGACCTCCGTGGCGACCAACCCGTGCGGCAGTGAGCCACCCGCATCCGTCCCGACGTACACGCGGATGCCGGCCTCGCGCGCCGCGGCGATCGTCCGGTACCGGCGCTCGTGGAGGTCCAGCATGTGCCGGTGGTAGTCGGGAAACTTCGCCCGGGCCGCCTCGGCGATCCGGGGAAAGGTGTCGATGTTGACGAGGGTCGGGACGATGGCGATGCCCTGCTCCGCGAACGACCTCACCGTGCCGTCGTCGAGGCCGCACGCGTGCTCCACGCAGTCGGTGCCGGCGGCCGCGAGGTCGCGAAGGGACTGCTCACCGAAGCAGTGCGCAGTGACCCGGGCACCCTCCTCGTGCGCCGCCGCCACCGCCTGCGCCAGCACGTCCGCCGGCCAGCACGGCGACAGGTCACCGGTGTCACGGTCGATCCAGTCACCGACGAGCTTGACCCAGCCGTCGCCGGAGCGAGCCTCCACCCGCACCTGCGCGACGAGCTGGTCCGGTTCGACCTCCCACGCGTAGTTGCGGATGTACCGACGGGTCCGGGCGATGTGTCGCCCGGCACGCACGAGGCGCGGCAGGTCCTCGCGCTCCTGGACCCAGCGGGTGTCCGCAGGAGAGCCCGCGTCACGCAGCAGCAGGGCGCCGGCCTCTCGGTCGGCGAGCGCCTGGGCCTCGGCCGTCGCGTCGTCGGTCGCGCCGTGTGCGTCCAGCCCGATGTGGCTGTGGGCGTCCACGAGCCCGGGAAGCACCCAGCCGGGCACGGTCGTGACGTCGTGGTCTCCGCTCGGCACGGCATACGTCATCCGGCCCCCGATGACCCACGCCTCAGACCGCACGTCGTTCGGGCCGACGAGGACAGGCCCGGTGAGGTGCATGACCTGAGCCATGGCCCGACCCTAGCCCTCAGGCATCCGCGGCCTGCCGGCGCAGAACGCGCCGAAGGGTCTCGGTGACCACGTCGGGGGCCTCGGAGTGGACCCAGTGCCCAACCCCCTTGACGACGACCGGCCGCGCGCGGGGGAAGAGCGCGCGCATCTGCTCGGTGTCCGTGTCCTTGACGTAGCCGGACTCCTCCCCCACCAGCCACACCACCGGTCCCTCGTACGCCGGGGCACCGGTGTCGGGGAAGTCTGCGATCCGTGACCGGCTCCCCCGGGCCGCGTCGCGCGCGAGGAGCTCGAGGTTCGCCTGCCAGGACCAGGTCGTGCCCTGCCGGCGGAGGTTCTGGAGGAGGAAGCCGCGGACCGCCGGGTCCGGCTCGACCTGCGCGAAGCGCTCCTCGGCGTCCGCCCGACCGGTGAGCTCGCGGAGGGGCAGGGCTCGCATCGCCTCGATGTAGTGGACGAACCGGTCGAGGTCTCCGTAGTCCTTGGGTGCGATGTCGACCACCACGAGGTTCCGTACGAGGTGCGGGTGGGTCAGCGTCGTCACCATCGCGACCTTGCCCCCCAGCGAGTGGCCCACGAGCACCCAGGACTCATCCGGAGCGGCGGCTCTGAGCGTCGCGGCGACCCGGGCGGCATACGTCTCGTAGGAGAACTCCTCGGTCCACGCGGAGCGGCCGTGGTCGGGGAGGTCGACGAGCAGGCAGCGGGCGGCGCTGCCGTCGGGGCCCGCGAGCGCCTTGGCGATCTGCGTCCAGTTGCGGCCCTGCCCGAAGAGGCCGTGGAGGAAGGCGACCCGCGGACCGGCGCTGCCTACCTGCGTCGTGAACAGGGTTGCCTCGGCCGTCACCGGGACCACGGCTCCTGGCGTGCGTGAGCGGTGACGCCGTCGGTACTGGACACCACCGCACCGTACCGGCCACGGGTCGCTGGGCTCCGCACTGTAGAGCCGCGCGGGCCGATGACGGAGGCCTCATCAGGCGTAGTAGCGAAGCCAGAGATAGAGCCATGCGACGGCGATGGTCACCAGAGCGACGACGGCACCGTATCGAGTGAACCTCCAGAAGGAGATGGGATGTCCGTTGCGGGCGGCGATCCCGATGACGACGACGTTGGCGCTGGCACCGACGGCGGTCGCGTTGCCCCCCAGATCCGCCCCGAGGGCGAGGGCCCACCAGAGGGCCTGGGCCTCCGGCGCGCCCTGGCCGGCGTCCACGAGGTTCTGGACCAACGGCGTCACAGTGGCGACGTACGGGATGTTGTCCACGATGCCGGACAGCAGCGCAGAACCCCAGATGAGGACGGACCCGGCGAGCAGGTACTGGTCGCCGACTGCCTCGGTGACCGCCTGTCCGAGCCTCTCGATGACTCCTACCTCGACGAGGGCCCCCACCATGACGAACAGGCCCATGAAGAACACCAACGTCGGCCACTCGACCTCCTCGAGGAACTCCGGGGGGTCCAGCTTCGAGATCCCTACGAGCGCCCCCGCACCGAGGAGGGCCACCATCGACGGCTCGATGTGAAGGGCGGAATGGGCCACGAAACCCACCATGACGAGCGCGAGAACGACGCCCGAGCGGACCAGCAGCCCCCGGTCCCGGATCACCTCACGCTCGTCCAACGCCATGAGCGCGGAGACGCGGTCGGGGTCGTAGTGGAACGCGGAGCGGAAGAGGACCCGGCACAGGCCGATGAACACCACCATCAGCACGACGACGATCGGTCCGAGGTTCAGCAGGAAGTCGTTGAAGCTCAGCCCGGCACGGCTGGCGATGATGATGTTCGGCGGGTCCCCGATGAGGGTGGCGGTCCCGCCGATGTTCGAGGCGAGCGCCTCCGCGATGAGGAAGGGAACGGGTGGAAGTCCGAGCCGGTGACAGACCAACAGGGTCACGGGGGCGATGAGCAGCACCGTCGTGACGTTGTCCAGGAGCGCCGAGGCGACAGCCGTGATGGACACCAGCAGGACCATCGTCGGGAAGGGCCGGCCCTTGGTGCGCTTGGCAGCCCAGATGGCGAGGTAGTCGAACACTCCGGTCTGCTTGAGCACGCTGACGATCACCATCATCCCCAGAAGCAGGAAGATGACGTTCCAGTCGACCCCGGTCTCCTCGCTGAAGAACGCCACCTCGGCATCCACCACGCCGAGCACCACCATGGCGGCCGCTCCGGACAGGGCAGCCGCGACCCGGTGGATCCGCTCGGTGGCGATGAGCACGTACGCCCCCACGAACGCGGCGACGACGAGCACCGACGTCATCAGCGCCCCGAGGATGTCGGCAGGAGGTGGTCCAGGAGGCGGCTCGCGGTGATGGCGCCGATGATGTGGCCGGTCCCGTGCTCGTCGACGACCGCCACCAGGGGGCTGTGCATGCGGGCCATCACCGCCGCCACCTCCACCGCGGTGGCATCGACGTCGACCACGGGCAGCTCGTCGATGTCCTGCGGCGCGGGAAGGAGCGTCCTCACGGTGGTGTGCTCCAGCTTGCGGCACAGCTCGTCGGAGGCCGTCTCGTCGAGTGCGCGAGCCAGCCCCGGCGTCTGCTGCAGGTAGTCCGGGACGAGGAACCGCAGCACCTGTGATCCCGGGACCACGGTGTAGGGCCGTCCGTTCTCGTCACAGACGATCAAGCCGGGGAGCCGAGCCTCGGCCATGGCCTGAGCGGCGATGAATGCCTCGGTGTCCGGGGTGACCATGGGGAAAGGCTGTGCCAGCTCGCCGGCCCGCATTCTCTGCTCCCCTCAGTGGACTCCGTATCTCCTCCCGCACCGACCCAGCGCCAGGTGCATCGGGGTCGACACAGACTGTCGGCGGGGATCGGGGTTACACGTGCCGGCTCTGCCCGGGCGAATGTCGCCGATGGTGGCCGGCGGCGGGGAGATGGAGGTGGCCGTCGTCGGAGATGGCCGCCGCCCAGACCAATGCCCCCAGCGCTATCACCACCCACACCACCGGGCCGATGGCGCGCTCCACGAGGAGAACGCCCGGAGCGACCAGGGCCCCCGCGGCCGCGGCACGCCACAGGTCGGGCACCTTCAGCCGCTGGCACGCGCACATCGCCCTCGCGTAGACCACGGCCCAGATACCGACGAGCGCCCCGACCGTTGACCCCGCGACCAGGACACCGAGGCCCATCTGCACGATGACGAGCCCCGCACACAGGACGGCCACGACCGCCGCGGCGAACAGCCATCGGGTCCACCGTGCTTCCATCGGCTCAACCTCCAGACCGCGTCTGCTCCGACCGTCGACACGTGATGGCGCTCGCCGTCAGACTAGCGGGGCTGGGGCCTCCGCGGCCCTCCTCGGGCGGCGCGGCGCCGCGGGTCGCTGCGCGCGCTCAGGTGGGATCAGGACGCCGGACATCCACCGGCAGCCGTCACTGCCCCAGGAACTTCTCGAAGCCCTTCGGCAGCGAGGCCGGGTCGATCGCGGCCGGATCCGGGGGACTCGGAAGGCCGGCACCGAAGGCACCACCGGCGGGCGCCGTCGACCGCTGGCCGGCGGCCCGCTCCTCGGCGGCCCGCTTCGCGGGGTTGCCGGACTTGGACTTCTTGCGCTGCGGCGCCTGCTGCCGACCACGTTTGCCTGGACCCGAGCTGCCGCCCGGCATCCCCGGCATCCCCGGCATGCCACCGCCACGGGCCAGCTGCTTCATCATCTTCTGCGCGTCGCCGAACCGCTCGAGGAGCTGGTTGACCTCCGAGGACGACACGCCGGAGCCCTTGGCGATGCGGGCGCGGCGCGAGCCATTGATCTGCCTGGGGTGGTTGCGCTCGAAGGGGGTCATCGAGCGGACCATGGCCTCGACCCGGTCGAACTCGCGCTCGTCGAAGGCGTCGATCTGGGCCTTCATCTGGCCCATCCCGGGCATCATGCCGAGGATCGACTTCAGCGAGCCCATCTTCTTGATCGCGGCCATCTGCTGGAGGAAGTCGTCGAAGGTGAAGTCCTCGGCCGCGAGGAACTTGCGCTCCATCTCGGCCGCCTCGGTGCGGTCGAAGGCCTTCTCGGCCTGCTCGATGAGGGTGAGGACGTCTCCCATGTCGAGGATGCGCGAGGCCATCCGGTCCGGGTGGAAGACCTCGAAGTCCTTGACCTGCTCGCCGGTGCTCGCGAACATGATCGGCCGGCCGGTGACCGATGCCACAGAAAGGGCCGCGCCACCACGGGCGTCACCGTCGAGCTTGGTGAGCACGACGCCCGTGACGTCGACGCCTTCCTGGAACGCCTGGGCCGTCTCGACCGCGGCCTGGCCGATCATCGCGTCGAGAACGAAGAGCACCTCGTCGGGCCGGATGGCGGCCCGGATGTCGGCCGCCTGCTCCATGAGCTCCGCGTCGATCGCGAGGCGACCTGCCGTGTCGACGATGACGACGTCGTGCTGGGTGCGCCGGGCGTGCTCGACGCCCGCGCGCGACACCGCGACCGGGTCACCGTGGGAACGGGTCCCCTCGCCCGTCGCCGACACGACGTCGTGGCCGAACACGTTGCCCCGCTCAGGGGCGAACACCGGCACACCGGCCCGCTCGCCGACGACCTCGAGCTGGGTCACCGCGTTCGGGCGCTGGAGGTCTGCGGCCACGAGGATCGGCGTGTGCCCCTGGTCGCGCAGCCAGCGGGCGAGCTTTCCCGCCAGGGTCGTCTTGCCCGACCCCTGCAGCCCGGCCAGCATGACCACCGTCGGCGGCTGCTTGGCGAACCTCATGGTCCGCGTCTCGCCCCCGAGGATGCCGACGAGCTCCTCGTTGACGATCTTCACGACCTGCTGGGCGGGGTTGAGCGCCTCGCTCACCTCAGCGCCGAGCGCCCGCTCCCGGACGGCGTGGGTGAAGTCCTTGACGACCGGGAGCGCGACGTCGGCGTCGAGCAGGGCGAGCCGGATGTCCCGGATCGTCTTGTTGACGTCGGACTCCGAGAGGCGCCCCTTCGAACGGAGGTTCGTGAAGGTGGCGGTCAGGCGGTCGGACAGGCTCGTGAACACCGGACAAGGCTAACGGGAGTCGCAGCGGCGGCCCGCCCACACCCCGCGCGCCGCACATCCCCCTCTCATCGGATGAGGCCGTCACAGGTGTCGATGACGAGGCTGACCGCCTGTGCGACGCGGGCCGGCGGCAGGGGCAGCCCGTCGGCGCCGGTGAGGTAGAAGGTGTCCAGCGTCTGACCGGCATACGTGGCGATGTGGGCCGAGCGCACCGAGATACCGGCTGCCGCCAGCGCCGCCCCCAGCTCGTGAAGTAGCCCGGGGCGGTCCTGCGCCCGCACCTCCAGGACCGTGGCGTCGCTGCTCGCGGCGGGCACGACGAGGGCGCGGGCCTGGCCAGGGCTCCCGAGCTGGGCCTGACCGGAGGGGCGCGCAGTGTGAGACCGGCGGCGGTCCAGGGTTGCCAGCGGCCCTCGGTCGCCGTGGGCGAGCCGGGCCAGGCCGCGTTCTATGCGGGCCGGGTCCGGGACGGCGCCCCTCGGGGACTCGACGTGCCACTCGTTCGCGGCGATCCCGTCGACGGTGCGCAGGATGGCGGTGCGCACCGTGTGGCCCTCGGCCGCGAGGAGCCCGGCGGTGTCCGCGAAGAGGCCGATGCGGTCCAGGTCCGTGATGTCGAGGCGGTGGGAGCCCCCGGTCGCCAGCACGCGCACCTGCGGCTCCCCCGCCCGCACGGCGGCGACGAGCTCGGTGCGCATCGTCCCTGCGGCAGCTCCGTCGGATGCGCCGATGACAGGGGCCGGAAGGGGGGGCGGTCCATCGAGCCGTTCGCGGACCGCGACGGCGAGCTGGTCGAGGAGGGTGGCCCGCCAGTCGGTCCATGCCAGCGGACCGGCGGCCGACGCGTCCGCCTCCGTGAGAGCCAGCAGCATCTCGAACACCTGCCGGTCGCCGCCCACCGCGTCCACCGCCGTGTCGACGGTCGCGGGGTCCGCGTGGTCGCGGCGGGTGGCCAGCTCGATGAGGGTGAGGTGCTCGCGCACGAGTGTCACGAGCACCTCGACGTCGGGCGGTTCGAAGCCCCAGCGCGTGACGATGCCGCGCGTCAGCTCGGCGCCCGTGGCCGAGTGGTCGTGCGCGCCACGCACCTTGCCGATGTCGTGGAGGAGGGCGGCAGCGAGCAGCAGGTCGGGCCGGGAGACCCGCCGGACGAGGCCGGCCGCGCGGACGACCGTCTCCACGAGGTGACGGTCGACGGTGTGCCGATGGACGGCGTTCCGCTGAGGGCGGGAGCGCACCGCGGACCACTCCGGGAGCCACGTGTCGACGATCCCGACCTGGTCGAGGCCCTCCCACACGGGCACGAGCCCCGGGCCGGAGGCCAGCAGGTCGCCGAGCAGGTCGCGGAGCGCCGGCGGCCACGGCTCCGGAGACGCGGGCGAGCTCCTTGCGAGGTTGTCGAGGGTGACCGGGGCGACGGGCAGGCCCGCCCTGGCAGCGACGACGCCCCCGCGCAGCGGCATTGACGGGTCGGACTCCGCGAGGCGGGCCGAGCCCAGAACGACCTCGCCGTCGCTGGCGAAGAACCCGTGCCCCAACGGCGCCATCTGTGGGCGGCGAGGACCGACACGCAGCGTGCGGGCACGCTGGGACTGCCCGGCCCTGCGCAGGGTTCCGTCGAGCGCGTAGGCGATCCCCCGCCCCGCCGCGGAGACGGAGGTGAGGAGGTCGTCGGCGTCCTGGTGGCCGAGCAGGGCCGCCACCGCGTCGTGCTCCTCGCGGCCCAGCCGGTCACGGCCGCGGCCGGTGACGACGTGGACTGCGTCGCGGACGTCGAGGAGGTGGGCGTGCGCGGCATCCACGCCGCCGTGAGGGCGGTCGGCGAGCCATGCCTCCGCGAGTGCGGAGAGGACGGTCATGTCGCGGAGACCACCGTGGGCCTCCTTGAGCTCGGGCTCGATGGACTGCGCCAGGTCACCCTGTCGCTGGTGTCGTGACGTCAGCGCCTCGACGAGCGACGGGAGCCGCTTGCGAGCGTTGCCGCGCCAGTCGTGGGCAACGGTGGACCGTGCCGCGGCTACCAGCTCGAGGTCGCCGGCGAGCGGTGCGAGGTCGAGCAGACCGACGGCGGCGATGAGGTCTGCAGCAGCGACCTGGCGGCACTGGCTGACGGTGCGCACGCTGTGGTCGAGCCGGACCCCCGCGTCCCAGATGGGATACCAGATGCGGTCAGCGAGCGCGGTGAGCTCCTTCGCTGGAAGCGACCGCTCGGAGTGGAGGAGGACGAGGTCGTAGTCGCTGAGAGGGCCGGCGTCCGCGCGGCCAACGCTGCCGACCGCGGCGAGGGCCACCCCTTCGATGCGCGCCCCACCGGTCGCTGACTGCCAGACGTCAGCGAGCCAGTCCCGGTTGAACGCCGAGAGAGCCTCCCGCCGGGCCCGGCCGGCACCCGCGACGGCGAAGTCGCGGGTGCCGGCCAGGTCGAGCCGCCGAGAGGCGAGCCCGCTCGAGAGGGTGGTCACCGCTCAGATCGCCTCGACGCCGCGCTCCCCGGTGCGGACCCGGGCGACGTCCTCGACGGGGACGACCCAGATCTTGCCGTCACCGATCCGGCCGGTCTGGGCGGCCTTGAGGATGACGTCGACGACGGACGAGGCGTCCATGTCGTCGACGAGGATCTCGACGCGGCTCTTCGGCACGAAGTCGACGGTGTACTCCGCACCCCGATAGACCTCGCTGTGACCACGCTGGCGGCCGTAGCCGTGCGCCTCACTGATCGTCATGCCCTGGATGCCGAAGGCCTCGAGGGCCTCCTTCACCTCGTCGAGCTGGTGGGGCTTGATGATGGCGGTGACGAGCTTCATGAGCTGGCTCCTTCGAGGTTCTTCGTGGACGTGGACTCGGCGACGGTGTCGTCGTGCCCACCGAACCCGCTCACGCCCATCCGACCGCCGCGGCTGTTCATGTCGTAGGCGGACTCGGCGTGCTCGGTCTGGTCGATTCCGGCGACCTCGACGTCCTCGGCGACCCGCCAACCGATCGTGGCCTTGAGAGCCAGCGCGATGACGAGGGTGACGACGCCGGAGATGACGAGCGTGGAGAGGGCGACGAGGACCTGGACGACCGTCTGGTCGATGCCGCCACCATAGAAGAGACCGGTGGAGGTCGCGAGCAGGCCGGCACCGATCGTGCCCCAGAGGCCGGCGACGAGGTGGACCCCGACGACGTCGAGGGAGTCGTCGTAGCCCAGCCGGAACTTCAAGCCGACGGCAAGGGCTGAGAGGCCGCCGGCGACGACGCCGAGGGCGATCGAGCCCAGCGGGCTGAGCGCACCGCAGGCGGGGGTGATGGCCACGAGACCGGCGACGACACCGGACGCCGCGCCTACGGAGGTGGCGTGGCCGTCCCGGACCTTCTCCACGACGAGCCACCCCATCATCGCCGCGCAGGTGGCGGCGGTCGTGTTGACCCAGACGAGGGCTGCCGTGCCGTCGGCCGCGAGCTCGGAGCCGGCGTTGAAGCCGAACCAGCCGACCCACAGCAGGCCTGCGCCGATCATCGTCAGCGGGACGTTGTGCGGCCGCATGGACACCTTGCCGAAGCCGAGGCGCTGCCCGACGACGAGGGCGAGGACGAGGGCGGCCATACCGGCGTTGATGTGGACGACGGTGCCACCGGCGAAGTCGATCGGGGCCACGTTGGCCACACCGTCCGTCACGCCGTAGACGGCAGCCGCGAGGCCGTCCTCCGCCCCGGACAGCAGGCCGCCGCCCCAGACCATGTGCGCGATCGGGAAGTAGGCGAAGGTCACCCACAGTCCCGCGAACACGAGCCACGTCGAGAACTTGACGCGGTCGGCGACGGCACCGCTGATGAGGGCGACGGTGATGACGGCGAAGGTCAGCTGGAACCCGACGAACGCGAGCTCGGGGATGTTGCCGTAGCCCTCGTAGCCGAACGGGTTGATGACCGCGTCGGTGCCGGCGAGGCCGAACTTCTCGAACGGGTTCGCGATCACCCCGGCGAGGTTCTCGGTGCCGAAGGACATCGAGTAGCCGTACAGGACGTAGATGATGCCCACGACGCCCATGGCGCCGAAGGACATCATCATCATGTTGAGGACGGACTTGGTCCGGGTCATGCCGCCGTAGAACAGCGCCAGTCCGGGTGTCGTCATGAGGAGGACGAGGGAGGCGCAGAGAATCAGGAACGCGGTTGCCGCGTAGTCGACCTGCTCTGCCGCCTCCGCCAGGGGCATCAGTGGTGTGCTCATGACGACAACGGTGACCCGGCGGCGTTTCGTCGCCCGCGCGGTTGTGTTTCCGGCGTGTTGCATCGTCGCGACGGGTGTAAGCATCGCGTTTCGGGACCGCGCCGGTCCCGCATCGTGAGACTTCACGAGTCCGGGCGCACGGGGTTCGGGTCACCCGCAGGGTGCGCTCCGTTGCCCAGCGCCGGCTGCCCGAGGCGGTCCAGGTGCTCGCACGAGCCGGACCGGACGTCGCACCGGTACACCGGCGACCCGGCCTGCAGGCCGCTCACGGCGAGGACCGACGTCGGCGACTCCCACAGCAGGTCCGCCTCGGGCAGCCGCTCCTGTCGAGCCTGGAACAGGTCGGGCGGCAGGTCGAGGGCCAGGCGGCGAGCGAGGTCGGCGCTGCGCACGACGACACCCTCGGGCTGCTGGTCGACGACGAGGGAGCGATCGGGCGACCACCGGCCCCGGCCGATAGGGACCTCCTGCTCAGCCACGAAGCGACCCGCGGTGTCGACGCGGCCCTCGAGTGACGCCAGCGGCCTGGTGGCGGAGTCGTAGGGCCGGGACGTCGTGTGCTCGGCGATCTGGACCGCGAAGCCGTCGGCCGTCACGTAGGTGATGAGGCCGTAGCCCGAGGGGGCGGGTACGTCCACGACCCGCGTCCACTCCCTCGTGCGCGTGTCGAACATCCGGACGTCGAGCACGCCGGGGCGGTCCTCGGCAGACGCCACGTACACCCGACCCAGGTCGTCGATGCCGGCCAGGTGTGCGCAGCTGTCCGCCTCGACCTGGGTCATCGCGACCTCGGTCGCCGTGGCCACCTCGTAGACCTCCATCGGGAGGACGCCGCAGCTGGTCCCAGTGGTCGACAGGTCCAGCCAGGCGGCGAGGCGCCCGTCGTGGCTCATCACCACGTCCCCGTACCGGTGCCCGAGCGGCGTCAGCCGGCCGTCAGCGACCCGGTATGTGGTGCCGTGTCTCGTGAGGACGGTCGTACCGGCGTGGTGCCACAGGGTCACCGACCGGTCAGCGCGACACACGGTCCGGATGGGCGCCCCTACTCCGACGATCAGCTGCCCGCCGTTCCGGTCCTCGTCCGGGACGCACCACGGCACCCTCGTGGAGGCGCCAACGCCGGACGCCGAGCCCGATGGGACGTCCGCGTCACGGGTCTCTCGCACGCCCGCGGCGAGTCCCAGACCGGCTCCCACGACCAGGAGGACCGCCAGCACCGACGACGCGACGACGAGCCGCCGGCGGCGCCGCCGGATGGTCCGACCGCCGGCCCGGATGGCCGCCGTGTCCGGGGCCGGTCCCTCCCGCCGGGCGGCCTGCTCGGCGAGAGCCGCCCGCAGCTCGTCGTCCAGCGTCATCCGTCGACCGCCTCCGTGGACGTCGCGGCCAGGCCGCGCCGCAAGGCCCGCATCGCGTCGTGGGCCTCGGACCGCACCGTGCGCACCGACCACCCGAGCACGGCGGCCGCATCGCTCTCGCTGAGGTCCTCGTAGTAGCGCAGCACGAGAGCGGCCCGCTGCCGCTCCGGCAGGGCACAGACGAGCGGCCACAGCAGGAGGTGACCGCGGGCGGCATCCTCCTCCTCCTTTTCCGCTGGGACCGCGCGCTTCGGACCCATCGCCCTGAGCCACTCCCGGGGGCGGGCCCCGCGGCGGTGGTCCGCGATCACGGCGTCGACCAGCAGGCGGCGGACGTGCGCCTCCGGAGCCTCCGCGCGCACGACGGTCGGCCAGCGCGCGAAGGTCCGCTCCATGGCGGTCTGGAGGAGGTCCTCGGCGGCTTCCGCGTCAGCCGTCAGCAGGTAGGCCAGGCGGAACAGGGGGACCCAGCGCGCGGCGACGAACTCGTCGAAGTCCTCGTGCTCCATGCCGCCTCCGGGTGCCCGGGTGCCCTGCCTCACCCCAGTAAACGCCTCAGCGTGGCCGACAGCTCGGGTCGACCACGGCCTCACGCTCGACGCGGTGTCGCGGGGTGCCGACCGCGCGCCCGCCCGCGCCTCCGACACCCGGCGCGGACGAAGACGGCGTCAGTCGAGGATGGCGTCGACGAACGCCTCGGGGTCGAACGGCGCGAGGTCGTCGGGGCCCTCCCCCAGGCCGACGAGCTTGACCGGCACCCCGAGCTCGCGCTGCACCGCGACGACGATGCCGCCCTTGGCGGTTCCGTCGAGCTTGGTGAGGACGATCCCCGTGATGCCGACGACCTGGGAGAACACCTCAGCCTGGCGCATCCCGTTCTGGCCGGTGGTGGCGTCGAGGACGAGGAGCACCTCGTCGACCGGGCTCTGCTTCTCGATGACCCGCTTGACCTTGCCGAGCTCGTCCATCAGGCCGACCTTGTTCTGCAGGCGCCCTGCCGTGTCGATGAGGACGACGTCGGCCTCGAGCTCGGCGGCGGCGCGGACCGCGTCGAACGCCACCGCCGCCGGGTCCCCTCCGTCGCGGTCGGACCGGACCGTGGGCACTCCGACTCGCTCCCCCCAGGTCTGGAGCTGGTCCGCAGCCGCCGCCCGGAAGGTGTCGGCGGCGCCGAGGACGACGTCCTTGTCCTCGGCGACGAGCACCCGGGCGAGCTTGCCGACGGTGGTGGTCTTGCCCGTGCCGTTGACGCCGACCACCAGCACGCATGCCGGCCGGCCGTCAATCCTGGAGGCGACGACGGAACGGTCCAGCGACGGGTCGACGAGCGCGAGGAGCTCCTCGCGCAGCCACCCGCGCACGGACGCCTCGTCCGTGGTCCCCTCCACCGCCACGCGGGTGCGCAGTGCCGCGACGAGCTCGGTCGTCGCGGCGACTCCGAGGTCGGCGGTCAGCAGGGTGTCCTCGACCTCCTCCCATGCGGCCTCGTCGAGCCTGCCCCCGGCGAGCAGAGCGAGCAGCCCCTTCCCCAGGGCGGTGTTCGACCTGGCGAGGCGGGCCCGCAGACGGCGGAGCCGACCGGCCGGGGCCTCCGGCCGCTCGAGGGTCGGGGCGGAGACGCCCCCCTCGACCGCGGGCTCGGGCCCGAACTCCACCGGGTGCTCCACCGTTGGGATGGACCCACCGGGGGGCTGGTCGACGTCCACGGCGCGACCTCCCGGACGGGTTCCCGGCCGGGTCTCCGGAAGGTCGCTGCGGCGGCCGCCGCGTCCGCGCATCAGGCCGACGGCGACGCCGCCGACGACGACGAGGATGCCGACCGCGACGGCGAGGTACTCCCAGAGGGTGTCGATGGCGCTCACCTCGTCATCCTCGCAGCCGCACCATGCCCACCCAAACCCGCGCGGACGGCATCCCGGATGCGCGCGAGCCTCAGAAGATGCGGACGCGGTCCTGTGGCGAGACCCACATGCCGTCGCCCTCGACGACCCCGAACGCCTCGTGGAACTCGCGGAGGTTGCGCGCGGCGTTGGCCCGCAGGTCCATGGGACTGTGCGGATCGAGGACGAGCAGGCGCTCGGCCTCCGCCCGGCGCGAGACCCCGCGCCACACCTGCGCCCAGCCCATGAAGAACCGCTGCTCGCCGGTGAGGCCGTCGATCTTCGGCGCCGGCGCGCCGTCGAGGGAGATGAGATACGCGGAGTGCCCGATCGTGAGCCCGCCGAGGTCGCCGATGTTCTCCCCCACGGTGAGCGCGCCGTTGACCTTCCGGCCGGGCGCGTCACGCGTCTCGAAGGTGCTGAACTGCGCGATGAGGGCGTCGGCGAGCGCCTGGAAGGCTGCTCGGTCCTCGTCGGTCCACCAGTTCCGCAGGGTGCCCGAGCCGTCGAACTGCGAGCCCTGGTCGTCGAACCCGTGCCCGATCTCGTGCCCGATGACCGCGCCGATGCCGCCGTAGTTGACGGCGGAATCCGCTTCGACGTCGAAGAAGGGGGGCTGGAGTATCGCCGCGGGGAAGACGATCTCGTTGAGCCCAGGGTTGTAGTAGGCGTTGACCATCTGCGGCGTCATGAACCACTCATCGCGATCGACAGGCCCACCCAGCTTGGCGAGCTGTCGGTCGACCTCGAAGGCCACCGCCCGGCGGACGTTGCCGAGGAGGTCGCCGGCTCGGACTTCCAGCGTGGAGTAGTCGCGCCACTTCTCGGGGTAGCCGATCTTCGGGGTGAACCGGTCGAGCTTCTCGAGCGCCTCTCGGCGGGTGTCCTCGCCCATCCAAGGGACGCTGGACAGGCTTCGCCGGAAGGCCTCGACGAGGTGGGCGACGAGCTCGACCATCCGCTCCTTCGCGTGCGGGGGGAAGTGCCGCTCCACGTAGAGCTGGCCGACCGCCTCGCCGAGCGACTGCTCCACGAGGCCCACGCCGCGCTTCCAGCGCTCCCGCAGCTCGGGCACGCCCGACAGGGTCCGGCCGTAGAAGTCGAAGTCCTCCTCGACGAACGCCGACGAGAGGTAGGCGCCGTGGGCGTGGACGAGGTGCCACGCGAGCCAGTCGCGCCACACCTGCACCGGCTCCTCGGTCAGCGCGGCGCCCGCCGAGCGCAGGTGGTCGGGCTGACGCACGACGACGGCGTCGAAGGCGGTGGAGCCGGCCCCGATGCCCTCCAGGAAGAGGTCCCAGTCCACGCCGGGGCTGAGCTCCGCCAGCCCCGCTCGGTCCACGAGGGTGTAGGTCTTCACGGGGTCCCGGTTGGTGACCTTGTCCCAGTGCCCCGCGGCGAGGCGGGTCTCGAGGGCCATGACCCGTCGGGCCGCCTCCGCGGGCTCCGGCCAGCCCGCCAGGGCCAGCATGCGCTCGATGTGGCCGACGTATGCCGCGCGGGTCGCCTCGTGCTGCTCCTCCCGGTAGTAGGACTCGTCGGGAAGGCCGATGCCCGCCTGCTCGAGGTACACGACGTAACGGCTGGAGTCGCGGTCGTCGGTGTTGACGAAGGGCAGGACGAACCCCAGGACGCCCTCGCGGGCGAAGCGGGCGGCGGCGGCAACGACGTCGTCGGGACCCGCCACCGCGGCCGCCCGGGCCAGGTCCGTCTCGAGCGGGGTGCCGCCGAGGGCCTCGATCGTCGGCTCGTCCATGAAGCTCGCGTAGAGGTCACCTACCTTGGCGGCCACGGTCGCGGTGTCGGGCGACCCGGCCGCCACCTCCTCGATGATCGCTCGGACATGGTGCTCCGCGGTCTCGCGGAGGATGTCGAAGGTGCCGTATCGGCCGCGGTCCTCGGGGATCGGGGTGGTGGTGACCCACCGGCCGTTGACGTGGCCGAAGAGGTCGTCCTGTGGCCGGACGTCGGGGTCGACGGCTGCGCTGTCGATACCGGATCTCACGCGGGTGGCTCCTCGATGCAGGGGGCGTCCGGTTATCGAACCACAGCGTGCGACCGAAAATCCCGACGGATGAGGGCGGGTACGGAGTGAGCGCCGAGGACGGGGAGCGTTCTCAGCCGAGGGCGCCGACGACGTCGTCGCGGCGCGCCAGGCGGTCGTGCGAGGCCTGCGTGGGCATCTCGTCCGGCGCGCCGACCTCGACCGCGCGCACACCGTCGTTCCCGGCGTCGGCGCGGAGCTGGCGCTCGCGGATCGACTCGATGACCTGTTCGCCACGCTCGCTGAGGACGTCACGGCCCTGCCTGCGGGCGGGCACGGCGACGAGAGCCAGGACCGCGAGGGCCAGGCCGACGCACAGGAGCATCCCGAGGACCACGAAGAGCATGGGGCACAGGTTCGCACTGCCGGCCGGGAGCCTCCAAATCGACACTCCGCCGGCGACCGCGAACTAGGGTGACGTCCGTGACTGCCGCCGCCCCCGCGACGGACGGGGCGACGACGCGCCGTCGCCGCCGCCTCCCGATGTTCACCGAGATCCTCGTCGCCCTCGTCGCGGTCGCGCTCGTCCAGGCGTTCCTCGTCAAGCCCTTCGGTGTGCCGTCGCAGTCCATGGAGGAGACCCTCCACGTCGGGGACCGCATCCTCGTGAACCGGCTCGACGGCACCGTCGAGCGCGGCGACGTCGTCGTGTTCAGCCACGGTGGCACATGGCAGGAGTCGGAGCTTCCGGCGGCCGGCAACCTGCTGGTCCGGGCGGTGCGCGCCTTCGGGGACCTGACGGGGATCGGGCCGAGCAACACGGCATACACGGTGAAGCGGGTCATCGGCCGGCCGGGCGACCGGGTCGCGTGCTGCAGCCCCGACGGCAGGGTGACCGTGGACGACGAGCCGCTGGACGAGCCGTACGTCCACGAGGACCTGCCGTTCACCCAGGGGTCCCTCGACTGCACGACGTCACCGCGCTCGACGCGCTGCTTCCCGGAGATCACCGTGCCAGGCCAGAACCTGCTGGTCCTCGGCGACCACCGCTCGCAGTCCGCCGACTCGGTGATCGGCTGCCGCGGCGCCAGCGACGGTCAGGAGTGCGTCCGCCTCGTTCCGCAGGGGCGGGTCATCGGTCCTGTCGTCGCGCGCTTCTGGCCGCTCGGAGACATCGGCGCCCTGCCCGGCTGACCGCGCGGGTCAGGCCGTCGCCGCCACGTCCCGGACCCGTTGCGACACGACGGTGGTGACGCCGTCCCCGCGCATCGACACGCCGTAGAGGGCGTCGGCGACCTCCATCGTGCGCTTCTGGTGCGTGATGACGATGAGCTGGCTGGAGTCGCGAAGCTCGTCGAGGAGGGTGATGAGACGACCGAGGTTGGTGTCGTCGAGGGCGGCCTCGACCTCGTCCATGATGTAGAAGGGGCTCGGCCGCGCCTTGAAGATCGCGACGAGGAGGGCCACCGCGACGAGTGAGCGCTCGCCACCGGACAGCAGGCTGAGCCGCTTGACCTTCTTGCCCGGGGGACGTGCCTCGACCTCGATGCCCGTCGTCAGCATGTCGCCGGGGTCGGTGAGGACGAGTCGGCCCTCGCCGCCGGGGAAGAGGCGCTCGAAGACCCGCTCGAACTGCTCCCGGGTGTCGTGGAACGCCTCGCTGAAGACCTGCTCCACCCGCTCGTCGATCTCCTTGACGATGTCGAGCAGGTCGCGCTTGGACCGCTTGAGGTCCTCCAGCTGCGTCGTGAGGAAGGTGTGCCGCTCCTCGAGCGCCGAGAACTCCTCGAGCGCGAGGGGGTTGACCCTTCCCAGTGCCTGCAGGCCCCGCTCCGCCGCGCGCAGCCGCTTCTCCTGCTCCTCCCGAACATAGGGAACCGGCTCCGGGCCGGCGTCCGGGTCCACATCGGGGTCCGCGATGTGCGCGACGTCGCGGTGCGGCCCGAACTCCTCCACGAGCACGTCCGGGTCGACACCCAGCTCCTCGACCGAGCGGCCCTGGAGCTGCTCGATCCGGTCCAGCTGGCGTGCCCGCGCCATCTCGTCGCGGTGCGCTGTGTCAGTGAGGTCGCGCAGCTCGTCCTGGACACGGGTGAGCTCCTCGCGCAGCACGACGGCCTGACGGTCGCGCCCGGCGCGGTCCGACTCACCGGCCTCCCGCAGCATCCTGGCCCGGTCGAGTGCGACGCCCAGCCGGTCGACGGCGTATGCCGCGGCGGAGCCCACTGCCTGGGCAACCCTCGCCTCCCGGCGCCGGCGCTCCCGCCGCTCGCGCAACCGCTCGCGGGCGGCGATCTCATTTCGGGCAGCGCCCTCGAGGGAGTCGGCCCGCCCGGCGAGCGCGCGAGCGCGCTCCTCCCTGGTGCGCAGCATGAGGCGCAGCTCGGTCTCCGCGGCGCGCCCACGGCTCGCCTCCAGCTCGAGGCGGTCACGCTCGTCGGTCGAGGGGTCGTCGGACTCCTCGGGTTCCACCTGCGCCTGGGCGAGCCTGGCCTGCAGCCCCTCGAGGTCCGCTCGGTCGTGCTCCAGGGTGGCCCGGGCGTCGGCGATGGCACGTTCGGTCCGATCCGCCTCGGCCGAGGCCGATCGCACGGCGGCACCCAGGCTGCCGAGCCGCTCGGCCACCGCCGCCATCCGCGCGTCCGACTGGTGGAGCGCCTCCAGTGCGGCGTCCACCTCCTCCGCGGCGGACCGACAGGTCGCCCGCGCCGCCGCCAGCGCGAAGCGTGCCCGCTCCGCCCGAGCGGTCGCCGCCGCGAGGGTCGTACGGGTCTCGTCGGCGGCGGCCTGCACCTCGAGAAGGCTCTCTCCCGCAGCGCTCCCGCCTCGGGCCCAGCCCGGACCGAAGACGTCACCGTCGGCGGTCACGGCGGTGACTCCGGTCTCCCGGGAGGCGAGTGCCACGGCGTGAGCGGTCGTCGGCACGAGCGCCACCCGCTCGAGCAGCTGCTCCACCGCGGGACGCACGGCCTCCGGCGCCTCGACCACGTCACGGGCCCACACCCCGGAGCCCTCGAGCGACGGCCAGCTGGCCGGGTCTCCGGGGGACGCCGTCGCTCCGACGAGCAGGGCGGCACGTCCGCCGTCCGCCGACCGCAGGGCAGCAATGGCGCGGGCCGCGTGCTCGGCGGTGGGAACGGCCAGGGCCTCGGACGCCCAGCCGAGGGCCGCCGCGACGGCGGCCTCGTGCCCGCCGGTCACGTGGAGCAGGGTCGCGACCGAGCCGACGATGGCGTGGTCCGCGTCAGCCGCGGCGAGGAGGCTGGCCGCCCCGTCCTTGCGGCGCAGGCTCATCTCCAGCGCCTCGAGGCGCGCGCTGGCCGAGGACCGGTCACGTTCTGCGTCGCGCTCATCGGTGACGAGCCGCTCCACCTCCGCCTCGGCAGCCGCCAGCCGGGCCGCAGCGGCCTCGTACGCGCCGTCGAGCCCCTCCTCGCCCTCCTCCTCCACGGCGACGCTGCCTTCGAGGCGGGAGAACTCCTGCTCCGCCTCGGCCGCTCGGCGCTGTGCCGCCTCGACCGTCTCGCGCAGGCGTCCGATCTCCGCCTCGCCGGCCTCGATGCGGCTACGGCGTGCACCCACCTGCCCCGCGAGCCGGGCGAGACCTTCACGGCGGTCCGCCACAGCTCGGGCGAGCCGCGCCAGGCGGTCCTGCTCCGCCGCGTAGGCGGCCTCGGCCGCCTCGCGAGCCGCCACGGCCGCGGCCAGCTCGTCCCTCGTCAGCGCCACCTCCGCCACGAGGCTCGCCTCGGCCTCGCGCGCCTGGGCAGCCTGCGCACGCAGCTCCTCGGGGTCGCGCCCGGTCGTCGTCTCGTGCTCCTCGTCCTGTGACAGCAGGCGCACCCGCTCGGCGGCGATGGAGCCGGTGGACTCCATCCGGTCACGAAGACTGTGAAGACGCACGAAGCGCTCCTGGGCACGCGCCAGCTCGGGAGCCGCCTCGGCGGTCCGGCGCTCGACGTCACCGAGGCGGGTGCGCACCTCGGCGAGGGCGCCCTCGACGGCGGCGCGTCGCTCGAGGAGCGCCGTCTCGTCGGCAACCTCCTGCTCGAAGGCGGCGGTGAGCTGCACGAGGTCGTCGGCGAGGAGGCGTAGCCGGGCGTCGCGGGCATCGGCCTGGATGACGGCGGCCCGGCGGGCGGCCTCCGCCTGGCGCCCGAGTGGCCCGAGCTGGCGGCGGATCTCCCCGGTGAGGTCCTTGACCCGGGTGAGGTTGGCCTCCATGGTCTCGAGCTTGCGGAGCGCGCGCTCCTTCCGGCGGCGGTGCTTGAGGACGCCGGCCGCCTCCTCGATGAACCCCCGGCGCTCCTCCGGCGTGGCCCGAAGGACCGTGTCGAGCTGGCCCTGTCCGACGATGACGTGCATCTCACGGCCCAGACCCGAGTCGGACAGGAGCTCCTGGACGTCGAGGAGCCGGCATCCCGTGCCGTTGATGGCGTACTCGCTGCCGCCGCCACGGAACATCGTCCGGGTGATCGTCACCTCGGTGTAGTCGATGGGCAGGGCACCGTCGGTGTTGTCGATCGTGAGGCTCACCTCGGCTCGGCCCAGCGGCGGGCGACCCGCGGTGCCGGCGAAGATGACGTCCTCCATCTTGCCGCCGCGCAGGGACTTCGCGCCCTGCTCACCCATGACCCAGGCGAGGGCGTCGACGACGTTCGACTTCCCCGAGCCGTTGGGACCGACGACGCACGTGATGCCCGGCTCCAGGCGCATCGTCGTCGCCGAGGCGAAGGACTTGAAGCCCTTGAGGGTCAGCGTCTTGAGGTACACGGTCTCGTTTCGCAGCTCTCGTCGGTGATCCGGTCCGATCCGGGGTCCCAGGCCCGGATGCCGCCCGACTCTACCGGCGGGTGCGCGCGACGCCGGGACCTTCCGGCGGCGCGGTGACGCCCGGGACGGGAGTGATGGAAACGGAGAGTCGCGCCGACGGGCAGGGACGCCTCCGGGCGGTACGTCTACCGCGCGGCGCGTCGCCTCACGAGCGAGCCGGGTCGACGGGCGCCGTCGGCGCCGCGAGCTCATCGCTGTTGCCGCCAGAGGCCTCACCGCCGGCCTCACCGGCGGCGGCGCCGGCATCCGCTGGACTCGTGGTGAGGGCCTCGTGGTGGCGGATCACCTCGGCGATGACGAAGGTGATGAACTTCTCCGCGAACTGGGGGTCGAGGCCGGCCTCGTCTGCCAGGCCGCGTAGCCGCGCGATCTGGCGCTCCTCGCGCACGGGGTCGGCCGGCGGGAGGCCGACGGCCGCCTTGAGCTCCCCTACCCGCTGCGTCGCCTTGAACCGCTCGGCGAGCAGGTGGACCAGGGCCGCGTCGATGTTGTCGATGCTCGACCGCAGGCTCAGCAGGTCCGGAGGGAGGTCGCTCACCCGGCCATCGTAGGAAGCCGGCGCCAGGGGGATGCCGCCCGTCCACCCCCCGGTCCTCCCCGACGTCGTCTGCGGGGACGCCGCGACACGCCGGTTCCGGCGGCGTGTCGCGCGCACCTGACAGACGAGGTCGGGGAGGCGGGGAGGCAGGTCAGCGTTCGCGGAAGCCGTTCTCCCCGCGCGGCGCGGCCCACATGGGCTCGGACACCGACTCGACCCGTCCGGGGCGCCGCGTGGTGGACGGCGTCTCGCGCAGGAGGTCGACCAGCCGTCGCAGCGCGGGCTCGGGTCCCTCCGCCACGACCTCCACCCGGCCGTCGGCGGTGTTGCGGGCGTAGCCCGCCAGACCCAGCTCTGCGGCGTGCGCCCGCGTCCACCACCGGAAGCCGACACCCTGCACGCGGCCACGGACGAACACCGTCACCCGCCGGTGGTCTTCGCCGCCCTCGTCCCCCGCCATGCCGGCATCGTAGGCAGGCAACCGGGGGCTGGAGGCGGATCTCCTCCCGGGGCCGAGCAGCCCCGACCACACCGCGTCGGTGCGGCCACACGGTGCCTCAGCCCGGCGGCAGGCGCAGCCCTGGACAGCAGAGCGGCCATGAGCGCGACGCAGGATCACGAGCTGGCCGCGCTCCCGGAGCTCGAAGACCTGCCGGAGAGGGTGACCGGGTCGATGGTGCATCCGGGGGATGCCGACGACGACGAGGGCTGGACGACGACGTCAT
>OCZS010000077.1_pt1 | contig 29419 bp, 27 predicted proteins | sample 1539071 | NCBI WGS metagenome assembly OCZS01 (sample SAMEA3113584, study PRJEB22503) | soil metagenome
GGCTCCGAAGAACCACGCTCGGTATGGCTCGAGACTACGTGACCCAGCCGTTCCGGGCCAAATCGACGCCTCGCCCCGCGACGCCACACCCGTCGAGATGAGGCAACACGCCGACCGGACCCGGCGTCGGCCCCGCGTGTTGCCTCCTCTCGACCGTCTCTGCTCAGCCCGTCGGGGACGGACTGGGTGACGCGGCCGCCGACCCGCCCGGTGATGGGCTCGGCGACGGAGTGGCGGCGTCCGGGATGAGTTGAGGCGCGATGGCCTGGGCGCGCTTGATCGCCGCGTCCAGCCGCTGCTGGGCGACGCCGTAGGCGGCGAAGTCACCGGTCTTGAGCGCCTCCTGCCCCGCCGCGTAGGCGTTCTGGATCTCCGTGAGCGCCGCGGCGAGCTGCGCCGCAGCGGAGCCGCCCGGTGTGGTGGGCTCGCCTGGCTCGCCTGGCTCGGCCGGCTCGCCGGGCTCCGGCGGGCTCTCCCCCGGCTGCTCCGCGCCGAAGAGCCCGCTGACCGCTTGCTCCAGCGTGTCCCCCCACGCGACCGTGGTGCCGTACACGGCGACGTTGATCTTGTTCTGCGGGAAGGACCCGGAGCCCGAAGCCGCCTGGACGTAGATGGGCTGCACGTAGAACATCCGACCCTCGAGCGGGAAGGTGAGCAGGTTGCCGAAGGTCAGCTCCTTCCCGGACTGCGAGTTGTTGGTGATGTACTGCGCCAGCGACAGCTGCTCGGCGGGGTTCTGTGACCTCACCGGTGAGTTCTGGATCTGGTTGAGCACCTGCCCCGGTCCAGCGGGAGTCGTCGATCCGAACTCCAGCAGTCGCAGGGATCCGTAGTCCTCGGCCGGTCGGCCGGCCTCGGAGCCGGCGTCGGCGTCGACAGCAAGGAGACCGCGGAGGATCTCCCGGCCCGCCTCGTTGTTGCTCGCGGGCACGAACGGCGAGGTGATCGAGAAGGCCGCCTCGTCCTCGCCGGGCATCGCGATCGACTGGAAGACGACCGGCTGGTCCTGGGCGGGTGCGAACGGGTCACGCGGTACCCTCCACCGGTCCGACCCGCTGTAGAAGTCACCTGGGTTGAGCACGTGGTACTCGGTGATGAGCTCCCGCTGGACCTTGAGGAGGTCCTGCGGGTATCGGATGTGGGCCATGAGGTCGCCGGAGATCTCGGAGAGCGGGCGCACCGCCCCCGGGAAGGCCTTGCTCCACGCCTTGAGCATGGGGTCGCCGGTGTCCCACCCGTAGAGCTTGACGCTGCCGTCATGGGCGTCGACGGTCGCCTTGACCGCGTTGCGGACGTAGTTGACCTGGCCTGCGCCGACGGTCACGACGTTGGACCGCTGGGCCACCGAGTCGGACGTCGCCTCGGCCAGCTCGAGGAGCCGGCTGTTGGGATAGCTCGCCGAGGTGGTGAAGCCGTCGACGATCCACTGCACCCGGCCTTCGACGACGGCGGGGTAGACGTTGCCGTCGAGCCGCAGCCACGGAGCCACGCGCTCGACCCGCTCGGTCGGAGAGCGGTGGTCGAGGATCCGGGAGGAGCTGTTGACCGCGTCGGAGAGGAGGAAGTTGGCCTCCCGGTACTTCACGGCGTAGGCGAACCGGCGCAGGGCCGAGCCGATGGGGACCCCGCCCTCCCCGGCATACGTGTTGTTGACCGCGACCTCGCCCTCCCCACCCGCGGGGAAGTCGAACTCGCGAGGGGACGCGCCTGCGGGGGCGCCCACGACCGAGTACGTCGGGGACAGCTCGCCGAAGTAGATCCGCGGCTCGTACTCGCCGAGCGAGCTGCGACCGCCGCCCTCGAAGAACACCGGGTCACCTTCGGCGCTCCGCTGGTTGCCGTAGGCGGCGTAGAACCCATAGCCGTGGGTGTAGATCGTGTGGTCGTTGAGCCAGTTGCGCTGGTTGTCCGGCAGGCCGTCGAGGTTGATCTCGCGGACGGCCACCACCGCGTCACGGGTCTGCTCGTCGATGGTGTACCGGTCGACGTCGAGCGTGTCCGGGAAGGCGTAGTAGTCGCGCTGGCCCTCGAGCTGCCGGAACGTCGGGGCGACGACGTTGGGATCGATGATGCGGACGCCGGGGATGTCGTTCGCCGCGGCCCGGACGATGTCCTGGTTGTCTGCGTCCGTGGCAGCCGGGTTGGGAATCCGCTTGACCCGGTTGAGCCCGAACGCCGTGCGGGTCGCCGTGATGTTCCGCTCGATGTACGGGGCCTCCAGCGACTTCTCCGACGGGCGCACCCGCAGCGACTGGATCAGGGCCGGGTAGGCGCCCCCGACGACCACGGCCGTCACGACGAGCAGCACGACGCCGGTGATCGGCAGGCGCCAGCTGCGGCTCCAGATGGCGGCGAGGAAGAACGCGGCGCACATCAGGGCCGCGACGGCGAGGATGGCCTTCGTCGGGAGGACCGCCTTGTCGTCCGTGTACGTGATGCCGGTGAGCAGCTGGCCCTTCTCCGTGGCCAGGGAGTAGCGGTCGAGCCAGTAGGACGCCGCCCGGGTGAGCGCGATGAGGGCGCCGAGGACGCCGAGGTGGACGTAGGCCGCGCGGGTGGTCGGTCCGCGGCCCGGGAGCTGCAGGCCGCCGTAGACGTAGTGGGTGAATGCCCCGGCGATGAACGCGAGGACGAGCACCACCGTCACGAAGCTCACGATGAACCGCAGCCAGGGCAGCGTGAAGACGAAGAACCCGACGTCCATGCCGAACTGCGGGTCCTCGACACCGAAGGGCTCGCGGTTCGCCCACAGGAGGAAGGTGCGCCAGGCGCCCATCGACCCGGACCCGGCGAGCAGTCCGAGGACGACGGGGATGACGATGACGGCGAGGCGGCGCAGCGGCTCGATGGCCTGGCGGTACTGCTCGAGCACCTGCTGGGCCTGCGTGACGGGCACGTAGAGCGGGCGGGTGCGGTAGGCGACGACGAGGCTCGCGCCGACGGCCGCGCCGGTGAGGAGGGCCGCGCCGACGAAGATCCCCAGCTTGGTCGTCAGCTCCTTGACGAACACCGAGCGGAAGCCGACGGAGTCGTACCACCAGATGTCCGTGAGGAGGTCCGCAGCGATGCCGCCCAGGACGATGACGGCGAGCAGGACGACGATGGTCGTGCCGAGCGGCCCCCTCCGGCGCCGCATGGCGGGTCGGGCCGGGGCGGCAGGGCCGTCGCTCCCGCCCCGCGGGCGTGCCGAACCGTCATCCGGACCCGCAGGCCCGTCGAACCACTCCGAGCGACTCACTGCTCTCCTCGTCCCGTCGGCGGGGGTGCCCCGCGTCGACCGTGGGCGACGAATGTACCCCGGCTTCCTGCACGACGATCGGGCACCATGGTCCGGTGCCCCATTCCCCTCAGCCCGTCACGGATCCCCTGACCCTCGCGGCCCTGGACACCGAGCGACACGTGTCGCGGTCCGGCTGGGACCAGCCGGTCCGGCTCTTCGCCCTCGTGCCGACGGCCGAGCTGCTCCTCCAGGAGCCACACCTGGCCGACGGGCTCGCCCTCCACGACGCCGTGACGGGCGCTCTCAGTGCCGTCGAGCAGGACGAGCTGCCCGAGGCCGCCGGTCTCGAGGAGCTGCTCGGGCAGATCGCCTGGCCCGAGCAGGTCGCAGGGTGCGCCCTCGCCGTGGAGCGGATCGTCGTCCCCCCGGATGCCGAGCGGGATCTCCCCGAGGACGCCGACGCCGCGCTGCGGGCGGTGGCCGAGCACTCGCAGCGCTCCGACGTGCGCCTCCTCGTCGCCGTGACGCGGGACGGGGCGGCGCGGTGCCTGCTGCGTCAGCGGGCCCATGACAGCGACGACCGGGTGGCGCTCGGCGAGGAGATCGCACCGGGTCTGGTCCACGCGCTGCGGGCCACCCTCGCTCCCGACTGACCCCGGGATCACTCAGCCGCAGGTGGGCAGGGACGCCGCGTCCCCCGAGGCGATGCCACGCACCGCGGCGAGTCCCTCGTCGAAGGTCGCCACCCTGACGACGCGCAGACCGTCGGGGACGTGTCCGGCGACGTCGGAGCAGTTGTCCGCCGGGGCGAGGAAGAAGTCGGCTCCTGCTGCCTGAGCCCCCACGAGCTTCTGCCGGATGCCGCCGATGGGGCCGACGGTGCCGTCGTCCTCCATCGTCCCGGTCCCCGCGATCTCCTTGCCGCCCGTGAGCTCCCCCGGCGTCAGCACGTCGTAGATGGCGAGGCTGAACATCAGTCCCGCCGACGGGCCGCCGACGTTGCCCGTCCGCAGGCTCACGTCCACCGGCAGGTCGTAGTCGAGCCGGAGCCCCACCCCGATGACGGTGCCCCGGGCGGACTCCGCCGTGCGCACCGCGACGGTCCGCTCCTCACCCTCCCTGAGCACGACGACGGGGACCGTGTCGCCGGGCTCCGTCCGCTGCACCGCGGCACGCACGGCATCCGAGGAGGACGCCTCGGCGTCGCCGACGGAGACGAGCACGTCACCGGGCTCGAGGAGTCCCTGTGACGGACCGCCCTCGAACACGTCGGAGATGAGCACGGTCTGCTCGACCTCGCGGCCCATGGCGCGCAGGGCCGTGGCGGTCGCGACGGACTGCGAACCCGCCATCTCCGCCGCGCCCTCCTCCTCGACCTCCTCCTGGCTGGAGTCGGGGGGGAACACGTCGTCGACCCTGAGCACCTCCTCGGAGTCGGAGAGCCACGCACGGGCGACGTCGTAGACCGTGATGGTGACCCCTGGGCCACCGTCCACGCTGACGGTCGTGAAGTCGAGCCGCCCGGTCGTCGGGTACGTGGTGGCGCCCTCGACGGCGAGCAGCGGCTTGCCGTCGATGTTCCCCAGGATGTTCGTCGCCGGCCCGGGCGACATGACGACATAGGGAAGCCCGACGAAGGTCAGAGCAGCCGCCAGCGCGATGGCGAGGAAGGTGGCGGTGAGCAGCGCGGCGGGGAGCAGGCCGGGGCGGAGGGCAGAGCGGCGGCGCCCGGCGGCCGGCCCTCGCTCCGCACCGTGTCCGTCCGTGTCCCGGGGATCACCCGGGTAGCCGCTGTTCGCGACGACGTCGGCGTACGGCCCGCTCACGGCGTCCCCACCCACTCCGACGAGCCGTCGGCGAGGTGCTGGTGCTTCCAGATGGGCGTCTCCGTCTTCAGGGTGTCGATGAGGTCGCGGCAGGCGTCGAACGCCTGGGCCCGGTGCGGCGCCGCAGCGGCCACCACCACGGCGAGGTCACCGACGCGCAGGGCGCCCACGCGGTGGACCGCCGCGACCCGGACCGCGTCGGTCCGCTCGGCGACGGCCCGGCACGTGCGGACCATCGCCTCGAGGGCAGCCGGGTGTGCCTCGTAGTCGAGGGCCTCCACACCGTCGCCGTGGTCGCGGTCGCGGACGACGCCCACGAACAGTGCGACGCCGCCGCACGACGGGTGGCGAACGGCATCCAGCACCTCGTCGACCGACACCCGATCGTCGCGCAGCGCGACGAGCGCGACGGCGTCGTGGTGGGCTGGCATCGGGCTCCTCGGTGACCCCGGCGCGGAACTCTCGGGGCGAGATCGTGGTTGGCTGTATCGAGACGACATCCTCTCACCCCCACGCGAGGGAGCCCGGCGTGACCAACATCCCCGACGACGACCAGCCCGACCTTCCGCCGGACATCGAGCACCTGCTGCGCGGGCTCACCGGTGGTGGAGAGCTGGACCCCCAGGTCGCCTCGATGATGCAGGGGATGGGGCTCGACAAGGTCGATCCACAGATGCTCGCGATGGTGATGAGTCAGGTCCAGGCGATGTTCTCCGCGCCTGAGGGAAAGACCGCGGTGAACGTCGAGCTCGCCACGGACATCGCGCGCAAGACCGTCGCCGCCGCGGGTGACTCGCTCGCCGCCGACGCGGACCGCCGAGCCGCCGAGGAGGCGGTCCAGGTGGGGGGCATGTGGCTGGATGCCGTCACGGAGCTCACCTCACCCGGCCTGCGGGGCGTCGCCTGGAGCCGGGCGGAGTGGGTGGAGGAGACGATGCCGGTGTGGACCGACCTCGTCGAGCCGGTCGCCGAGGGTGTCACCGCCGCGGTGGGGAACGCGCTGTCGAGCCAGCTCGAGCAGCTCGGGGATGCCGGCCTGCCCCCGGGCCTGGTGGACCAGGCCGGCCCGATGCTCCGGCGCATGCACGGCTCCATGTTCTCGATGCAGCTCGGCCAGGGCACGGGGACGCTGGCCGGCGAGGTGCTGACCGGCTGCGAGGTCTCGCTCCCGCTCGTCGCCGCTCCCACCGTGGTGCTCATGCCCGCGTCCGTCCGCACCTTCGCCGAGGGGCTGCAGGTCGACGAGCCGCAGGCACGCCTGTACCTCGCGGTCCGGGAGGTGGCGCGGGTGCGCCTGTTCGGCGCCGTGCCGTGGCTTGCCCCCGCACTCCTGGCCGCGGTTCGCGACTACGCCGCGGACATCCGCATCGACACCGACGCCATCGAGGAGGCGGTCCGCGCGATCGACCCGTCCGACCCGGAAGCGGTCCAGGACGCCCTCCAGGGCCGGATGTTCGCGCCCCAGCAGTCACCGGCCCAGAAGGCCGCCCTCGCGCGGCTCGAGACACTGCTCGCCCTCGTCGAGGGCTGGGTCGACGTCGTCAGCGACCGGGCGACCCGGCAACATCTCCCGCAGGTCGATGCACTCGGCGAGGCGGTCCGCCGTCGGCGCGCCACGGGCGGACCGGCCGAGAAGGCCTTCGGTGCCCTGGTCGGCCTGGAGCTGCGGCCCCGCCGCCTGCGCGACGCGGCTAACCTCTTCGCGGCCCTCGAGGACGCCGGTGGGCCGGCCGCTCGGGACGCGGCATGGCGCCACCCCGACCTCGCTCCCGGAGCCGACGACCTCGACGACCCACTGGGCTACGTCGAGCGCGCCGGACGTCCCGGCGGCGACGAGCTGGACGACGAGCTCGACCGCCTGCTCAGCGGCGAGGACCCTGCGTGACCGCACCCTCCCCTCCGGGAGAATCGGGAGGGGCTCTTCGGCCGGACGCCGTCGTGGCGGCGGCATACGCCCACCTGCTCGCCGACGCGCAGGCGGTCCTCGAGCGCTGGGCGGCGCCCGACGCCGGTCAGGAGACGCTGCGTCGCGACTACCTTCGGCACCTGGCCGCACACCCCGACGGCGTCGCGAGGGACGGGCCACCGGCCCACCTCACGGCGTCCTGCGTCGTCCTCGACGAGGCGGGGGAACAGGTGCTCCTCACCCTTCACCGCAAGGCCCGGGCCTGGTTCCAGTTCGGCGGTCACCTCGAGGAGGGTGACGCCACGCTCCTGGCGGCCGCCCGTCGTGAGGCCCGCGAGGAGTCGGGCATGGAGCGGCTCGAGCCGCTGCCACATCCCGTCCAGCTCGACCGGCACGTCCTCGTGGGTGCGTTCGGCCGGTGCCGCGAGCACCTCGACGTCCGGTATGCCGCCGTGGCGCCGGAGGGTTCCAGCCCGCGGGTCAGCTCCGAGTCGGATGACGTGCGGTGGTGGCCGGTCGGCGCACTGCCCGACGGCACCCGCGCGGAGCTGGTGCCGCTCCTGTCAGCCGCTCGACGGGCCGTCCGAGAGGTCACCCACGTCTCCGGCGGCCGCGACGCCGCCGGCGGCGCCTGACTCGAGCGCGCCGCCGTCGAGCGGGTCGTCGCCGTCGGCCCCCCTTCCCTCTGCGTGGGCCAGCCCGTCGAGAAAGCCGCGGGCCCGGTCCAGCCGGGGATACGAGGCGAGGAGGCGCCAGAAGGCCGGGCCGTGCCCGGGCACGAGCAGGTGGGCCAGCTCGTGGAGCACGACGTAGTCGACAACGTGCTCGGGCACGTCACGGAGTCGGTCGGACACCCGGATCGTCCCGTCCGTGGGGGTGCACGAGGCCCAGCGGCGGCCCATCGTCGACACCCAGCGCACGCTCGCCGGCCGTGCGTGGCCACCGAGGTAGTGGCTGGAGAGGCGGACCGCCCGGGCCGTGAGCGCCTCGTCGGTGGTCTGGCGGCGCCGGTCACCCGCCGCCAGCCGGGCGAGCATCCGCTCGACCCAGGCGGCTTCCTCGGCGGGGCTGAACGAGGCGGGGACGAGCACGACCGTCCGACCTCCGTCCCGGTAGGCGCTCACGGTGCGCCGGCGCCGACGGCTGCGGCGGACCTCGACGTCCGGGGTGGTCACGGGACGAGCGTAGGGCGCTCACCGTTCGTGCGCCCAACGGCACGGCTGGGACCGATGGGACCGCTGGTACCGGTGGTGGATGCCGTCGCGCCCGCCAGCGCGTCAACGGCTTCCGCGGCGCCTCGCGTGGCTAGGGTTGTGGGGTCCGGGCCGCCAGTGCGGCACCATCGCATCGACGCGGCGCGCCGTGGTCGACGAGAAGGAGAAGCTTCCATGGCTGACGAGACCTACAAGGGCGAGTTCTACTGCGTGAAGTGCAAGGAGAAGCGCGAGGCGGAGGGGAAGGTCGTCGTGTCCGAGAACGGACGCCGGATGGCCAAGGGCGAGTGCCCCGTCTGCGGCACCAACCTCAACCGGATCCTCGGCAAGGCCTGAGACACCGTTTCGGCACGGCCCTGAGACACGAGTCTCGAATGGAAGGCCCCGACCCGCGCGGGTCGGGGCCTTTCGCCGTTCGGAGCCTGTGGACGACAGATGGCGGCCACGCCACCCCGGCAGGATGGCAGGCGTCGAGGGGCCTGCACGTGGGCCGGTGCACCGGGAGCAAGGGGGTGGCGTGGGCGGCGTCGACGGGGGGTCCGCAGCCGGCGAGGGGCCCTTCCCGTTCGGTCTGGATGCCGTGGCAACCCGTCCCCAGCTGGCGCCGGCCGCGGCGGGTGTCCACGTCGTCGTCGACGGCTGGGGGCCACTCGCCGAGGAGGCGTCCGCACAGCTCCGCCGCTGCCGCGTTGCGGTCCAGGGCGGCCGGCACGCAGCAGACGGCGCCGAGGTCGCTCTCGGGCTCGATGGACGGAGGCCGGGCGCGGTGGTCCTCGTCGCCGAGGGCCGCCGCCCGGGCTGGGTGGGCGCCCCCTGGCAGGCGCGAGGGGTGCCTCACCTCCCGATCGTCCTCCAGGTCGACCGGGTCGTCGTGGGACCCCTCGTCCTCCCGGGGCGCACCGCGTGCCTCGAGTGCGCAGCGCCGCCCGGGTCCGAGGTGAGCGCGCCGGGAGCAGTGCCGCCCGACAGCGTCGTCCTCGCCGCCGCCGTCGCGACGGTGACGGTGCTCGCGGTGCTCCGTGGTGACCCGGCGCTCGGAGGGATCTCGACCGAGATCGGGCTCTCCGGCCTTCGCGTGACGCACCGGCTGTGGAACCCTGTACCTGGCTGTCGATGCGCACGGGGGAGAATGGCCGGGTGACCGACATCCCCCGGAGCTCCATCGCCCGGACCGCCAAGCTCGTCGGACTCCCCCTCGGTCACGCCGGACGCGCCGCCCTGGGCATGGGGAAACGCGTGGGTGGGCGGCCGGCCGAGGTCGTGGCAGCCGAGCTGCAGACCCGTACGGCAGAGCAGCTCTTCGCGGTCCTGGGCCAGCTCAAGGGTGGGGCGATGAAGTTCGGCCAGGCGCTCTCCGTCATGGAGGCCGCGATGCCGGAGGAGCTGGCCGGTCCCTACCGGGCGACCCTGACCAGGCTCCAGGAGTCCGGGCCACCCATGGGCGGGGACCGGGTCCACGAGATCCTCGCCCGCGAGCTCGGCCCCCGGTGGGCGACCACGAAGCTCGTGGAGTTCGACGACGTCCCGGCGGCGGCGGCATCCATCGGCCAGGTGCACAAGGCCGTGTGGCGGGACGGGCGCGAGGTCGCGGTGAAGATCCAGTACCCGGGTGCCGCAGCGGCCCTCATGTCGGACCTCAACCAGCTCTCCCGCGTGGCCCGCCTCGCCGGCTCCTGGGTGCCCGGGGTGGACGTCAAGCCGATCATGGACGAGCTCAAGGCCCGGATGAGCGAGGAGCTCGACTACCACCTCGAGGCGAGGCACCAGCGGTACTTCGCCCAGGCCTTCCGCGACGACGACGACGTGCTCGTGCCGGACGTCCTCGTCGACTCCCGCCACGTCCTCGTGACGGAGTGGATCGACGGTCGGCCCCTGTCCCGGATCATCACCGACGGCACGCAGGAGGAGCGGGACGAGGCAGCCACCCTCTACCTCGAGTTCCTCCTCCGAGCCCCCAACCGGGCACGGCTCCTTCACGCCGACCCCCACCCGGGCAACTTCCGGGTCACCGCCGACGGCAGGCTCGGCGTCCTCGACTTCGGCGCGGTCAACCGGCTACCTGCAGGGCTACCGGCCTCACTGGGCCGGGTGCTCACCGAGGCCCTCGCGGGGGACGGCGAGGCGTTGGAGGCGGTGCTCCGGTCCGAGGGCTTCATCCGCCGAGGCGTGGACATCGACCCCCAGGTTCTCCTCGAGTTCCTCACTCCACTCGTGGAGCCGCTCATCCACGAGGAGTTCACCCCGACGCGCGCGTGGCTGCGAGGGGCAGCGGCGCAGATCCAGGATCCTCGCCGACCACAGTTCCTCATCGGGCTCAAGCTCAACCTCCCCCCCGAGTACCTCCTCATCCACCGCGTGTGGCTCGGGGGCATCGGTGTGCTGAGCCAGATCGGCGGCACGGTCCCCCTGCGCGAGATGGTCTGCGCCTACCTGCCCGGCCTGGACGAGTCGCGGTTGCCTCCACCGCCGGTCTGAGCCGCAGGTCCTGCCACTGCGGGCCGGCCGCCATCACCCCGCAGGTGCGGCGAGCCGTATCGAGAGCGTGCGGTCCATCTCGGCGCAGGTCACCACCAGGCGCGGTCGAGCTTGCCCTCGATGCTGCGCAGGTGGTCACGGCTGCACGGCGGACAGGTCCACACCCAGACACCGTTCTCGACACCGCGTGTCCATGTGAGCCTCGCGAGCCCGGTCGCCTGGGCGCCGACCACCGACGTCCCGCACGTCCCGCAGACGAGCGGTGTGCGGGCATCCGGTTCGTCGAGTTCGGCCACGTCGATCAGGATGAGCCTCGAGGTGCCGCCTTGGCGGCCTTCTTGAAGTCCCGCACCTTCTGCAGCGAGTCGGCATCCACGACGTCGGCGACCGAACGGAAGGAGCCCTGCTCCGCGTACGCGCCGCAGGCTTCCTCCCAGCCGGGTGGGCGAACCCCGAGCTGCTTCCCCAGCAGCGCTGCGAAGATCCGAGCCTTCTGCTCACCGAAACCGGGCAGAGCCTTGAGCCGCGCCACGAGCTCGGCCCCCGTCTCGACCTCCTGCCAGATCGATGCCGCGTTCCCGCCGTAGTCGTCTCTCACGACGGCAGCCAGCGCCTGGATGCGCCCGGCCATCGAGCGACCGTAGCGGTGGACGGCGGGTGGCGTCGCACAGATCTCGGCGAAGGACTCCGGGTCGGCGTCGGCGACCGCCGAGGGGTCGAGGGTGCCGAAGCGCTCGAGCACCTTTGCAGGTCCCGCGAACGCCCGCTCCATGGGGAACTGCTGGTCGAGCAGCATCCCGACGAGGAGAGCGAAGGGGTCCTCGGACAGGACGCGGTCGGCGGTGGGGTCCTGGGCGATCGTCAGCGAGACCATGGCCTCAGCGTAGTCAGCCGGCACTGCCCGACCCGGGAGCGTGCGTCGTGGCCGGCCCGGCCTCGAACGGCACCGCCCCCGACGCGGTGTCGGGGGCGGTGCGCTGGTCGGTCGCGGGGGTCATCGCACGTGCGTGTACATGACCACCCGCATCTGCTCGCGATCGGCCGCGACCTGCGCCATGCGCTGCATCTCGTGGACGCGGCGCTGGTGCGCGGTACGGCGGATGCGCTGCATCGCCCTGGTGTACATGGTGCTCTCCTTGTGGATGTCGTTCTGGGGTCGTAGCGGTGGTGGTGGCTCGGACGGCGGGCCACGGTGGTGTGCGGTGCCTACGCCGCGACGTCGTCCTTGCGGGGCCGTCCGCGGGGACGCTTTCGGGCGACGATCTCGCCCTGGACGAACAGCTCGCCGCCCCAGACGCCCCAGGGCTCACGCCGGTGGAGGGCTCCCGAGAGGCACGCGGCCCGTGCCGGGCACGTCCCGCAGAGTGCCTTGGCGAACTCGACACCGTCCGGCGTGTCGGCGAACCACAGCTCTGCGTCGTTCTCACGGCAGGGAACGCCATCGCCGGTCGTTTCGGACGACTCGTGCAGGTCGAGGAGCTCGGTCAGCTGCATCGGGGTGTCACCTCCTTGCTCGGCGCGTCCGGTGGGGCGCTCGGTCATCTCGGGGCGCCGGGTGCGGCGCGTGGTACTCGGTGGGCGGCCGGTGGCGGTCCGCTCGGTGGTCGTGGTCATCTCGGTGCCTCGCGTGGTCTCGTCGGTGCTGGTAAGCGGGTACGAAAAAGGCCGCGGATCCCGGTGTCGGGATCCGCGGCCTCGAGGTGACCTGTCAGCTGTCAGACAGGTGGTGCCTCGAGGCGTGGATACACGACTCCCGTGATCGGGGCGATGGCGTCGACGCCGGTGGTGCGCTGGTCCACGACGAGGTCGCGACCGAGGAACCCGGCGAAAGGCACAGTGCGCCCCTGGACGGAGCGGAACGTGCCTGCGTGAGCGGTGTTGGCGCCGCGCCAGGGACGCACGGCGTCACGGACAGCGCTCATCGCCGTCGTCGTCGTCATCGTCTCCATCAGGGCCAACCCTCCTCACTGCTGCTCGGTGTGACGCGCGTCCCGTGCGGACACGCGAGGTGCTCTGACGAGGGTAGAGGAGCCGGCGCGGGGCAGGCAACGCATTAATCTGGGGCAGCGGCGCAATGAGCACTCGAATGGCGTCAAATGGCCTGTCCCTCAGCGAGACTCGTCGCCCGAAAAATCTTGGAGAAGGTCGAGCACGGCCTCGCCGTATCTCTCGAGCTTGGCGGGACCGACCCCCGTGATCCGCGCCAGCGCCGCGACGTCGGCGGGCCTCTGCTCGGCGATGGCGACGAGGGTGGCATCGGTGAAGACGACGAAGGCGGGCAGGTCCGCTGCTCGCGCCGTCGTGAGGCGCCACTCGCGCAACGTCTCGAAGAGCCGTTCGTCCATGGTCGTGGGGCACGACGAGCAGCGCCCGATCGTCCGCTCCCTGGCGGTCGAGAGGGCGACGCCGCACGACCGGCAGGTCGCCCGGACCGGGGTGAGCGCCTTCCCGGCACCCGGCGTCCGTCGTCTGCGCGGCTGTGAGCGAGCCGCCTCGCCGAGGACGCTCGCCGTCCCCTCCAGGAACCGTGAGGGGCGGCGAGACGGCTTCGCACCCGGGGTGCGGGCTCCGGCATACGACAGGACGAGGCGTTGACGCGCGCGCGTGACGCCGACGTAGAGCAGCCGACGCTCCTCCTCGACGGCCTCCGGTGTGTCGGCCATCGTGATGGGGAGCAGACCCTCTGAGCATCCGACGATGAAGACGGTGTCCCACTCGAGGCCCTTCGCGGCGTGCAGGGAGGCCAGTGTCACGCCCTGGACCGTCGGAGCGTGCTGCGCCGACGCCCGGTCGTCGAGCTCGCCGACCAGGGCCGGCAGCCGGGCGGTCGGATCGGCGGCGTGCACGTCGTCGGCGAGGCCGGCGAGCGCCGCCAGCGACTCCCAGCGCTCCCGTGCTGCCCCGCCGCTGGTCGGCGGCACCCGCGTCCACCCCGCCCCGAGGAGCACGTCGCGGACGAGGTCGGGAAGCGGCACCTCCCCGTCGTCCGAACGGGCGGCACCCCGCAGGAGGACGAGTGCGTCGCGGACCTCCTTGCGGGAGAAGAAGCGCTCGCCACCCCTCACGAGATACGGGATGCCGCGCTCGGCCAGGGCCGACTCGAAACCCTCGCTCTGCCCGTTGGTGCGGAACAGGACCGCGATCTCCGATGCCGGGTGCCCCTCGTCGAGGAGGGCCGCGACACGCGCGGCGACGCCGGCCGCCTCGTCGGGCTCGTCGTCGGCGACGACCAGCTCGGGTGCCGGGCCGTCGGACCGCTGGGCTCGCAGCTCGACAGCGCCGGAACGGCGCTCACCACCGGGGCCACGCAGGACGAGGTTGGCCAGCCCCACCACCTGTGGCGTCGACCGGTAGTTGCGCACGAGCTCGACCGTGCGCGCCTCGCGGTGGCGGGACCGGAAGCCGAGGAGGTGTTGGGGCGAGGCCCCGGTGAACGAGTAGATCGTCTGCGCGGGGTCACCCACGACACAGATGTCCTCCCTCTCCCCCAGCCACAGCTCCAGAAGGGTCTGCTGGAGACGGTTGACGTCCTGGTACTCGTCGACGACGAAGTGGCGGTACTGGCCGCGAACGGCCCGGGCCACCTCGTCGTGCTCGCGGAGGATGCCGACCATGAGGAGCAGGACGTCCTCGAAGTCGATGACCCCCCGCTCGGTCTTGACCTCCTCGTAGGCCGCGACGAGCCGCGCCATCGCCGTGGCGTCCAGGCCGGCCGGCGGTTCGCGACGTCGGGCCGTGACCGCCGCGGCATACGACTCGGGGGTGAGGAGCGAGACCTTCGACCACTCGATCTCGGACGCGAGGTCGCGCACGGCCGGTCCGTCGAGCCGCAGCCGCAGCCGGGCCCCGGCCTCCGCCACGGCACTGGCCTTGTGCGGCATGACCTCCGGGGCGGCTCCTCCGACGGCCTGCGGCCAGAAGTAGTGGAGCTGACGCAGCGACGCGGCGTGGAACGTCCGCGCCTGGACGCCGCCCACGCGCAGATCCCGAAGCCGCGACCGCATCTCTCCGGCGGCGCGTGCGGTGAAGGTCACGGCCAGGACCCGCTGAGGCTGGTACACCCCGGAGAGGACCCCGTAGGCGATGCGGTGGGTGATGGCCCGGGTCTTGCCCGTGCCGGCCCCGGCCAGGACGCACATCGGTCCGCTCGGGTGCGCCGCGACCTCGCGCTGCTCCGGGTCGAGGGCGTCGAGGACGGCGTCCGCTCCGGGGTGCACGGGCAGGCTGGCCATCGGCCCGATCCTAGGTCTGCGGGGTGACGCTCCGTCGAGCCTCTGGACGACTGTGGACCGGAGACGGGAAGCATCCCGCCGTGCCGCGCGTTCACGGGACCGAGTCCGACCATCCCGCAGAGGAGCCTGCACATGAGCGCCGTGTCCAGCCAGAGCCTGCCCGCCCCCGGCACCGTCACGATGTTCACGACCAACTGGTGCGGCTACTGCCGACGGCTGAAGGTGCAGATGGAGCGCGAGGGCATCGGCTTCACCGAGGTCGACATCGAGCACGAGCCGGAGAGCGCCGACTTCGTCATGTCGGTGAACGGGGGGAACCAGACCGTGCCGACGCTGCTCTTCCCGGACGGCTCTGCCGCGACCAACCCGTCGATCGGACAGGTTCGGGAGCGCCTCACCTGACCCCGGGGCTCCCCGACCTCGTCTGCCACACCGTCGTCGACACGCCGCCTGACGGCGTGTGGGCGGCAGGGCCACAGACGAAGTCGGGGAGTCCGCCGCGTCAGCGGAGCGCGACGTCCACGGTGTCGAGGGGACGGCCGTACCAGTGCTCGATGAGCCGACGCGAGATCGAGATGCGGCCGGACACGACGACCGAGCCGTCGGCGAGCGCCCGGGTCAGCTCGTCCCGGCTGAACCACCGGGCGGCCTCGATCTCCGCCTCCTGGAGCCGCAGCTCGGTGGCCTCCGCCCGAGCGGTGAACCCGAGCATGAGCGATGAGGGGAACGGCCAGGGCTGGTCGCCGACATAGGTCACGTCCCGCACCTCGACACCCACCTCCTCGGCGACCTCGCGCGTCACCGCACCGACGAGGGTCTCGCCCGGCTCGACGAAGCCGGCGAGGACCGACATCCCCCTGGCTCGGAACCCGCGGCCGCGGGCGAGGAGGATGCGGTCGTCGGCGTCGACGACGGCCACGATGACGGCCATGTCGGTGCGGGGGTAGTGCTCGCTGTCGTCCCGCGGGCACCGGCGGATCCAGCCGCCGAGGTCCGGTGCCGTCGGCGCACCGCACCTCGGGCAGTGACCGTGCGCGCGGTGCCAGTTCGCCAGCGCCAAGGTGGTGACGTACGCGGCGGCCCCGACGTCGTCGAGCTCCGCACCGACCTGGCGGAGCGTCCGCAGCCCCGCGTCCCCGTCACCCTCCGCGACCAGGTCGTCCGCGACGACCCCGACGTATGCCGTGCCACCGGCCTCCCCGAGGTAGAACGCAAGCCGGCTCCTGTCCGCGGCCGTCGGAGGGCCCACCCAGACCGTCAGTCCAGGGCCCTGGACGTCGCGGACACGCACCCGGTCCCCGACGAGCCGGAGGACCGCCGTGGCGGGGTCGGCCAGGAGGCGAGGCAGCAGCCCGGGGTCGGTGCGCAGGTCAGCACGGCGGTCGAGGACGGGTCGGCTCAGGGGCAGGTCCTGGATGACTGCGTGGCCTCGGGGCACGGCTCCCAGCCTAGGGCGGGGACGAGGCATACCGTGGCCACGTGGACCGCAGCCCCGCCTTCCTCGCAGCCCTCGCCAGCGCGGCGGTTCCGGGGCTCGACCCGATGAGCGTCGAGGCACTCCCGAGCACGCCGGACCAGTCCTTCGACGTCGCGTTCGTCCAGGACACCGAGCACCGCCGTTGGGTCGTCCGGGCACCCCGTACCGATGTGGCCGGAGCGGAGATGGACCGCACGGTGGCGCTGCTCGCCCTGTTGGGCAGGCGGATGCCCTTCGCCGTGCCGGCGCCGAAGGGCTTCGTTGCCCTCGCGGAAGGAGGCCGTGCCGCGGTCTACCCGTACCTCCCGGGCCACAACCTCGACTTCGCCGAGCTCCCGGCCGGCCCCGGGCTGGCGGCCGAGCTCGGCCGCGCGCTCGCCGCGCTGCACAACACCGATCGCGCGTTGTTCGACGAGGCAGGTGTCCCCAGCTACGACGCCGACGCCTACCGGACGCGTCGGCTCGCCGAGCTCGACCGGGCCGCCGAGACGGGTCGGGTTCCCACGACTCTGCTCGGCCGGTGGGAGTCCGCTCTCGAGGACGTCTCGCTGTGGCGCTTCGCGCCGACCCCCACACACGGTGACCTCACCGGCGACCACGTTCTCGCCGTCTTCGAGGACGACTCGGACGCCTCCACCGGTCGGATCCGCGCGATGACCGGGTGGGAGGACGCCAAGGTCGCCGACCCGGCCGACGACTTCGCCGCCCTCGTGGCCGACGCACCAGCCGAGGCACTGGAAACGGTCCTGGAGGCCTATGCACATGCCCGCGTGGAGCGGCCCGATGCGAACCTCCTCGTGCGGGCTCGCCTGGTCGGGGAGCTCGGCCTGCTGTCCGCTCTCATGGGTGGCCTGGCCCGCCAGGACGTGGGGGCCGTGGAGGTGCTCACGACGCAGCTGCGGCGGCTCGATGACGCCGTCCACGGCGTGGAGGAGCACGACGACTACCAGCGCACGTCCCTCGCCCCCGTCGGGATCCGTCCGACGACGCGGCCACCGGCCCTCGTGGTGGACGAGGACGAGGAGGAGCTGCCCCAGGTGCAGTCGGCGGCCGTCCCGGAGGACATGGAGGCCGCGAACACCGCGGACCAGGGGTCCGGCCCACCAGCGATCGGCACGGTCGCCGAGTCGCGCCCGGATGACACCGACGACGACGTGAGCGACCCGCCCGAGGTCAGCCCGGACGAGCAGCGCGCAGCACCCGGGTGATCTCCTCCGGGCCCGGCAGCTCCGGCCAGACGGTGTCCCCCGTCGAGGCATGGAAGAACGCACCGCGGACCCGCGACTCGGGGACCCCGCGAACGCGGGCCCAGGCAAGCCGGTAGGCGCCGAGCTGGAGGGCGCGAGCCGTCGCCCGTGCCCCACTCGGTGGAACCCCGGTCTTCCAGTCCACGACGACCCAGCCAGTCGTGCCGTCGGCGGCCACCTCCTCGAACACCGCGTCGATCCGGCCTCGCACGGCGATGCCGTCGACGACCGTCTCGACGCTCGTCTCGACCTCGACGGGGGCACGATCGGCCCACTCGCTCGCCAGGAACGCCTCGCGCATGGCGCCGAGGTCGGAGTCGCCCGCGACCTCGTCCGCCGAGCCGGGGAGCTCGTCGACGTCGACGAAGGCCGCTCTCGAGTAGTGCTCTTCCACCCAGGCGTGGAAGGACGTCCCCCGCCGCGCCGCCAATGCGGGTGGCACCGGCATCGGGCGGCGGAGATCGACGGTGAACCCATCGGCGTCCTCGGCGAGCGCGACGAGGGCGGACGTCGACAGATGGGCCGGCAGCACGACGTCGACGGTGGCGCCGCTGCGCCGACGTGCCCTCTCGTCAAGGAGCATCTTCAGCTCCGCGTCCCACTGGCCACCGCTCCGGCGGCCGTCCGTCCTCCCACCACCCGGGGACGACTCAGGCGCCCCCGATCGGTCGTCGTCCCGGCCGCGGTCACCCGCCCCGCGACGTGCGGCGACGGCGTCGAGGACAGCGCCCGCCGGCCCCAGCAGGGCTGCTCGTCGCCCACGGTGGTCCAGCGTGGGCCAGTCGACCCTGACCTCCTCGGCGGTCCGCGGATTCTGCGGTGTCGGCTCCACGGGCGGCAGATCCGCCCAGGGCCCCGGCGCGATCACGAGGGGCGAGCTGCGGGCCTCGTCGAGGAAGCGGGAGGTGATCCGCGGTGTGCTCGCCGTCCCCCACACGTGCGCCGTGAGGAGCAGGTCTCGACGCGCCCGGGTGACTGCCACGTAGGCCAGCCGGCGCTCCTCGACGATCCCGTGCTCGGCGACGGCCTCCCGGAAGCGCTGGAACTCGAGCGCGACGTCGTCCCAGCCGGAATGGCCGGTCCAGGCGAAGCGGGGGAGGCCCTCGGCGTCGCCGCGCAGGTCGTACGGCAGGTTCGCGAGCCCGGTGAGCCAGCCCTTGTCCGTCGGTGGGGCTTGGCCCCACGCCCCCTCCCGCACCGAGGTGCGGCCCGAGTGAGCCGGGAATGCGGCCTCCACCAGCCCCGGCACCGCGACGACGTCCCACTCCAGACCCTTGGCCGCATGGACCGTCATGACCTGCACGGCGTCGGTGCGCGCCTCGACCCATCCCAGGTCGAGCCCCCGCTCCTCCGCGACAGCCGCGTCGAGCCATGCCAGGAACCCACCGAGCGTCGCCCGGTCGGCGCTCAACGCGAACGTGGCGGCGATATCGGCGAACGCGTCAAGGTGAGCCCGCGCTGCGCCCGGCGTCCACCCGGCTCGGGCCAGGACCTCGATGTCGAGGCCGAGCGCGACCTCTGCCTCGGCCGCCAGCTCTGCGAGCCCGAGGCCGGTGAGCGCACGCAGTCGACGAACCGCGGCGCCGAGCCCGCTCAGCCGCTCGAGTGCCACCGGGGAGATCGACTGTCCCTCCGGACCCGACCAGGCAGAGGTCGGCAGGTCGTCCAGCGCCTCGACGATGCTGGCCTGCTCGCTCGCGTCGCGGGCGAGGTCGGCTCCCCGGTGGGCACGAGCCGATCGCTGCCGGTGGCGGGCCCACGCGCCCAGCCCGTCGAGGTCGGCTGCTCCGAGCCGGCAGGAGGGGCCGGTCAGCAGGCGCATCAGGCGGTCACCGCGAGTGGGGTCCTGCACCACCCAGAGCAGGGCGACGAGGTCCGCGACCTCCGGCGTGTGGAGAAGGCCGCCGAGCCCGACCACCTCGAACGGGATGCGGCGCTCCTCCAGGGCGTCGACCACCGCGTCGAACTGGGAACGCTTGCGACACAGGACGGCCGCCGTCCGGCGGCCGGGGCGAGCCCGGCGCTTCTCGAGCCAGGCCGCCACGTGACGCGCCTCGTCCTCCACCGTGGCGAGCCGGGCCGTCGCGACGTGCCCGACGCCAGCACCCGGGCGTGCCGTCAGCGAGGCGACGGGGACGCGGGTGCTGCGGGACAGCGGTTCGGCCACGACGTTGGCCAGGTCGAGTACCACCCGGTCGTTGCGCCAGCTCGTGGACAGCGGCAGCACGACAGGGGGGTCCGGGTCGACGAAGTCCGAGCGGAACCGGTCAAGGGTCGTCGAGCTGGCCCCCCGCCAGCCGTAGATCGACTGGTGCGGGTCTCCGACGGCGGTGACGGGCACCGGTTCGCCCGGTGCGACGAACAGCGCGCGAAGGAGCTGCAGCTGCGCCTCGGACGTGTCCTGGAACTCGTCGAGCAGCACCGCCCGGAACCGCGTCCGCTCCGTCGCCCCCACCTCGGGCACGGTGGTCGCGATGCGGGCAGCGAGAGCCACCTGGTCCGCGAAGTCCAGGGCGTCGCGCTCCCGCTTGAGGTGCTGGTAGCGCTCGACGAGCGGAAGGATCGCTCGCCGCTCCCGGAGCACTGTGATGGCGTCGCGGATCTCCGGGGGAAGGGTGCGCCGCGTCGTCGTCCCGCTCGGAACCTCCTGCAGCGCCGTGATGACCTCGTCGAGGTGGCGGGCGACGTGGTCCACCCCCACGAGGTGCTCGGCCATCTCCGCAGCGAGGTCGACGACGGCGGTGGTCACGGTCGACTCGGCCTTCTCCACCCCGTCCATCGGTCCGTCCCACGACGCGACGGCTTCGTGGGCCACCTGCCACGAGGCCGCCTCACTCAGCACGCGGCTCTCGCTCTCCACGCCGAGGCGCACCCCGTGCTCGCGCACCAGCCGGCCCGCGTAGGCGTGGTAGGTCGACACGGTGGGAACGTCGTCGAGGACCGATGCGCCCTCGTCGGTGCGCGGGCTCCAGACTCCCGCGGCCCGCAGGCTCGCGAGCCGTGCGGAGAGGCGCTCGGAGAGCTCACCCGCCGCCTTGCGGGTGAAGGTGAGTCCCAGCACCTCGTCGGGGTGGACGAGCCCGTTCGCCACCAGCCACACGACGCGAGCCGCCATCGTCTCCGTCTTCCCCGATCCGGCGCCGGCGACGACGAGCAGCGGCCGCAACGGGGCCTCGATCACCGCGACCTGCTCCGGGGTAGGCGCGTTCTCCTGGCCCAGCGCTCGGGAGAGCTCCTCGGCGCTCCAGCGCACATCCCCCGTTCCCTCAGCACCCTCTGCATCCGTCCGCCCGTCGAAGAGGCTCGCGGATGCCGTGCCGCCGAAGGCTCTCCCTACAGACACCGCCCCCCCGGATGCCGTGCCGTCGTTCCTCACAGTCGTCGCCCTTCGGGGTAGGCGGGGCAGGAGTCCTTGAGCTGGCAGGTTCCGCACGCGGGTCCCGGCGTTGCGGCGAAGACGGCTCCACCCATCCCCGCAGCCACCTCCTCGACGAGGTCGCGCGCCCACCCGGGCTCGTCATTCGAATCCAGGGGAGTCTGGAGCTGCAACGTCGTGCGGGCGCCGGCCGCCCGCCCCAGCTGCAGAAGGGCCGCGCCACCGGAGCGGGCGCCGTGCTCGCCGAAGGCGCCCTCCTCGACCGCCAGCTGGTAGGCCCCCAGCTGCCCGTGGCGGCGCAGCTCGTCGGCCGTCGGCTTGCTCGCCCCCGTCTTCAGGTCGATGATCCGCAGTCGGCCGTCGGCCGCGACCTCGACGCGGTCGACCCGCCCGGTGACCACCGCCCGCCCCAGAGCCACCGACATCGCCGCCTCGGACGCCGCTCTCCGCCACCCGGCCGCCTCGGACTCGGCGACGTGACGGGCCAGCCGGTCGGTCATCGCCCGAGCCCGGGCGAGGTCACGCCGGCTGAGCCAGCCTGGTGCGAGCCCGAGCCTTCCCCACCGGCGTTCCAGCTCACCGGCATACGTCACTGCGTCGGTGTCACCGAGGTCGTGCGCCACCTCGTGGACCAGGGTGCCGATGTCCTGGGCGCCCATGGACGGACCGTCCCCGCCGGCCGCCCGCAGGACCCACTGGAGCCGACACCGTCCGAACTGGTCGATGGACGAGGGTGCGACGGTCACCGGAGCCGAGGGGGGACGGCGAGGCCGGTCATCGGTGAGGTCGCGCAGGGCCCACCACTGCGCCGGATCGGCCCCGGGCACTCCCTCGACCGCCAGGGTGGCGAGCGCGGTGATCGCGGCCCCCCGGGTCGTGGGGTCGTCGCCGGCGGCCTCACGCCGCAGCTCGGCAACCAGCCCGGGAAGGGTGGCCGGACGCGGGACGTCGGTGAACCGCCGTGGCTCGGACAGGGGGTCGACGACGTCGAGGTACGGCGACGGTTGCTCCTCCTCGCTGCGCACCGCCGTGACGACCAGGCGCTGCCGTGCCCGGGTCACCGCCACGTGGAAGAGCCGCGTCTCGTCGTGGCGCACCTGGGCACGGGCCGCCCGAGGCTCGGTGCCGCGGCCGGTCACGACGTCGACGAGATGTGAGGAGCCGAGCAGGGAACCGCGCGGACGCAGGTCCGGCCAGACCCCGTCCTGCACCCCGGCGACGACCACGAGGTCCCACTCTCGCCCGGCCGATCCCGCCGGGGTCACCAGCGCCACCGACTCCCCCGCCGGCGCGCGGGCGACAAGCGTGTCCCCCGCGACGTCCTGGCCGACGACGTGGTCGAGGAAGTCCGCCGGGGAGGCCCCGGGGAGCCGGTCGGTGAACCGGGCCGCGGCATCGAAGAGGGCGAGCACGGCGTCGAGGTCACGGTCGGCACGACCGCCACCACGCCCTCCCGCCAGAGCCGCCTTGCGCCACGGCACCGCGAGGCCGCTTGCGCTCCACATGGCCCAGAGGACCGCCTCGACACCGGAGCCTCCCTCAAGGGCGCGCACGGCGGCCGCAAGGACCCGGTTCGTGCGCCGGGCCGGAGCACCCTCGGGCCCGACGCGGTCGAGGGGGAACGGGCGGAGCACCGCCTCCGCCAGGAGCACGTCGCTCGGGCGTCCCCCACCGTCGTCGAGCTCGAGGCGGCGAAGAGCCCGGCGCAGCCTCCGCAGGGTCACGGCATCCGCACCACCCACCGGTGAGGTGAGGATCTCCACGACGTCAGCGGGGTCCAGCTCCTCGGCTCCCGCGACGACGTCGAGGGCGCAGCGCAGGAGGGCGAGGAACGGCCGCACGGCCACCTCCTCGTGGACGGGAAGGTCGGCCGCGGCGGTATCGAGGGGGACTCCTGCACCACGGAGCACCCGACGCAGCGTGGCGGTGCGAGGGCCACCGCGCACCACGACGGCCATCCTCGACCAGGGCACTCCGTCGAGGAGGTGAGCCGCCCGCAGGCGGGCCGCGACAAAGCTCGCCTCCTGGGCCGGAGTGCGCAGGAGGTGGGCCTCGACGGCTCCCCCCTGCGGGGCCGGAGTGACCTCCCGGTGACGGACGCCGGCGAGGACCCCGACGTGGCCCACCACCCGGCCTGCCACCCGCATCACCTCACCCCCGCACCGGTAGGACGCGGTGAGGGTCAGCGTGGGAGCGTCGGGCCACGTCGTGAGGAAGAGCCTCGGGTCGGCCCCCCGGAAGGTCTGGGTGGCGGAGTCGGGGTCACCGAGCAGCACGAGGTCGACCGCACCTCGCCCGACGACGACCTCGAGGAGGCGCAGTGCGGCTGGCGTCAGCTCCTGCGCGTCGTCGACGACGACGAGGCGCAGCCGCGAGCGCAGCCGGTCGAGGGCACCGGAGTCGGCCTGCAGGGTGTCTGCTGCAGCACCGAGGATCCACGCGGGGTCGAACGCCCCGGGGGCTGAGAGGGCCGTCACCTCGTCGTACTCGCGAAGGACGTGGGCGGCCGCCACCCACTCCTCGTGGCCGTGCTGCCGGCCGAGGCGCTCCAGGTCATCCGGGTCGAGACCGAGCTCGACGACCCGCATGAGGAGGTCGCGGAGCTCTCCCCGAAAGGTGCGGGTAGGAACCGCCAGGGCGAGCGCCTCTGGCCACGGAGGGCGCGCCGTGGCTCCCGCGGCGTGGCCCGCGAGCAGCTCGCGGAGGATGACGTCCTGCTCCGGACCGCTCAGCAGCCGTGGCGCCGGGTCCCCGGCGAGTGCCGCGGACTCGCGGAGGACCGCGAACCCGAGGGACTGGTGCGTGCGAGCGAGCGGGGTGGTGGTCGTGCCACCGAGACGCGAGGTGACGGCATCCCGCAGCAGGCCGGCGGCACGGCGGGTCGGTGCCAGCACGAGGCACGCGTCGGGCTCGGCCTCCCCCTTCGAGATCCGGTCGGCCACGACCTCGACGGCCACGGACGTCGTGCCCGTGCCGGGACCACCCACCACCCGCAGGACCGGCTCACGGTGGTCGACGACGGCTCGCTGGCTCTCGTCGAGCACATTCACGGGGCCGTCCTGCAGAGGGGGCCGGCGGAGGACGAGCACGTGACGATTCGACCACGGGCCACCGACATCGGGACGTCGTGACATGCCGGGTGGGTCGGCCCGCCACGAGGTGCTGCAGGGCACCTGCGCGCGCGGCGGACGGGCTGGTCGGTCGTGGACCGCGCGGCGACGTCAGTACGTCGGCAACCGGGGGTCGACCTCCCGCACCCAGGCGAGGACGCCTCCCTGCACGTCGACCGCGTCGAGACCGCCGCTGCGGAGGAGGTCGACCGCCTGGCCCGACCGGCTGCCCGACTTGCAGTACACGTAGACCGTGGCGCCCGCCGGGATGCCGGCCAGTCCCGCGATCTCCTCGAACCGGCCTTGGCCCGTGGCCGCCTCCCGGACCTCCGCCAGCGACACCCACACGGAGCCGGGGATCGTCACGACCTCCCGCTCACCGGGCTCGCGGACATCAACGATCACGGCCGTCCGGCCGTCGAGCGCGCCCCGCTCCAGCCGCTCGCGCAGCGCCGACACGTCGATGCCGGGACGGGAGGATGCCGTGCCCTCCCCCGACGTCCCCGCACCGTCCGACGGACGGAGCCCCGCCGTCGCCCATCCCAGCGCGCGGGTGGGGTCGGCACGCGAGCCGCACACCCGGCAGGACGGGTCGGCCCGCACCGGGATCGCGTCCCAGGTCTGGCGCAGGGCGTCATGAACGAGGAGGCGGCCGACGAGCGGCTCTCCTGTACCCGTCACGAGCTTGACCGCCTCGGTGGCCATGACCGAGCCGATGCTCGCGCACACCGCGCCGAGGACGCCTCCGACGGCGCAGGACGGCACGGCATCCGGTGCGGGCTCCGACGGGAACACGCAGGCGTAGCAGGGCCCTTCACCCGACCACCACACACTCACCTGTCCGTCGAACCGGTACACCGACCCCCAGACGTGCGGGACGCCGAGGCGGGCGCAGGCGTCACCGACGACGTAGCGGGTCGGGAAGTTGTCCGCGCCGTCCACGACGAGGTCGTAGTCGGCGACGACGGTGAGCGCGGTCGTCGTGTCCAGGCGAGCGGCGTGCGCGACCACCTCGGTCGACGGGCTGATGGCGCGCACCGCGTCGGCCGCCGACTCGGTCTTCGGCCGTCCCACGTCGGCGACGCCGTGGACCACCTGCCGCTGGAGGTTCACCGTCTCGACGACGTCGTCGTCGGCCACGCCGATCGTGCCGACGCCCGCCGCGGCGAGGTAGAGCAGGACGGGCGAACCAAGACCTCCGGCCCCGACGACGAGCACTCGGGCGGCCCGCAGGCGGCGCTGGCCCAGGGCGCCGAGGTCCGGGAGGAGGAGGTGCCGGGCGTACCGAGTGCGCTCCTCGGCGCTCAGCTCGGGGCCGGGCGGCACCAACGGTGGTCGGGCCATGGCGCGACCCTAACAAGCGGACCCCCCGCCTCCCCGGGTCCACGGTTACCCGTCCGTAGGATGCTCGTGTGACCCCTGAGCCAGGACGCGCATGACCAGCACGCACACCGCGCGAGGACAGCGGATGCCGCGCAGTGAGCGGCGAGCCCAGCTGCTCGACGCCGCCCAGGCGGTGTTCGTGCAGTCCGGCTACCACGCCGCCGCCATGGACGAGATCGCCGACCGTGCTGGCGTCTCCAAGCCGGTTCTCTACCAACACTTTCCCGGCAAGCTCGAGTTGTACCTCGCGTTGCTGGACAAGCACTGCGACACTCTCGAGTCACTCGTGCGCGCGGCCCTCGAGGCGGGCGGTGACAACGAGGTCCGGGTGGATCGCACGGTCGCCGCGTACTTCGAGTTCGTCACCCGAGAGGGGGCGGCGTTCCGGATGGTCTTCGAGTCGGACCTCACGAGTGAGCCGCAGGTGCGTTCGAGACTGGATGCCGTGGAGATGAACTGTGCCGAGGCGATCGCCGAGGTCATCGCGGAGGACACCGGAGTCGACGACGAGCGTGCTCTGTTGCTCGGGTCGGCCCTCGCCGGCATGGCGCAGGTCGCGGCCCGGCACTGGCTCGCCCAGGACGGGGACGTCCCCGAGCCCGAGGCTGCACGGATGATCAGCGGGCTGGCCTGGCGTGGGTTGGGCTCGTTCCCGAAGGTCGGCGCCTAGGCCTGCGACGTCGTTCTGCTCGCAGCGGATGCCGGAATGCCGCGGCTCCCACGAGGGTTAGCCTGAGCCCGAACAGCGCGGCTGGTTCGCGCCCCCGAACGAAAGGTGTGCATCCGTGGAGGTCACCATCGGCGTCCAGAACGTCGCCCGCGAGCTGACGGTCGAGACCGACTCAGACCCCGCCGAGATCAGCGCGGCGGTCGACGCGGCGCTTCGCGAGGGCGGCGTCCTGCACCTCGTCGACACCCGCGGCCGCAGTGTCTTCGTGCCGGGTTCCGTCATCGGCTGGGTGCAGCTGGGCGACGTGGAGAAGGGCCGGGTCGGCTTCACCGTGTGAAGCAGGGGAACTGGCCCGTTCGTGTCGCCCCTTTCGACTCCGGCGAGCACTAGATTCTCCAAGGCCCGCAACCGGCGGGCCCGGACACCGCGCCAGCGGCGTCAGCCACACGAAGTCCTCAGGTCCCCTGGACCCCAGAAGGAGTACGAGCAATGTTGACCACCATCATCGTGACCGTCATTCTCGGCGCGATCATCGGCGCCCTGGCGCGCCTGGTCCTGCCCGGCAAGCAGAACATCTCGACCTTGGTCACCGTGATCCTCGGCATCCTCGGCGCCCTCATCGGCAGCTGGCTCTACACGGCTGTCTCCGGCAATGAGGACACCAGCGGGATCGACTGGATCGCCCTGATCATCGGCGTCATCGTCGCCGCCCTCCTCATCGTCCTCTACGAGCGGGTCGTCGCCAACCGCACCACGCGTCGGGTCTGACCACCCCCCGTCGCTCGGCCCCCGTCCTCCACCGAGGACGGGGGCCGAGTCGTGTGGTCCGCGCTCGACGTCGTCCTCTCCGAGTCCGAGGAGTCGCACCGGTCTCGGGGCCCCGGCTGTCCCGGCGCCAGGCGCGGGTGGCCTCCCCGCCCCCAGCCGCTGGGTGCACTAGGTTGCGTGTGCACCGGGCGTCCGGTGCTGCCGGGGCCCCCGCCCCGCGTCGGAGTCGCGGTTCGGCGGTCCGCTGGACCTCGCAGAAGGAGCTGTGTGCATGGACATCGGAGACATCCTGGGCCTCATCGTGTTCGGCGCCGTCATCGGCGTCCTCGCACGCATCGTGCTGCCCGGGAGGCAGAACATCAGCCTGGTCATCACCGTCATCCTCGGAATCCTCGGGGCGCTCATCGGCTACTGGCTGTGGGGGCTCATCGGCGAGGGTGACACCCGAGGGATCGACTGGATCCGGTGGTTCATCTCCATCGCGGCAGCGGCCCTGCTCGTGGTCGCGTACGGGGCGATGACCGGCCGGAGACGCGCCTGACACTCCCACCGCTCGGACCGCCACGGCCCCGCCTCCTCGAGGGACGGGGCCGTGGCTGCGTGCGGCAGGAGCCGTGAGGCGGTCGGGGGTCAGGCAGCGAGGCCGAGACGCGCCATCCGCTTCTGGTGGTTGTCCGTGAGGCGGGTGAACATCTGGCCCACCTCGCCGAGGTCGACGCCGCTGCCGACGAGGAGCGCGGACAACGGGTCCCGCTCGACGGCCACGGCCTGGGCCTGCGAGAGCGCCTCACCGAGCAGCCGCCGGCCCCAGAGCGCCAGCCGCCCCCCCGCCGTCCGATCGGTCTTCAGCGCATCGCGCACGACGCCGACGACGAACTCCGCCTGCCCGGCGTCGTCGAGCGCGTGCGCCATGACCGAGCGGGTGTCCTCGTCGACGAAGACGCTCATCTCTCGGTAGAAGTCCTTGGCGATGCCGTCGCCGACGTAGGCCTTGACGAGCCCCTCGACCCAGCCCTTGGGCCGGGTGCGCTCGTGGTACGCCGCGAAGGGCACGACGAAAGGCGCCATCGCGGTCTCGGGGTCGATGCCGTGACCGCGCATGTGGTCGACGAGCTGGGTGTACTGCACGTACTCCGTGTTGGCGAGGCCGGCCATCGAGGACTTCAGCGACAGGGTGGGGGCCAGGTCGGAGTCGACGGCCATCCGGATGAAGGCGGTGAGCTCGCCGTAGGCCAGGACGCCCAGCAGGTCGGCGACAGCCGCGCGGTACGTCGGGTCCTCGATCGAGGTCTGCTCCATGGCGCCGCAGCCTAACGGTAGGATGGACGGTGTCCACGGTGCCCGGTCGGCACGATGACCCAGTTGCTTGACGTGGCGATCGCCCGGTGTCCCGGATGCCGCGCACGCCCCCGAAGACCTCCGATCGGCCCGCAGCCTTTGCGCTGGCGCAGCCGCGCCTGCCGACCGGAAGAGACCGCATGACCGACGTCACCGACGCCACCATCGACCAGCCCACCGACCTCCTCGACCTCGACACCGACGAGTCGAGCGATGGCATGACAGCCGCCCCGCCCGCACCCTCCTTCTCGGACTTCCCCATCCACGAGGACATCATCGGCGCGCTGGCGGAGCACAACATCACGAGCCCGTTCCCCATCCAGGCGATGACCCTGCCGGTGGCGCTGTCCGGCCACGACATCATCGGCCAGGCGAAGACCGGCACCGGCAAGACCCTCGGGTTCGGCATCCCGATCCTCAACCGCGTGGTGTCCCCAGCGGACCCGGCATTCGCGACGATGCCTTCGGCCGGGAAGCCGCAGGCCCTCGCGGTGGCGCCGACGCGCGAGCTCGCGGTGCAGGTCGCGGGGGACCTCGAGCGGGCGGGACGCAAGCGCGGGGTGCGGGTGCTCACCGTCTACGGAGGACGCGCCTACGAGCCGCAGATCGAGGCGCTGCACCGCGGTGTCGAGGTCGTCGTCGGCACGCCCGGGCGCCTCATCGACCTGGCGAAGCAGGGGCACCTCGACCTGGGCCACGCGCGCATCGTCGTGCTCGACGAGGCCGACGAGATGCTCGACCTGGGCTTCCTCCCCGACGTCGAACGCCTGCTCGCCCTCACTCCGGCCGCTCGCCAGACCATGCTCTTCTCGGCCACGATGCCCGGCGCGGTCGTCGCCCTGGCCCGCCGGTACATGAGCCAGCCGACGCACATCCGTGCGATGGGGGACGACCAGGAGAACGCCCACACCGTCAAGGCCGTCGAGCAGTTCGTCTACCGGGCGCATGCGATGGACAAGGTCGAGATGCTGGCGCGGATGCTCCAGGCCCGGGACCGTGGCCTGACGATCATCTTCAGCCGCACCAAGCGCACGGCCGCCAAGGTGGCCGAGGACCTCGCCGAACGCGGTTTCGCCGCTGCGGCCATTCACGGCGACCTCGGGCAGGGCGCGCGTGAGCAGGCCCTTCGCGCGTTCCGCAACGGCAAGGTGGACATCCTCGTGGCGACCGACGTCGC